>OASS01000002.1_pt1 | contig 324250 bp, 316 predicted proteins | sample 1475811 | NCBI WGS metagenome assembly OASS01 (sample SAMEA2579922, study PRJEB22360) | human gut metagenome | biome: human gut; feature: human-associated habitat; material: faeces | place: Denmark | collected 2008/2010 | reverse complement strand
ATCACTATCAGATGCGCAATGAGCAGGGGGAAGATGAGAGTAAACACCCACTGATAAGAAGAACCTACATCCATTTGCCTGTTATCAATGAAATTGCTAAGAAAAAGGCCATCCAGAAAATGGATGACTTTGAACAGCTTTGTTTCCTGTTTGAAAATAACGCCAAAAATGATATACTGGAATCAAAGGAAAGGCTGGTGAAGGTATTCATGGACAAGTACGAGGAAATGCAGAAGGATGATGAGCTGTGGTCAACCGCAATGGCCATTCAGATGGGGGAGGCACGTTATCGCTACGGCTTGGAGGACAGCTTTGAAGAGGGTAAAGTGGAAGGCGAAAAGCAGGGGATTATTAAAGGTAGAGGGGAAGGTGAACGTTTCTTACTAAACCGACAGTTGGAAATTAAGTTTCATGAAAACTGCTTACCGTGGCTGTGTTCATTGTCAGCGGAGCAGATTGAGCAAATCTCCAGCCTTATTTTGACCTGTCATACACTGGAGGAAATAAAGAATCAAATGAAAGCTTCAAGTAATACATAATATATCCATACATGCTTTTAGACCTTATATGAAGCAAGTGATATCACCGTATTGTTTCTGCATAAAGCAACTTCTTTATGCAAAGAAGGCGTGATGGATATAACGCGGTATGCCTGACAAGGTTGCTCTTCTATTGTTGGAGGCTTCTGAATACATATGGCATACTGCTTTTCGATTTTCTGAGGTTAGATAATCGCTTCACGAACATATATGCCCTTGTATCAAGTTGTACATTATAGAAAAAGGCTTTACCCTAACTTTGTAGGAAAATGAAATAATAAAGAATGTATTGACTTGGACATTGCTCCAGATGATACAATCCTCATGTTCTTGAAGCAGTGTGTACAACTGTTTGAAGCAAGCGCTACAAGTAACAAAAAAAGTATAAGCGCTTAACGGAAAGTGAGGACTTACGTATGTATCTGGAAAACATAAAGGGTTCGCAGGATGTAAAAAGCCTGCAAAGGGAAGATTTGCAGGTGCTGGCAAATGAAGTGCGAACGGCACTGCTGCAGAAGCTGAGCCGTCATGGCGGTCACATCGGGTTGAATCTGGGAATGGTGGAAGCAACGATTGCTCTGCACTGTGTATTTGACTCTCCTATGGATAAAATGGTATTTGATGTATCGCATCAGAGCTATTGCCATAAGCTGCTGACAGGAGGAAGCTGAGCATTTTTTACAGGAGAAGTATTATGATGACGGTTATACAAGCCCGCAGAACATGATTTCTTCACCATCGGACATATTTCTATGGATAAAGGAACCAAGATGGTATGGATTTGAAAATACTATCCGGTTTCTTTTTTCATATGTTCTGTTTCTGTGTGCGGGAATGTTTCTATTTGTAAGAGCACCTTGCGGCTGTCTTTCTAACTGTATCGCATACAGCTGCTTTTTTCTTTCCATACAACCGCTGATACAATGAACTGTTTGCCGGCTGGCTCTATGCCGAAAGAAGCGTGTTCAACCTGACTATCGTTACTCCTTTGCAAACGTGTCTGATTTTCTTTAAAACAGATGCAAGCTTTCCAAAAAAAGGGTATAATGTTTATTGTATATGATTTTGGAGGTTGATACATATGTCCAGCATAGACAAGGCGATTGGTGTCTTTGACTCAGGTCTGGGAGGAATCAGCGTGTTGAAGGAACTGCGTTCTCTTATGCCGCAGGAGGATTACCTCTATTACGGTGATTCCAGCTTTGCTCCCTATGGTGTAAAAACAAAAGAGGAAATAACGAAGCGTTGTCGCAGCATCTGTGCGTTTTTTATCAGCCAGGGTGTCAAGGCCGTTGTCATTGCCTGCAATACGGCAACCAGTGCCTGTGTGAAGGAGCTTCGCACCCTGTATCCCGATCTTCCGATTGTCGGAATGGAACCGGCATTAAAGCCCGCTGTAGATGGCAGACATCAGCAGCATGTTCTTGTACTCGCAACACAGTTTACACTGAAGGAAAAAAAGTTTGAACAGCTGATGTCCCGCTTTGATGAAGATAATACCATTTATCGGCAGCCGTGTCCAAAGCTGGTGGAGCTTGTTGAGGCGGGCAGACTGGAGGATGAAGCAGCGGTAAACAGTGCGCTTCGTGAATACCTAAAGCCCTACGATATGGAACGCATGGACAGCATTGTCCTGGGCTGTACACATTTTGTGTTCTACCGCAGCCAGCTTCGAAATCTCATCGGTGATCATATCGCACTTGTGGATGGCAATGCAGGTACTGCACGTCATGTGCAGGAGCTGCTGCAGGAACGAGGCGTTTGCAGAAAGCCTTCCTCTGCCGCAGGTGAGGTACGCATATACAATTCCCTGAACAAGGAGGCTATTCTGAAGCTTTCCCGCGAGCTTCTGGAAAGATAAGGTAAATCGGCAGTATTGGAGTTGTCTTTATCATGAATACGAATTATAATAGAAGACAGTGAACAACGGAGGTAGACTATGAGAGAAAATGCTTGGAAAAAGTATGATGAAGCAGGATTGAAGGAAGTATTCGAATATTGTGAAGGATATAAAAAATATATTTCCGACTGCAAGACTGAACGTGAATGTGTAAGTGAAAGTATCCGGATTGCGGAAACCTACGGATATCGCAATCTGGAGGATGTCATCAAAAACAAAGAAACGCTGAAAAGCGGTGATAAGGTGTATGCCAACAATATGGGCAAGGGAATTGCACTGTTTCTGATCGGTGAGGAGCCGATGGCTGCCGGATGCAATATTCTGGGAGCACATGTGGATTCCCCGCGTCTGGATATCAAACAGAATCCTTTGTATGAGGATAAGGAATTCGCAATGCTGGATACGCATTATTACGGCGGTATCAAAAAGTATCAGTGGGTAACCCTGCCGCTGGCGCTGCATGGTGTAGTCGTGAAGAAGGACAAAACGGTTATCGAGCTGAATATCGGTGAGGATGACAGCGATCCAATCGTAGGAATCAGCGATCTGCTGGTACACCTGTCAGCGGATCAGATGAGCAAAAAGGCAAGCAACGTCATCGAGGGTGAAGACCTGAATGTAACCATCGGAAGCATGCCGCTGGATGGTGAGGAAAAGGATGCTGTCAAGGCAAACATTCTGAAGCTGCTGAAGGAAAAATATGATTTTGAAGAGGATGATTTTGTATCTGCGGAAATCGAGGTCGTACCTGCCGGAAAGGCAAGAGATTACGGTCTGGATCGCAGTATGGTGGCCGGATACGGACATGATGATCGCATCTGCGCCTATACCTCTATGATGGCACAGCTGGAAACAGAATCCGTTAAACGCACGGCTGTGACACTGCTGGTTGATAAGGAAGAGGTCGGAAGCATCGGTGCTACCGGTCAGCATTCCCGCTTCTTTGAAAACACCGTGGCAGAGGTTATGGATCGTCTTGGTGAGTACAGCGAGCTGAATGTGCGACGTGCACTGAAAAATTCCAAGATGCTGAGCAGTGATGTTTCCGCTGCGTTTGATCCGAATTATGCAGCAGTAAACGAAGAGAAAAACTCTGCATTCATGGGACATGGTCTGGTATTCAATAAATATACAGGCTCCCGCGGTAAGGGTGGCTGCAATGATGCCAATGCTGAATATATGGCAGAGCTGAGAAACATCATGGATTCTGAAAATGTAACCTTCCAGACTGCAGAGCTTGGTAAGGTTGACCAGGGCGGCGGAGGAACAATCGCCTATATTCTGGCACAGTATAACATGGAGGTCATTGACAGCGGTATCGCACTGCACAATATGCACGCGCCATGGGAGATTGCCAGCAAAATTGATATCTGGGAAGCGACCAAGGGCTACAAGGCATTCCTGAAGCACGCATAAGCTTTCTATATACCGTCAATGCTGTATGGATGATATACACTTGTATACTTCATCTGTACAGCTTTTTGTTACTCCATAACAGCGGATAAGAATACGGCAATTACCTGCCGGGGGATGAAGGAGCTATAAGGAGCGGTGGTTCCAATCAGAGCATACTATGAATACGGCTGATGTGGTTCCTGCAGTATGTATTGACGATGCATCAGGGGACATGGTCATGAATAACCGGTTTGTAACATCTGATAGATACGCTTTGCTTTATATTCGGCATTAGATTATCTATGGTGGCGTGCCTTCAACAGGGCTTATGCCGCAAAGAAAAACGGCTGCTTTGACAGCCGTCTGATTTTCTATATGTATTATTGTATAAAGGAAGCTTTCCTGAACCCGCAAGAAGGGAGGGATGTTAATCGGCATAGGCTTCATCAAAATCCGCTTCCTGTACAAAGGGCTCCATCGTAAACAAATCCATGATTTCGTCCTTGCTCATGCTGGTAATGCTTGATTCACTGCTGCTGATGAAGGTGTCGCTCAGGATATGCTTTCGCTCCTGCAGCTTCATGATCTTTTCCTCGATGGTATCCTTCATAATCAGCTTATATACCTGTACATCCTTCGTCTGACCGATGCGATAGGCGCGGTCGGTTGCCTGATTCTGGGCGGAAAGGTTCCACCACGGGTCATAATGAATGACGATTTCTGCATTGGTCAGATTCAAGCCGGTGCCGCCTGCCTTTAATGAAATCAGGAAGACGTCCGCTTCCCCGTTCTGAAATTTTTCCACATAGGCATGCCGCAGCTCCTTTTTGGTTTCCCCTGTCAGCTTCAGATACCGTATATTTTCTACACGCAGCTGTTCCTCGATCAGCTCCAGCATGGAGGTGAAGCTGGAAAACAGTAATACACGGCGGCCGCTGTTTCGGGCGTTTAGCAGCAGATCCATACAGCCGCGAAGCTTGGTAGAGGGCAGCGTGACATTTTCATACAGCAAACGCGCATCACAGCAGATTTCCCGGAGTCTGGTCATCATGGCCAGTACCTGAAATTTATCAACCTCCTCCATCTGCATTTTCTTTTGTAAATCCTGATTGATGGATACCAGATTGGCATAATAGATTTTCTTTTCCTCTGCATTGAATTCCTGAAAATATACCTGTTCCATCTTATCCGGAAGATCCTGCAGCACATCCTTCTTGATCCTTCGCAGAATAAACGGCTCCACCATACGCTTCAGCTGTGTCTGTGCCTTCTCATTCCCGTTTTTGATAATTTCACGTTCAAACAGCTCACGGAAGCGATGATAGTTATACAGATAACCCGGCATCAGGAAATCAAAGATACTCCACAGCTCGGAAAGGGAATTTTCAATCGGTGTTCCGGTTAATGCAAACCGGTAGGAGCCCTTCAGCTGCTTCACTGCAATTGCATTTTTGGTTGTATGGTTTTTGATATACTGCGCTTCATCCAGCATAATGGCGGTAAAGGTGTGCCCGTCATAGCGCTCATAATCTCTGCGCAGATAATCATAGCTGGTGATGATGACATCATATCCGTGCAGCTCGCTGATTTTCTGCTGGCGCTGCGTATTGGTTCCCTGTATGCACAGGGCACGCAGATCAACGGCAAATTTCTGAATCTCATCCTTCCAGTTGTAAATCAAAGAGGCAGGGCAGATGACGATGGAGCAGGGCAGATCATGGTCCTGATGCATGCTTTCCAGCCATGCAATGACCTGAAGTGTTTTTCCCAGACCCATATCATCAGCGAGGATACCGCCGAATCCATAGGCGCTCATTGTTTTCAGCCACTGGTAGCCTGTTTTCTGGTAATCACGCAGGATGGCATCATAATGCGGGTTCAATGGATAGGCTCCGGCTTCCACACTGCGCAGCTGTTCCATCATCGTATGGAAGGCAGTTCCCCGCATGACCTCGACATGATCGCTGTGCTCTGCGAAATCATCCAGCTGAAAGGCATGGAACGTATCCACCTGCAGGGTATGATTTTTTAAATCCTGCGGTGTCAGATGCAGCTGCTGCAGCAGCTCGTCGGTTTCCTGCAGACCCTCGGATTGCAGATAAATGAGGTCGCCGTTTTTGAGTCGGTGATATTTTTTCTTTTTACGATAAGAACGCAAAACACTGTATAATTCATCTCTTGGAATATCCACACTCGTGACATCCAGCTCCAGCAGACGGTTTTTCATACGGACACCAACATTCATATGTACCTTTTTCGGTGCCTCCATCTGCTTCAGCGCATCACTGATATATACAGTGCACATCTGATTCAGGTATTCCAGCCCCTGTTTGACAAATGCCTGTGCATATGCGGCATGCTCATCAATATAGGCTATATGGGAATCCGGATCCAGACGTGTTGCATAGGTTTTGATATACTGGCGGATATGATCCAGCTCCAAAGAGGAATCGGCATGCGGTGCAAACGCATTCTGGGAGGGGCTGTCCTCGTAATGATAGAGCAGGCGGACGGAGATATCACCGTTATCCTCCAAATCGACATAGCAGTCAATCTCCATTGGATACGGCATGAAGGTATCCAGAGAAATACCTTCAAAATGCACGTATTCCCGTATTGCCGGGATGACATAGGTACAGAAGCGAATCATATCATCCTTATGTATCAGAATCTGGCGATCCTCACGCAACTCCTCCAGCATATCATGCAGCTGTTCGCTCAGCTCCGAGGAAAAGCGCTGCAGAACACCGTCTTCCATATAATACCAGCGGTTTTCTCCACGCAGAAGCTGATCGAGGGACAGCAGCGTGGTGATGACAAAAAAGTCCTCCTGCATATCGATGCGCAGTCCGATTTCCTGCCGGTCTTCATCCGCAAACTGCAGATCGATGCACTCCGTGGCATCATTGCTGTAAAGCTCATAAAAATCATCCATGGATTTTGAATCAATTGTAATCTGCTTGCGGCTGGAGCCGTAGCCATAGGAATACTGTGTTTCATGCTCCTTGACATATTGCTTTAAAAAATTGATCTGTGCCTGAGCAGCTTCATCAAAGGCCTGCATGTGATGAGTGAATTTCAGCTGGCGCCCGTAATCAACTTCCAGCTGCCTGTCTATGGCATCAAGAAATCCGCTGATGCTGCGTATGACATATTTTCGTTGAATACCAACCTTAAAATCCAGTGTAAGCTCATGGTCATATGCGGTATGAGCGTGCAGCTGTACCTTGTCAAGAAGAGTGTTCGCCTGAAATTTCGCCAGATCCTTTCGGGCGTAGCGGTCGATAAAGGAACGCGAGCGCTCCAGCATCTGCTGCTCCAGATAGCGGCGAAAGGCATCCTCCCTCTGGTTCAGCGGGCTGTAGGTGAAGGGGAAGGACTCCGGCTTTAGATCGTACACCATCAGCAGGACAACACCGATATGTCCACAGGCAAGCTCCTGCTGCTCGCAATACGGACATTCACAGGAGAAATCCAGAATTTCACCCGCACTATTCAGCAGAACGGTGCAGTGATTCTCATATCCGTACACGTTAACGACAGCATTTATTTCATATAGAAAGCCCGGAATGCTTTCCTTAATCACAATTTCATCCACAACATCCTGATCATGGTAACGCAATGCGATCTTCCAGTTTTTGGTATTGAAAAAACGCTGAATTTCAGAATCAAGTATCTTCATGAGATCCCTCCTGTATCTTCTGCTATTGTACCAGAAAACACAACTGTACGAAAGTATGGAAATACTGGATTTAGCTTTCTTTATGCCATCTGTCGTATGCAAATGCGTAGAAATTTTTATAAGGACCTTCTGCTGTCACAGCTGTAAAGTGCATACCTGTGCGCCTGCTTATCCTTTTCTAGCGGCCTATCCTATTTTAAAACGCTGGTGAAAGGTAAAACGTTCCTCTGAATATTGTACCGCCGAAGGACTAAATGTGGGTACCTTCATGCGGAATGCATCGACATTCACTTGCTTCCTAACAGAAATGAATACAGGTGCAATGCAGGTATATTCGGGAAGATGATGATAATCCACTGTATCGTTTTTTGTAAAGCATAAGAGAAGAAAAGCTGAAAATGGATTCGCTCACTGTTATGAGTAAGCGGGATACATTAACGAATCTGTGTAATTGTATAGTCATAAAAAGTGTGTAGGAGCTCAAAAGCTGTTCACGCATACGGATATGGATATGTATGAAGAGAGGCGAAAGAGAACAAACCAAACCGCAGTGCATGTATGCTAAAAAATCACTTACGAGCATTTGAGATTTATGGTAAAATAAAAGCATAGCAACGTGTGTTCCCGGTGATGTAAATCCAGTTGTCGGAAAATGCGCGTTTTTTATTATTCGGAGGTGATGGCATGTTTGAAATTCATGAGTATGTTCGCTATGGCTCCTTCGGCCTGTTTCAAATTGTCGGTGTTAAGCAAAAGACACTGAGCAACGGTACGGTGAAGGACTGCTATGTTCTGCATGGGATTCAGCAGATGAAAACCAGAATCGAAACACCGGTAGATAATCCGGTTCTGCGCAAGGCGCTGAATAGAAGGGATATCGATCGTTTGATCACAACAATGCCGACTATTGAAACAAATTGGATTACGGATAAAAAAAAGCGGGAGGAGGAATTTCGCGATGCCCTTCGCTGCGGTGACTGTGTTGCACTCGTTCGGGTAATGAAAGCAATCTATACCCTGCAGGAGGAAAAAGCACGTAATGGAAAGCATGTTTCGTATACGGATCATGCCATCTTTGAACAGGCCCGTCAACAGCTGTTGGAGGAAATAGCCTTCGGTGCGCATATCAGTATTGAAGAGGCGGATTTGTATATCCGAAAGAAGCTTGCAGCAATAGACAAGGCAGCTGAACAGAAATGAAGCAGCTGTTTTTGTTTTCTGCCTTATATAAGCTGTTTTCTATACAATAAATCGGTGAATAGGAGCCTGCTTCTGAAAAAAATTGAATTTTTTAAAATAAGCTATTGACAAAAGCATGGAAAACAAGTAGAATAATGTCGTTGCCGCTGAGAGATTGGGGTATAGCCAAGCGGTAAGGCACCAGACTCTGAATCTGGCATTTCCTTGGTTCGAATCCAAGTACCCCAGCCAATAAAAAACGAGAGTCGCTTCGGCGACTTTTTTGTTTATCACGGGGAAGCACCCTGCATATATTTGGGAAATGCCAAGCTGCTGCTATATATAGAAACCAATAAATGGAAAGGAAGGCCCGTATGAAAAAAGTAAGAACAAGATTTGCACCAAGTCCTACCGGGTATATGCACATCGGAAATCTGAGAACAGCACTGTTCGAATATCTGATTGCCAAGCATGAGGACGGAGATTTTATTCTGCGTATCGAGGATACCGATCAGGAACGTTACGTGGAAGGCGCTGTCGAAATCATATACGATACCATGAAGGAAGTCGGTTTGCATCATGATGAAGGACCGGATATCGGAGGGGATTTCGGACCGTATGTACAGTCTGAGCGACTGCCGATGTATAAGGAGTATGCCGATCAGCTGGTTGATCTGGGAGGCGCACATTACTGCTTCTGCGGTGAGGAAGAAATAGAAAAGCAGAGAAAAGAGGCGGAAAGTCTGGGAATCTCTTTCAAATACGATGATCCATGCAAGCATGTGTCTGTGGAAGAAGCCAGAGAACGTATTGCCAAGGGAGAAAAATATGTTGTGCGTCAGACGATTCGTCACGATGGAGAAACGTATTTTGATGATGAGGTGTACGGCCGCATTGAGGTGGATAACAGTATTCTGGATGAATCCGTGCTGCTGAAAAGCGACGGCTATCCAACCTATAATTTTGCCAATATCGTGGATGATCACCAGATGGGTATCACGCATGTAGTGCGTGGAAACGAGTATCTGTCCTCCACTCCAAAATATAATCTGATCTATCAGTCCTTCGGCTGGGATATTCCAACCTATGTGCATGTTCCACCGGTTATGAAGGATGAACAGCACAAGCTGAGTAAGCGTAACGGGGATGCCAGCTTTCAGGACCTTGTGAAGAAAGGGTATCTTCCGGAAGCGATTCTGAATTACATCGCTCTGCTTGGATGGTCACCGGAAACAGAGCAGGAAATCTATACACTGGATGAGCTGATCAAGGTGTTTGATATTAAGCGTATTTCCAAATCACCGGCTATTTTTGATATTGACAAGCTGACATGGATGAACGGTATGTATCTGCGCGCGATGAGCACGGAAACATTCTGTGAGCTGGCAAAGCCGTATATCGAGGAATCCGTTCACAGACCGGTGGATATTATGGCGGTTGCACGCATTCTGCAGCCAAGATGTGATATTCTGACCTCTATTCCGGAAAGTCTGGATTTCATTGACGAGCTGCCGGAATATGATAATGCCATGTATATTCATAAGAAAATGAAGACGACCTATGAAATTGCATATAAGGCATTGCAGGCGGCACAAAGTGCCCTGTCAGAGCTGAATGACTGGTCGAGTGAAGAAAATCTGCATGAGCTGCTGCTGTCTTTACCGAAGCAGATGGAAATGAAGAACGGGCAGATTTTATGGCCGGTTCGTACTGCCATCACCGGAAAGCAGTTTACACCTGGCGGTGCCATTGAAATCGCTCATATCCTTGGAAAAGAGGAAACCCTGAAGCGTATTGCAAAGGGGATTGAAAAGCTCGAGGCTGAGCTTGCCTGATTTTTTCATCCATACATAAAGAAAACGGACAACTGCCGGTATAGCGCAGCGGTCCGTTTTTTTGTGATATGAAATAGGAAAGTATAAGCCGGAAGCGGGGCATCAAAGGGTGCACACGATTTTTTTGATTACATATATTCCAGAAAGATCTGTGTAATCGTGGCAATTTCAGCTTTGGATATACTGATGTTGAAAATATTATTCAATTCATTCAGCTCAAGACTGATCGTATTGTACACATCGGCATGGGAATTGATAATCTCCCGTGTTTTTTTGTTTGGCAGAGGATCGCTGCGGATGGCACGTTCGATGACGAATGCACCGTGTATGATAAAACGGATGGTAATTTCATCACTATAACCGAGCTTCAGCTTTTTCAAAATATTTAACAGGACAACCATCAAAGAGGAGGAAGCCTTGTTCGCATCCAGAAAGACCAGGGACTGCTGGAGTATCTGACGGGAAATACGGTCAATCAGTGTTCGGGAATTCTCACTGAGAGAGGAAGCAGGAAAGCTTGGTGTCTGCGGCTGGCTGTATTCCTGTGCATGCCCGTGCTTCATTGCGGATATGGTATTGAGAATGAGCGGAAGCGAGATAGGGGCATAGCTTTGTACATCGATATGCAGACGGCTGCTGATCTGTTCGCCAATCTCTGTTAACGGAGCGATATCACTAAACAGCAGCAGGGTCTCATGATTATCGATCTGCTGAATCCTGTCGCATACGTGATCGAGGAAGAGGTGAAATTCCTTTCTTCGCCAGGCTTCGGAATAATCGAGCGAATGACAGTTTTCATAAAGATTGGCTGAGCGTATGTATTTTTCATAATTTGCGGCGATATCCTCCCCGTGGCATACAAACAGTATCGGAGTTTTGGCCTCCAGCTTTTGAATGGCCAGCTGCAGGTAGGTGCTGATCAGAATGCGCTCATCCTGCGGCAGCACAACCTCCATCTTGGATTGAATGATCTGTGCGATATCCTCCGTAACAGCATCCGTGCGCTTTGTCCCAAGACCGTGTGACGGCGTAAAGCTGCGGGTATAGGTGTTATTCTTTAATTCCGTTATGAGATTTTGCAGATATTCAATAAAACGAAGATCATCGTCTCCTTCTGCTTGAGCGGGGTGGATGCCAGCAGCGGGAACATCAGATCGTAAAGCTCTTTCACAAAGATGGAGCGAATTGTATTGATCTCTATTTTCTCTGTCTTTTTCAGCATGGAATTACAGATGGAAACGATCTGCTCATCATCGTTGCTGTCAATCAGATGCTGTTCATTCAGGACGGCATGATGCAGTGCGGTAAAGAAGCGGCAGGAGGTCTGCGGTATGAAATAAAGCACATCACCGTCAAACAGATCGAGGATACTGTGCAGCTGTGCAAAGCGGGAGGATACATCCCGAATGCTGTTCAGCATACCATCGGACAGATGCTCAAAGGTGATATCGATGACATTGGCCTTGCGCTGAATAAAGCTGTAATGTGCCCGTATGATGGAACGGCGCAGCTCCTGCAGGGAAATGTGTGTGGTATATGCTTTGTCTGCAAGTGCCATACAGGTGATTACATTTTTATGCAGACAGATGGTTTGATTCAGAATATCGGACTGCCGCTGTATTTCAGCGAATATGATTTCCAGACGTTCCTTCAGCGTACGCATCTCATAGCTGGGAAACACCATCGGATAGTCTATAAACCGCTGCAGCTGTGCGATATCCGCATTTGCATCATGAAACAGGTAACATACTTTCCAGCTGCTGTGTAAGGCGGCATGCTGCTTCTGCAGCTTTTCTGCCACCTGCTGTACAATGTGCATATCACTGCATTGTACATCCAGAATGAGGAAGGCGGGGGTCTCCGGATGCATGTTATAAATCTGATTCTGCTCATCTGCCGCATCGCTTAGCACATGCTCCAGTATTTGTGTATGCCTGCCAAGCAGCTGCAGCTCCTTCGCCTTTTCTATAAAAAATTTCAGAAAATGATGCTTGCCTTCTCCATAGGGGGCACAAAGCGCCAGGCTTTGAAGGGCCTGGGGATACATGAGAATCGCCAACAGCTCCTGATACAGGGAATGCAGAGATTCGTTCGCATGAATACCGGTGTAGGTGAGCGTTTGCCTGCTGCTGTGCTCCCGCACGCGCACAGGCTTATCCTGATGCAGGTATTCCTGAATATCTCTTCCCACCGGCAGTGTATACGGAACCGGCTCTGTAGAAAATGAGTGAATGACACCGGCGTCGAGATACAGGGTAGGGCGTCCCTGCAGCTTGATGAGCCGGTTTTCACGATGCAGCTGATTGAGAACGCGGGATACATTGGTTCGATCAATTTTCAGAATCAATGCGATGTCATGCGCATTACAGCTGCTGAAATCATAGGTGTGTGCTGTAATGCCGTTTGCCGTATAGCTGGCAATCAGGTTTTGAATATCCTTCATTCGAGGTGCTTTTTTCATAGTTTCCTCCACTCCTCGCGTTTTGCACGCGGACACAGGCATTGCATGAAAGACGTTTCAAGCTACTTGTCTTTTCATAAATTTGATTTTCTTTCACACTTCCACCACTTTTTGGTGCTGAATTTCCGGGCTGCAGAATGCACGCATGCCGTCTGCTTGCACACTTATTATAGCACGGATATAGTTTGTGCGGGTAATGAAAGCACACATATGCGTATATTGAAATAATTTGCATATATTGGAAAATATCACCGTCTTTTTCTATCTTTTAAGTGACACGAATGTAAAAAAAACTGTGCTTTTGCGTTATTTGACGGGAGGTTTTTGAGCGATTATAGTATGTGTGTAAACAGTCAGTAGCTACTAGGTTTTCAAACAACATGAGAGGAGAAAAAACATGGAAATTAACTTTTTACAGGCAGCGCTTATCGGAATTTTGTATTATATGACGCTGTGCTCACCACCCTGGCTTACAGGAATCGTACACGTATCCATTCGCCAGCCGCTCGTATCCGGCACCATCGTCGGTCTGATTCTGGGGGATCCGCAAAATGGTCTGATCATCGGTGCGACGATCAATACCGTAGTTCTTGGGTTTCTGAATGTCGGAGGTGCAATTCCAAGCGATCCCGGCATTGCAGGGGTTGTCGGAACATCTCTGGCGATAGCAACCGGAGCCACTCCGGAGGTCGCAGTTACGATTGCCGTATCCTTTGGTCTTGTCGGGACCATCGTATGGAATCTGCGAAGCACCATCAACTCCGTATTCGTACACATGGTGGACAGTGCCGCCGCACAGGGGGATATGAAAAAGATTTACTTTGTACAATTCGTACTTGCACAGATTGCAACCTTCTGTATCTCTGCGGTACCGGTCTTCGGAATCCTGTATTTCGGAACAGATGTCGCTACACAGGTGCTGGACGCCTTAAAGGGAACGCCGATGCAGATTCTTACCGTGATCGGACAGATACTGCCGGCGATGGGTATTGCGATCATCCTGCGGCTGCTGTCCAACCGTCCGAATATTATTCAGCTGTTTATGCTGGGCTTCGTGCTTTCTATCTACGGCAATGTGCCAATGATTGTCATCGCAGTTGTAGCCTTCATTATTGCATCCCTGTATGCTGATCTCAAATTCAACCGAGCAAAGGAAGAGGTGTAGAGTATGGAACGTCAGATAACAGATACCAACGTACAGACTGAGAAAAAGCTGACAAAGACCGATTTAAATAAATGCTTTCTTCTCTGGCATCTGCTTGGAGAAGCAACGCTGAGCTACGAGCGTCTGCAGGCACCCGGTGTGCTGGGCTGTCTGGGACCGGTGCTGAAGCGGCTGTATGGCGATGATAAGGAAGAATTTGTGAATGCATGTCAGCGGCACATGGAATTCTTTAATACAGCCGGGTATTACGGCGGCTCCATCATCATGGGGCTGGTATGCTCCCTTGAGGAGGAGCGTGCGAACGGACTGCCGATTGAAGGCGAGGACATCAGTGCAATCAAAACCGGACTGATGGGACCGCTGGCCGGTGTATTTGATGCTCTGCGACAGGGAACGGCAATCCCTATCGTTGCCTCCATTGCGATCGGTATGGGAATGGACGGCAACTTCTTCGGTCCGATCTTCTATATGATCGTAACCGTTCTCTATGTCATGGTGCCCTGCTACTGGATGTTCCAGACCTCCTATAAAAAGGGAAAGGAAGCTGTCAACGGTCTGTTTGCGAGCGGAAAGCTGGAGCGCTTTATGACGCTGGCTACGGCAGTTGGAGCCATTACCCTGGGAGGGCTTGCGGCTACGACTGTAACGGTCACTTCTTCCACGGTGCTGCATCTGGGAAGCTCGGACATGGTCCTGCAGGAAACCATCTTCGATGCGATATTCAAGGGCTTACTGCCGGTTGGCTTTGTCTTTCTCTCTTACTTCCTGCTGCAGAAAAAGCTTTCAACATCTAAGATCATACTGATTCTGATTGCCATCGCTATTGTCGGTGTGCTGATTGGATTCTTCTAAAATAAACGAAGAAAGGAGTTTATATGGATACAATTCGAGCCATGCTGGAGGAGCATAAGCTTATCGTGATTTGCAGGGGTGTCTATGGTGACACCCTCCTCAAGACGATGGAAGCACTGTATAAGGGCGGCATCCGTCTGGCGGAGGTCACCTTTGATCAGAAAAGCAGGGATTATAAGGAAACACTGGATGCGATCACCATGCTGGAGGAGCATTTTCGAGGCCGTATGGCAATCGGGGCAGGGACGGTTGTCAGTCCTGCACAGGTGGAGCTTGCGTATCAGGCAAAGGCTGCCTATATCATTTCACCGAATGTCAATGAAGCGGTCATTCGTAAAACAAAGGAGCTGGGCATGCTGTCCATTCCGGGAGCACTGAGCCCCAGCGAGGTACTGGATGCACATGAATACGGTGCGGATTATGTTAAGCTGTTTCCGGCTGCCAGAATGACAGCCTCCTACATTAAGGATCTGATGGGACCGATTTCCCATGTGAAATTCATTGCGACTGCGGGAATCACCGAGGAAAATATCGCAGAATTTGCGGCTGTCGGCTGCACCGGCTATGGTATCAGCGGACGCTTGATGGATAAGCGTGTGATTCAGGAAGGCCGCTTTGAGGAATTGCAGCACCGCGCAGAGGCATTTATCGCCTGTCTGCAGAAGGAAGAGGAATAATTGTATGAAAAATATTGTATACGCACGCGTTGATGACCGGCTGGTACACGGACAGGTCATGACGGCCTGGGTCTTGCATACCAAAGCAAGCAAGGTGATTATTGTGGATGATAAAGCCGCAAAGGATTCCTTTATGAAAATGATCATGAAATCCGCAATGCCGAGCAGTCTGGAGCTGGAGGTGCTTTCCGTAAGCAGTGCCATCTCCTATCTCAAAGAAGCAGGCAGTGAGGATGAACGTATCTTTTTGCTCGCAAAAACACCAATGGTTTTCGCGGATCTGCATGATGCGGGTGTTCTGATACAGGAAGTGGGAATCGGCGGAATCGGTGCCCGGGCAGACAGACGAAAGCTGTATCGCAACATTGCGGTGAATGAGGAAGAAATGAATAGCATCAAGGCTATGCAGAGCAAGGGCATGGACGTCTATATTCGAGTCGTACCGGATGATAAGCGAATCGAAATCAAAGACGCAGCCTAGGGGAGGGCACGTCGTATGATAGGACTGGTACTCGCCACACATGGACCCCTGGCAGAAGCTTTTGTCAGCAGCGGAAAGCTGATTGTCGGAAATATCGGGAATGTTGCACATCTGGGACTGTTTCACGGAGACAGCATTGAACAGTTTGAACAGAAGGTATACAAGGCAATCGAACAGGCGGATGAAGGGGACGGTGTGATCGTTTTGACAGATTTACTGGGAGGCTCCCCCTGCAATGTCACAGCAAAGGCAATCGGCAGACTGTATAAAGAGAAAAAGCTGGAATGCTTTTACGGTATCAACCTTCCGATTTTTCTGGAAGCTGTGACCTCCCGTAAATTCATGAATTTTGATGAGCTGAAGGAGCACATGGATGAGGTGTTCAAAGAAACATACGGGATGCTGAGCGGGAAAATAAGCTATTCGGCATGCAAGGAATAGAAAGAAGGATATAAGGATGAATGGAATAGAAAAAAAAGGAATCGGGGAACGATATTTATGGAAGGGAGCTATGGTCAAAGAGCAGGATATCCACATTTCTCTGCAGGACCGCGGCTATGTCTTCGGAGACGGTCTGTATGAGGTCGTCCGTGTATACAATGGGAAGCTGTTTGGTCTAAAGCGGCATCTCGACCGTCTGTTTCAGGGGGCGGATGTCATTGATTTCAATCTGCAGTATACAAGGGAGGAATTCGAAGGCTTCTTTCAGCAGCTGGTTGAGGAGAATGATCTGCACAGCGGTTATGTGTATATGCAGCTGACAAGAGGGGATGACGGCATCCGAAACCATCTGTATCCCGGGCGTGAGGATCAAAGGCCGGTGCTGTCCGGCTTTGCGGTACATGCTCCCCGCAATGTGGAGAAAATCCAGGCGGGAACAACTGCGATCAGTGTGGAGGATATCCGCTGGAAATACTGTCATGTAAAAACACTGAATCTGATTCCAAACTGCATGGCGCGCTCTGAGGCAAAGAGAAAAGGGGCAGGGAAGGCGATTCTGGTAAAGGACGGTATTGTCACAGAGGAAAAATCCGGCTCACTCCTGATTGTTCAGGACGGCTGTATACTGACACATGTTGAAAATGAGGATATTCTGCCCAGCACGACGAAGAAAATACTGGAAGCACTGTGTGAGCAGGAACAGATACCATTTCGTGAAGGCAATTTTACACTGGATGAGCTGTATGCCGCAGATGAGGTCATTGTCGCTGATACGAATACGGAATGCTGTGCAGTTTTAAAGGTGGACGGGCATACGATCAGGGATGGAAAGCCGGGACCGATTTTGAAGCAGCTGCAAAAAGCATATGAAGCCGCCATCATTGCGGAGTGCGGCAAAGCCGAATAGGTATGGAAGAAAACATCAGCTGCCGAACCTATGCAGAAATCCATACAGAGCGAATTCGGGAAAACGTGATGCAGCTGAAGCGGCATCTCACAGCAGGAACGAGGTTTATGGCAGTCGTAAAAGGGAATGCGTACGGTCATGGAATCGAGCCGTGTGTACAGGCGATGGACGATTTATGCGACTGGTATGGGACAGCCACCATGCAGGAGGCGTTGCGTGTGCGAAGCGTATCAGGAGAAAAGCCGATTCTTGTTTTTGGCTATGTATCGGATGAGGAAATACGTCTGGCTGCGGAAAACAACATCACACTTAGTGCCTTTTCCGCAACGTTTCTTTCCCATATTTCCGAGTGCTGTGCAGGCATGAACCTGAAGGCTGCCGTGCATTTGAAGCTGGATACCGGCTTTCACCGCATGGGAATCGACTGCTGTAGTTCTACAGCAGACTGCGTGGGGCAGTCAGCAGCTATCTGCTTGGCCAAATCATACAGGGGACGGCAGGAGAAATCGCGGTGGGAATGAGTGATCGCGTTCAGCGCTATATCGTATGAAGACAGCACAGGACTGGCTGTACTGTATCAGCGGAGCTTTGCTGTTTTCCTTCTCGATGAATATGTTTCTGGTTCCGCTGCATATCTATAGTGCCGGGTTTTTAGGAATCGCCCAGCTGCTCAGGGATCTGCTGCTCCATATCCTGCCCTATCGACTTTCCTTTGATATCGCCGGGATTATAAATCTGATCCTAAATATCTTCATGATCATTCTCGCTGCCAGGGTGCTGGCGAAAACATTTGCCGTGCATACGGCAATCGTCATACTGTTTGAATCTTTGTTTTTGTCTTTGATTCCGGTGCCCAAAGCGCCTCTGGTTGAGGATGTCTTTATCTCTGTCCTGCTTGGCTCCTTTCTATGTGCATATGGTACACGGCTGTTCTTCAAGGGGCGCGGGAGCGGCGGAGGTATTGACATCATCGGACTGTATCTGACAAAAACAGGAAAAGGAAGTGTCGGCAGTATCTATCTGCTGGTCAATACGATGATTTATCTACTCTGTTTTCTCATTTACGACAGTCAGGTAGCCTTATATTCCATCGTTCACAGCTGTATCCTGTCCTTCGTGCTGGATCGCATTCACGAGGATAATGCAGAATCGGCTGCTTTGATTATCACGGAAAATCATGAACTGAAGCAGCAGCTGATCCTGGATGTGGGACGTGGTGTTACTGTCTGGGATGGAACAGGCGGCTACAGCGGACGCAGGAAGGAGGTCATGATGGTGGCAATTACCAGAGGACAATACGGTCATTTGAAAAAACAGGTGCAGGGCAGTGATGAACAGGCCTTTGTGATCTTCTTCGATCATGTGCGTATCAGCGGTTATTTCCCAAAGCTGATCAATGAAAAGAGAAAGAACAGGTGAAGCAGGATGCAAACAGAAAAACAGCAGGTATATCACTGCCGGGGAATCGTAAAACAACTTAACGCCTATATCAAAGCGGATAAGCTTTTGATTCTTTGTGAATCCGATGTACCGGCGGAAATAAAAAAGGACATCACAGCGCAATTTCCTGAAGCTGCATGCTATACTGTTCCCGATACAGCACATATCGAGACCTTTGATCATCTGGAGGCAATCGTCCGATTTCTGTATCAAAGCGGATGTCAAAAGGAAAGCAGCCTGCTGATTATAGGGAATCAGCAACTAAAAGAGCTGGGAGGCTTTATAGCATCCGCTTACTGCTGCGGTATAGCCTATCTGTATGTACCCCTCACAGGAAACGCCGCACTGCATGCTGCATCCCATTTCTGCGGTGTGGATTTAATGGGGATTCCGGATGTATTGCAAAGCTGCCATGAACCGCGTATGGTATTTCTGGATGAAGATATTTTTGAGTCTGAGCACAACGCTGCTTAAGGCTGCCTTGCGACTGCTTGTCGGAGGCTTTTTTTGTAAATCTTAAGATAAAAACACAAATTTATGTTTACGCTGAGATTTGCGGAAAGAAATTGTAAAAACCTTATAAATAAGGACTTTCTGGGCGTTTTATAAGCTGGAATCTATGATAGAATAACGGTAGACAATACAGCAGTGCAAGCAGGAGTGGATACGATATGAAGCAAAAACTGTCATGGATTCTGGAAGGCTTTTTTCTAATACTTTTACTGTTGGTAACGATTCTGATTTATGTTCCGGAACAGAGCGAGCATCTTCTGCATATCCGGATGATACAGGTTACCGGTAAAAACAAGGAAAAAGCGATCGAACAGGATTCTCTCATCTTTGTAAAGACCTTCAAAGAAAACGAGGAACCAAAAAATAACACGCTGATCAGCTTTCGGGCAGAGCGGTTTGGGGAATCGGTTATCTTAACGCATATGTTTGTGAAAAGTGAAGTTCGAAATCAGGAAACCTTTTACATTACGCAGGCCCCTGACAGCAGCTATTATGATACCTATGAAACAAGACATGAGGATCTGGTAGGCTCCTATCTCTTTCATATGAAGTATATGGGCAGGGTGTATGAATTTCTGCAAAGCAGCTATGGAAAAATTACGTATGCCGTGGTGCTGGGCATTTGTATCCTGAGCACCATGCTGCTGTTGATAAAGGGTGTGCTGCGGGAGCGTAAAGGAAAAGCGGGTATAGAGGTATCTGCGAAAAAGAATGCTCCGGATCCTGATCAACGCTTCGTGGATGAAAAGAAAGAGGATACGCGCGGGCAGGAAGTGAAGCCAGATGCAGAGAAGCCGCTGCTAAAGACTCCAAAGGAAGATATTTCAAGACAGGCAAAGGGAACAGAAGATAAGACTGCGAAAGCCGAACAGCAGGCAGCTGCCGACAGTATTTTACAAGCAGCAGGCAAGGCTTCAAAACAGCAGATTCCGAAACAAACCGGAAAGCAGCGCTTACGCAAGCGCCATGCACTGAAAACAGCACCGGTGGAACAAAGGAAAACGGCTGATGATGAGGAGCTGCTGCCGATTGTGTACAAGCAGAAGCATCAGAAGCCGGCAGGCCCAACGAATATCCAGCAGGAAATCCAGGAGCACCCGGATGCACAGGGGAAGCATGTACAGAAATCAGAGATTACGCAGGAGTCTCTGGTTCAGCATACATCCTCTGGAAAACCAAAGCCAGAACAAACGATTGCTCTGCGAGAGGGGGGAGCTACATTTACACAGGCTGAGCTACAGGATATATTGATTGCAATCAATACAAACGAAGAGGAATCGGATCAGGATACCGCTACGGCAAGTCCTGCGGAAGCTGTCAAAGAAAAAAAAGAGCTGTACCATCCAAATGAGCATCCGGTAATCGATACACCGCATCATGTCGTTCCACAAGTTGTACGGTATCCGCAGGATACGCAAAAGGATATAGAGGGACTGTATAACTCCGGTGCGACAAAATTCGAAAAGAAAATACCAAATGCCAATCAACTGCATATTCAGGCAATCGGCATTCTGGAACCGGTAGTAACCAGTATACAGGAAACACTGCAAGGCGGACAATGTCCTGTGGAAGAAGAAAATCCGGTGGAAACAGAAGATCCATCCAGCGATCCAGACGAAGTAATGATGGAAAATGATGAAATTGCAGAGAAGGAACCTCATGAAGAAGAACAGGTAACAGCTAATGATGTTTACACTGCGGATGCCGGTGTAGACAAGGAACTGCTGGAGGAAGTCCGAAAAGAGGTGCAGGAGCTGCTGCACGGTGTGAAAGCACCACAGCGGGTAGAAGCAGAACAACAGGAATATCCGGACTTCAACAGAAAATATGATATCAACAAGAGCAGGCAGACGGATGAGCAGGAGGAAATGCCTGAACCTGAGGAAATGGAAAAACCAAAGGTGGAAGAAGCACCAATTGTGGAAATGCAGGAAGAACAGGGAATCCTTTTAAAAGATATGGAATTTGATTGCAGCAGCAGATTTGCTGTTTTAACCGGCAGAGTGATCAATAAAACACCTGTTCCTGTACGGTATATTAAAGCGGAAATTGAATTGTATGATGATTTCCGTAATGTGATAAAGACAATGAAATGGTATCTTTGCGGCAGAGATTTTTTACAGCCGGAAGAAACAAGAGGATTTTCCTATACGGCTTATGAAGTATACGGTGTTTATGATTACAAAATCCGGATATTGAACTGGAAGCAGAAATGATTTCATTGTGCAAACTGTGTGAATTCCTTCCTGTAAGGAGTATAATAGGCAGGTAAGGATGTGATATATATGGATAAAAAACAGTTCCATGAACGTATTCGGTATTTTGTAAAGCAGAGAGTACGCGATGAAGGTACGATAAATTCCATGATGGATATGGAGCTGGTAACCGCGGATTTTCATACAAAAAGTGTGGTTCTGGCTTTTCCGGTGAAAGACTGGCAAATGAATCCGGCGGAAAATCTGCATGGAGGCATTATTGCGACAGCACTGGATATTACGATGGGATGTATATCGTATGTGAGCGGGAATGCAGTGTTTACACCAACGATACAAATGGCTGTTAACTATGTTGGCGGTGTGAGCAGTGGCGATACGCTGCTGGTGGAAGGAATTTGTGATCATGCAGGAAGCAGAATGTCACAGACCAGAGCTATTGCACGCTCAAAGAAAAGCGGCAAGGTGGTCGCAACAGCGAATGGTTCCTATATTATGAATACAAAACAATAATTTTACAGAAAAAGGCAGAATCTGCATACGTAGAAATCTGTCTTTTATGTTATCATAATAATGAGCATAAATGTCCACAATTAGGGAGAATGAGAGATGAAAAACCAACAATTACGCTACTTCGTTGAAGTGGTCGACAGTGGAAGCATCAACAAGGCTTCGGAGAAGCTGTTTGTCAGCCAGCCAAGTCTGAGCAGAAGTATACAGTCATTAGAGGAAGAAATGGGGAAAGAGCTGATTATCCGCAGCAATCACGGGGTTACGCTAACACCGACCGGTAGACTGATGTACTATTATGCACAGTCAATCCTCTCGCAGTTTCAGGTGCTGGAGCGTTTAAAGGATGTCAGTGAGGAAAAGCTGTACAGCAAGCTGACGGTATCCGTGGATTCCGTATTCCTACGGGATGATTTGATTTTACAATTTTACAAGCATATGAAATCAGCAACTACAGAGATTCATATGGTAGAAACAACGGCGGAGCAGGTGCTGGCCAATGTCAGTGAAATGAAGTCGGAAATCGGAATCACGATTCTAAATGATTATCAATTGAGTATTTATCGTAAGATGGCGGATGCCAAGGAAATTGAATTGAATATTCTTGGAAAAGGACCACTGTACGTTCATATCAACGAGAAGAATCTGGATGAGCTGGTGGAGGAGAAGGATGCAAGGGATTTTCTGGATTTCACACTGATTCATCTGCCGTATGATTTTTTCTCGAATCTGAATATGTCGTTGACAATGGATGGTGTGCAGCTGAGCAGCTTTAAGAAAACGATCACAATGAGCAACTACCATGCGATTATCAACATGCTGAATCATACGGATGCCTTTATGCTGGGGAATAAATGGCAGATTGAGGAATTAAAGCATTCACATATCCACAGCATGCGCATCAGAAACTGTGATATTCAAAAGTATTTTGTGATCATCCGAAGAAAGCGCGAAGTGCTGAGCGAAGCAGGAAAGGTGTTTCTTAATATTATTCATGAAACCTATGCAGAAATGTAGCTATACCTAAAATGCATAACCGGCTTGCGGGTTATTGGTATTATACAAAGTTTCCCAAAAGGATTACAATAATAGTGTAAAAGGTAACAAAAAATATTACCTATTCTTAAAACCATTGAAAAGGAGAACAATTATATGAAAAAGAGTACACTATTATCGTTATTAACAGCAGGTGCTGTTATCGCTACATCCGCAGGGACATTCGCTGCATGGGATCAGACAAGTGCAAGTACAACTCCTACAGATGTAACAATTGGTAAAAAAGTTACAATGGAAGTAGGAACTATGACATTTAATGGAGCTTCAGCAAGAGAAACTCTAAGCACGACAGAGGATGATTTTTCAGCGTTACAACAAACTGGTAATGTAACTTTTACAGTTAAAGATATACCAGAGGGTGCTAAAACTAAATATAAAGTAGAATATAAAACAGACGTAAAAGATAGTTCAAATGCAGATGCTTCAACTAAGGTTGATGTGGTTGCTAATGATACAGTAAATGGTGTGTTAAGTGGTGAGCCAAGTGATGAACATACAGCTACTGTTACTGTAACACCAAAATCTGTAGATGCAGCTGCGGAAACTTATTCAGTTACCGTAACAGCTGAATTAACACCAGTGACTCCAGCACCATAACATTTTAAGATATCAGCCGTCATCCGACGGCTTTTTTAAAAAAATCTTTTCACCCCTCCAAAAATCTTATAAAATATAGAAGATGAGGAAAGTAGGATCGCATATGAGAAACGTAATCAAGCGCATTGCAAATATTGTGTTTGTGGCTGTTGTGTTATTACTGGCAGCCTATACTTTTCTTATGGCAAAATATCCGGAGGAAACAGCACAGATTACAGGCTATCGCCTATATGCTGTACTAACGGACAGTATGGAGCCCCGTATTCCCACCTTCTCGCTTGTGTGTACGAAGGTACTTGATCAGGAAGAACCACTGCATTTGAAAAAAGGCGATATCATCACCTTTAAAGCAGACCGCTTTGGTGATGATATTCTATTAACACATCATTTTAATAAAACAGAAAAAGATTTCCAGGGAAATACCATATACCGCACCAATGCAGAGGGTAAGGATAATCTGGACATGTATAAGACACTGCGCAAGGATATTATTGGAACCTATGTGTTTCATATCCCCTTTATCGGTAAAATCTTTCTCTTTCTGAAAAGCAAATTCGGTATTTTGTTATATGCAGAGCTTGCCGTAATCTGGCTGTTCAATAAGACCATACGCACAAGATGGGCAGAGAAAGAGCAGGTACTGAAAAAACAGAAAACACTCTATGTGAATGCAGTGGAATTTGAGGAGTTGGAGGGACATTGCGTTTTGAGTGGGGAACTGCATAATGATACCAAATTTGCAGTGCGTTTTGTGAAAGCGGAGATTCAGCTGTATGATGAACAAAGGAACCTGATAAAAACTGATAAATGGTTCTTAACAGGAAAGGACAGCATTCCTGCAGGAACTCATCAGCAATTCAACTATACTATATATGACGTAAAGGATGCTAGATACTACAAAATTCATATCCTGAGCTATAAAAAATAAGAAACCGGTCATACTCTAAATGACTGGTTTTTTTTGGGAGGATATGGCTATGAAAAGAGATATGGTATATATAAGAATTGCGACTGCACTGTCTGTGCTGTTGATTACGTTTTCAATGTTTCGCTTATGGGAGAACAGTATCGCGCTGAAAGAGGGGATACGGGTCACAACCGATGCCTTGCATATGGAAATGAAGCAGAAGCTAAACAGCATTCTGACCTACAAGGGCACAACCTGTGTTCATGTGGAGGGTGATACTGCCGATCTTGAAAATTCATATCTGGATATGAAGGTAACGGCATATGATACACAAACCAAACAGGATGTCAGTGATACACTGGATACGAAAATATACGACACCGGCATGCAGCTGAAGGGGGCACATCCCATCGTTATCATCATGCAGGGAGATGCTGACAGGCTGAATGACAGGGAAATCATGATCCAGCTCACTGCACAGCTGGAACAGGCAAACTTCTAATGCGTACCATACGATAACAGAGAAACAAACCATAATTTTTCAGGTGAAATCTATATTCAATTTCCTTCTTTTGGAGTACAATGGTTACTAGTGATGATTGAAGGAGGAACTTATGACGGTAATAGAAAAACTGAAACAATTAAGAACATTGATGAAGGAAAGAAATATGGACGTATACATGATTCCAACATCCGATTTTCATGAAACGGAATATGTCGGGGAGCATTTTAAGGCGAGAAGCTTTATGTCCGGCTTTACCGGTTCGGCAGGAACACTGATCGTATGCAGGGACTGTGCTGCCCTATGGACAGATGGAAGGTATTTCATTCAGGCGACAAATCAGCTGAAGGACAGCACGATTGATTTGATGAAGCAGGGAGAGGAAGGCGTGCCTGAGATTCCTGCATATATCCGTGAGCATATGAGGGAAAACGGTGTGTTTGGCTTTGACGGACGTGTCATGAACACCAGACTTGTACATGACATTATGGAGGAGCTGAAGGACAAGGATGTTACCATTTCCGCACAGGAAGACCTTGTCGGGATGATCTGGAAGGACCGCCCGCCGCTGCCTACGAAAAAAGGCTTCTTTCTGGAAGAGACATACAGTGGAAAAAGTACAAAGGATAAGCTGACGGATATCCGTACAGTAATGCAGGAACAAAACGCAACACATCACATCGTAACCTCTCTGGATGATATCGCATGGATGATGAATATGCGCGGCTGGGATATCAGCTGTTTCCCTGTCATGCTTTGTTATCTGGTAATCACCCACAATGAAAATCATATCTTTATTGATGAGAATAAGCTGGATGAGCAGATGCTTGCGAACTTCAGGGAAAATGCTGTAGCGGTACATGCATATGATGATATTTATGCGTTTGTGAAAACCATTCCGGCAGATGCGTGCGTTATGCTGAATACAGGTGTTGTAAACTATGCAATCACACAGAATCTGAAGAAGGAGATTCGCATCATAGACTGTCCGAATCCTTCCCAGCTGATGAAGGCAAGAAAAAATGAAATCGAGCTGGAGAATAATCGCAAGGCGCATATCAAGGATGCTGTTGCCATGACGAAATTCATGTACTGGCTAAAGAATAACATCGGCAAGGAAACAATTACGGAAATCAGTGCCAGTGATTATCTGGAAAGTCTGCGTCGAAAACAGGAGCACAATCTGGGGTTGAGCTTTTCTACAATTTCCGCATACAAGGAGCATGCCGCAATGATGCATTACAGTGCCAGTGAGAAAACCAATGTCGAGCTGAAGCCGGAGGGGATGCTGCTGGTTGACAGTGGAGGACAGTATCTGGAGGGCACAACAGATATCACCAGAACCTTTGTCCTCGGACCGATCTCCGATGAAATCCGTACACACTATACATGTGCGCTGCGTGGCATGATTCAGCTGAGCAGGGCAAAATTTCTTGAAGGCTGCCGCGGTATGAATCTGGATATTCTCGCAAGAGGTCCGTTATGGGAAATGGGAATTGATTATAAATGCGGAACAGGGCACGGTGTCGGTCATCTGATGAATGTACACGAGGGGCCAAACGGCTTCCGCTGGAAAGTGGTACCGGAAAGAAATGACAGCTGTGTTCTGGAGGAGGGGATGACCCAGTCCAATGAGCCCGGTGTTTATGTGGAAGGCTCCCATGGTATCCGGCATGAAAATGAGCTGGTGGTACGCAGAGGTGAGAAAAACGAATACGGACAGTTCATGTATTTTGAAACGATCACATTCGTACCATTTGATCTGGATGGGTTAGATGTTGATCTGATGACGCGCTATGATATTGCGTGGCTGAATGCATATCACAAAGAGGTGTATGACAAGGTTTCTCCTTATCTGAATGAAGCGGAAAAGGAATGGCTGAAATACGCAACCAGAGAAATTTAATAAACAGGACAGGGCGGTCGCTCTGTCTTTTTGATGTCAGGAAGTTTTTTGGATGTGGTAGCGGAACAGGAGCACTGATATCGTATTGCTGGCGCTGTTTCAGAATGGAACAATCATCCTTCCTGTGTTTTGTTATTGCAATATGCCTGCTTACAGGTATAATGTTACATATGGTGATATTATGAAATCTATATTGGTGGAGCTTACCTGTCCCCGCTGCTTTTACAAAACACATAAAAAGAGTGAAACCTTGATCATGCCGGAGATGGAGCCGCAGTTTCGGAAGGAGCTGCTGGAGGGGGTATTCTTTAAAAAAGCCTGCCCAAGCTGTGGAAAAATCAATACCTTTCTCCATACGATGATATATGTTGATAAAAAGCATCGCTTTGTGTTGCTGGTTAAGCCAAAAAGTGATTTGACAGATAAGGACTTTTCTATTTTTCAGTCTGAAAAAAATTGTATCCGCCGCTACCTTTGCGATCCGTCGCAGGTCGCAGAGAAAATCAGAATGCTGGAGGATAAGCTGGATGATCGGGCGATGGAGCTTCTGAAATTAAAAATCATTCTGCGGGAGAAGAAAAAGGGAAGGCTGCCGAAGAATGTTGTCTATCAGGATCAGGAGACAGATACGGTCTGGTTTCATGTACAGCATGATGAAGAAGAGGATGTGATTGGAATATGGAAGACATCCTATGATGCAATCTGTTCGAAATTGCCGCCGCAAAAGAATCAGTTTGAGGAAATTGACAGTCACTGGGCAGTAGATTATCTGAAACAGTCGAACGAAAGTCATTGAGTAATATAGGGAACTGGCATATAATAAGGGAAATGATGAGGGACTCTATATGAATCATATTTCAGATACAACAGATATCGGCATCACCTTCCAGATGACACTGGATGCCTTTCTGGATGAAACACATCCGGTAAAGGATACAAATCAGAATACGTATCGCGACGCACTGAAAAAGCTGGAGGAAGCCAATCACTGCCGCAGCTCGCAAAAGAAACAGACGATTGCAAGAGAAGCGCTGGGGATTTGCACAGACTGTATCGAGGCTTACCTAGTGCTGGGAATCAATGAACAGAATATGTACAGAAAGCTCGGTATGCTGAAAGAGGGCATGGAGCTGGCAACTATGAATCTGGGAAAGGATTTTTTTCTGCGGGATGCATCTGATTTTTTTGAATTTGATGAAGCAAAGCCGTTGTTTCATATCAAGTTCGCTTATGCGGCATCTTTGTATGAGGCCGGATATATGAGGAAGGCGCAAAGACAGTTTCAGGAGATTTTAAATCTGAATCCCGAGGATCTGTTTCAGGTGCGGCACTATCTCATGAGCATTGCGTTGTATTTTGAGGAGCTGGAGTCCTGCAGAGAGCTGCTTGATAAATATCGAAGGAATGATGCGTTTTGCTGTTTTATTCGATTTCTTTATCTTATGAAGGAGGAGGATTTTGAACAGGCAAAGCAGATGATTTCGCTACTGAAGGAAAAGAACAGCTTTCTATATGATATATTGACATACAGAAGCATGAATGCAGTTGTAACACAGGGGCTTCCTCTGGAAGGCAGTCTGGAGGAAGCCGGTTATATATACCGTATCATTTCCAAGGTTGTACAGCCGATGGAGTATTTGCATATCTTTCTGGTAAAAAATGAAGCGAATGGTTAAAACAAGACTGCGAACGTATATTGGCATCCAGGTGGGTGCTTTTTTTACAATGAGGCAGAAAACTAGCTTTTCACTTCTTTTATGACGTAGTGATTTTATAGAATTTTCTGTATTTCCGACAGGATATATGCTACACTGTAGATACAAAAAAAGGAGAGGTCGGTCTATGAGAAACTATATAAACAATACAATGCATTCACATCTAATTCATCCGCAAAAGCCCCGGCCTTTCAGTAGCTCAACCGCTTGCTAGAAGCGTTTTTTCTTATGCTTTCATTCATTCCTTACAATTATTAAGTAGCTTACAGCAGCTGAACACCGCTTGTCGGCGGTAATGACTGCCTTGTTTTTGATGCATCCATTCCTGCGTATGATACGAAACAGCAGGAACCTCTGTATGTTAATGAAAACCACAGCAGAACAAGAGCACCACCGGATCATATCCTTAAAGTACAGATAGCAATAGGAGAAAGAAAGGATATGATTATGACAACAAAAATGAAAACAGAAGCAGCAGCTATGATTAGCTGCTATGATAATAAAAAGAAATATGACATGTACTGTAAAAAGCTATTATCAAACAAGCAGATTCTCGCCTATGTGATGAAGGGCTGTATTCCGGAATACGCAGATATTCCACTGGAGGACATACCGTCCTATATCGAAATGTCTTCCATAAACACAGCAGACTGTGAATATATCGATGATCATCAGGTTGAGGTTACGGATGAAGCCATACCGGGTGCACAGATCAAATACGACATTCAGTTCGAGGCGACAATCCCCATGAAGCAGAAGAAAGCCGATAAGAGCACACCTGCGGATAAGAAAGTTCGCATGATCATCAATCTGGAAAGCCAGGCAAAGGATGATCCCGGTTATCCTCTGATCAAGCGTGCTTTGTATTATTGCAGTAGATTGATGGCAAAGCAGAAGCATCCCATGGATGGATTTCAGCATTCGGATTATGACAGGATCAAAAAGGTCTGTTCCATCTGGATCTGTATCGGACATAACAATCAAAAGAATGATGTCATCAACACCTATAAGATACAGGAAACGTGTGAGACAAAGATATGGCATGCCGCAAAGGAGGACTATGATTTGCTCACAGCAGTCATGGTGTATCCGAAGAAGGAAGGCGTACGAAAAGCGCAGGATATTCCGAATGCGGTAGAGCAGCAGGATGAGAACAAGCAGAGACTGCTGGAGCTGTTAAAGATTTTGTTTATAAAAAATCTCGCAGTAGAGGATAAAAAGGAACAATTACAGAAGACGTATGGTATACTAATGGAGAAGGAGATAGATAAGGAGGTTATGGATATGTGCAACTTTAGCGATTTCATTGAACAAAGAGGGATTGAAAAGGGGTTGGAGCAAGGACTGAAAAAAGGCTTATTACAGGGAAAAGCGGAAGGCAAAGTGGAAACAACACTGCTATATGTAAAAAAACTAATGCAGAGAATCAACGTCAGTGCAGTGGATGCCATGAATATGCTGGATGTTGAAGATGATATTCGACCTGCGATTTTGCAATCTCTACAACTATCGTAAAAAGCTATACTCACAATATTTTAAAGGGCTGTTTCATCACAGCTCTTTTTCTGCATACATTACAGAAGCGATAAGAGGCATTAGCTAACCTTTAATCATCATCGATTTACTATCTTTTTGACAATAATCTGTGAAAAGCAATAGTAAAGAAGTAAGAATGTGACATTTATGTGATTTTAACTTCCAAATATTGGAAATTACCTCTATAATATATGAGTAGCATTACTAGAGAGTGAAGTTAAAGGCAGGGATATATATGAATGTTAGTAGAGATAGATTATCAGTTATCGGTAAACTGATTGGCATTTACAGAGAAGAACGGCGGGGTAATACACAAAATAGTTTTACTCTGAAGAAATTTTGTGATGGCATTTGCAGTATAAATACGTTAAAGAATATCGAAGCTGGCGGATTGAGCAGATCCGAGGATGTTTATATTGAATTGTTGGATAAGCTGGATTTGAAATTTGGTGAGTTTCCTGTTATAGATGAGGCTTTGAGAAAAGTGATATCAAATTTATATGATGCAATAGAGTATTATGATAGTGAATTAATTGATGTTTTAACCATCAAAATAATTAATATTCTTAACAAGGTTACTGATTTTGTATTTTATTCTGAAATAGCAGTTTTAATTGAATCAGTAAGGAATTATTATGTAAATGATGAATATATTGATTATAAGACAGCTAATCGTTTGATAATGATGCTGCCTGTATTAGGACATTTATTTTCAGATTTAATTAAAGTGCTTGTTTTCAGTAAAATGAAAAACGAATCTGTGTGTGATAAAGTCACATATAAAAAGCTTGTTGATGATTTAGAACTGCAAAAATGTGAACATCACTTTATGAAAGTTAACCTTTTACACTATTTTTATGTCAGTAGTCAATATGTTCATATGTTGAATCTAATAGAAGAATTAGAAACTATTTTCATTAATGAAAGAAATAATATTCGCTTATTAGATACATATAACTATGTAATTATTTTACTTTCAGACATTGATAGAAAAGCAGAACTCATTTACATACAAAAAATTAATGACTTATTAAAAATGTATGATTATCCTGATGTTAAAGTAGGAGAAACTCATTCAAATCTTGGAACAGCGTATTATCTAATGAAGGATTATGAGAAGGCTATTTATCATTATCAATTGATGCTGGATTATTATGACGAATTTTTCATCGTTAATTATATTTATATGGCAGATTGTCAGAATAGATTAGATAAGAAAATTGATATTCCGAAACTTAGCGATTCTAATCTTCGAAAATCCCCCATAAACTTAAGAGTGATGTATAAGTATTTTACACTTCCATCTACTGTACCTGCTTTTGTAAAACAAAATTATATATTCAAAAAAGTGTTACCATATTTATATGATGATGAAATAATAGATATTTTTAGATTTGAAGTAACGAAATTAATAGAGGTTACAAATCAATATAAGCAATTACATATATTTGATGTAAGAATTAGAGAAAATAAAGCAAATGTAAGTTGATGCTTTTGTTAAAAAAACTGTTTTATCACAATATTTTTTGTTTTCAATTAACTCAATTCTATTTTATTGAAACCTTCTCTTAATTCATTTATCATATGCATGTCCTAGATGATATGCATATGATCAAATGATTTAACTGTAGGTTATAAAATGAAGAAATTTTTAATAGCTGGTATTTGTGGTTTGAGTTTAGTTTGTTCATGTTTTTTCGCACTTGATACAAAACCAAATCCTAAAGTTGCCGGTTCAGGCGGAAATGTAAATGTGAGAGTATAAGAAAACTACTTCTTTTCATAAGAAGTTTTTTCTTTTACAGCCCGAGTTGACGGTTTTCTTGAAAAAACTGTAATAATCGCCAAAATTTTTATTAAATGTCAACTTGCGTGAAATCCATTGTATAAATCCACTATTTCTAGTAACATATAGGTGTCTTGAAGAGGGTGGGCTTCGAGACACTGGGGATCACTTCGGTGATCATATGGGAATCGTATTGATGGAGATTGTGAAAATGGTCTTCCCCAAGCCCGTTTATTCTCATGTACACTCTTAGTAAATAAACTGATACTGTTTACAAAATCAATACGAATGGGGGATTACAAGAACAGCGGCTTTGCTCGACAAGGTTGCTTTTTTTGTTTTCTTCGGCTACACTTAATGTGGAATATGGAGAGATGTGCATGAGTAAACTCTTATTGAAAAATATAACAAAATCCTATGGGGATATTAAGGCAGTACGCGATTTTCATCTCGAGCTCTCGGAAAAAAGCTTTATTGTGCTTGCAGGTCCATCCGGGTGTGGGAAAACGACATTGCTTCAGCTTGTCGCAGGATTTCTGACTCCGGATTCAGGAGAAATATATATTGATGATCAGCTTGTCAATCAGAAAACACCTGCTCAGAGAAGTATCTCCATGGTATTTCAAGAAGCTGCATTGTTTCCTCATATGAGTGTTTTTGAGAATATAACCTTCGGTCTTGCTCACAGCGGAATGAAGCAGCAGGATATAAAGGAAGCTGTCTATCAGATATGTGAAGTGCTGGGTATCTGTGACTTACTGGAACGCAAAGCGAGTGATTTATCAGGTGGGCAAAAACAGCGTTGTGCGATTGCCCGTGCACTCATAAGAAAACCGTCGTTGTTTCTGATGGATGAGCCTCTGAGTTCTCTGGATGCGAGACTTAAGACACAGCTTCGAATTGAAATTGCGCAGCTGTATCAGAAAAACAGTGCCACCTTTCTCTATGTAACACATGATCAAATGGAAGCAATGACGCTGGCGGATATTCTGATTATTATGAAGGATGGAGAGATTCAGCAAATGGGAAATCCGATTGCCATTTATCAAAATCCAATCAATCTGTTTACTGCCTCTTTTTTAGGTGTATATGATATCAATCAGTTTACAGCAGTCCTTGCACAGGGGGTGCTTCTCTTTCATGAGCAGAAGATACCATGGCTGTCAGAGGATAAAGATCTTTCCGTAATACTGGCGGTGCGTTGTGAACATATCATTGAGGTATCAACTGGTGGTATATGCGGCAGCATTGTATTGGTTGAACAGTCCGGTGAGCAGGTGTATTATCATATCCAATATGAAGAGGGAGTCGTTATTATGAAGTCGGATACTTCCCATATCCATCAGCGCATGGAGAATATCCGGTTCTGGATTGACTGGGAATATGTACTTCTGTTTGATGCCTGTACGCAAAATCGTATATATAAGATGAAATAAAAAAGCCGTATTCCCGTATTTTCTCCTGTTGAAGGATGTGGAATCGGCTTATTTTTTTATACCATTTAAACAAAGCACAAAAAAAGATTCCGTTAGGAATCTCTTCTGATCTATCATGGTGGAGCGTATCGGGATCGAACCGATGACCCCCTGCGTGCAAAGCAGGTGCTCTCCCAGCTGAGCTAACACCCCATCTCGATTGCTTAATAAATATATCATGCAGCAGATAGCCTTGTCAATGCTTTTTTTGATTTTTTTGATAAAATGATAAACGGAATCGTATTGATTACCAAGGGAATCCCTGAAAGTCAAAGCGATCCTTCACTTGCAAGGAAGCTTTGTTTTTTTGTTTTTATCTATATGCTCTATCATTTAATAAAAGCAGTTTTTCACATAAAGTTATTATGGATTACTTGAAGCTTTGATTTAATTTTTTATTTCCTCCAGTGTATGACAGTAAACATAAGGCTGAAGATTTGTTCAATCTGCTCTGCTGTAAGGTATACAGCCGCGGTAAGCGGATATCATGAAACTTGGTTTCCGACTGTCGGCTTCGAAATAACATGAGCCTTCCACTCTGCTTTTTTGATTCCTCTTTTTCCCTACCTCTCTACCTTCTGCTTAAAACCTTTTATGATCCCTTCTTCCATCCCATCTTAAAAGCTGTCCTTAAAGCCATAGCGGTAACGTGTATGCAAAGGCAGGTATGTAATCTGCATACATAAGCATACAGCTTCCATGCTTTACACGATTCGTGATAATTTGGCTACCATCCAGTCAGAGTGTTCCCTGCAAGACGGTCGACTGGAGATAAGCAGACTGCATGCTTATGATATATCCGTAAAAAGAATAGGGGATTGCAAGCGAAAGAGAAATCGTCTAAAATATAAGAAAACTTTTGAGGGGTGATGTTGTATGAAAATAGCAAAGGAGGCACTGCGGCTCAGCTTTCCTGTGATGGTCGGCTATGTATTCCTGGGAATCGCTTTCGGTATTCTCTGCCAGCAGCAGGGCTATTCCATGCTCTGGGCGTTTTTGATCAGTCTGAGTGTGTATGCCGGAAGTATGCAGTTTGTTTTACTGACATTCTTTCATGCCGGATTTTCACTTGTGGAGGTAGCACTGGTTACACTAACCGTAAATGCAAGGCAGCTGTTTTATGGTCTTTCATTTCTGAAGAGCTTTCCGGCGATGGGAAAGAAACGCTGGTATATGATGTTTTCCCTGACAGATGAAACCTATTCCTTATTGTGTGCAATTCCGAATAAGGAAAGCAGAGAGGGGAAACAGCTGATGTTCTGTATATCGTTATTTGATCAGCTGTATTGGATAATAGGTTCCGTACTCGGTGCAACCATCGGCTCTCTGCTCGCCTTTGATACCACGGGAATCGATTTTGCAATGACGGCTTTGTTTACTGTCATCTTTGTGGAGCAGTGGCTGGCAGCGAAGCAGCATGGTGCTGTCTATATCGCAATAGCCGCAATTCTCATTTCCACTGCACTGTTTCAGTTATCTAACTTTCTGCTGCCGGCGCTCATACTGCTGGTCATTCTGCTTGTCATCTTTCAGGACAAGGTGGAAAAAAAGGAGGATGTATCATGATAGGTATTACGGATAGCCTGCTGATTATCGCAGTTGCGGCAGTTTGCACCTTTCTGACACGTGCGCTTCCCTTTATGATATTCAAGAACGCAGAAGCACTCCCGCGGAAGATTGTATATCTGGGGAATGTGCTGCCTATGGCGATCATGCTCTGTCTGATTGTCTACTGTGTACGCAATACGAGTTTTTTTCAATATCCGTACGGTCTGCCGGAGCTCCTGGGAATCGGGAGTGTCGTACTTCTTCATGTGTGGAAACGCAATAATATGATCAGTATCATCGGGGGAACCCTGCTTTATATGATGCTGGTACAGCTGGTGTTTGTATAGCTTTGAAGGATGCTTTGAACCAACTAAAAACGTAATGATAAGGAAAGGCGTGTTCCGTATTGATGGATTCTGTACAGGGACACCCTTTTTCCGTGAAACTGTGAAAGCTGTATGTGCTTTAGAAATGGGACACAGACACATCACATTTTTCAGTCATAAGCCGAAGATTTTCAGGGAAATTTATTATACCGCGCTTTGTTTACGCAGTTTTACCACACAGAGCAGTCTGATCTTTTGGCTTCTGAATAGCTGTCACGGTATGAAAGGTCTGTCAGGTAACGAAGCACGGTGTCAGGGTGCTGAGCAAGTATGAAAAACTCAATAAAAAAAGCCATGACAATCATCATGGCCGGCACACAGATGCAAAGAAGGCGTCATATTGTTCCTTGAAAACCGAATCCTTCAGTGTAATGTAATTAAATTCATGGAGAATATGGAAATCATACAGGTCGATCACTTCCAGTTCTCCTTTTTCTATCTCTTCTCTTGCGGCGGCTTCATACAGAAAGCTGATTCCCTGATTGTTTCTGACGAGCGTTTTGATAGCCTGTACATTGCCGATTTCAATCACCCTCTGAAAGGAGGCAATGGATAAATTGATTTCCTGCATGCCGCGCTCCAGTATTTCTCTGGTACCACTGCCATCTTCCCGAACAATCAGTGTTTCCTGCACCAGATCCTTCAAACAGCGTACCTCCTTTTGCAAGGTATAATGCTTTCCTTTTACCGCGACATAGCGCTCCTGCGACAGCAGCTTCCAGTCATAGGTCTGCTTTGGAAAATATCCCTCAACAAAGGCGAAGCCGATATCCCCGCTGTTCAGCATCTGTAAAAGGGTTGCTGTGTTTTCCACAATCATGCACAAAGAGGTCTCCGTATGCTCAGCGAGAAAGCTGTTCAAGCGCTGTGGCAGGATAAACTCCCCAATCGTCAGCGTGGCACCAAAGCGCAGGGCGGGTGTTTTCTGATTCTGCTTCAGCAGACTGCGGATCATTTTCTCATCCGCAACCATGGTACGCACTTTCTCAGCCAGCAGCTTACCCTGAGCCGTCAGATTCAACTGCTTTCCGTCATAAAAAAACAATTTGCAGTCATATTCCTTTTCCATATATTTGATATGCTGCGAAACCGCAGGCTGTGTAATGCATAAGATATCCGCAGCCTTCGTATAATTTAATGTTTCAGACAGCGTAAGGAATGTATATAAACGAAAATCCAGCATGTTCTCATCTCCCAATTTCTGTAAGGTAAGTATACCACGAATAAAAGAAGAGCGAAAGAAAAACAGGTGTCTTTAATATGTGTACAGATGTACTTGTTTTGTTTACGTTGAGAAAACTCTTTCATAAATGTTACATCAATTTTTCATTTTAACTTTCATTTTATTTCATTTGTGCTATAATAGTGCTTACTAACAGAAAAACATGCTGTTGGATGAAGTATAAGAGGAAAGGAAGGTGCCTGATTATGGCCGAAAACAGAATTTACAATTTTTCAGCTGGTCCATCCATGCTGCCACTGGAGGTGTTGAAAAAAGCGCAATCGCAGATGCTGAATTACGAGGAAAGTGGCATGTCGGTTATGGAAATGAGTCATCGATCCAAAGCCTATGATGCGATAATTACAAAAACACAGGAACGAATGCGTTCCATCATGAATATACCGGAAAACTATAAGGTTTTGTTCCTGCAGGGAGGAGCAACCTCTCAGTTTTCCATGGTTCCCCTGAATCTGCTGCAGAAGGGTACGGCAGATTATATCGTGACCGGATATTTTGCAAATAAGGCGTATGCGGAAGCAAAAAAATACGGGGAAATCGTTCTTGCAGGCTCAAGCAAGGATGCGGATTATTCCTATATACCCGCTCAGCAGGAGCTGCAGCTGAATAAGGATGCAGATTATGTATATCTGTGTGCGAACAATACGATTTACGGTACCGAATGGAAATATGTTCCGGAAACGAACGGTGTGCCGATTGTTGCCGATATGTCCAGTGACATCCTGTCCAAGCCGGTGGATGTATCCAAATTCGGCATCATTTTTGCCGGAGCACAGAAAAATATGGGGTGTGCCGGTCTGACAGTCGCAATCGTTCGTGAAGATTTGATCGGACATGCAAAGGATTTCACACCGGTGATGATGGACTATGCTCCCCTTGCCGACAAGGATTCCATGTACAACACACCGCCGACCTATGCAATTTATATTTTGGGGCTGGTGCTGGAATGGATTGAACAAATGGGCGGACTCGAGGTCATGCAGAAGCGAAATGAAGAAAAGGCGAAGCTGCTGTATGATTATCTGGATAACAGTGCTTTCTATACAACCACCGTACGCAGGGAGGATCGCTCTTTGATGAATGTAACCTTCCGTGCACCGAATGCAGAGCTGGATGCGTTGTTTGCCAAGGAAAGTGCCGCAGCCGGTATGAGCAATCTGAAGGGGCACCGTGCAGTTGGCGGAATGCGTGCATCTATCTACAATGCCATGCCGCTGGAGGGTGTGCAGACACTGATTGCATTTATGAAAAAATTTGAAGAGGAACATAAATAAGGGAGATAACTATGAAAATAAAACTGTTTAATAAAATTGCGGATGCCGGAATCAATCAGTTTGATCCGAGTGCATATGAATTTTCTGAGGATTTTGACACGTACGATGCCATTATGGTGCGTAGTGCGAAGCTGCACGATGTGGAATTTCCTGCCGATCTGAAATGTATAGCCAGAGCCGGAGCAGGGGTAAACAACATACCGCTGGATCGCTGCAGTGAACAGGGAATTGTCGTTTTCAATACGCCGGGGGCCAATGCCAATGCCGTGAAGGAGCTGGTAATGGCAGGACTGCTGATGTCCTCCCGTAAGATTACAAAGGGCATCGAATGGGTCAAGACTCTGGAGGGTGACGATATTTCCAAGGCTGTGGAAAAAGGAAAAAGCAATTTTGTCGGTCCGGAAATTGCAGGCAAAAAGCTGGGCGTTATCGGACTTGGTGCGATTGGCGTACTGGTTGCCAATGCCGCAGCCGCTATGGATATGGAGGTTTTCGGATATGATCCGTTCATCTCTGTAAAAGCCGCCTGGACCTTAAAGGCAAGAGTGCACCATGTACAGAATCTGAAGCAGATTTTTGAGGAATGCGATTATATAACCGTACACGTTCCATTCAGTGATAAAACCGCAAATATCATTGATGCGGAAGCGATTGCGGCAATGAAGAGCGATGTGCGTGTGCTGAATTTTGCACGCGGCGGTCTGATCGATGATGAGGCGATGATGAAGGCGATGGATGAAGGAAAGATTGCAGCCTATGTAACGGATTTCCCGACAAAGGAGCTGTTGCAGTATGAGCAGGTGATCGGAGTTCCTCACCTTGGGGCCTCCACTCCGGAAAGTGAAGAAAACTGTGCGGTTATGGCTGCCAATGAAATCATGGAGTATCTGGAAACGGGAAATATTACCCATTCTGTGAATCTTCCGGATATGCAGCTTGCACAGGAATGCAAATACAGAATCTGCATTATCAATAAGAATGTGCCGAATGTGGTCGGTGCCATTACCACGGCACTTGCCAATGTCGGTGTGAATATCGAAAATATGGCAAATAAGGGGAAAAAGGATTATGCATATATGATCCTTGATACCAATGATGAAGTCAGTGAAGAACTGATGGAACGACTGCGCAGCCGGGAAGGCATTATCAATGCGCGTTTGATTACTGCAAAGGCATAACGTAACGAAAAGCACCTCAATGAGATGAACCCCAAAGCTTGAACAGTCAAAGGAAAGGGATTCACTTCACAAGGTGCCTTTTTTAGTTTCTTTTTAAAAGGTATAAACAGAAAAAAATATGATTTGCGTTACAGGAGATGTCAGTACAGACTATCGATGACCTCACTGTAAGCTTTCATAGACTGTCAAAATATACAGGGAGTGTAGCATACTGGAGATAACGTTCGCTGATTACAGGAGATATCCTGCTGATAGCAGCTGTTTTTCCATACGAATTGCTGATGAGCTTGTTTGCTTTTCTTATTATATATACAGATTATCTTTTATATAAAGGTTATCGTCTCATTGCCAGTCACGCTGATTTGAAAAATATTAGAAATTTTCAGAGAATTCTGATATAATTCTATGTATTTGTTTAGGATCGTGCAAAGGAGGAATTCGATGCGTTCTTTGATCATTGCGGAAAAGCCGGAGCTGGGTAGAGCGATTGCGGCTGCGATTGACGGCAGCGGTAAGGAAGTCCGCGGCGTCATACGTAAGCAGAATGTCATTATCACCTGGGCATACGGACACCTTCTGCGCCTGTGTGAGCCGGATGAGTATGATGGGAAATATAAAAAATGGAAAAAAGAGGATCTTCCGATCTGCTTTGAAAACTGGAAGCTGGTTCCCGATGGAAATAAAAAGGACCGTGTGGAACAGATTATGGCACTGATGCAGGAGTGTGACCAGATCATCCATGCAGGTGACCCGGATGATGAGGGACAGTTTCTGATTGACGAAATTCTGGATTACGCACAAAATGAAAAGCCGGTCAAACGGGTATATATCAATGACAATACGCCGGCAAATATCAAAAAGGCATTTCATGATCTGATCGATAATGATGAAAAACTGCGTGCTGTGGGAAGAAGCGCCTATGCCCGTGCAGTTGCGGATTATGTAGTGGGAATCAATTATTCCCGCCTGTTTTCCCTGCTTTTGCGAAGAAAAGGCATGAGCGTGGGACGTGTGCAGAGTCCAACGCTGGGATTGATCGTCATGCGTGATGAGGCCATTGATCATCATGTGAAGCAGAAATATTATGAGCTGCATACCGGTGGACATATCGCAGAGCCCGACACATCCATCCGCTTTCAGCTGAAGCCGAAAAGTGATCTGCTGGATGATGGAAAGCATATTCTGCATCGCAATATCATGGAGGATATGGAACGCGATATCATGGCCAAGCCGGATCAAAAGGTGAAAATCGATGAGAAATTCATGGATGTGAAGCCGCCGCTGCCCTTTAACCTTGCGAAGCTGCAGGCACATATGAATGCCAGATACGGCTTTGATCTGAGCAAAACGGACCAGATTACCCAGACACTGCGTGACCGCTATCAGGCCATTACCTATAATCGAAGTGACTCTCAGTATTTAAAGGAAGAGCATTTTCAGGAGGCTGACAAGGTGCTGCCGCATGTCATGAGCAAGCTGAATGAGCAGTATCCGGTGGATTACAAGCTGCATTCCGAATGCTTTAACGACAAATATGTGACGGCACATCATGCCATTATTCCAACCATGTCGGATTTCAATATCGCGCAGCTGCTTCCGGATGAGCGAAGGGTGTATGAGGAAATCTGCCGGTACTACATCATGCAGTTTCTGCCGCCGATTCGTAAACGGCAGCTGAGTGCGATAATCAAAACGGAATATGGGGATTTGCGAGCGACCAGTACCTATGTGCTGGATGAGGGCTATAAGAAATATTTTACGCCGGAGAAGGAGGACAGCCAGGAGGAGGAAGAGGATGACAGCCGCTTCGATTTGCCGAAGGGCACCTATCCGATACAGCTGGTAAGCAGTGAACTACAGGAAAAGGAAACCAATCCGCCGAAGCGCTATACCCAAGCCAGTCTGATCCGGGATATGACCAGTATTGCCAAATATGTACAGGATAAGGAAATCAAGGATATTCTGAAGAAGAAGGATAAGGATAAAAAGGGAGAGAACGGATCGATCGGAACAAGTGCGACCCGCTCACAGATCGTGGAGACGCTGATCAAACGCCGGTATGTGGAAATGAAGGGGAAAAACATTATCTCTACTCAGCTGGGAAAGGACTTTTACCACCTGCTGCCGGAGGAGATCAAAAAGCCGGATCTGACCGCAAAATGGTGGGTGATTCAGGAGGATATCAAGGAAGGTAATGCCGATGTGAAAACCCTGGTGGACAGTGTGCTGGAAGCCTTTGTGCCGCATTTGAAAAAGGATTACTCCCATCTTCGTGTATCCGGTGAGGTGGAAATCGACGATGATCGCAAGGCGGTCGGTATCTGTCCTGTCTGTGGGAATAAAATTGTTGAAAACAGCAAGGGCTTTGGCTGTGTGAATTATCGCAACGGCTGTAAATTCGCTTTGTGGAAGGAGGACCGTTTTTTTCAGTCGATTGAAAAAGAGGTAACCCTGCCCATGGCGGAAAAGCTGTTGAAGGATAAATATTGCCTGGTGAAGCTGAAAGAGGGCGAGCAGGAAATCATTAAGGTGCTGCAGCTGGGTGTCAGAAACGGACGGGCAGTCTACCGTCTGGTGGATGTGCCGAAAAAGGATACATCCGCAAAACAGTCCGGTGCAGAAGCAGCCCTTCATGCGGAGCAGAAGAAGACATAAAAAAATTCCCACAATCTCATAAAGAGAATGGGAATTTTTTTTCTTATACCATTGTATAAGTTCTACAGAGCCGAACAGATACTACTGTTCTTCGTAGTAGCATCCTTCTTCCTGTGAAGGAGGAAAACGTCTGCCCTTTTCAACGTCTACGTCACCGTACATTTCATTGCCATCTTTGTCATAGCATGTGTATTTGCCGGTTTTTTCGCAGTTCATTCCTGGGCGGTATTTCTTCTGTGCCATTTCTAACACCTCCTGATAGTAGTATGGGAAAAGCTTATGAATCTTATACATAAACATTGTTTTTTTATTGAAACTTGGTAAAATGAATGTATGGAGGATATGCGTATGAAAATTCTGGCTAGTGATTATGATGGTACTCTTCGAACAGAGGAGCTGGTTGATATAAATGATGTCCATGCGATACATGAATTTCGTGCAGCGGGAAACATGTTCGGTCTGGTTACGGGAAGAAGTATGGAGTCCATACAGACGGAGATTCAAAAAAATAAGATAGAATTTGATTTCATTGTGGCAAATAACGGTGGTGTGATCTATGACCGTGATTTTCAACGTCTGCAGGTGCTGTATATGGATTTCAACAAGGCGCTGGATATCATCGCATATATCAAAACCCTGGATTGTGTATCGTATGTTATCAATGACGGCTTTCACCGGTTTAAATTTTCCGTGGATGAGAATCAGATTGATCATAAATACGGCAATATGCCGGATACAAACGAGCATGAGGAGGAGGTATTGGACCGCGGAAAGATATCCCAGCTGGTTGTTTCCCTGAACGACACCATGCTTGCGGAGGAGATCAGTCATTACATCAATACGAACTTTAAGGGCTACGCTGTTGCCTATGTGAATGTGAACTGTGTGGATATCGTGCCGGAGGGTGTTTCCAAGGCAGAGGGACTGTATTTCATTGAACAGCATCTTGGTCTGGAGCATGATGCAATCTATGCCATCGGTGACTCCTTTAATGATATTCCCATGATTGAGGAATTTCACGGCTGTGCCATGATGCATGCAAGAAGTGCAATCGTGGAGCCGGCAGAGCATGTGTTTATCAGTATTGAGGAATGCATTGCATTTCTGATGAAGCTGTAACAAGAAGACAGCGGCAGGAGCTTTCTTTATATTATATATAAGGCAATTGCTTGCATCTGAAAGGGCATCTCATATGCTCTTTTTTTGTGGACTGTGGATGATGTTATAGGATTGATACTGTGCAATCTCTGCCTTTACAGCGTAAAAATATAGCAGGGGGAAGACGGTATGATCCGCATTTCTCAATTTGACAATAAAACTTGTACCTATGCTAAATACCCATATGTAGGTTATGAAAATGTATATGTAACTTTCCTAGTGGAATAGGAATGCATATATGCATGCATAGAGATGCTTCTGCCTTCACGATTCCTGTTGACTCTCCACTACCTTGTGGTACAATATAGATGAAGGAAGTACCTTGTGTCGCAAAGTAGAGGTGAGTCCATGTACGATAAAACACAGCTCATGCGAGGGAGTCTGGAGGGCTGTATCCTGAAAATCATTGAACAGCATATGACCTATGGCTATGAAATCCTCATGAATATGAAGGAAGCCGGCTGGATTGATGTCACAGAAGGAACGTTGTATCCGATTTTGCTGCGGCTGGAAAAGCTGCACTATATCCGTGCGGAAAAAAGGGATTCTCCACTGGGACCCAGGCGCAAATATTATCAGATCACAGCAGAAGGCCGCGTGTATCTTCGGGATTTTTATACGGAATGGAGCAAGCTGGCAAAAACGATTGACAAGCTGTTTGAAGGAGGTGTGAACGATGACCGGTAATGAATATAACGACAAAGCAAATCTCAACCATGAATACATGATCGTATATCAGGATATGCTGCGCTATCTGAGCAGTAAGGACATTTCCATGCTGGTCGCAAGGGATATTCGAGACGATATTCTGGCTATGGCACTGGAAAGTCAAACGCGCGGACTCAAGGTAGAGGAGGCATTTGGCGATTATCAGAAATTTTGTGATGCCGTCTGTGCGAATGCGGTACAGGAGACACGGCTGGAAAAGCTGCTGCGCTGGTGGAGGCTGCTGTCCTCCCTTATGGTATTGTGGGCGCTGCTTGATGTTATCGGGATGGGAATCGATGAGAGCGAATATGTGAAAAACGGTATGCTGTTTGTGTCATGGAAGACCATCATGTTTTATATCATGCTCATTCTAGGAAGCACTGTGCTAGTACAATGGCATAACCGGCGCAGCTTTCATCGTATTCTGGGCGCATGGTACACATATTTGATCGCATATGGCGTTTTAGCTGTGGGTTTCAAATTTGTTCTCTACCTACTCAGTTCCTGCTTTCATGTTTCCACAGGGATGCTTTCCATACCACTGTGGCTGCTTGCGCTTCTGGCGATTAGCTGTATTCTATCCTGGATTGCCTATCATTTTCTATTAGAAAAGCAGTTTCGTTTATATCGGGGGATGCAGGAGGAAGCGTAACGCTGCACAACCTCAAGCCATGCGTGAATTGCTGCATGTCAATATGTATGACAGCAGGAGTATGTATCCAAAGAAAAAAGGGTACGCCTTCTGGTGGATACGCAAAGCTTAAGGATCATAATAAATGGCGCCCGATAATCAGCGGTACCGTGTTTTGCAGCGGAAGGGCTTCACAGAGAATCATAAGTTTTGGGGGTGTCCGATGCAGCAATCCACCGGATGAGGCAGAAGGTAGCTGCAGGTTTTTCGGCGTTGCACTTAGGGATTGTAAACTGTGTCTTTCTGAAGGTGTGCTACACCTTGGATTATGATGTTACAGAGCACTGTACCAGTTTTATGAGGGATGCAGTCCTCCTTGACGATTTTAAAGCAGTTTTTCCTGCATGGTATAGGATACATCCTGTATCTGATACGGTATGCGATCGAGAGCGCCCTGTGTCTTTCTTACAGTCAGGAATATAAGGCGGCTGTATGATGGTGTCAGGTTACGTCGAGGAAGTGTGCATTCCGTATCAGATTTTTCTGTTTTTTTTTCAGCTTCTTTTATATCTATGAAAAACGGGCCTTTCAGAACGGAAAATGCTTCTGAAAGGCTTAACCAACATCAGAAAACTATAGGTAGACGAAGCACTTTGTGCTATAATATAAAATACGAGAGGAGTGTTTTTATGCTCAATTATTTCACTTTGACCAATTTACGGGAATTGATTCAGCAGCTGCTGGACATCGCCTGTGTCTGGGCACTTGTCTATTACTGCCTGAAAATCGTGAAAAACAATTCGCGTACCATCCAGATATTCAAGGGGGTACTGCTCATAGTCATTATACGTTCCGCTGCCAGCTTTCTGGGACTTCACACCGTCGCAAATCTTGCGGATTCCATCATGAATTGGGGTGTGGTTGCGGTCATCATTATCTTCCAGCCGGAAATTCGTAGTATTCTGGAGAAAATCGGTAAAACCAATGTGTTTTCCCGTATTTCCACGCTGACGATCAATGAACGTGAAAATCTGGTGGATGAGCTGGTCAAGGCCTGTGCGGAAATGTCGAAGACTAAGACCGGTGCCCTGATATCCATCGAACAGGGACATTCTCTCAGTGACTATATCAAAACCGGGACACCGATGAATTCCGTTGTATCCAGCGAGCTGCTCTGTTCCATTTTCCAATACGGAACGCCGCTGCATGATGGTGCCGTGATCATTCAGGGTGTGAAAATCGCCTGTGCGGCTGCCTATTTTCCACCAACGACCAGAGAGCTTCCGACAAGCTACGGAGCAAGACATCGCGCTGCGGTGGGAATCAGCGAAATCACCGATTCCATCACCATTGTCGTGAGTGAGGAAACAGGTAATATTTCCATAGCGGAGGGTGGTAAGCTGACCGTGATTTCCGAAGCGAGTCTGCGGGAATTCTTAATGAATGTTGTCTGTAAGCAGCAAAGCACTGCCGTGCATGACAACCAGGAGGAGCCTGCCGAGCAGGTCAGCACACCGCCGCCTTACGACGGTAAGAAGCCGGGCGTATTTGCGCATTACTTTAAGGGAAAAAACAAGCGGACAAAGAAGGAAGCGGCAGACAAGCGTTATACAAAAAAGAAAAAGAGCGAAGAACAGGATAAGAAGGAAAAGGATGTTGTTGTCGTTGAACAGGAAGTGGATCGACTGCATATCGAGGACCTCACACAGAAACAGGATGAGAAGCTGGACGCCCTGTTTGAAAATATCGTAACCGACTCGGAGAAGAAGGAAGAATCGGCTGCGGAAACGGATGAACCAAAGCCGAAGAAGCGAAAAACGGCAGTAAGGAAAAAGCCGGCTGCCGCTGTAAAAGAGGAATCACAAAAAGCGGCAGAGGAAATGAAGCCTGTGAAAAAAACACGCCGTAAGAAAAAAGCAGAACCGAAGAAGGAGCCGCCGAAAGAGCAAACAGGGAAAACCATTATGACGAATATGGCAAGTGATCTGTTCAATGATGTTATTGAACCTGAGGCGATCGTTCTGCATTATGAGAAAGCGGATGAGGATGAAGAAACTCCTGAGAAAGCTACAGAAAGGAGAGATTCCTAATGGCAAAGAAAAAAAAGAAAACACAATTAAGCTCGGAAGGTAAGACCGAACTGGCCAAGGCGATTGCCGAAAAGAGTCAGACGTTTGCCAGAACCTATGCAAATGTGGAAATCAAGGTCGGCAAGTTCTTTCGCTGGATCAGCGGATGGCTGGATAAGCTGCTGTTTAATCAGAAGCACGGCAAGGTCGTTGCGCTGATACTGGCTATTTTGTTTTACGTGACCTTTAATTCCCAGGGGGCGAACTTTCTCGAGAATGTGAAGAGTGCTGAGGATCTGGGCGAATTTCCGGTATCTCAGGTCTTATCAAATCAGGCCTATGAGGTAAGCGGTCTGCCGGAGACGGTCAAGGTGCGCATCATCGGAGATCTGACGGATATCAAGAGCGTTAAACAGCAGAAGAATTTCAAGGTGATAGCGAATATGACCGATCTGACCGAGGGCACGCATGAGGTGAAGCTGACAACGGAGGCGATGCCTGCGCGTGTGGAGGTTGTGCTGGAGCCTTCCACCGTCGTTGTTACGATAAAAAAGAAATCCATACGGCGTTTTACCGTCGGCTATGACTTCGTCAACCGCCAGCAGATGGATTCCATATATGACCTGGGGGAACCGCAGCTTCAGCAGGGTGAGGTTCTGGTTCGCTCCGATAGCGATACCCTGGATAAAATTGCATTTGTAAAAGCACTGATCAAGGTGGATAAGGATGTGAAAACAGATTTTGAAACCAAAGCGAACATCGTTGCATATGATGCAGATGGAAACCTTATGAAGGTGGACATTATACCGGATACACTGAAAGCCAGTGTCAAGGTAACCAAACCAAGCAAAGACGTACCGATCACACTGAATCCAACCGGTGTGATTCCAAATGATAAATCAATAGAATCCTATAAGCTGGATAAGGATCATGTGACAATCTATGCGAAGCAGTCTGTGCTCGATAACATTAACGAGATACCGATTACCATACCGGCCTCTACACTGACGAGCGATCGTGAGATTTCCATGCCGATCATTATGCCGAACGGTGTAACGAAGATTTCCAGCAATATTGCCAACATCTCCATCAAGCTGACGGATACGAAGGAGCGGGTCATCAGGGATGTGCCGATTGCCTTTAAAAACAGCATTGACGGACTGAATTTCACGGTTGCGCAGGGAAGCTCCTCCAGTGTAGATGTAACGGTCAAGGGAGCGAAGGATATCATCAGCAAAATCAAGAAAGAGGAGCTGCAGGTGTATGTCGATCTTTCAAAGATTGAGAAAGCAGGTACGTATGAACAGCCTTTGATCGTAGAGGGCAAGAACAAGCTGGCAACCTACGTATTGAAGAATGGTAGTGTTAAGGTGACTGCGACAGGCAGTGTAGCCGACGAATAGGAAAGGATGAGTAACACATATGGGAAAATATTTTGGAACAGATGGTGCCAGAGGACGCGCCAATGATACGCTGACACTGGATATGGCGGTAAAAATCGGACAGTACCTGGGATGGTACTATGGGAAAAACCGTCATGCGAAAATTCTGATTGGAAAGGATACACGGCTTTCGAGCGATATGTTTGAAATGGGTCTGGCAGCTGGTGCCACATCCTGCGGAGCAAGTGTATATCTGCTGGGAGTCTGCCCGACTCCTGCGGTTTCCTATCTGATTCAGAAGGAGCATTTCGACTGTGGAATCATGGTTTCCGCCAGTCATAATCCATTCCATGACAATGGTATTAAGCTGTTTAATGGAGACGGCTGTAAAATGAATCCGGAGATTGAGCTGGAGGTTGAGAAATATATCGACAACGAAGTGTCAATCGAAGTTGCACACAATGAGAAAATCGGAAGTGTGATCGAATGGGAGGAAGGTCTGGAGCTGTACGAATCCTGGCTGAAGGAAATTGTTCCGATGGATCTTTCCGGCATGAACATCCTGCTGGACCTTGCCAACGGAAGTGCAACAAGCTGTGCAGCAGAAACCTTAAGCGAGCTGGGGGCAACCGTTGAGGTGATTCATTCTGCGCCAAACGGTATCAATATCAATACCAAATGCGGTTCCACACATCCCGAGGAGCTGCAGAGTATGATGAAGGAAGGCAATTACCATGTCGGCTTTGCCTTTGACGGAGATGCGGATCGTCTGATTGCTGTTGATGAGGACGGAAACCTGATTGATGGCGACCACACGATGTATATCTGCGGATGCTATATGTACGATAAGGGAATTCTGCATGATGATGTCGTTGTGACCACGGTGATGAGCAACCTTGGTCTGTATCACGCACTGAAGGCCAAGGGTCTGAAATATGAGCAGACGGCTGTCGGTGACAAATATGTGTTTGAATGTATGAAGGAGCATGACTATTCCATCGGCGGTGAGCAGAGCGGACATATCATCTTTCATGCTCATGCGAATACCGGAGACGGTCTTCTGACTGCGATGAAGCTGCTGGAAATTATGGTGGATACAAAGAAATCCCTGAAGGAGCTGTGTGCAGATCTGTTTATCTATCCGCAGCTGCTGATCAATACGCCGGTACATGACAAGCATGCCGCTCTGGAGGATAAGGAGCTGCTTGCGGCAGTGGATGCAGTAGCGCAGGAGCTTGGTGACGAGGGAAGAATCCTTGTTCGTCCTAGTGGGACAGAACCGCTGGTGCGCGTTATGGTGGAAGCCAAAACCGATGCACTGTGTGCGGAATATGTAAACCGTATTGTGGATTTCATTAAAGAAAAAGGACTATAACATATTGTGTGAAAGGCTCTTCCCTTTGGGGGAGTCTTTTTACGTTTCCCGGGAAATGTCGAGAAATGTCGGAAATTGAGTGGAAACACAGCGGCAAATGTGAGAAATCCATGTGAAAAGCAGCTACTTTGAAAAATAGCTTTTTTTTTCACATAATTTAGTCTAAAATAGGGGTATGAGGTGATGTTAATGAAGAAAGTAATCTGCGTTGTCGAGGATGAAAAGGCCATCAACGACCTAGTGAATCAGTATTTAAAAAAGGAAGGCTATGAAGTACGTTCTTATTATACATATGAAGAAGCAAGTGCGCATGTAATGGATGATGATGTGCATTTATGGATTCTGGATATCATGCTGGATGACAAGAGCGGTTTTGATCTGATTGAGGAAATCCGCCTTCAGGGGAGGGATATCCCTGTTATTTTCATGTCTGCCAGAGATAAGGAATTTGACCGTATCATCGGTTTGGAAAAAGGAAGCGATGACTATATCACGAAGCCCTTTTCCCCAAAGGAGCTGGTGCTGCGCGTAAACAATGTCATCAAGCGCGTCTATAAGGATGACAACAACCGGATCATGGTGGACGGCTATGAGCTGGATGAGGAACAGCGCAAGGTGTTTGATCACGGTGTGGAAATCGATCTGACAACCAAGGAATTTGATCTGCTGATGCTGTTTATCAAAAACAAGGGAATGGCGTTCAACCGGGATAAGATTCTGACCAGTGTATGGGAGGAAAATTATTTCGGAAGTGACCGTGTTGTGGATGATACGCTGCGAAGACTGCGTAAGAAGCTTCCGAATCTGAATATTCATACCATTTACGGTTACGGATACCGTTTAGGATAATGAAGCGTTTTAATGAATTTGTCAAGCGGCTGTCACTGACACAGCAGCTGTTTGCCCTAATCTTTTTCTTTGTCACATTTTTTGCGGTCTTCTTCTTTGTCTACATCAACGGCAATGTGACCACCGTGATACGTGAACAGATGTATGGTACTCTGGATTCGACGCTGCAAAGCTGGGCTATGAGTGATAGTACCAATGATGAACAGCGCCAGCTGATCAACTCCGCAGCCGGTATCGATATCTTTATGGTGCGGGTGGATAAGACGCTGGATGGTGCCACGCATGTTACGCTGGCAGGTAAAAACACCTCGGATATGGATTTGAACAGCTCCGAATGGAAAGCCATTGCACAGGACATTCTGAGTATCAATGCCCGTTATACGGCAGGCGATAAGATTCATCACGGAATCGTGAAGAAGGTCAGCGGAGATCGGGATTCCTACTACAGCATTTACAAGGTGGCAGATGACCAGCTGCTTGTTAGCAAGATGTACAGCGACAATATGGGCAAGCTGGAGAACTCACTGATTAACAGCGTTGTCTATATCACGGTGATAGTTGTCGGCTTCTTCTTCATCATTATGATGATGTGGGTACTGACGCTGATCCACCCCCTGAATCAGATACGAAACTATATCGAACGTGTCAAGCTTGGCAAGGATGCGGACCTGCGTGTAAACCGGCGGGATGAGATCGGTGAACTGGCGGATGCACTTGTAAGCATGCGGGAAGAGCTGCGCAAGCAGGAAAAGACGAAGGAAGAAATGATTCACAATATTTCCCATGACCTGAAAACACCGATTGCGACGATCAAAAGCTACGGTGAAAGTATCAAGGACGGTATTTATCCGTATGATACACTGGAGAAAAGCGTCGATGTTATTATTGAAAATGCCGACCGGCTGGAACAGAAGGTACATTCCCTGCTGTTCATGAACCGCGTGGAATATCTGATTTCTCAGGATTGTGAGGGAATTGGTTCCAATATGGAGGAAATCGTGGAAACGGTTGTGCAGAACACCAGATTCATCCGCTCGGATATTCAGATCCTGACAAATCTGGAGGAGGTTTACTTTGACGGACTGGCAGAGCCGTGGCGCGTAGTCGTGGAGAATATTATTGAAAATGCATTGCGGTATGCGAAAACAACGATTGATATCCATCTGAGTGAGGAAGAGGGTCTGACCATTTCCAATGACGGACCTTGTATGGATGAGGATCGCCTGAAGGTGCTGTTTAAGCCGTATGAGATGGGAAAGGGCGGAAAATTCGGTCTGGGTCTGTCGATTGTGGCAAAGGTTGTCAGTGCCAATGGCTATGAGGTTGTCGGAGAGAATATGGCAGAGGGAGTTATCTTCCGTATTTACAAGCCGAAAAATCCGGTGAAAAAAGGACGGTAGAAACGCTCGGATACCATGTGCTTCAGTTTCCATGCGTAGGAAAGCTGGAAAATGTCTGTGATGATATCGAAGTTCTTACTCAATTGAGGGTAAATTTAAAACAGGGAGAATGTAACACTATTGTAATTATCAATAGAAGTTGAATTCTCCCTTTTCCAACACCTAAAGTAAGAAGGAACCCATATCGGCGCAGACCTTCTTGGATGTTATCCGTACAATGGAATACCCGCCTCTTGTCTACTCATGCTTTGTACAGGAGGCTGCCTGTGCTTTCCATTCATATGCATGCCGCCTGTTTTTTTATTGTGGCTGCTTTGGCTCTTGGACTTTATCATGATAGGGCTATGAACAGAGTGAGGTCTTCAAGGTAAACAGATATGCAGCACGTTATCCATCATACCGCTGTATGTATCAACAGCAGGTTGCCCAGGGCATAAAAAAACCGCAGTTTCCTGCGGTTAGTAATCATGCACATTCTGTAGGATGTCCTGTGCCTTGCGGCAGATCAGTCTGGTGCCGTCGCTAAACCCTTCCTCTCGATTCTCTAGAGTTTGAATGAGGATGCCACGAAGCTCGCTTATACGTGACTGATACTCCTCATCCAGGATGGCGTTGTGTGTTTCCTGCGGATCCCGGCTCAGGTCAAAATACTGTTCCTCGCCTGTTTCACTGTACCAGATAAATTTATCCTGTTGAGTGACGATATAATGATTGGAGAGCTTATCGTGAAAGCTGTGTTCTCCGTGCAGATAGCTTCGCACAGATTCAGCTTCCTGCAGGATACAATCCTTCAAAGAGCATCCATCCACCGTATGGGGGATTTGCAGCCCGCATAGATCCAGCAGTGTCGGCATGACATCACGCAGCTCCGTAATGCCATTGACAGTATGTGGTACGATATCCGCTATATGCTTACCGATATGCACAAGGAACGGAATATGGGTGCTTCCTTCATATGGAAAGACCTTGCGCCATAAATTATGGTCAAACAGCATCTCTCCGTGATCACTGGTAAACAGGATGATGGTATCGTCATATACGCCGTCTTCCTTCAGCGTTGTCAGGATGCGGCCCAGCTGATGGTCGACATGGGTGATTGCCGCATAGTATCCGGCCATGGCATCCTTTCGCATAGCAGCATCACAGCAGCCGTATATGGAGTCTGAAATTCTGCCAGCCGCACCTGCTCCGTTTTGCGGATCCCAGTCACCGCTAGCCGGTGAGCGCAGCTCTTTATCCTTATACATATCAAAATATGCTTTAGGAGGATCTAAGGGCTGATGCGGACGAACAAAGGAGGACATGAGGAAAAACGGCCGGGTGCGATCCCGTGTTTTTAAAAAGCGAATACTTTTATCTGCAACCCAGTTGGTCGGATGCAGGCGCTCTTCATAAATCCAGGGATGCGTTACCCAGGAATTGCATTCCGCTCCGCTGGTATTGATGTCTGCATCTTCTCCCAGCACATTGCGCAGATCCTGCAAATAATCATCACTGACATCCTGATGCATCCAGTGCGGGATATTCAGGCTGCGATAACAGCCCAGATAACCGTCGTGGAGCTGCAGATTCTGAAAGCCGCAGGTCAGTCTTGGAGGATGTACATGCATCTTGCCTATGCACTGCGTCTGATAGCCGCTGTTTGAAAATTCCTCAGCCATATAATGCTGATAACGCCACTCCACCTCGTCAAGATAACCAACGCGTCCATGCCGCTTTTGACTTCTTCCCGTCATCAGGGCGGCCCGTGCGGGGATACAGCTTGGCGTGGCTGAATAAGCATGGGAGAAAAAGACACCATCCGCAGCCAGGGAATCCAGATAAGGGGTTTTAACATCCGGATGGTTCGCAAAGGATAAAGCATCCCCCCGAAACTGATCACAGACAATCAATAGTACGTTCACATTCTGTTTCATAATTTCACCTTCTACTGTTCATTATATAGGAAAGAGTGGAAAAAGGAAATGTGTAACGTTCTTTGTGGCAATTATATGAAAAAACTGGACAAGAAACCTGCAGGTTGAAAAAGGTATCCTCTGCGGATACCGTATGATAATACTATGAAACAGGATGAATTTTTGAAATGGCGCCTTTGATAACATCACAGAGAGTAAAGCCGGCGTACACCATGGTCAATCTCCGAGCAAAGTCACTGACCAGAAGGATGGAGAATACCGGGAGAAGCTGATTTCCGCTGAAAAAGCTGTAAACGTACGAGCCGAGAAGAATGAGGTTTACAAGCTCAATTCCATAGCGTATACGGGGCTGTATCGCTTGATAACAGTGATACAGGAGGAATACGGAGATACCAGTCAGAAGAAATACAGTGCTGAAGACGAGATAGTACTCGGTGAAATCATATGTTTGCATCATGTTCTTATAGGCGGTATGAATAGGATATTGAGATAACAGCATCAGATACGGATATAGAAGATAATAGAGATAGCTGGCGTACTTCATGAAAATCCCTCCTCTTTATCTATAGTATAGCACCTATGATTGAAAGAAAGGTAAAAAGTTAATATAGTAATTGGTTGCACAAAAACTGAATCAATAATATAGATAACATGTTTATTTATAAAATCTGGTCTTTATCATTATGAATATACTGTGCGATGTCCTGTACATTACAATGTAAAACCCTACAGAGGTCATTGATTGTTGTAGTCGTTATAGGTTTATTTTTCCTTAATTTATCTAAAGTAGAGCTAGATATGTGATGATTTGTAATCAATGTATATGTAGTTTCTGTTGATTCCTTGAGTGTTTTCCAAAATGGTGAATAATCGATCACAAACATCATCCTTTCATTTTACTTCTTTAATAATAATATAGGAGAAGTCTATTGCTTATAGTCGTTAAAAAGACTATAATATATTTGTAAGTATTCATCTGCACAGCTAATATTTACATGTAAATGACAAGGAGGAGGGGAAGTGTGAAGAACGTATTAAGTGCTATCTTATGTTTGTCTGTTATCTTATGTTTGAATGGATGTAAAGAAAAAGGTTCATCCGATGTCAGTAGGTCTGAAACAAAGAAAACTGAAACAAAGAAGCAAGAAACAAAAAAAGATGAGTATGAAATTAAAGGCAATGTTACAGGTGGCAGCAATGGTACCATTTTTGTGGAATTAGATGACAAATTTGCTTTGTTTAGCAATACTGGGGAGAAACTTACTGATTTTGTTTATGAAGAACTTTTGGCGAATGACAAAAATTCTCATAATGATGATAGTGGTGTAATCATTGCAAAAAAAGAAGGTAAATATGGGTATCTTAATCAGAAGGGAGAAGAAATTATACCTTGTGACTTTGAAGAAAGTTATCCATTTCAAGGAAAATATGTTGTTTTAAAAAAGCCATGCAGTCATAATTCTGCCTACAAATATGATTATATAGTATACGATCATACGGGAAAACTGATTTATAACTCGCATCATGGCGGTGAGGTAAGTGGCCATCTATTTCTAACAAGTGATGCAAACGATAGAAGCCAAGTAATCAATCTAAAAACAAAAAAAGTAATGCATCAGGGCTCCATGTATGGATTTGATGGAGAATATGTGAAGTATGGTAAAGTGAATAAAATAGGTTATCTGGATACTGATGGAAATGTTATGATTGAAGCGCAATATGATTACGCATACAATTTTGAAGATGGAAAAGTAGAAGTTGGCAAAGATGGAAAAGTCATGTTGATCAATGAAAAAAATGAAGTGCTTGAAGTTTTGGGGACATATGAATTGAATCAGCCATCGGTAAGCTTAAGACCAGGTTATCATTATGAAAGATATTTTGAAAATGATAAGTGCGGTCTGAAATATGGAACTGAGGTGGTAATAGAACCCAAATATGAATACATTGATAAATTTTCAAATTTCATTGTAGTAAAAAGTGATAATGTATGGAATCTAATCGACATGAAAGGTAATGTTTTATCTGAAACTTCATATGTAGATTATGAAAATCAGCTTGTTTCGCAGAATGTGTTATTGATGCAGAATGATTCTGGACTCTATGATTTATATATTGATGATAATGGTGAAATAAGGAGAGCAATGATTGAAATCTCAAATTTAAATGGTAATATGTATGATGCAGATAAAAAGGAGTTTATAATTTTTAAAAGCGCTGATAAGTTAATAAAAATGGTTTATGATAGTGAAAAAGATATATCTACGCTTTCTATTTTGAATAAGGATGTATGATTCTGATTTTACATATAAAATAACTATATTGTGGCTTTTCAGGAAGTTCATAGCTTTTCATTTTGATAAGACTGGGCTTCCTTTTTTAGTTTTTGCCTGTTCTATTATCATGATTAAACAAATATTAGATTTTTGTTAGTTTTTACTAGCTAGAGATATGGCTTATATGTAAGGCCTTATATGGTTAGGAAAAAATCTAGCAGGTAAATCAAAGAATATCGGTATATATATACTTTGTATATTGGTATTGAAAGGAGTAAATGTTTGTAAAATTAGAAAATTCAAAGAATATTTATATAAATGATATTTATTTTCTTCGATTTATCTTATATAATGATGGTTGTCTTTGAATGTAAAGAAATGTAAAAAACGTGATTTCTGAAAAGATTTACAGTTTCTTGCATTTTATTGTTTGAAAAGCAATATCTATAAAAAACAGAACAATATATGCATTGCATAAAACGCTTACATTCAGTAATATTTAGGTATGGAAAACATATCCAGATGAAGGAGGAAATTCATTATGAAAAAAATGGTAGCACTTGCTTGTGTAGGGTTAATGGCCGCAAGCGTTGTTACAGGCTGCAGCAGCAAGAAGGATGATGCATCTTCTGGCAGTGACGGCGAAAAACGTATCGTTAAATTTGATGCGTTCTCTGGAGGAAACGGTGAAGAAGTTTGGAAGGAAATGGCGAAGGCATTCGAAGCAAAAAATAAAGATGTCAAGATTGAGCTTCGTTTTGAGAAGGACTTACCAGCAGTTCTGAACAAGGAAAACAGCAAAGGGGAATATTCCGATATCGTTTATTACAACCTGGGACAGCAGAGCCAGTTTACAGAAACTCAGCTGAACAGCAAGAAGGTGGAAGACATCTCTGATGTATTCGCAGATGAAAATGTTAAGAAAAACATCAATCCGGATTTCGTAAACAACCCGGTATCTCAGTTCTATGGTGACGGCAAAAACTATCTGGCACCAATCATGTATACACCTGGTGGTTTATATTACAATGCAAACCTGGTTGGCGAAGGAAAGAAATATGAAATTCCTCAGACCTGGGATGATATGTTCAAGCTTGGTGACCAGCTGAAAGAAGAAGGCAAGGTTTCTCTGTTCACGTATGCAACAGCAGGATATCTGGATAACACAATCCTTTCCGTTATTCAGGAAGCCGGCGGACAGGATCTGCTGAGCAAGCTGCTGAACTACGATTCTGAGGCTTGGAAAACAAAAGAAGGTAAGACGGTTACCGATACCATCGGACGGCTTGTAAAAGATTACATGGAACCGAATACGGTTGCAAATGCTAACGTAAAAGACGGATTCACAAAGAACCAGCAGGCCGTTATCGACGGTAAGGCTCTGTTCATGCCAAACGGAAGCTGGGTAGTTGGTGAAATGGAAGCTACAACTCCAAAGGATTTCAAATGGGGTGTAAGCGCAGTGCCTGCACTGACAAAAGACGGAAAGAAAGCCATCACGACCTTTACAGAGCAGTGCTGGATCCCTTCCGAAGCTAAGAACAAAGACGACGCAAAAGCATTCCTGAAATTTATCTATTCTGAGGAAGGCGCAAACATCATGCTGAAATACAACTGTGTTGTACCTGTTAACGGTATTACAGATAAGCTGACAGGCGTTAACAAAGAACTGTACAATGTATACAATGATGAGAATGTTACTGCAGTTATCGGCGCATTTGCACCATTTGACTCTGCAGCTATCCCTGATGTAGACATGAAGAAGGTATTATGTTTCACAGCTGATGATATCAATACTGGTAAGACTACTGCTGAAAAGTGGAACAGTGAATTAGTGAAAACTTGGAAAACGATTAGTGAGCATCCAGTAAAATAAATTTGTGAGCATGATTTATTGAACTAGCAGTGAGCGAATCGCTCACTGCTTTTTAGAAAAGGAGGGTTAAGTAATGAATAAAAAGAAAGCACAGAGAAGATTTGTCTTTGCCTGTCTGGCACCGGCCGTTATTCTTGTGATTCTCTTTATGGTGATTCCTACCTTCAACGTATTCCGTTACTCTCTGTACGGGAAAACGGGAATCGTCGGCGATGCCCCGTTTGTAGGATTGAACAACTTTAAAATTTTATTTACCGATTCACGTTTTATTGAATCCATGCAGAACATGATTCTGATCATTGTGATGGTGACGCTGTTTACCGTCGTACTTGCTGTTCTGTTTGCGACCTTGCTGACAAGAGAAGAATTCAAAGGGAAAAACTTCTTCCGTGTCATCTTCTACATTCCTAATATTTTAAGTATTGTTGTTATTGCCGGTATCTTCTCGGCAATTTATGCACCGGATAACGGACTGCTGAACAGCTTCCTTGAAATGATCGGACTCGGTATGCTGCAGAAGCAGTGGATGGGAGATTCCGGTATCATATTGTATTCCATCATCTTTGCACTGGTGTGGCAGGCAATCGGCTACTACATGGTTATGTATATGGCCAGCATGTCCTCCATTCCGGAAAATCTGTATGAGGCGGCTGCTCTGGAAGGGGCAGGAAAGGTAAAGCAGTTCTTCATGATCACATTACCGCTGATCTGGAACAACATCCGAACGACACTGACCTTCTTCGTTATTTCCACGATCAATCTAAGCTTCATGTTCATTCAGATCAATACGAATGGAGATCTTGGAAGTGAAGTACCGCTGAATTATATGTACAACAAGGCATTTGGAGGAAATTATTCCTATGGTATGGCAATCGGTGTCATCACCTTTATCTTCTCCTTCGCCCTGTCCGGTTTACTGAACAAAATCACAGAACGTGATGTTCTGGAATTCTAGGAGGTGTGAGCTATGAATAAGAAAAAAATGTCCTCTCATGCCTGGTATAAGATATTCGTCTACGTGGCGATGATCGTATTCGCCATCAGCATCATCGTTCCGGTTGCCTGGGTATTTCTGTCCAGTGTGAAATCACAGCTGGATCTGGTTGGCGATCCATGGTCCATGCCGACGCAGTTTCTCTGGAGTAACTTCGTTGATGCGATGGAAAAGGCCCGCATGGGAGAGTATTTCATCAATTCCGTATTTGTCACCGTGCTCGGTCTGATTTTCTTGCTGGTGCTGGCACTGCCTGCATCCTATGTTCTGGCAAGATATCCGTTCAAGGGCAAGAAGTTCTTCAATGCCCTGTTTATGGCAGGACTGTTTGTCAATGTAAACTATATTGTGCTGCCGATTTATCTGATGCTGTTTCAGGCGGATCAGCTGCTCGGTGTGGAGGTGTTCCTGAATAATAAGGTCATGCTGGCACTGGTGAATGCAGCGACCAGTCTTCCGTTCACGATTTATCTGCTGAGCGGCTACTTCAAGACGCTGCCGAAGGCGTATGAGGAAGCAGCACTGATTGATGGCTGCGGCTATTTTAAAACCATGACGAAAATCATGATTCCTATGGCCAGACCAAGTATCATCACCGTTATTCTGTTCCAGTTCCTGGCATTCTGGAATGAATATATCATGGCGTTCACCTTGATGGATAAGGACAATGCGACACTGGCTGTCGGATTGAAATTCCTGATGGCGGATCAGCGTTCACAGGCGAATTACGGTGTCATGTATGCCGGTCTTGTTATCGTTATGGTACCAACATTGATTCTGTACATCTGTGTGCAGAAGAAACTGACCCAGGGTATGAGCCTTGGAGGTCTGAAAGATTAGGAGCTACACGACTATGAAAAAAACATTCGGCAGAGTAACATTGCCTGGAGAAAGCAATTTTCTGGAAGAAACAAAGGATTTGCTGGAGCGCTGGGGTGCGGATGCGATCCGTGACAGCGACGGCACAAAGCTTGATGAAGGAATCCGGAATCTGGATGCAAAGATATATACCACGTATTTTGTAGCCAGAGGACATAATGAATTCGCTGAACAGCACATGGAGGAATGCCAGCAGATCTATCTGATGAGCGCATATACACTGGCAGCCGGTGAAGATGTTCGAATTGCATTTGCGGCGGAATACTTCGATCAGCAGGTTACACCGGATTATGACCATGATCCCAAGCAGTGGTGGGAGGTTATCGACCGTACCAGCGGAGCTGTGGTTGCAGCAGATGACTGGGAGCTGGATCAAAAGCATCATACGGTTGTTGTGCATCATGCACAGCCGTTCCATGAATATACCGTCAGCTTTCTGGCCTATATCCTCTGGGATCCGACGCAGATGTATAATCACATCACCAATGACTGGGGTGACAAGCCTCATGAAATACCGTTTGATGTACGCAAGCCCTACAGCAGGGACTATGTTGTGGAATATTTGAAACACTGGCTGCAGGAGGAAGAAAACAAGCGCTGTGATATCGTACGATTCACAACCTTCTTCTATCACTTCACGTTGATTTTCAATCAGCATGCGAAGGAAAAATTCGTTGACTGGTGCGGCTATGGTGCCAGCGTATCGACAGAAGCGATACTGGCATTCGAACAGGAGTTGGGCTATCGCCTGCGTCCGGAGGTATTTGTCCAAAACGGTTATTATAACTCCACGTTCTGTGTTCCGACAAAGGAATACCGTGATTATATCGATTTTACACAGCGCTTCGTAAGCGAACGGGCAAAAGAGCTGGTGGATCTGGTGCATGAAGCCGGCAAGGAAGCAATGATGTTTCTCGGTGATAACTGGATTGGTACCGAGCCGTATGGCGCATATTTTCCTTCCATCGGTTTGGATGCCGTGGTCGGCAGTGTCGGCGGCGGTGCAACCCTTCGTCTGATTTCCGATATACCCGGTGTGAAATATCATGAAGGACGATTCCTTCCGTATTTCTTCCCGGATACCTTCCATGAAGGAAATGATCCGGTCATCGAAGCGGTGGACAACTGGCTGAGTGCCAGACGTGCCATCATGCGCAAGCCAATCGACCGTATCGGTTATGGCGGTTATCCAAGCCTTGCCTACAAGTTCCCAAAATTTGTGGAATACATCGAAAAGGTATGTGAGGAATTCCGTCAGATTTATGATATCGTCCATGAACAGACACCATACTGCGGATTGAAGGTAGCCATACTCAATCACTGGGGAGCGCTGCGCAGCTGGCATGCCTATATGGTGGCGCATGGTCTGTACTGCAAACAGATTTATTCCTATAACGGAATGCTGGAATCCTTGAGCGGAGCCAGTGTGGATGTTACCTTTATCAGCTTTGACGAGCTGCTGGAGCATGGCATTCCAGCGGATATTGATGTTATCATCAATGCGGGAGATGCAAATACGGCATTCTCCGGTGGAGATATATGGAAAAATGAAATGCTGGTTAGAATGCTGCGGGCATGGGTATACAGCGGACATGGTCTGGTTGGTATCGGAGAGCCGACAGCCTGTGAGCATGGCGGACGTTTCTTCCAGCTGGCAGATGCATTCGGTGTGGATAAGGAGCTTGGCTTCACACTGCATACGGACAAATATTTCCATACACCGGCAGACAGTCACTTCATAACAGAGGATGTTGTGGAGCCGCTGGATTTCGGTGAAGGAATGAAGAATATCTATGCGCTGTATGAGGATACGGAAATCATCGCATATAACGATGGCGAAGTGAACATAGCAGCCCATGCGTATGGAAAAGGACGCTGTGTATATATTGCAGGACTTCCATACAGCACCCAGAATACGAGAATCCTGCTGCGTGCCCTCTATTATGCGGCATGCAAGGAGGAAGCCTTCAAGAAATGGTATGCGGACAACCTGTATTGTGAGGTTCACGCATATCCGCAGTCAAAGCAGTATGCGATTTTGAATAATACAAATGAAATCCAGGAAACCGGTGTGTATGACGGAGAAGGTAACTGCAAACATGTCACACTGCAGCCTGGGGAAATACGATGGATGGTGATGAAATAATGGAAACCAATATTGTGAAGAATATCATCATGGCAGTTCTGTTCTTTGTGTTCCTTGGCATGATCGTCATCGGACAGAAAACCGTTGGTTTGGGAAATCTGGGATTGGAGATTGCCGGACTGGCCGGACTGCTCGCAGAGCTGTATGTATACAATCGAAAGTACAAATAAGAAGGAGGAAGTAAAATGGCAGATTTATCATTAAGACATATAGATAAGATCTATGATAATAATGTACAGGCCGTTTTTGATTTCAATCTGGAAATCAAGGATAAGGAGTTCATTGTATTCGTAGGTCCGTCCGGATGTGGAAAATCAACAACTCTGCGTATGATTGCAGGACTGGAGGATATCTCCGCCGGGGAATTTTATATCGATGGCAAGCTGATGAATGATGTAGAACCAAAGGATCGTGACATTGCCATGGTCTTCCAGTCCTACGCATTGTATCCGCATATGAGTGTTTATGATAATATGGCGTTTGGTCTGAAGCTAAAAAAGACGCCGAAGGAAGAGATCGACAAGCGTGTACGGGAAGCTGCCCGTATACTGGAAATTGAAGACTATCTGGATCGTAAGCCGAAAGCATTATCCGGCGGTCAGCGTCAGCGTGTTGCGCTGGGGCGTGCCATCGTCCGCAATGCGAAGGTTTTCCTAATGGATGAACCACTGTCCAATCTGGATGCGAAGCTGCGTGTACAGATGAGAAGTGAAATCATCAAGCTGCATGAGCGCATCAATGCGACAACGATTTATGTAACCCATGATCAGACAGAGGCGATGACCATGGCGGATCGCATTGTTGTGATGAAGGCCGGTTATATCCAGCAGATCGGTACACCAAAGGAAATTTACAACAATCCGAAGAATATGTTTGTTGCAGGATTCCTGGGGGCACCTGCGACCAACTTCCTGCAGGGAACCTATCAGGGAAATGCGTTTATCTGTAACGATCAGCGCATCGAAATGCCGGATATGTTCCACGAGGCTATGAAGCCGTATGACGGCAAAGAGGTTGTCATGGGTATCCGTCCGGAGGATCTGCATGGCGAAGGCATTGTTGCGGACACCTATCCTACCTCACATTTCATGTTCGATGTTGAGGTCAGTGAGCTGCTCGGTCATGAGTTTATCCTGCACGGACGCTTTGGAAAACAGCGTCTGGAGGCAAAGGTAGCGGCCCGCATTGAAGCAAGACCGCATGAGGATATCGAGCTGGCTATGGATCTTAGCAAGGTTCATTTCTTCGATAAGGAAACAGAAGAAACAATTATTTAGGTTCTTTCATCCCTTACGGGGTGCAGGCATTCCACATAGACGCCGTTCAGTGCAATCGTCCCTCCTCTTTCAGATACGTTGTACGGTGAAGCCTCCATATCATGCAGTATCTGGCAGCCGGATATCGTATGGTATGGCGGTGTATGGGAATGTATAAAGAATAGGAAAGAAAGATGCTTTCTTTCCTCATGGAAAGGAAATCGCTGCAAGACCGGTATTTCATCACAGGTATCGGTCTTTTTTTTAGTTTTCCACCAAATGTGGAAAACAATGTGGGAAAGTGGAAAACTGCTTTATAGGCAGTATATATCGTGGTATTCTAATAGAAAGAAGGTGATGATGTGGAAAAGCTACCCCCGATAGCAAAGGTATATGAGGCATACAGTGCATTGGCAGATGACCGTATTGTAGTGAAGGAGCAGGAGGCGCTTGTTGACAGCAGCGATTATGCAAAGACGTATACTGTCAGATTTCATGATGATGAGGTATCAAGCAATGACAATGCGACCGTTTGGCAGCATTATCCAGGCTATCCTATTCTGGCAGTATGGATGAAGCTGGGAATTCTTTCTGTAAACTGGAATATTCTACCTGCCTTTGCCGGAATCAACTGGAAAAAACGCAACACTGAGCATAAAAACCGTTATGAGGAAGTCATAGAAGAATTCCTTTCGGAATGTGAAGAGCAGGGCTATGCTTGCGAGGATATACGCAGCTGTATGCAGGAAACACTGGAAGCAGTTGCTAAGCTTCCTTATACGATAAAGGGCAACAGAGCCCCTATGATACGTAAATGAATGAAAACAGCAGCCGGTACATGACTGCTGTTTTTCTTTGTGATCTCTTCATGTTTGTATAGCAATGAAACTGCGCTAAATCGGATGAGATATCCAGTATTCGACATAGTAAAAAAACAGCTGTTTCAGTCATCCTCATTCATAGGAAAGAACTACTTTTTCACTCGGAAGCATAGCAGCAGAAACAATAGGACAAGAACACCGTAAAAGCTTGATCATAAGCGGAAGGAGGAGTATCTCGAAAAATTCGTTCGGCACCTCCTTTTCCTATTCAGTGTATAGTGTACAGTAGGTGGAAAGTCTCAGAACTGAATCTGGAAATAGTCTTAGCGTTAAAGTGGCATACTAGCCGTCCGAATACACAAAAAATCGGCATGTTTCTTCTTGACTTTACAGTTACTGGATACTTTAAGATGATTCTACACCTGATCGAATGAAGGATAAAGGAGAATTGAACATCATGAACAAAACTGTCGATATTCGTAGATTTTACAAGGAGGATGCACCTGCTCTGGAGGATGTGATACGCAAAACCTGGAAATATGATACATTCTGTTCTTCTGAAACAGCAGCCAGACTGGCACATGTATATTTGTACTCCTGTCTAGCCAATCAGACCTTCACTGCCGTGGCAATCGTTGACGGAAAGCCCTGTGGTATCATTATGGCTAAACATATACAGAAGCACCGCTGTCCGTTTTCCCTGAAGCTGCAAAGCCTTCTTGCTATTGTGCGTCTGCTTATAACAAGAGAAGGCAGAGAAATCTATTCCTTTCACGGGAAGATTCGGAATGTTGATCAGGAGCTGTTAGACGGTAGCGGGAAAACCTATGGTGGAGAATTGTCATTCTTCGTCCTGGATGAAGCTGTGCGTGGTCTGGGCATCGGCAAACAGCTCTATGCAGCTGCGCTTACTTAAATGCGTCAGGAGAATATTCAAAGCTTTTATCTACTATATACAGACAGTAGCTGTAATTACGGCTTTTATGAGCACCGTGGAGTGCAGCGAAGAGGAGAAACAGAGATGGTTGTGAAGCTGGCCGGACAACAGGCACCGATGAAGTTCTTCCTGTATGACATTACCTGTTAAAGGAAAAGACGATAAGAAAAGCCGTACAAAGCTGTATGCCCTGTACAGTTTTATACCAATAATCTATATATTTTCCAATTCGATTTGCAGCTGCGTGATATATTCCTCCTGCACACGGGTCTCATGCGTATCGATAACAAAGAATTCCATAATATGGCGTCCAATGGCATATCCGTTTTCATCACAGTATTTCAGCATCCTTTTTAAATGCTCATGCGCTTTATCGCGTGCACCCTGATAATAAAGATTCAAATAGGTTCCGGCAGGCAGTGTGAATTCCCAGTCCTGCAGGGATTCCCCCGCAATGAAAACAGAGGAAGCGTGAATATGTTCACGATCAGATACATCCAGAAAGAAGCCGGTATTAAAATTCGCAATCGTATAAATGTTTTTTTCGTATTCCTTAGACAGCTTCATCAGCTGATATTCCACATCATCATGAACAGCATCCGTTTTTAAGGCTACACATTTGCGCTGAGGCAGGCGCATCAGCTCTATCGCCTCCATCGGCAGCTGCTGACACGCTTTTAGTGACGCCTTGCGATGCAGAATATCAACCTTTAGCTGATAAAGCTCCTGAATCTTCTGATTGATGATGCGCTCTTCTTCCTCCATGAAGGAAAGACTGTTGGCGATGGTTCGGTTCTCCAGATAGTCCTGAATACTTTTCATGGAAAACCCCAGATTACGAAGATCGCGAATCACATTCAGACGATGAATATCACTGGTGGTATACTGGCGGTAGTTGTTTTTGTCCCGCATGGGATGAAGAATACCAAGCTCTTCATAATAACGCAGGGAATCCTGTCCGATGTTGTATAATTTTGAAATTTCATTGATTTTATAGTATGTTTTCATATTTACCTCTTGACTCTGGTATTATACCAGGGTTTATGATATCTATGCAAGTGAGGTTATAATATGAATCATAAAAAGCAGTTTTTTAAATTTGTAATCCCCAGCGTGGTATCCATGCTGGTCTTCAATCTGTATACGATGGTGGACGGTATTTACGTAGCCCGTTTTGTTGGCGAGCATGCACTTTCCGCAGTAAATATCTCCATGCCGTATGTCAATTTCATCTTTGCATTTTCCATTCTCTTCTCTGTTGGAACGAGTACAGTTGTAGCCATCTTCCGTGGAGAAAACAATATGAAAAGCGCAAATGAAACATTCACGAGGAACACGATTTTTCTGACCGTCTGTGCCCTGATCATCACTTTGCTGGCGCTGGTATTTCAAAATGAACTTGCCCTGTTTCTGGGAGCCAGTGAAGTAACATTGCCCTATGTGCATGATTATCTTGGCGTGCTGATCTGGTTTACGTTTTTCTTTATCGTATCCTATTCCATGGAGGTGCTTGTCAAAACGGATGGATTCCCAAAACTGGCAACTGCGGCTGTATCGGTTGGTGCGGTGACGAATATCGTCATGGACTATGTGCTGGTCGTGCATGTGGGGATGGGGATTCGGGGAGCAGCGATTGCGACCGGTCTGTCCCAGGTTTTGACATTTACCGTGTTTACCATTCATTTTCTTGGGAAAAGAGGGACGATTCACTGGTGTAAAACAACGATGGACTTATCAGTTTACAAGCGTATTATTCCCATCGGGACTGCGGATTTTATCACCGAGCTGTCTGCCGGTACGATTATTTTTCTGTTCAATCATGCAATTTTAAAGCATATCGGAGATAACGGAGTGGTGACCTATACTGTTATCACGTATATCTACAATATTGTCATGATGACCTTTACGGGAATATCACAGGGGATGCAGCCACTGGTCAGCTTTTACCGAGGGCGCCGGGAGGAAAACACCTGCCGTTTATTCCTGCGCTATGCCCTGTACTCCACGTTTGCGATGTCAATGCTGGCGCTGGCAATCTGTCTGTTTATGACACCGGCTCTTGTTTCGATTTTCATTGATGCATCACGAGCCGAGCTGTTCACCTATACTGTTCATGCCTTTCGCATTTATTCTCTGTGCTATCTGGTAATCGGCTATAATATCGTATGCAGCGGTTATTTTGCGGCTGTGGAGAAAAGCGGCTATTCCTTTACCATATCGCTGCTGCGCGGCTTTGTGCTGATCGCGGCATCTATATGGATTATGGGAGAGCTGTTTCAGGGTGAAGGAATCTGGTATGCAACGCTTGTATGTGAAAGCAGTACACTGGTGGTCAGTATATGGTGTATGCTGCGCAGCCAGAAAAAGGCACAGATACATGGGGAACAGGCACTGCAACAGATATAGGAAGGATTTGAACGTCAGAAAGAGTCTTTGCACAGGCTATTCGCAGTTAACCCTGCAATATTCTAAAAAAAACAGCTTCCTACCAGTTATGAGCAAAAAAAGGTATTCCAGCCGATTGACAATAGAGCGGAATACCCTTTTTTCATAGATATCTGTATTGCTATGTAAATCATTCTTTTTCTTTCTTCGTTTTACAGCACTGCACAGACACAACATCCTCTGATCGCTTTACCACCTTATAAGTATACATTTCTTGCTGTGCTTGACTCTTCGTAGAAATTGATGCATACGGTATTCATATCTCATCAGAGAATGAAAAAAAATTAGGAACCTAGGAAAAGGTGAGCTCTATCAAAGAGAAGGTGTACGGGATAATGGATGTTTGATTTCTGCCTCGTATAACGCCTCCCTTATAATAGATACCGAGGCAGCCCCTGTTTCTGGGAAATTCGCATCAAAGGCTTCCACGGAAATCGTGTTATCATATCCCACGGATTGCAGAAATACACAGAGATCTTTTACATAGGGTAAATCCTTTTCAAATAAGAAATATCGTTGCAGTTCTTGATCCCAAGAATTGATATGAATATGTCTTATCTCATCAAAGCACATGCGGCTGTCTGCATACTGTTCACCGGCGTTTATCGCATGATATACATCATATACCAGCTTCAGATTTGGTGAATGGATATGCTGTACAGTTTGATAGCACTCCTGCGTATGATTACCAAAATTACATTCTTTCGGATGCAGCGCTTCATACAATATCGTGATATCATAGGAGCTTGCTTTCCTAGCCGCCGTATATAGAAAATATTCCATTTCCCGTGTTGCAAGCCCATAATCATACTCCGATGGTATCATTCTGGCTTTTGGGGCGCCGATACCTATGTTTTTTATATGAAGCTGTGAGGCTCTTTCCAATAATATATCCAAATAAGCACTCCAGACCTCCTCCTGTGCGGATGGGCCAATCAAAGGCATCTGCTCATCTGCAAAAGCACTGAAGCCCAATACCGGAATACCCGGATGCAAAATTTCCTTACGTTTTAGTTTCCATAGCTCCGTATCCATTTTCATAATTTCTTTTGCGGATAATTCAACATAATCGTATCCGAATTCCTTTGCCAGGGGTATGTCCTTTGTGGCAATACAGCAGCCTATGTTCATACGGTGCTCCTCCTTATGCAATGATGAGCTGTGTGCTGCCAGCTGCGCAGTATTCTACAAAATGCTTTGGTACAGATCCGGATGTGATAATTTTATCGAAGTCCTCGATATTGGCGAAGGTTCTTAAGGAAGTTCGATCAAATTTGGATGAATCGGTCAGTAGAAAATTCTCCTGACTTCTTTTCATCATGCTTGTTTTAATAATTGTTTCCGCATTATCCGGATTTGTAGCACCACCCTGTATGGTTAATCCGGTTGTGGCCAGAAAAGCTTTATTTACATTTAAAGAATTCAGATAATCCCAGTCATACACGTTTATGAGGGAACAGGAAGAATGCTTCAATCTTGATCCTACAACAATCAAGTCCCAGTTCACGACCTCGATTACCTTTGTAATAACATAGATGTTGTTTGTAACGATTGTTAAATGAAAATCCCTGTGCAGATAGTCTGTTAACAAGGAAGTGGTGGATCCTGAATCAATATACAGCAGGTCATTATCATTCACCAGTGCTGCAGCGTATTTCGCAATTCTTTGCTTTTCCTCGATATGTGAGGCGATTCTGCTTTGAAAGGTGCTGTCTTTTTTCCTAGCCAGGCTGACGCCGCCATAAAATTTCTTAACCAGGTTTTCCTCTGCTAATTCATTGATATCTCTTCTTGCAGTATTCATCGATATAGCAAATTTATCAGCTATATCCTTTAATGTTCGGTAATCTGTATCACTTAAATACTCTATAATCTCTTTTTTTCTTTGGCTGTTTATCATATGCAATCCTTCCCTCCAGCTTATAAATGATATAAATTTATGCATTTGCTGAGTATATTATATCAAACTGATATGAAAATAACAACAATTTACCTATAAATTAACCAAATTTATTCTTCATATCACCAATTTATCCAAAATATGAAAATAAAAAATAACAAAAATAACAATGAAATACTAAAAATATGTTGAAATTGTTGTTAAGTTGTGGTTATATAGATGTATAAAGTGGACGAGAGGTGATGAAATGAAAAGGATTTTATTAACGTCGCATGGCAGATTAGCTTCCGGATTAAAGGATACCTTGGAGTTTTTCCTGGGACAATCAGAAATGATTGCTGCGGTAGATGCTTATGTAGACACTTCCAGTGATTATCTGCAACAGCTCCAGAGGTTTGTGGATTCTGCAGAAGTGGGGGAAGCGATCATATTCACGGATATCTATGGAGGAAGTGTGAATCAGCAGGTTAGTGCAATGGTAATGGAAAGCGGAAAGGATATTCCGATTGTTACCGGTATGAATCTGCCGATTGTTTTATCAGCGGCTATGACCGATGATAGTTTAACTGCTGAACGGATGGAAAGCATGCTGAAGGAATGTCAGTTGCAGCTTGTGAAGATGTCCTCATGCGAGACAAAGGAAGGTGATGAGGATGAATTCTTCGCATGAGACAAAGCTGCATCTGCTATTTCGTATGAAAGGGGAAATCTATCAGGAAGCTGATTTGAACATCTGTTTGAAGAACTTAAAGCTGCAGGAAACTGATTTGGTAATCACGAGTAATTCCCAGATGAAAAAAATCAAAGAGACAAATGCATTGGGAAAGGCTGTTCTTCTGAATATGGATGCATACGGTACGAAGGAGCCCAAAGAGGAATGGGTGGATGACATATTAAAAGTAGCAAATGCGTATCCATATGAGCGAATAATCGCAATCGGCGGTGGTACTGTGATTGATGTTTCAAAGCTTTGTGTATTCGGTGATGGCCGATCCGTACAGGAATTGTACAGCGATAAAAGAGAAGTACGCAAAACGCGGGAGCTGATTGCTTTGCCGACAACCTGTGGAACCGGAAGTGAGGTAACCAATGTTTCCGTTGTGGAATTTCCTTCCCTGCACAGTAAGCTTGGACTGCAGATGGATGCACTGTTCCCGGATAAAGCGATTCTGATTGGAGAACTGCTGACCTCGCTGCCGTATAAGACATTTGCACTCACATCCATCGATGCATTGGCACATGCGATTGAGGCTTTGCTTTCACCCAAGGCAAACCCCTATACAGATATGTATGCTAGAAGTGCGATTTCAGGTATTGTGGAAAATCTGCAGGAGACACGAAAAACAAAGAAGCTCCCTCAGGATATGCAGAAAAGTATGATCTGTGCCAATATGGCGGGAGTCGCTTTCAGTATAGCGGGATGTGCCACCATGCATGCACTGTCCTTTCCTTTGGGTGCAAACTGTCAGCTTGCCCATGGAGAAGCTGTTTATGCCGTATTTGCACAGACTCTGCAATACTATCAAAAAAAGAATATACCATTATACAAGCTTGAAAATGCTTTGAAGGATCTGCCAGCAGATATTTCTTCTGTTTCAGGACTACAAAAGTTGTTATCTGAAATCTATCCATGTCCGGATTTCAAAGCATTGGGGATCGATGAGGGGATTTGTGACACATGGGCAGTCAGCGTGTATGAAAAGCAACAGCGGCTGCTTGTCAATTCACCCTGCGTATTAAACAGCAATGATTTAGCAGCGATTTATAAAAGCTGCATCTAAGGAGGAACGTATGATAATTCAAATTCGAGTAGATGATCGTTTGATTCATGGGCAGATAGCAGTCGTATGGTCAAAGCATTTCGCTACCAATCATCTGGTAGTGGCAAATGATCAGGCGGCAAAAAACGAGGTACAGCAGATGACATTGAAAATGGCAACTCCAAATGGCGTGAAGATTTTGATTCGCAGTGTTGATGATGCCATCAAGGTGTTTAATAATCCCAAATCTGAGACTGTTAAGATGTTTGTCTTAACCAATAGTATTCAGGATGCTTTGAAAATCGCTACCAATTGCAAGGTGGAATCGATAAATGTAGCGAATGTCGGACGCTTCGAAGCAGCATCGGAAAAGAAGCAGCTGAATGCGGATGTCGGCTGTACACCAAAGGAATTGGAAGCATTGAAAGAAATCGCCAAGCTTGATATGGAAACCATTCACTGGGTTATACCGACAAATCCTAAAATCAGTGTGAAAAAGCTGCTGGAAAACAATTAAAGGAGGGAATTGAATATGTTAAACGTCGCTTTATTATCTGCATTGTCCTATTTCATCTGTTATGCCGGAAACTGGATGTTTGGTCAAAGCATGTCAGACAGACCAATCTTTATCGGGGCGGTTACAGGACTCTTGCTTGGGGATTTGCAACAGGGGCTGATTATCGGGGCAACACTGGAGGCTGTATTTATGGGGTCTGTCAATATCGGTGGACAGATATCAGCAGATCATTCTGCGGCAACCGTATTTGCGGTAGCCTTCGCAACCAACGCCACACTGGATCCGGAGGCAGCCTTGACGATTGCTGTACCTATCGGAATTCTGATGGGATTTGTAACGATGTTTGTAAATAATATTTTCCTGACTGTATTCACAACCTTAATGGATAAATGGGCACTCGAGGGAAATGAAAGAGGACTTCTCATCTACTTGAACTTTGGCGTCTGGCTGGCTAAAAATCTGTTCTTTGCTGCTATCGTATTCTTCGGTGTATATGTCGGCTACAATGCAGTTGAAGCATTTGTGGATTCCATCCCGGATGTTGTCATGACCGGCCTTACCGTTTACGGACAGCTGCTTCCGGCAGTCGGTCTGGCTTTGCTGATGAAAATGATCTGGACAAAGGAAATCGGTATTTATTATCTGCTCGGCTTCGTTATGTTTATCTATATGAAACTGCCAATCATCGCGATTGCAGTCATCGGTATCGTCATCGTGGTAGCGACAGCCATGCGTGATTTTGAAATCAATAGAATGAAACAGCACCCAATCGCATGTGCTGACACAAATGATTCAAATGAGGAACTGGAGGATTTCTTACAATGAAACTGACAAATAATTTATCAAGAGAAGATAAGAAAATGATCAATTCCATTTGCTGGCGTTCACTGAATGCACATTGTTCAAGGGTAGGCGGGCAGGCCAGACAGATGGCGATCGGATTTTTGTGGCAGATTATGCCGGCATTGAACCGTTATTATAAAGATCAGCCGGAAAAGAAAAAAGAAGCACTTTACCGTCATGTTCAATTTTGTAACGTATCCAATGCTATCTATCCGTTCCTGGCTGGACTGGTTGCTTCCATGGAAAAAGAAAACAGTGAAGTAGATGACTTTGATACAAGCTCCATCGTCGCAATCAAAGCAGCGCTTATGGGGCCGCTAGCAGGAATCGGAGATTCCCTGCTGTTCAGTGTCGTACGTGTCATTGCGGCAGGTATTGGTATAAGCTTTGCTTTGCAGGGTTCTATCCTTGGACCGATTCTCTTCTTTCTGATTTATAACGGCTGTACGATGGCATTGCGCTTCTCTTTGGGATATGTTGGCTTTATCAGCGGTTCCAGCTTTATCACGAATATGTATCAGAATGGCACCTTAAAGATATTGACAAAATGCGCCGGTATACTTGGTCTGATTATGGTTGGTGCAATGACAGCATCTACTGTAAAATTTACAACAGCGATTTCCATTCCGATTCCTGGCGGAGAAGCGGTCGCATTACAGTCCTCCTTGGATACCTTGTTTTTAGGACTTGTTCCGCTCCTGCTGACATTCGGCTGTAAAAAACTGCTTGATAAAAATGTAAACATCAACTGGATTATGGTCGGAATCTTTGTTCTTTCCCTGCTAATGGCAGCGGTGCATATCGTTTAGACTTCAAAATGAAATATTCATGACGATAAAAGGAGGAAACCTATATGCGAAAGAAATTGACGATTTTGCACACCACCCTTGCGACAACCACAACGATACCTGCAATGATACGGGAGCTTTATCCGGATGAATTTGATATTGTAAACGTGTTGGATGATTCTTTACTAAATGATATAAAGTACAGCGGCAGGATGAGTGCATCCGTAATCGAACGATTTATTCAATATGCATGTATTGCGAAAAACAATGGAAGTGACGCGCTTTTACTGGCTTGTTCTTCTCTTGGCAAAGCAGCGGATATCGCCAGAGAGCTCCTGGATATACCGCTATATAAAATCGATGAGCCGATGGCGGATCAAGCGGTGAACTCAGGAAATAACATCCTCGTTCTGGGAACGGTGAAAAGTACGCTGGAGCCGACCTCCGATTTAATTCGAAGCAAACGGAAGTCACAGGAGCAAAGCATCACCTGTATCCTGATTCCCGACGTGTTTGAATTATATGAAATTGACAGAGAACAGCATGACCAAAGGATCGCAGAAGTGATACAGAAGCATTTGAACACATATGATGTGATCGTACTGGCACAGGCAAGTATGGCGAATGCGATACAATATATCACGCAGGGCAGAGAGAAAATAGTAACGAGTCTGCCATTGGGTCTGCAGCAGCTGAAGGAGATTTAAGTAGGGAAAGGGAGGAGTCTGTATGGATTATATAAATAAAAATAGCATCACCGTGGATGCACTTTGCGGACGTGGACTAATACGCGCCGTTGGTAAAAACAGCTGCTTTGACAGCGATAAAATGACAGTGGGATATGCGTTATACAGAAAAGAATATGGCATCATGGAGCCGCATGCACATGCAGAGGAAACCGTGATCATCACAAAATCGGTAAACGGGTATGTATCCTGGGGGAGTGATGCGCATCATTTGCAAAGAACCATTGCATTAGAGGAGGGGATGATTCTTCATATCCCGGAAAATGAATGGCATGCTTTCCACTATGATGAAGGTGGATGCGTAGAAATCGTCTTTATATATGGCCAGGGTGATAACTGCAGGCCGGAGGATAACGAAAGGTAAGGGTGCTTATTATGTTAGTTACAATGAAAGAAATACTCGATCATGCAAAGAAAGGAGGATATGGTGTTACCGCACCCAATGTACAAAGTGAGGATACGGTAAGGGCCGTGCTGGAGGTAGCTGAGGAATACCATGCTCCCATGATTGTAGATGTCAATGCGTTTATTCATACGGATCTTCCGTGGTTTATACATATGATACGGGATCTTGCAGAAAAGGTGTCAGTACCTGTCGCAATCAATCTGGATCATGGAAAATCCTATGAGGATATTATGCTCGCTATCAATTCCGGGTTTACATCTATCATGGTTGATCGTTCCAGCTTATCCTATGAAGAAAATGTGGAACAGACAAAGGAAGTCGTAAAAATGTGCAGACCGCTGGGAATCAGTGTTGAGGCCGAGCTGGGACATGTCGGTATGGGAAACAATTATGCTGTAGACGGAGTAAATAATCTTACCGTTCCAAAAGAAGCGGCAGATTTTATCAAGGAAACCGGTGTTGATTGTCTGGCAGTTGCCATAGGGACCGCACATGGACGCTACACGGGGACACCACATATTGACTTCGAACGATTAAAGCAGCTCGTTGAAGCATGTGGAGAAACACCGCTTGTCCTGCATGGCGGAAGTGGAACGGGGGATGAAAATCTCAGAAAAGCAGTTCGATCAGGAATTCAGAAGGTTAATCTGGCTACTGAGCTGATCGTTGCAGGAAAAGAGGAGCTGGAAGACTTCATCAAGGATCCGAATTTTGATAAATGGAAGCTGATACCTGCCTTCAAAAAAGGGTATAAGGATCGTTTGGCTCATTACGTTGAATTGTTTGATCAGGCTGGAAAGGCCTGGGGGTAAAGGAAGCGTACAGCAGTTCCCGCAGTATGGAAGTTGTTCCTGAACCGGGAACTGTTTCCTGTAAACGGGAACTTATCCTCTTACCGAAAAAGGAGCTATATATGGAAATGAAAAATATAAAAATCGGTGTTATCGCAGACGATTTTACAGGTGCGGGGGATGCGGCCAGCTTTTTAGAAAAAAGCGGTGCTGAAACCATAATGTACAACGCAGTTCCAAACGAGCTGCAGGTGTGTGATGCGGCTGTTATCGCTTTGAAAACAAGGAGCGTTTCTCCCCATGAGGCTGTTGCGGAAGCAAAAAAGGCTGTTGATTTCCTCAAGGAAAACGGATGTGAACGAATATATTTTAAATACTGCTCAACCTTTGACTCCACTCCTCAGGGGAATATCGGAGTCGTTGCTGATTTCTTGTTGGAATATCTGGCACAGCCCTTTACAATTCTATGCCCCTCCTTACCAGTGAATCATCGCATAGTAAAGGATGGAAATTTGTACGTCAATGGTGAAAAATTAAGTGATAGTCCGTTGAAAAATCATCCCCTGAATCCAATGTGGGATTCCTATATCCCCAATCTGATGAAGCCACAAAGCAAATACCCCTGCTTTATTATGCAGCAGAAGGAGCTTTGTGAGGGAGAATGGAAACAAACGATCCATGCGTTAAAATGCGAATATGAGAAGTTTTATATCGTACCGGATTATGAAACAGAGCAGGATGGAAAACGGATAGCGGAAGCGTTTAAGGATCTGCCTGTTCTTACCGGCGGCTCCGGACTGCTTGCCCATGTCTTACAGAACGATGCTTTTTTGCATTCGGAAAAAAATCAGATACGGAAGCACGGGCGGGCGATTTTGCTATGTGGAAGCTGCTCGGCTGCGACTAGATGTCAAATTGAGTATTTTCGAAAGCATCAAGGCTGCTGTTATCCTGTAAATGCAAACCGTGTGATGAATAAAGAGCTTACCGCACAGGATATTCTGACATATGCAAACAAACAGACACAGCCGGTGCTGATTTACAGTGATGCGGTGGAACAGGATATGCGAAAGCTAAAAAAGGATGAAGCCTTCTATCAAGCATCGAAATGTATAGAACAGATCATGGGGGAGATTAGCAGCGCTGCTTTGGCGTGCGGATATGAACGTATCGTAGTTGCGGGCGGAGAGACCTCCGGAGCTGTCATGCAGCAGCTGGGCTTTGATGGATTTTATATCGGTAAAAGTGTTGATCCCGGTGTTCCTGAACTGATTCCATTGAAGAATGAGCGTCTTACTCTTATTCTGAAATCCGGTAATTTCGGTGCAGAGGATTTCTTCATCAAGGCAATAGGAGGGAACACACATGAGTGAATTACAGGAAAAGCTGGATGCTGCTATCTGGAGTGCGCATACCTTGTTTCAAAAAGGACTTGTCGGGGGCTCGACAGGAAATATCAGCTTTCTCCATGAACATCGTATGTATATTTCAAGGAGCGGAAGCTGTTTTGGAAGATTGCGGCAGGAAGACTTCGCACAGGTGGATATGCAGGGGACTATTCTGTATGGAAAGCCAAGCAAGGAATATCCCATGCATTTGGCATTGTATCAAGAAAGCGAGGCGTATAAGGCGGTGATTCACACACACAGCTTTTATGCTACCGTACTGTCCTGTTATGCAGATGCGGAGTCTCATGTCAGGAACCTGTTTGCATATACACCTTATCTGTTTATGCAAACAAAAGGAAATATCCCATGTGTTGCGTATGCGCCGCCGGGAAGTGATGCACTGTTTTGTCATTTCAAGGATAAAACGAAGACAAAACCGAAGATATTGCTGTTGAAACATCACGGAATCGTGGCAGGAGCAGAAGATGTGTATCATGCGTTTGATCTTATTGAAGAAATGGAAAGCAGTGCCCATGTATATGCGATGCTGAAAAGCTGTCCGGATGAGGATATCGATTTCATACCTCATTAGATTACGGGCATATATGGCTAACGCTTGGAAATTAGAGCAATTCATAGAAATGCTGCTTGGTGTTACAGGGGTAGCTCTGGGACTTTCATTCATGATGAAATCCGGTCTTGGACAAACTGCATTGACAGCCTTTCTGCAATGTATTTCACTTATCAGTGGTATGAAAAGCGGTACACTTCTTATGTGTTTTTATCTGCTATGTGTTTTATTGCAGCTGCTGATACAGCGGAAGGACTTTGATAAGCTTCAGGTTTTACAGCTACCGGTGTGCTGGATTCAGGGAATTATCATCAATCTCACCTGCTATGATATAGCGTTTCTTGCGGATATTCGCCCTGTATCGTATCCTATGCAATGGGTGTTTCTGGCAGTGGGGATTATCCTTGTGTCCTTTGGTGTTGCGCTTACCATGGCTGCTGATCTTGTGAAACAGCCGTTTGAACAGTTGATTGTCGTGATTTCAAAAAAATATAAAAAGCCCTTCAATTTTCTGCGCTGCGGTGCAGATGCTGTCTTCATCACCTGCAGTCTGCTGCTTGTTGCTGTGTTTTCCCTGGATTTTACAATGCTGCGCGAGGGTACCTGGATCAGTATGCTTGTTTTGGGGAATACCATGGCTGTTTCCTTTCCTCTCATGCAGAAATGCTCTATCAGTTACCGACGGAAGAATGAAAAAAAAGAGGTGAGCTTATAGAGCAGCAGTATGAGGAAAGCCGCAGCTATCCTGAATACAGAATTGTAGCTTAAAAACGGAACAATTAGGGCAAATTAGAAAAGGAAAAGGAGTATGCAAGGGACATCCCCTGTGAATACTCCTTTTTACGCGTAATCTGCTTGCAGATATAGTCATCTATTTTTCTACCTGCGCACAATTCAAATCCTCCAGCAGATAAAACAGCCGTACCTTGTCTTTTTCCGATAACTCAATTTTCGGGTTATACAGATAATGCTGCAAAACATCCGCATCCTTCAGCAGCTCTGAAATCGGTCCGTCATGCCGGTTCATTTTATCGGAATGCACCGATATAACATGAGTCAGTATCCGGATTTCCTCTTCACTGAATACCTCCATCTTCTCCAGCAGCAGCTTCGCATATTCCGCACTGCGCTGTGCATGACCCAGATGCGGACAATTCTGGGCGTAAAGTGCTATATCATGCAGCATGGCGGCAATACAGCACAGCTCCACATCCAGCTTTCGCAAAGTGGCCAGCATAGCTGCAGCCTGTGCAACACCGTACGTGTGGATATATGCAAATTTGCGTTCCTCTTCCTTGACAAGCTTTTGAATGACGGCATCCGTTTGTTCACGGATAAGTTCTAAGCGATCCATGACATCACATCCTTTCTTCTATTGTATCATTTCCGTACAGGATATGCACAGTCAAAAAAAAGGATCATGCACGAGGTCATGATCCAAGAACGGTTTTGCTTACGCTACAGTTACGTTAGCAGCCTGCTGTCCACGATCGCTTTCAACAACGTCGAAGTTTACAGCCTGTCCTTCTTCCAGTGTACGGAATCCGTCGCTCTGGATGCTTGAGTAATGAACGAAGATGTCCTTACCTTCATCAGAAGTGATGAATCCATAACCTTTTTCTGCATTAAACCATTTTACTTTACCTGTACTCATTTTAGTACCTCCTATACGTGTGTCAATAAGAAGCCCTCCAATGTATAAAAAAATCACAAAACTGGATATTCGTACATTGAAACACATAAATACAATTCCAGACTTGTGAAATCATAATTATTGCTTTTTATTACTCTTAAACAATATCACTTTCAAAACCGAAAGTCAATCATTATTTCGTGAATTGGAAGGATTTGTTTTTCTCTTTTTTCATGATTCGTGTTTTTTTGTGTAAGCTGTTTCAGATTTTAATCTTTTGGGGTATAATATAGGCATACAAGAAAAGAAACGGAGGAATGTTTATGATCATACAGGATGAAATGCTGCGAGCTGCAATCGCCAGAACCCTGCAGATCGAGGAAGCGGATATCACAGAAAAAAAGCTGGAAGAGCTGACGACACTCTCTGCCAGAAGCAGTGGAATTATCTCTCTGGAAGGACTGCAATATGCGGTTAATCTGAAGTATCTGGACCTTTGCGGAAATGCCATTGAGGATCTGACACCGATCCGTGATTTGCGGGAGATTGAAGTTTTGAATCTGTCCAAGAATATGCTGCGTGACATTCAGGCGCTGAGGGAATTCCGGCAGCTGCTGCGGCTGGATATTTCACGCAATAACCTGTATACGATGGATATCAGTGCACTGGCCGGCATGATCAATCTGGAAGAATTGAATCTGGAACGCAGCAAGGTGGACAATCTGGTATATCTGGAAAATGTCAAGAAGCTGAAGAAGCTGTATGTCGGAATTGAAAACGGACCGTTCCCGCTCAGCATTCTCGGTATGCTGGATGAGCTGAAGGAGCTTCATATGAACAAGATGTGGCTGTATGACATTGCCGATCTGACCTATTTGAAGCACATTGAGGTTTTGGATGTATCGACCAATCTGTTCTGTGATTTATCTCCGTTGCAGTATATGAAGGATTCCCTGCGCAATCTGAATATTTCAAATTGTGAATATCTGCGTGATTTAAGTATATTGGAGGAATTTCCGAATCTGGAGGTCCTTGATATCTCCTTTGATCATATTAAGGATTTCTCATTCCTGAAGAAGCTGAAGAATTTAAAGGATCTTCGTGCTACGCAGAGCGGACTTTGTGATTTGCGTAATCTGAAGGGCCTGATCAGGATGGAGAAGCTGGATATCAGTGAAAACCGTGTGGAGCATACGGAAATTTTAAAAGAAATGAAGCTGCTTCGCTATTTTAAAGCCAGCTGCTGTTTCCTGAAGGACATCGACTTTTTGAAGAATGCAAAGGATCTGGTAGAGCTGAATGTCTTCAACAATCATATCAAGCATATCGAGGTTTTAAAGGGCTGTGAGCATATGACAACCCTGGATGTCGGAAACAACGATATTCGCAGTATTGATTCTCTTGAGGATATGATCAATTTGGAATGTCTGGGGCTTTCCCACAACAATATTTCTGATCTGACGCCATTAAAGGATTTAACCAATCTGAGTACGATTGATTTATACAACAATGTCATTACAGATCTTTCACCGCTGAAGAAGCTGATCAATTTAAGCTCTCTGCGGCTGGATCACAATGGCGTAATGGATTTATCCCCGCTGGAGGAATGTATATATCTGAGCTCCCTGACATTGAAGGCGAATTATGTAACAGATGTGACACCGCTGACCAGACTGAAGAATCTGTATGAGCTTCGTCTGGATGAAAACCCAATCGAGGATATCACAGTTCTTGAGGATATGGAATACTACGAGAAATTCTCATATTGAGACAGTCTGAGAAATTTAAATTTCTTTGCTTTTGATTATGAATGAAGGCCTGTGTGTATACTGCTGTGTACCACAGGCTTTTCTGTGCTCATAAGCAGATAAAAGCTGCTGCGTCTTGTGAAACGGAGTTAAGGGAAACACTGTACATCTTTTCCTTAGCATAGCAATCCAAAAAGAGAATATGGTTCTACTAAGGCCTTGCGTAGAGAGGGAAGGAGGCGTAAGCTAAAAGAAATCTGCACAATTGAAAAAAGGATATCTTCATAAGGCTTTTATCACTTGAAAACGTGCGAGATTCGTTGATATGCTAACGAAATACCAGCCCTATGAGCTCTGTATTTGTGCAGCCGAAGCTTTCTGCATTATCCCACTTGACCTTCCCCTGAGGGAAAACTGTAAGATATAGGCAGAAACTGCGGAGGTAATTGCATGGAACAGATGAAAATAACAGAAATGGAAGCATTGATCAACAGGAATTACAAGAATATTTGTGGGATGAATGTATTAAAAAACGGTGTGTCAGTGTATGAAGCATACTTTCAGGGATGTACTTCCGAAAGCAGAATGCATGTGTATTCCGTGACCAAAAGTATTGTATCCATATTGCTGGGAATCGCAATGGATGAAGGGTACATTGCGGATGTGTCGCAAAGGGTTCTGGATTTTTTTCCGGAGTATGCAGCCCGGGAGAAAGAGTATGCAAAGGGTGAAGTAACACTGGAGGATGTCATCACCATGACAGCGGCATATAAATATAGAATTCCACCCTATATAAAATATTTTACAAGTGATGACTGGCTGCGGTTTTCACTGGAGCAGCTGAAGGGAAGGGGCGGGAAATTCCGTTATACACCGCTGATTGGACCGGATATCCTGACTGGTATTTTACAAAAGACAACCGGACAATCTGTGCTTTCTTTTGCACGTGAGAAATTATTTGCCCCGCTGCGAATTTCTGTGGAAAAGGAACTGATATTTAAAGATAAGGAAGAACAGATGGCATTCAATCAGTCAGCCTCCATCAGCGGTTGGGCAGCAGACGCAAAGGGACTGCAATCCGCAGGCTGGGGACTGGCGTTATCGGCAAAGGAAATGGCAGATATCGGGCAGCTGTATTTGAATGGCGGTGTATGGGAAGGAAAGCAGCTGGTATCAAAGCACTGGATTGAGGAAAGCACAAAGGAGCACAGCCGCTGGAAAAAGCGCAATCTGCCATACGGCTATTTATGGTGGATCGATGAGCAGAAAGACGGATTTGCGGCAATGGGGGATGGAGGAAACATCATTTATGTGAATACCGGAGAACAGCTGGTTGTATCCCTTATGTGCAGGTTTGATCCTAAAGCAAAAGACAGCATGGATTTGATTAAACAGCAGATTGAACCGATATTTAGAAAGTAAAGCAAAGCAGAGGCAAGCAGAAATAGAACTGCGATACAGTAAAAGAAAAGAATGCAAAATCCTTACGGACGCTTACCATCCAAAGGTTCTGCATACTTTTTCAGCTACATGGATAATATCTTTTAAGTTATCGGTACAGCAGCAGGGGAACATCAAGGCTTCCCTGCAATAGATGCCCTGCTATAAAGGGATTATCGTTTTACCTTCATCAGTTCACTGAATTCATCCAGTGTTTTTTCGAAAAAGGTGAAGGCATCGTCGTAGACACTGTCCACTCTCGGATCAACACCGGCATGGATCAGCTCATCCAGCGGTGACTCGCTGCCACCCTTGGTGAGAAACTCCAGATACTCCGTTGTATCTCCGGCAAGTATCTTCTTCGCAAAGCTCAATGCCACCGACATACCCAAGGTATATTTATATACATAGAAATTGAAATAAAAGTGCGGTATGTAGTAACAATGATAGCGCTGCAGATCATCCACCTCAACAGCATCCCCGTAATACCGCCTGGACAGCTCCATGTACAGGGAGGTCAGCTTCTGTGAGGAAACTGCTTCTTTGTTTTCCAGCATGGCATACAGCTGCTTTTCAAATTCTGCGTACATCGGCTGCCGATATAGCGTGCCGACAAGCTGATTCAGCAGATTGGAAAGAAGATATGCTTTCTCTTCCTCACTTTCGCTGTGATCCAGCAGATAACGGTTCAACAGAATCTCATTCACAGTGGATGCCACTTCGGCAACAAAAATCGTATACTGAGAAAGCATTGGCCGGTTATGGTGACGGGAATACCAGGAGTGCATGGAATGTCCCAGCTCATGCGCCAGCGTGCTCAGGGAAGGATAATCGTTTGTGAAATTGGTCAGTACATACGGGCGGGAATCATAGGTCCCCCCGGAATATGCTCCGCCCTGTTTACCTGCACATGGCAGAAAGTCGATCCAGCGCTCCTCTCTTGCCTGATCCAGCAGTTGCACATAGTCTTCGCCAAGCGGTGCAAGGGCATGCTTGAGAATAACGAAGCTTTCATCGATGGAATAGGTGATATCCACCGCATCCACCAGTGGTATCTGAATATCGTACACATGCTGAACAGCAAGTCCGCTGATCTGCTTGCGAAGCGCAAAGTAACGGTGAATGCCATTGATGTATTTTTCATTTGCCATGAAAAGCACCTTGTCAAACAGCGACCGGTCAACGCCGTCTTCAAACAGGGAGGCTTCCAGAGCATTGGAGAAATTGCGTAATCCGGCTTCGAATATCTGTCCCCTGGCATGCCCGCTCAACAGATTCATAAACACATTCTGATAGGTTTTATAGGCGGTGAAAAAATGTTCAAAGGCTTCCTTACGTACTCTTGGGTCACGGTTTTTCAGGAACTGCTGATAGGTTCCTTCATTCAGGAATTCCTCTTTTCCATCCACCAGAACAGGCTCGAACTGCAAACGGAAGCTTTCAAAGGTTTCCTGCGGATTGCGGATCAGCTCGCCCGCCTGTGCAAGCAAAGCCTCCTGTTCTTCATTCAGCCGGTGTGGAATCGTACGGAATACCTCTTCCATCGGGTAGCGGAAGTCCCGACAGTCATCCTCCAGCAGCCATTGCTCAATTTGTTCCCTGTTTTGAATCAGAAGTAAAGGCAGATTGGATAATGCCTGATTCACCTGCTGATACAGGGTATAGCTGCGTGCCAGATTTTCCTGGTTCTGCATATTTTCAGGGTCGACATCACTGCTCATCTTAGCATAGCTGATAAGATTATCCAGATAGCGCTCCAGTGTTTCCTGATGCTCCATAAAGCTGATGAAGCTGGCTCTGTCATCCGCAAGGGATGAGAGTGCAGCCTGCAATAATTTGATTTCCTTTTGTGCCTGTGCAAACTGAGCTTCAAAGGCCTCCTGATTTTCAAAGAGAAAGCGCAGATCCCAGGTCAGCTGTGAATCTATTTCGTTACGTTTCATGTATGATCACCTCATATAGTATTGTATGTCAAAAAAAAAGAAATCACAAGGAGGCATGTGATTTCTTCCGTTTTCTTTCCTACAGGATATCATCTTCATCTTTTTTGTACTGCGATTTTTCCGTTCTTGCCTTCTTCCACGGCTTTTTCAGACGCAGATTCGGATGCCGTCTGCGGTATATAAAGAGTGTGAGGAACAGACATACAAGCAGTGCCAGCAGCAGACATGGCAACAGGACATAGCGAAGGATATAGTTCTTTCCGTTCAAGGCGATCGTATTCACCTCTGCAATATCGTCTGCTTCCTGTATGCTGCGCTGGTTTGCGGATACCAGAACATAGCTGCCAAGCTTTTCCGTTGTAAAGCGGATGCGGCTTTTACTTTGCTCGGTGGGAATCTGATAGACATCCTGCCCATCCACATAATATATATGATAGCGTTTGTTTTTGCTGTCCTTCGGCTTTTTGATAGAGAAGACAGCCTCCTGCTTCAGCTTCAGGGAGGAGAAATCATCCGTTCCTTCGATAGAGAAGGTTTCTTCAACAGTGGTTCCGTTTGCCCGGGCTACTTTTTTTGCAAGTGCCTGCTGCTCCTCATCTATGGAATCCTTTACCTTGAGGACAATCGTTTTTGGCAGGAAGGTATTGAGGAAGCCGGTTTCCTGTATCCGTGCCATGGATAAGCCGGATACCTGCAGATCATGGCTGTCATCCTTAATGATGACACTGTAGCGGGGCTTCAGATTCTCCTGCAGTATCCGGTCGATAAGACGGATCTGCTCATTTGCGAGCGGTGTGAGAGGGAATGCAGTGACATCCTTGCGGAGCTGCTCCAGCTCCTGTAGAGCCTCATCGTTTAAATCCGTTTTCCCGTCGTACAGCTTAATGATTGCCGCAGCTCGCTGCTGCATGTTTTCCTGCTTTTTCGTCAGCTCGTCGGATACCCTGATTTCATAATTCAGCGTACAGCCGGCATAGGTCACCTTCAGTGTTTTGGTTCCTGTCTTTTTGCTGGAGAAGCCCTCCACCATATCGGTGGTCATGGAAACCTCCTTACTTGTACCATCCGCAAAATCCACGCGGATTCTGCCATCACTGACATCGAGAGATTCATTTAAATCATAGGTGGTAAGCGGCATCTGCGTCAGCACAATCTGCTTGACGTCCCTGTATGTTGCCTTGTAGGTCAACGGTTCCCCTGCGGGCTTTAGCTGTATATCCCAGGAAGAAAAGAGGGCGTGATCCTTAACCGGTGCCTGGATCACCGGTGTCTTTCCGGTTTCCACCTGCAGGGTGATTTTCTTATCATTGGGATAAAATGTTCCGCCGTTCGCATCAAAGGTGATATCCACATAGGCTTTATCCTGTATGTGCTTGCTGTTGAGCACTGTGGAAACATCTTCTGCCTTCACGAAGCCATAGCTGTTTTTGAAATTGTAGCTTCCTTCCTGCTGCTTCTGCTCTTTGTCAAGGGAAGGATCGCTTTGTACCCGATACCAGACGCCATCCCTGTTCTCCAGCTTTTCCAGCAGAATCAGGGCTGCATCATAGCCTTTTTTGATGCTGTATATGGCATCACTTTTTTTGTCAGCGTTTTTATATATGGAAACACCGGTATTTTTCACGATACCAAGCGCATAGCGGTTGTGATCCCTGTCCCCCATGGCGTGATCCATTTCATAAAAGTACTGGGCTGCTTTTTCTCCCCAGTAGGGATCGGATGCGTAAGATACATTCATACCGCCTGCCTTGTTTCCGAAAAAGCCGCCGTGAAACTGAAACTGGCTGGGATTCATATACGCATTGGACAGGTAATGCAGGGCATGGGAGTATACGCTGCCTGAGGTGCTGGCATAGCGGGAGGCATTTTCCTCAACTGCGGAATCATAGGCAGCATGTCCGAACAGATTGTTGCGGGTGTAGGCGAGATAGCTTCTTCCCAGAGCACTTTCATTCTCCGCCAGTGAAAGCATCATCAGCGCATTTGCCCCGAATTGATTCTGATACTGGAAAAACGCAGCTTCCGCCTGTAAAAGCAAAGATTGCGTCAAAACATCATGGATATAGTTATCCTTATCGTAAAAGCCGGTTATTGTATGACGCAGAGCCAGCGTATCCTTCAGATACCGGTCCACATCCTTTTGTGAATAGGCACTGGTGGATCGATGATTCAGATACTGATAATAATTATAATAGGGGGCATTGGCATTCACCGCATGCGAAAAGCTGCTGTTTCGGTAATCTTCGATCATCATAGCGTAATCATCATAGAAATAATGGGTATCATAGCTGTAGTAGGTAACGCCCTCCTTTAGCTGCTGCGGAGCGTTTCCCAGCTGCAGGATATTGTCATAGGCAGCGGTTGCGAGTGAGGATTTCAGCTGATGCTGCAGAGTGTTGTTTTTTACCGTAAATGAGGAAACATTGGGAACCTGCTCAATCGGATAGATGGTGACATCGGCTGCATCTGCCCATCCGGTAACACCGGACAAACGAAACTTTACCTTTTGTGTTCCTGGATTGTATTCCAGAAATGCCGCGTCAATGCCATAACAGCCGTTGGTATAGCCCTCTTCACCATTTTCATCATTTGTGTAGGTAATGTTCAGCGTGCAGTCTTTGGCTGTCGCGAATTCCACAACGCCCTGCTCCAGACTCAGGAAGCTGCTGCCATAGGTGATTGCGAGATTGTCATAGCTGCGTTTACGAAGTGTATAGAGAACCTTTGCCCTGGCATAGGTGTCACTGTCCTCAAGGATTGTATAGGTACCATCCTTTTCCACACTGACAATGTGATATGTTCCATCATCCTGCAGCGTCTTTTCACTGGCTGATACCGGAGTAAGGGATGCCGTGATCAAAAGGCTCAGCATAAGGATGTACAGTTTTTTCTTAATCATGTCGATCACCTCCACACATGTCTTTATTATATCGTACAATCGTGTGCAGGACATGTGAAAGTATAGAAATATATTGAAATTGTAAGATTTCATAATGCATACTTTATGAAAGGATAGCATAGATAGGATCCTTGTTAAATGCCTGCTCAAAGAGGATGCGTGATTGGAATAGGAATACAGGAACGCTTGATCGCTATGCTCAGAAAGCGGCATGCGGATATAAGCAGGTGGTTTTCCGCCATCCTCTTCAACAGAGAAATTCATAAAGGCATAGGAGTTGACAGCAGAAAAGGCAGCTACTATAATAGGAATGTACCAGGGCACCCCCTGGGGGAGGTAAGGCGATGAACGATGAACGAAAAAAAGCACTTCAGAAGATAAAGACTGCACGCGGTCAGCTGGATGGTATCATTCGCATGATGGAAGAAGGACGCTATTGTATCGATATATCAAATCAGATTTCAGCATCAACGGCTCTGCTGAAAAAAGCAAATCAGCATATTCTGAGCGGACATTTGCACAGCTGTGTACTGACTGCTATTGAAGAAAGGGATGCCGAGGAAAAGGTCAGCGAAATCGAAGCTGTAATTGCGGCACTGCTGAAATAGAAGGAAGGAAAATCTTATGAACAAGACATATAGAATAGAAGGGATGCACTGCTCAGCATGTGCAGCCTCGGTAGAAAAAATATTGAAGCGTCAGCCGGGGGTAGAGGATGCTTCCGTAAATCTGGTTATGGAAGAAGCGGTGGTCAGCTTCACGGACGGCTTTGACGAAAAAACGGCCATGCAGGCTGTGGAAAAGGGCGGCTTTCATATGAAGGAGCGCGATGCTGCCAAGCAGCAGACCTATCGTGTTGAGGGCATGCATTGTGCCGCCTGCAGTGCAGCTGTAGAGCGGGTATTGAACCGCTTTGAGGAAATAGAGCAGGCGAGTGTGAATCTGGTAATGAATACCGTGCGCATTACATTTACGAAAAAGAATTTCGAGGCGTGGACAGCGGCAGTGAAAAAGGCCGGCTTCACGCTGCTGGAGGAAGCGAAGAAGACATATCGCATCGATGTGGATGGAATGACCTGTTCGTCCTGCAGCGCAGCGCTGGAGCATGCATTGAATAAAGCGGAAGGAATATCCGCTGTCAGTATCAACCTTGTCACAAATACGGCAACAGTGGAAGCAGACCCGCATAAAATCAAGCTGTCGGAGATTCTGGCAATTATTCAGAATACCGGGTATCACGGCACGCTTCATGTGGAGCGAAAGGAAGAAGCTGTGAAAAAGGATTCTACATCCATAAAAATTTATACCACCCTGGCTCTGGCCTTTATCCTTTTGTATATCGGTATGTCGCATATGCTGGGCAATATCCGGCTGCCGCTGCCGGATATCATTCATTATGACACACATCCCTTTCATTTTGCGCTCATCCAATTTCTTCTTGCGACAGTGATTCTCCTTCTGGGACGTCATTTCTTTACCAGAGGGTTTACGGCATTATTCCACAAGGCGCCCAATATGGATACGCTGGTGGCGGTTGGTACAGGGAGCGCCTATCTGTATTCCCTGTATTCTCTGATTTCCATTCTGCAGGGCAATCTGCATGCCGTTCACAGCCTGTATTTTGAATCTGCCGGTGTCGTTGTGGCGCTGGTGCAGTTTGGAAAGCATCTGGAAAGCATTTCGAAGAAGAAATCCACAGGGGCGATTTCTGCACTGCTTCAGCTGCGTCCAAGCAATGCGACATTGCTGAGAGACGGGAAAGAGGTGGAAATTCAGGCAGAGGAAATCACGATCGGTGATCTGCTTGTGGTAAAGCCGGGAGAGCATATTCCGGTAGACGGTATCTTAAAGGAAGGACATGCGAGTGTGGATGAAAGCATGCTGACAGGGGAAAGTATGCCGGTTTCCAAGCAGCAGGGGGATGCATTGATCCAGGGGACGATTGCACTGGATGCCAGAATCGTGATGGAATGCAATGCGGTTGAGGAGGATACCACACTTGCGAAAATCATCCGTATGGTCGAGGAGGCACAGGGCAAAAAGGCGCCGATTGCACGTATTGCGGATAAGATTTCCCTGTATTTCGTGCCAACGGTTATGGCGATTGCCTTTGTAGCAGCACTGCTCTGGTATCTTTCCACACAGGATTTTGCCTTTGCGCTGACGATCTTTGTCAGTGTGCTGGTTATCGCCTGCCCGTGTGCGCTTGGTCTGGCAACACCGACCGCCATCATGGTGGGAACCGGAAAGGCGGCACAGTTCGGTATCTTTATGAAGAGTGGAGAGGCACTGGAAACAGCGAGCAGTATTGATACAATTGTGTTTGATAAAACCGGAACACTGACAATCGGTAAGCCGGTTGTAACCGATATCGCAGCCAAGGATGAGCAAAAGCTTCTTTCCATTGCGGCATCTCTGGAGGCAGGAAGCCGTCACCCGCTGGCAACGGCTATTCTGGAAAAAGCGAAGGAAGAAAATATCAGCGGCTCTGCGTTAACGCATATTGAAACACATAACGGGCGCGGTCTCAGCGGTATTCGGGATGATACGACATGGTATGCGGGAAGTCGCACCTTTCTGGAGCTGGCAGGAGCTTCCTGTGATGCATATGCCGCACAGGAGCTGGCCTGGCTGCAGCAGGGAAAAACAGTCGTATGGATCGGCACGTCTTCTCATATATATGGAATTATTGCCATTGCAGATCAGCTGAAGCCGCAGACGAAAGATGTCATACGCCGTCTTCGTCAACAGCAAATCGATGTGGTCATGCTGACAGGCGATAATGAAATCACAGCGGCAGCGATTGCGGAAGCCGCAGGAATCGAACATGTGATAGCACAGGTACTTCCAGATCAAAAGGGGGAGGAGGTCAAAAAGCTGCAGGCACAGGGGAAAGTCGTTGCCATGGTCGGGGACGGCATCAACGATGCAGTCGCTCTGACACAAAGCGAGGTCGGCATTGCCATCGGAAGCGGCAGTGATGTTGCGGTGGAGAGTGCTGACATCGTATTGGTGAAGGATAATATTCAGGATGTGGAGACGGCAATCCGTTTATCTAAGGCAGTTATACGCAATATCAAGCAGAATCTGTTCTGGGCATTCTTCTACAATACGCTGGGTATCCCGATTGCGGCCGGTGTGCTGCATCTGTTTGGCGGACCGCTGCTGTCTCCGGTATTCGCAGGTGCTGCGATGGCGTTCAGCTCAGTGAGCGTTGTCAGCAATGCGCTTCGCCTTCGTAACTTTACATGAGCTTATACAAAATGCTTTTATCATACGAATGACTATATGCTCTGCCATGAATGCGGTATCGGCTGTCAAGGCTTTCAGCCGCAATCAAAAAAGACATCGCTGTATAGGAATTTTGTTGTTTTTGCAGAAAATGAAAATTTTAAGTGAAAAAGGCGACAAGATATAGTACAATAATCTTAATGAAAACTGAGGTGTACTATGGACTATAAAATTATTATATTGGCCGTCGTTATTACAATCGTACTGATTGTCGGCACGCAGGTATGGAAGCAGAGTATTTTGAAGAAGCTGTTAAAGCATATGCAGCAGGGTGATTTCAATGCGTATTTCAAGCTTCTGGATTCTCTTCCCTGCAAGTATTTCTATCCTCCGTTCAATCGTGAATATATGCGTTTAAACGGCTATATCATGAAAGCGGATAAGAAAAAAATCGAAGAGTGCTTTGATTTGATTCTGAGCATGCGGATGAATAAAAAGCAGGAGCTGGATGTTGTCATAAAAGCATTTTATTACTATCTGGACGAGGATAGCAAAAAGAAATGTAAAACATTGCTGGAGCGTATGAAAAAGATTGCGGATGAGAGCATTACTCAGGAGTGTCAGGTCATCTATGATATTCTGCTGGAAGAAAAGACCAGCTATATCGATGATATGGAGGAACAGCTGAAGAATGAAGAGCTGCAGGAAGCGCAGAAGGGTATGTTCCACTATATGCTGGCGCTGCAGTACAGCTATCTGAAGGATGAAAAGAAAAAGAAGGAACATCTGCAGGCGGCGTCAAAGGATCTTAAGGGAACTCCGTATGAGATGAAAATCAACCAGTTGATGAAAAAATAGGAAAGCAGCAATTGTGTATCTCTTCTTACTTTATGTAAAAGTGATAGATAGAGAGATTTCTTGAATGCCGAATACCGTCATTTCTGAAATCTCTTTTTCATATTGCGTATGGAACGTTATATCACCGCTGAAGGACATGCAGAGGGCTATTTGTTGAGTAGAATGAATTACAATTACAAAATGTATCTTAAGAGAGGATATAAGCTATACGATTCATTTTAAAGTAAAAAAGAGGACCGTGTTAAAATTTATAAAATTAGAAACTACCGAGAATTACCCGGTAGTTCGAAAAGTAGGATAAAGAAATATTCAAAGAGCCTTGACACACTATAACCTCGACATGAGTTTATCCGCAGGCTGATCTGTAATATAAGTATAATTGGAAAAAATGTGAGCTTCACAGATTAAGGTTTTGTACACTTCACTTCATATCACGCTGTAAAAATAATCAAGTTGATACATGATAGGAAAGGGATAAATTTTGTTCTCTGCTTATCGAGGAGGTTCTTTCTGAATATGAAAGCGACTCCCCGCTGCCTTGTGTCCAAAATATAAAAAGAAAAATAATACCATGCTGTTTCAAGAAAATTATAAGGCAGTACACGAAATCAGATTGCTGTCTGCTGTCGCTGTTCCAGATGAAAAGAATATTATAGAAAGGTAGATGCTGACAAGATAGCATCAGGTGAAAAAATGGTAGAGAACTTTAAGAATCGTGATTTAAGTGTAATCGTATTTCATGATGGAGAGATACAGATTGATGTATCTGTAAGCCCTGAAGAAAATACAGTGTGGTTAAGTGCGAATCAAATTGCGGAGCTTTTCGGACGTGATGAAAAAACGGTAAGAAAACATATCAACAATTTATTTAGAGAAAAGGAAGTTGATAAAGATAACAACACGCAAAAAATGCGTGTTGTCGGTGTTAAGCAGCCTGTGCCTTTTTATACGTTGGATGTAATAATATCTGTTGGGTATCGAGTAAAATCACATCGGGGCGTGAAATTCCGTAAATGGGCAAATGGAATTCTAAAAGATTACATGGTTCAAGGGTATGCAGTTAATGAGAAAAGGCTGCAATATTTAAATAAAACAATACGACTGCAATCCGGCATTATTGCCGGAATCGCCGGTATTGATGCAGACTCGGTTCTTCAGGTGGTTGAAGAATACACTGCAGCCTTGGAATTGCTTGACAGTTATGATCACCAGAGCTTGAAAAAACCGGATGGAACCAAATGTGTTTATCAGTTGACTTATGAAGAAAGCAGAGAATTCATTGACAAAATGAGCTTTGATTCGGATGTGTTCGGAGTGGAAAAAGAGCCTGGAAAAGTTGCCGGTATATTGGCGGCTGTATATCAGGATGTATTCAGCCAGGAGGTTTATCCAACACTGGAAGAAAAGGCGGCAAACCTTTTATACTTTCTTATTAAGGACCATCCGTTTGCTGATGGATGCAAACGAATAGCAGCAGCATTGTTTCTGGAATTTTTAAATAAGAATAATGCCTTGCTTCATAATGGTGAAAAAATTATCAGTGATAGTGCACTGGTTGCCATCACACTGATGGTTGCTGAATCTAAGCCGGAAGAAAAGGAAATCATGATAGCACTGGTGATGAATTTTTTAATAAAGAATTGATGTTTTATGAAGCAAACGGAATATGAGCTGCTATATTCAGGAATACTGTCAGGAACTGGCAGTTTTTTCTTAGGCATTTAAGTTGCGTGAACTGTCACAATCCACCTATACTAATACAAGATAGGTGGTATGTATATGAAGATACAGAAAAGAGATGGACAACTTCAGGAATTTGAAGGAGAGAAGATTGCACAGGCAATCAGAAAAGCATTCCGCAGTACCGGGACGCTCATTGAAGAGTCGCTCATTGAAGAGTCGGTACTTAAGGAAATTATTGAGGACATAACGAAAGCAGCAGCGGCAGACAAGCCGATGCTGAGTGTAGAGGTCGTTCAGGATCTTGTAGAAGAAGAACTGATGCAGCATCAGTTTTATAAAGAAGCAAAAAACTATATTCTGTATCGTCAGAAGCGAACGGAATCCAGGAAGGTGGTACAGGATCTTGTCCATGCACTGCAAAAGGAAGACCTTTACAGCATACTGGCGGATATTCAGCAGCGTTATCCGGATGAGGGCTATGATCTGCGTCATCTGCTCATGAAATTTCATTCCTTTTTGAAAGAGGATATGGAAAGTGATGAGCGGCTGCATATGCTGATGAAGGCAAGTGTTGAGTTAATCAGTAAAGAGGCACCCAAATGGGAATATATCGCTTCCCGCTTTCTTTCCTATGCGCTGCATGAGGAAATCAGTGCCCGCATGCAAAAGCTGGAGCTTCCCGTATTCAGTAAAAAACTGAAATATCTGGAAGAACAGGGATATTACGGTGATTATATACGGAAGGCATACAGTGATGCGGAGATTGATGAGCTGGGCGCATATCTGAAGGATGAGCGCGATTACCTGTTTACCTACAGCGGTCTGGAGCTCGTGAAAAAACGGTATCTGATGTGTTCCCATGCCCATGAGGTTTTGGAAACACCGCAGGAAATGTTCATGGGTATCGCTATGCATCTGGCACTGCCGGAACAGAATCGCATGTACTGGGCGAAGCAGATCTATGATATTCTCTCTCAATTGCAGGTAACGATGGCAACACCGACCATGTCCAATGCCCGCAAGCCGTATCATCAGCTTTCCAGCTGCTTCATTGATACGGTAGAGGACACCTTAAACAATATTTATAAGAGTGTGGATAATTTCGCACAGGTTTCCAAATACGGCGGTGGAATGGGACTGTATTTTGGCAAGGTTCGTGCAAACGGCAGTGATATCCGCGGCTTTGAGGGAGCTGCCGGGGGTGTGATACGCTGGATCAAGCTTGTCAATGATACGGCGACTGCAGTCGATCAGCTGGGGGTTCGTCAGGGGGCAGTCGCTGTCTATCTGGATGCCTGGCACAAGGATCTTCCCGAGTTTTTGAATCTGAGAACCAATAACGGGGATGACCGCATGAAGGCACATGATGTGTTTCCTGCTGTCTGTTATCCGGACCTGTTCTGGAAGATGGCAAAAGAGGATTTGAATGCGACCTGGTATCTGATGTGTCCGCATGAAATTCATAAAATCAAGGGCTATCACCTGGAGGATTTCTATGGTGAGGAATGGGAAGAGCGCTACTTTGACTGTGTGCAGGACCCGCGTGTTCCCAAGCGCACAATGGTGCTGAAGGATCTGGTACGTCTGATTCTGAAATCGGCAGTGGAAACCGGTACACCGTTTACCTTTAACCGTGATCATGTGAACCGTATGAATCCAAATGCACATGCCGGTATGATTTACTGCAGCAATCTCTGTACGGAAATCGCACAGAATATGAAGGCGCTAAAGCTGGAAGAAAGCCGCATTGTGGAAATTGACGGAGAGAGCGTGGTAGTTAATGAAAGTAAGCCGGGAGATTTTGTCGTCTGCAATCTGGCCAGTCTGTCGCTGGGGAATATTGATGTAAACAACGAGGAAGAGCTTTCCCATATCATTCATGTTATTGTACGCGCATTGGATAATGTAATCGATCTGAATTATTATCCGATTCCCTATGCGAAAATCACAAACCGCAAATATCGCCCGATCGGTCTGGGAGTCAGCGGCTATCATCATATGCTGGTTAAGCAGAATCTGCGGTTTGAGTCCGAGGAGCATCTGCAGTATGCGGATACCCTTTTTGAAAAAATCAATTACTATGCGATTCAGGCAAGCACTGCACTGGCTAGGGAAAAGGGCAGCTATTCCATGTTTGCAGGAAGTGACTGGCAAAGCGGTGCCTATTTCACAAAGCGAGGCTATACATCCGATGCATGGAGCCGGCTGTTTCGGCAGGTGCGTGAGCAGGGAATGCGCAATGCATGGCTGATGGCAATCGCACCGACAAGCTCCACCTCCATCATCGCAGGAACAACGGCCGGTGTGGATCCGATTATGAATAAATATTATCTGGAAGAAAAAAAGGGCAGTATGATTGCCCGTGTTGCACCGGATTTGGATGCGAGAACCTTCTGGCTGTATAAGAATGCCCATCTGATTGATCAGGAATGGGTGGTGCGCTCGGCCGGTATCCGGCAGCGTCATATTGACCAGGCACAGTCTGTCAATCTGTATATCACCAATGAATTTACCCTGCGCCAGGTTCTGATGCTGTATATTCACGCATGGGAATATGGTGTAAAAACGATTTATTATGTTCGCAGCAAGTCATTGGAAGTAGAGGAATGCGAATCCTGCGCATCCTAGAAGGGAGTATGTATGAGTGATTTAGTAAGAAAGCCTCTGTTTAATGAACACGGGGATTGCGAGGTCGGAAAGCGCCGCATGATCAATGGCAATACGACCAATCTGAATGATTTTAACAACATGAAATATACCTGGGTATCCGACTGGTACCGTCAGGCGATGAACAATTTCTGGATTCCTGAGGAAATCAACCTGAATCAGGATGTAAAGGACTACCGCAGGCTGCGTGAGGCAGAGAAAACGGCATATGACAAAACCCTGTCCTTTCTGATTTTTCTGGATTCCATTCAGACAGCGAATCTGCCCAATGTAGGGGAATATATAACCGCCAATGAGGTGAATCTGTGTCTGACGATACAGGCCTTTCAGGAGGCTGTTCACTCTCAGAGCTACAGCTATATGCTGGATTCCATCTGTTCACCGCAGGAACGCACGGATATTCTGTACCAGTGGAAGGACGATGAGCGTTTATTGAATCGAAACAAATTCATCGGGGATCTGTATAATGATTTCCAGACACATAGAGACGGCAGACATTTGATGAAAACGATGATGGCGAATTATATACTGGAGGGTATTTACTTTTATTCCGGCTTTATGTTTTTCTATAATCTGGGACGCATGGGAAAAATGCCGGGCTCCGTACAGGAAATCCGCTATATCAACCGGGATGAAAATACGCATCTATGGTTATTTCGCTCTATGATTCTGGAGCTGCAAAAAGAGGAGCCGCAGCTGTTTACGGAAGAGCTGATTGAGGAATATAAGGACATGCTTCGCCATGGTGTGGAGGAGGAGATTCGCTGGGGAGAGTATGTGATAGGAAATCATATCGAAGGACTGACAATGGAAATGGTATCCGATTACATTCATTACCTGGGAAATCTTCGCAGCAATTCTCTTGGCTTCGGTTCCTTGTACGACGGCTTTGAAAATGAACCGAAATCCATGGAATGGGTATCCATGTATGCGAATGCCAATCTGATCAAAACCGATTTTTTTGAAGCACGCTCCTCTGCTTATGCGAAGAGCAGTGCGCTGGTGGATGATCTGTAGGCAGCTATAAAAAACCATGTTTCTGCTATCCTTCGTTTTTTAATACATCATGCAAAGGATTTCATTGGATGCGGATGTAATCGTATGGAATCCTTTTTTCTAATGGAAAAGCATACTTCATCGTACTGCGGTTTCATACGGATACCGTAATTGAACAGGCAATGTAAAGTACAGGTATGAATTGCAGGAAGACAGAGAAGAAAAGCAAGCAGCTATAAAGACGGTTGAAATTGCAGGCATGATATATGCAAAAGGTCTGCACAAGCAACTAGCTGTAATCCTGAAAAATGATGCATACACCTGCTCGTCATATTCAAGCATGTACAATGCGGGGCATGAGAGTTGCTTTGATTGTTAGCCTATGGTAATATTTATGAAGATAAACAAGGAGGTCACAGTATGACATATGTATATGCATCCAGAATGGGTAAAACAGAGAAATTGATTGAAAAGCTTGCGATTGACGCAATGAAAATAGAAAACGGTACAGAAACGGTGAAGGGTGATTACATTCTATTAACTTATACGGATGGGAATGGTGTCGTTCCAAACATCGTGGAGAGCTTTCTGGAAAACAACCCTGACGGCTTAAAGGGTGTTGTAGCCGGAGGAAGCAGAGAGCGCCATGCCGCAACCTTTGGCTGGGCGGGGGATATCATCTCAAAAAAATACAATGTTCCCTGTCTTTACAAGGTCGATGGTGAGGGCAGTGAAGAGGATGTTGAGAAAATAAAACAGATGATTCGCTAAGTATGACCGCATAATCTATGCGGTCACAAGAAGGATTGGATGCCTGCAGTCTGTATGCAGCTTCTGATCTTTTTTTTTAATCAAAGGAAGGCGATACGAACAAATGTATGGTTCAAATGTGAATTGTCCACTGATTATGCCTGCTGGAAAGGTTCTATTCTTACCTTAGGGTGTATGCAAAAGGAAGGATTCAGATTCTGATGATAAGTTACTATCGTATGGATTTCTCCTTTAATTGAAATTCTCTGCAATCCCATTGGAAATTCCATACGGTCTTTTCATATACCGTTTTTTGTTCGTCATGATTACTGTCGTACAGCTTTTCGGTCATCTTTCTTTCACTTTTTTCAAGTGCGTGGTATATTTTGGTTAGATATGGGTAACATATAGTGAAAACCCATGCAAAGGAGGCTTCACAATGAGTGAAAAAAGAAAAATCGTACTGGTTGGTACCGGCTTTGTCGGTATGAGCATGGCATATAGTTTTCTGAGCACCGGAGGAATTGACGAATTGGTGCTGCTTGATGTTGCAAAGGAAAAGGCAGTCGGAGAGGCGATGGATCTGCAGCACGGCTTGCCGTATGCCAGAGGTAAAATGGAAATCTATGCAGGAGATTATGCGGATTGCAGAGATGCGAGTATTGTGGTGATTACAGCAGGAGCTGCCCAGAAGCCGGAGGAAACACGTCTGGACCTGACAGCGAAGAACGCAAAAATTATGAAGAGTGTTGTGGAAAGCATCATGGCAAGCGGCTTTGATGGTATACTGATCATTGCCAGCAATCCGGTGGATGGCATGACATACCTCGCACAGAAGGTCAGCGGTCTGCCAAAAGAGCGTGTCATCGGCTCCGGAACGATTCTGGATACGGCACGCCTTCGTTATATGATGAGTGAGTATCTGGATGTATCCAGCTCCAACATGCATGCCTATATCATGGGAGAGCATGGCGATTCCAGCTTTGTTCCGTGGACACATGCCTATGTCGGAAGCAAATCACTGCTGGAGCTGCTGGATGAAAAAGGAAAGCCGCTGTCCGACCTGCATGACATCTATACCAATGTGCAGCAGGCGGCATATGAAATTATCAATCGCAAGAAGGCGACTTTCTATGGTATCGGGCTTTCCTTAAACCGTCTGGTGCATGCTGTTCTGGACGATGAAAATGCCATTCTGACCGTTTCCGCTTATCAGGAAGGGGAATATCAACAGAAGGGCCTGTATATCGGCGTACCTGCAGTTGTGAACAGAGAGGGTGTCCGTGAGGTGATCCGCCTGAAGCTGAATGAGGTTGATCAGGCTAAATTTGACAGCAGCTGCAGGACCTTGAAAGAAATCAACCGGGACATCATTGATCCGCTGCTTTGATTCAGACAGTTTTCTACAGGAGATAAGGAAATGATTGCTGTTTTCTTATCTTCTTTTTTATGGTAAAGTAAAGAATGATTGGAATATCTGGAGGTAGTTTCTTTATGAATGAGAAAAGAAAAATCGTACTGGTTGGCTGTGGCTTTGTCGGTATGAGCATGGCGTACAGCTTTTTGAATACCGGAGGGATCGACGAGCTGGTGCTGATCGATGTGGATCAGGAAAAGGCGATCGGAGAGGCGATGGATTTGCAGCATGGGTTGCCCTACGCAAGAGGCAAGATGAGTATCAAGGCAGGTGGCTATGAGGAATGTCGGGATGCGGCAGTCGTTGTGATAACAGCCGGTGTTACGCAGAAGCCGACGGAAACACGTCTGGATCTTACAGCGAGAGACACGGTGATTATGAAAAGCGTAACCGAGCAGATTATGGCGAGCGGCTTTGACGGTATCCTGGTTATTGCCAGCAATCCGGTGGATGCCATGACCTATGTTGCGCAAAAGGTGAGCGGACTGCCGACGGAGCGTGTCATCGGCTCCGGAACGATTCTGGACACAGCCCGTCTACGCTATATGATGAGCGAATATCTGGATGTTTCCACCAGCAATATTCACGCGTATATCATGGGTGAGCATGGAGATTCCAGCTTTGTGCCATGGACCAATGCCTATGTCGGCTGCAAGAATCTGCTGGACCTGCTGGATGAAAAGGGCAGAGATTTATCCGATCTGCATGACATCTACACAAATGTACAGCAGGCAGGGTATGAAATCGTGAAGCGCAAGCGTTCCACCTATTATGGAATCGGACTGTCGCTGAACCGGCTGGTGCATGCCATTCTGGATGATGAGAATGTTATTCTGACAGTGTCTGCGTATCAGAATAACGAATATGGCCAGGAGGGGCTGTATATCGGTGTACCGGCAGTTGTCAACCGTCAGGGAATCCGTGAAATCGTAAAGCTGGATCTGAATGAAGTGGATCAGGCGAAGTTTAACCAGAGCTGTGAAACAATTCGTGACATTAACACGGATGCAGTTGATCCGCTGCTATAGAAAACAAACAGCGCATTGCCAGTCCAGTGTGCAGAAAATGGAAAGTCAGGCATCCCTGCTGGTTCTTTCTTGATTGTGGGTAAACTTAACATAGGGAGACTTACATACTATTGTAGTTATCAATAGAAGCTGAAGTCTCCCTTTTGCAAATACCCTAACGTAAGAAAGAACCCGGAAATTTGCCGGCTTTCTTTTTTTATACCGGTCATTTGGAGGTACAGCAGTATGAGGTTCAAAATAATTTATGGAAGGATATAAGAGCTTACGGTATGCGAGCGTGTGAATTATGCTTCATCCCTGCGCGTTTTTCCTGTATAATAAACATGGAAAAACAGAGTTAAGCATACATCAGATGAAAACGGAGGAATGAACAATGAAGCAGACGATGATAGGAACCTGGAAGATGGCATTTGACGGTATCCGCAGGGGAGCAGCGGTTTTGCGGGAGCAGAGTGTAAAGGAAGCCATACGCACAGCAATACAGGATGTGGAACAGCGCGAGGAATTTGTGTCGGTCGGAAAGGGCGGTCTTCCCAATATCGACGGGCATGTGCAGCTGGATGCAGCCTATATGGATGGGAAAACATTAAATTTTGGCGGTGTGATTGAGATGGAGAATGTGGCATCCGCAATCGAGGTCGCAGCATCCCTGTGCGGGAAGCATTGCAATTGTCTGCTTGCCGGAAAGGGAGCGGAAGGCTATGCACAGGAGGAAGGCTTCGCTTTTGCAAATAATCTTACCGAGGCTTCGAAGCAGCGTTGGAAACAGGCTAAGAAGGATGCGGATTTAAAGGCATATGACGGTCATGACACGGTTTGCGTGCTGGCCGCAAAGGATGATGAAATGGCTGCGGGTGTGTCTACCTCCGGGTTGTTTTTAAAGCATGCCGGCAGAGTGGGGGACAGCCCGGTCATCGGCTCCGGCTTTTACAGTGACGCAATGGCCGGCAGTGCAGCGGCAACCGGTCTTGGAGAAGATATTATGCGTGGCTGTCTGTCTGTTCGGGTTGTTGATCTGATGCGTGCAGGGATAGCCGTACAGGATGCTTTGATTCAGGTGCTGGATACCCATATGGCACGTATGAAGCAGGCTGGAAACGACTGTGATGCCATATCCATGATTGCCATGGATACAAAGGGGAACTGTGCTGCTGTGACAAATTTAAAGGAATTTCCTTATGTTGTGGCACAGGATGGTGAGGTAACCCTCATGGTCGCGGCATATGAAAACGGAGTTCATCGCTGTTTTCCTGCCGATGAAGCATGGCTGAAGCAATATAGCGGTGATTGATATGACTCCTTTACTTGATCATCTGCATGTCACCGTTCGTGATTTAAAACGTGCAGAACGCTTTTATGATCAATTTCTGCCACTGCTTGGCTTTGATCTGCGTTATAAGGAATATGATTGTAAGGAAGTAAATGCATATGAAATAATAGAATACCATCATGCGGTGTTCTCCATCGGTATTGTCAGTCCGCGGAGCTGTTTTGAAAAGGAAAAGCTTAGCCGCAGGAAACCTGGAGCTTTGCATCATGTGGCATTTATGGTAGACGATACGCAAACAGTGGATTGCTTATACGAGCAGGTCATGCAGATGAAGATGCAGATTGTTCATGCGCCAAGATTTTATCCGGAATACTGTGAGGACTATTATGCATTTTTTCTGAAGGACAGTGAAGGTATTGAACTGGAGATTACATGCTATGACAGGCAGAAATACTTCCCTTACATCAGCGGTGATACTGAAAACAGCAGGCATGGTAGCTGAAGCAAATGGATCTGGTAATGAACAGACATTTTCAGGCCTGTTGCAGCATTGTGATTTTTGAGATTGAAAACGCAAAGGTTTCCTATAACACCTTTGCGTATTTTCATTTACGAGAAACGAAGTATCCTTCATCCATCAGTCGAAGTATGAAATCTTGTCTGGGTCAAAGCGATCCGCAATTTCTTTATCTTCACAACCGTAGCCCACAGCAATGACCGCAACCGGGAGTAAATCCTCCTTCAGTTTATAATAACTGCGAAAGTTATCTATGCGCTCCTTTCGCGGTCCCACGGCACACCAGCAGGTTGACAGTCCCTGATGCCGTGCTTCTATCAGGATGTTTTGGATTGCGGCACTGCAGTCACAGTACAGATATTCATCCAAATCGGTAGCTTTTTGATCACCCATCACAAGAATGGCGCAGGGCGCTGTTTTCATCATTCCTGTATAAGGCTGCAGGGTTGTCATCTCATCCAGAGCTTTCCGATTGCGAATCACCATGAATCGCCAGCTTTGTGTATTCCTTGCCGTAGGCGCATGCATGGCGGCGCGAAGTAGCTCCTCCAGCTTTTCCTTTTCTACTGTCCGATCTTCATAACGGCGTATACTCTGCCTTGTCCATATTTCATTAAGCATATGCTTTTCCTCCTTTTCCTTTTTCTTCAGTATAGCACAAATGAAGAAAAAAGACCTGCGAATAATGCGCAGATCTAATGACCGTTTGCGTATGCTTCCGGTACGCCGTAGCCGGCATCCAGCTTCAACAGGTAGTCTTTCTCATATTTCATTAAAGTGGAATAGGTGACAAACTGATAGCCCTGCTTCTTTAATTCCGGCAGGATGGTTTTCAGACTTTCCATGCTTGGCTCATATATATCATGAAACAAAATAACGATGTTGCCGTTCTTTGCCCCGTTTAACGCTGCAGCAGTGATGCTGGCGGCATTCTTGCTGGACCAGTCTCTTGTGTCGATATCCCAGAACGCATAGCCAAGATGATTGCCCTTCAGCATATTGTTGTTTACCGCACCATATGGCGGACGGAAATATTGCGGTTCTGCACCGCAGATGGCATAGATTGCATCCTGAACCTTATAAATGTTTTCCGTGACCTGTGAAACAGACATGTATCCTTTTTTGGAAGCCGCAAGATCCATGGAATGATCCCAGGAATGATTCCCCAGCTCAAAGCCGCGGTTATACATTTCCTTTACTGTATCACGGTTTGCCTCCACGTTTTGTCCAAGCATAAAGAAGGTGGCGCGTCCGTCGTATTGTTCAAATATATCCATGACCTCCGAGGTATAGGCACTTGGCCCGTCATCAAAGGTAAAGGCGATCATCTTCTTTTTAGGGTCAACCTTTGGCTGTGCCCTGGCAACCGCTGTATCCTTCTGGTACAATGACGGTATATGGGAATCCTTCAGTCTTATGTATTTCCTATATTCCTTATATGGAATGGAAACGGTATGCTTTTCATCCAGATGGATACGCAGGCTTGTCTTTGTCATGGAAAGGGCACTAGTATCACGCTTTATATCCTTTTTCCAGCCCTGTTCCCCGGCCAGCCTTTTCACCAAAGCAGGATACTCACGGCGCAATACATCCTCCAGCACCAGCTGCTTCTTCTGCTTTTTATCATACAGCATCCACGTGGTCTCTGTATGCGTTTGCACACCATCAACATTGTATGTGTGTCTGTGGAATGCCAGATTTACATAGCGGTCAAAAAGCAGTGAGCTGTTATAATCAATGCTTGTAATCTGCTTCTTTGTCTTACCGGCCGCTGGCACAGTCTTTTTCTCGTATGCCTTGACAAGGCTGTTTAATTCCTTTTCTTCATATGCAGGGTAGGTAAAGGATACAAACGCCTCGTTCTCATATTCTTTACTGACCTGCTGTATATCTCCGTAATCTTTTCCTTTTGTTTCATAGGCTTTGTATGTTTCGTACGGATCATGAAACAGCATGCCTCTGATTTTCCATATTCCGAAGCCGATTGTGGTTATCACCACGGCACAGAGTACCAGTAAAATTGCCAGTCGATCCTTCCTTATTTTTTTTCTTCTCGTATTCATAATCCCTCCAAAACAGCTATCCGGTAATATTATAGCATCCTTTTACATAAATTACCTTGTGGTGGTTGAAAAATCATAAATTTCATAACTCTGTAAGATATGGGAAATAATGAGGTCTGTTGGCGAAATGGATCCTGTAGCAATGAATACCACTGTGTATTTCATATGGAAGGTTGCGTATTGCTGTCATATGGATTCCAATTGCATAGGCATTACAAACGGTCTTGCATACATAGGATTGCATTACAGGCTGTACAAAAAAGCCATACCTGCAGCGGTATGGCAATACACTGAATCGAAAATAGCGAATCGATATGATGTTACTTCATGGAGGCAGGGATGACGATATTTTCATTTACCAGCTCTTCGTTTTTATATTTGCGAAGAGTGGAAAGGGAAACGAACTGATAGCCCTTTGCCTCCAGCTTCGGCAGCACCTGCAGGATGGCATCTCTGGAAAAATCGTGGATATCATGCAGTAGGATAACAGAGCCGTCATGCACATTCTGCATGATATTCTGGGTGATGATATCTGCGTTTTTATTGCTCCAATCCAGAGTATCCAAATCCCAGAGTGCGAAATCCAGAGTGGATACGGCGCGTACATTGTTATTCAATGCACCATAGGGTGGACGAAACATCGTCGCATCCGCACCACATGCCGCAAATATGGCGTCCTGTGTGTTATAAATTTCATCACTTACTTCAGCTTTGCTCATCGCATCACTTTTGCTTGCGGCGATCCGCATGGAGTGGTCCCAGGAATGATTTCCCACCTCAAAGCCGCGTTTATACATGTCGCGAACGATATCCGTGTGATCCACACCGGTCGTGTCATCCTTCACATTCTGACCCAGCATAAAGAAGGTGGCACGTCCGTTGTATTTCTCAAATTCCTTCATGATGATTTGTGTATTTTGCCAATGCGGACCGTCGTCAAAGGTGAAGGCAATCATTTTCTTGCTGGGATCCACCTTCTGCTCTGTCGGAATGATCGCGTCTTTTTGATATAGTGAAGGAATGTTTCGGTTCGCAAGGCGGATGTATTTCTTATATTCCTTATAGGGAAGGGCCATCCCTTTTGTTTCCTTGCCGGTATAGAGCATAAGCCCGTCTTTTTCAACCTGCACCTGCAGGGAAGTGATGCTGGGGGTTTTTATGCCTGCTGTCTCTGCCAGCTTTTTTACCACCTGCACATAATCCCGACGCAGGGCATCCTGCACGGTGATCAGCTTTCTCTGTTTGGTATCATAGGTATAGTGATTTCTGACTTCATCCACCTGTTTTTCATCAGCATCATAAATCTTCTGTATAAAGGTTAGATTCACATACTGATCAAACAGCTTTTCACTGGCATAATCAATCGCGATATACTGCATGCCTTCATGCTTGCGCTTTGTCTGTATATTTGTACTGCGATAGGTTTGTACGATTTCATTGAGCTGTTTATCTTCAAACTTCGGATAATAGAAGGAAAGATAATAGATATCCTCCTTCTCCTCGGTGAAATGCTCCATCGTACCTTCCTTCTTATTGCTTTCGTCATAGGTGTTGTAGGCCGCATACGCATCCTCAGCCATGATTTTATAAATACCGAAGCCGCCTGCCAGCAGCAGGACCGGTATCAGTATCAGCAGCATAAGCCGCTTTGGGTTGACATGTCTGTTCCGTTTGTATTCCTGTTTCATCATTACTTTCCTCCTGTATACTTGTGAAGCTCACTGCAAGGTATTTTAAATTCCTGTGTTCCCATATACCCAGGGGCAATGGAATATTTTTCAAAGATGATGACAACGTTTCCCTTGCTGTCAATATAGTATGGCTGATTTTTACGGATTCCCTGAAATCCCATCGCTCCGTCAAAATAGCTTGCATTTTCATTCTGCTCTGTACGCTCTTTGATTTGTCTGCGGACACTGGTGTTAATAATATCCTCATAATCCTTGCCAAACAAATCCTGCAGTGTGATGTCTCTTCCACTGGATAAATCCAGATTGAAGGTCTGATATTCCTGCATGGAGGTATTCAGCTGATAGTTTGTCATAATCTGGAAGGATAACAGGTTCTTTTGATTACAGGTGATTTTATAATCGATTGTGACCTCTGTTTTTGCGGTCAGCGATTCCACCTTTTCCTTTTTCATCATTTCCCGAACCTGTGCACTGTCCTTATACAGCTGCTCGGTGGTTTTATTGATGCGCTCCTCAATCTGTTTATTCACACGCTCCTCCATCTCTGGATTTCCCGTGTTTTTCACCTCCGGAACCTTGACGCTTAAGGAATCCACATCACTGGTTTTCTGATATTCCCGCACGCACAGAATACGGGAGACATCGCCCAGCAGAGGAATCGCGAATACGCTTTGGGCAAACGCCGGTACGGTGTTCAGCACAATCAGATAACCTATAAGGGCAGCACTGAGCGCAGGCTTCCATAGCCTGTAAAAGGTAAAGCGGCTCTGCTTTTTCTGTGCCTGATCGATGCAGGTATCCATAAAGCTGTCCAAATCCTGCGGTGTCTGTATTTCCTCATATTCCTGTCGTAGCTTATCTACCTTTTTCATACATCCTGTTCCTCCATCTGTATACGCATGTCCTTCAATCCTTTATAAAGCCGTGTCTTTACGGTACTTAAAGGCATTGACAGGATATCCGAAATTTCATCCAGCTTGCGGTCTTCGAAAAAGCGGAGGATGAGAATGGTTCTGGTTTTCGGATCCAATGCAAACAGCAGTTGATGAAGCTCCTCACTGAGCAGCATGTCGGTATGCTCCTGCAGAATGATGTCTTCCTCCAGCGGATATACAGATTCCCGACGCTGCTTACGGATTTGATCCAGACAGGTATTGATGAGAATTCTGTAGAACCAGGTATCCATATACTCCATGTTTTTCAATCTGGTCAGACCGGTAAATGCCTTTAGGATTGCATTCTGCAGCATATCCTTGGCATCCGCATCGCTATGCATATAAGAATATGCCAGACGATACAGGCGTTTTTCATTCGATTTTAAATAGAATTCCAGATCGTCCGGATGCAGTCGCTGTTTCATGTACCGTGTCTCCTATCTTGCTGTTTCAGTTATTAGACGCATATTACAGGAAGAAAGTTTGAAAAATTTATAGAAATTTGTATAAATCAGTCGAATCCTGCTCATATGTATTATGACATGAAACCCTGTTTGCGCATACGGAGAACTTCTTAAAAAAGCTTAAATGATGACTGGGCAATTCTCTTTACAAATGTCTGAAAAAGGCGCATACTATATGTGTAAAATAAGAATAATTCTTAATATTAAAGGAGGAAGCAATATGGATCAAACAGCATTTTTTAAATTGAGCTACGGCTTATACATCATTTCAACTACTTCAGAGGGAAGGGATGCAGGCTGCGTTGCAAATACCCTGCATCAGGTAACCTCATCTCCTGCACAGCTTGCGGTAACCCTGAACAAGGACAATTATACGGAGCAGCTGATTGAAAAATCAGGACGCTTCAGTGCAGTCGTGCTGACGCAGAACTGCGGTATGGATATCATTAAAAATTTCGGCTTTTGTTCCAGCAGGGACAATGACAAATTCGCGCAGTGCGCTTATCGAAGAGATACACACGGGGTTCCCTATCCCAGTGAGCACATGGCGGCACGCTACAGTCTCAAGGTTGTAAAAACACTTGATTTGGGTACGCATGTCATGTTTGTTGGGGAAGTGGAAGAGGCAGAAGTGCTCAGTGAGGAAGAGGTTATGACCTATGCTTACTATCATCAGGTGAAAAACGGAGCTACCCCGAAGAATGCACCGAGCTATCAGGAAAAGAGTGAGAAAAGCGGCTGGAGATGTACGATCTGCGGTTACATCTATGAAGGAGATCCGCTTCCACAGGACTATGTATGTCCGTTATGCGGTGCACCTGCGGCATTGTTTGAAAAGCTGTAAACAAAGACAAATCCGGCAGTTGTTGAATAGGAGCATGCACAGTCACTGTAGGCGGGCAATGCCATGCAGCTGATTGGAAGAGGCAGTTGCATACTTATAAGCCTTATGCATATGTAGAGACTGTTCGCCATACATGCAGCAGAGGAAAGAGTAGTCTTTCTTCTGCTGACATTTAAAATCATATACGTGCAGGTGAGTCTGGTCAGTGGCAATTGCTGAGCAGGCTCTTTTTTCTGCCTGCAGAAGCAGACAGGGGGCATATGGCAGTATACCGCAATTGCTTACCTACGAAAGTCTGCATACAGAGAAGCGATAATCACAAGCAGCTTGACAGCAATCCTTTTGTGTAGCGCTATCCTCTTTTGTTTACCAGATAATTTCCAAAGGAAACGTCTGCATACGTGCTTGCTCTTTATCGTGTAAATATCACGACCCTCCTTGTTTTTTTCTTCCGTATATAAGGTAGCAAATGCATGTATCCTACTTGTATCCGATAAAACTACAATGAAGTGGAAGCATGCTATAGTGCGGAATGTAGCATCCGGTTCCCGCATTTACACACCTGCTGGTATTTATGATTTCATTAGAGACAGCCGAATAAGCAATAAAAAAGAACATCGCAGGATGTTCCAGGGATGACGCCTTTTACGTATACATGAATATACGTAGTACAGTTACGAATTATAAATATGGATGATGCCGGTATCGTTTAAATTCTGTACAATCAATATGAGAATCGGAAGTATGAAGATACCAAGAAAGCCGAACAGCCTTGCCCCCAGGTACATGCACATAAGCATCAGCAGAGGATGCAGACCAATCTGTTTTCCAACGATTTTCGGTTCAATGATATTGCGTATCACGGTGATGACAAGATACAGAATAAGCAGACCCACACCTGTTTTCACCTGATTGTTCAAAAAACTGATTAGAATCCAGGGAAGCATGATGCCACCGGTTCCAAGCACAGGCAGTACATCAAAAATAGCAATCAGAAAGGCAATGACGAGTGCGTTTTCAATTCCCAGTATATGCAGTCCGACGGTCAGCTCGAAAAAGGTCAGCAGCATGATTTTGCCATAGGCGACGGCGAAGCGTGCAATCGTATCGGTGAAATAGTGCCGGGAGGTAAAGACGATCTGTGCTCCCTTCTCCGGAAGCTGCCGAATAAAAAAGGCTATGATGCGAGGATAATCGGCATTAAAGAAAAAGGAGGATATGATGGCGAAGAAGAAGGCGATAAGCAGATTGGGAAGGGAGGACGCAAAACCGGTGAACAGGGATACCAGATGCTTGGACAGGGAGGATATGATACTGTATAAAGAAGACTGCAGTCCGTCCAGAAAGGACTGGATGGCCTGCGCACCTGTGATATCCACCTCCTTCCATACACTTTCCACATTTCCCAGCGTATCGTTGAGAAACGGCTCCAGATTTTGCTGATACAGTCTTGGTATGTCTTCCACAAAATCCTTCAGGAATGCAAAGCCCTTCATAAATAGCAGTGTCACAAAGGCACCGATGGTCGCATAAAAGACCAGAATCACAATTGATGACCAAAGCTTTTCATGACCGCCGCTCAGCGCTGTCAGCCTTTTGATGAGCGGACGCAGCATGAAGGCAATCAGAAAACCAATCAGAAAGGGCATGATCGCATACATCACATAGCGTAGAAACAGATACAGCAGTGCCAGTATGAGGCAGCTGTAAACAAAATGGATGATAAAGGCTCTTTGTTTTTCCGTATTCATAATACTTCCTCCTTTGCGGTTGCTTCGTAATCCGCGGAAATGTTTGTGTCAGATGCTTTATAGACGGATTGCAATGCTGAACAAGCTGATGTATGAAAGAACAGTGTTTGCGGATGATGTTTGCACAAGCTGCCTTGTGCTTGTCCGGCAGGGCATGTCCGGGTTTGGAAAACCTATTTTTGATGCTATACAGAGAGTATAGATACAGTATAGAAAAAAAGAACCGAGAAGTGTGCGGATTCCTGTCATATACTCAGGATACAGATACAGCTTACGGCTCTTTTTTTACTTTTTGGTGTTTGCTAACAGAGTGAATACAGCTTCTATCGATCAATACGATCGTGTTGAATTCTTATGCTTTAAATTTACCGGCGATCAAGTAAGGACCCATTTACTTCCCGTCCTCTTTTTTTCTGCGTTCATTGATGATGGAAAACAGCCGCTCTGCATTGATCCGTGAGATAGCTTCTATTCTTGTCGGGAATGCCTTCTGTAATCGGATATGGGTGCGTTTGCGTTTGGTGTGAAGGGATGTAATGCGCTGCCGCAGCCTTTCGATACGCTCCAGAAGAATCTCATCCGCATTGGTAGAATCCAGAACGCGTGCTACCGCATCGCTTAGATTCTCCTGAAGCAAAGTAATGCTGGCATTCGCAAATTCCTGCCGCAGCTCGCGGATGCTTTCCTCGATTTCCTGAAAATCCTTGTTCTTGCGCAGCAGTGCAAGTGCTGTGTTAAACAGGTCATAGCCAAACCCGAAAAGAGCGGCTGTACATAGCATAGTCTGCATCCCGGGGGAAAACAGATGCACAAATTCCTGGATTGCCGGATGGATGAGATAATAGACAACCAGCACCATACAGCCGAACAGCAGGGAGTTTTTCAGGCAGACACGGCCGTGAATGTTAAAGGGATAGCTTGAGTAATCCCACCATTTGGTATGAAAGAGAACTTCCATGCCCCAGCTCGTAACATACTCCAGGGCGCTTGTTACGACGATGCCCATAACAAACATGAGGGGAATGCTGTAACCGAAAGGATCGAGAATGTGAAGCACCGCCAGTGCTCCGCAGCCATAGATGGGACAGTAGGGACCGGCGAGAAATCCGCGGTTGATAAATGTATGCGCGGGGATGCTGCAGTAGATACATTCGCAGAGCCAGCCGAAAAAGCTGTACAGGAAGAAATATAAGATAAGCTCCATACGATCCTCTTAAAACTCCTGATACAGACGGTAATCGCCGAAATCGCGAATCGTCATAAGGGCATCACTGTACTTGCGCTTTTCCTTGTCATTCACTACGATCACATCAATTCCGGCATTGCGCGCTGCCATAACGCCGTTTTCGGTATCTTCAAACACAATGCATTCCTCTGCGGTTAGATCAATGTTGTGCAATGCCTCCAGATACATCTGGGGGTCCGGCTTGGAGCGGGTAACCTGCTGGGAGGTTATCACATAATCAAAATAGGCTTCCATGTGCTTTTCCCGCAATATATGGGATACGATTTCTGTCGCATTGTTGGTGCATAGACAGATTTTATAATTCTTTTGCTTTACATACTGCAGAAACATGAGTGCATCCTTTTTCAACGGGGCGTTGTCGTAATGCTCCAGCAGAAAATCACTCACCCGGCGTACAAGCTCCTTTCCTTCCGCAGGGTCTTCCACCTCCTGCAAAATGCGTGTCTCCATTTCCGCAAAGCTGCGAACGCGGGATTTCAGTATTTTCAGAATCAGTGTTTTCTGTACCGTTTTCAATTCGCTCAGTGCCTGCCTGAAGTTGATATTCTCATAGGTGTTGATGAGCGTTCCATCCATGTCAAACAGAATTCCTTTTTTTGTCATCGCATGTTCTCCTTTCGCATAATCGCATCCAGAAACTGGTTCAGCTTCTCCAGTCCCTTCACGATGATTTCCTTATCCTTATAATTGTACTGCTTCCACTGCTCCTCATAGTGCTGTTGGATCTTACGCGATATCGTCTGTACGCAAAGTGCTCCGCTTTGACTTGTGCAAAGCTCCACAATACGTTCATCCTGTTCTCTTTTTTTGCGAATCAGATAGCCGCTGTGCTCCAGCTTTTTGCAGAGAGCCGACATATTGCCTGCATCGGTGTGCAGTGCCTTTGCGACAGAACCGATTGTGGTGCAGGGGTGCTGCTGTATATAGGAGAGCACGGAATACTGCATGTCGGTAATGCGATAGTGCTCGTATTCTTCCTTCAGATAACGGGAACGCTGAAATGTCAGCTTGCGGTTCAATTCCTCTACCTGCTGTTCATACAGTGAAATATCCATATGCATGACTTCCTTTCCTTATTATATGTGATTTACATATTTTACAACTGTGTGCCCTCGCTGTCAATGGGCTTTGGTTTCAGGAAGCGGGAGGCGAAAATTCCATGAAACATTTTCATTTTTCACGAAACGAAAAAAACGGCAAAATATACATGAAATCGCTTGCAAAAATCATAAAATAAGATACAATATAACTATACTAGAAGTGATGCAAGAAAGGGGCGTGTGTTTTGTGACAGCAAACAGAATCATGAAAAAACCTGACACAGACAGTGCATTCCCTGACGTACCTGATGAAGATGTACGTAGTTTCTTCGCGGCCTTAGAATGGATGTAAAGTGCGATTGCTTTGCGTCCGTTTTTTTATTCAGATGATTCAGTATAAACTAAAGGAGGAATTAAAATGGATCAGAAATTCAACAAAGCATTCTGGGATGCATGTGCAAACGGTGATTTTGCAACGGTATGTGCGGAAATCAAGAAGGGTGCTGACATCAACTATCAGAACGGTGATGGAAGAACGGGTCTGATGCGTGCTGCCAAGCGTGATTATAAGGATATCGTACGCGTGCTGCTGGATAATGGTGCAGAGGTAAATCTGGAAGATAATAAAGGAAAGACCGCCATTATGGGGGCAGCGAAGAAAGGAAATAAAACCATCTGCAAGAAGCTGATCGAAGCAGGTGCGGATGTGAATACGTCGGATGATCGCGGCAGAACTGCGCTGATGCGTGCTGCTTTTCTTGGACATGATCGCTGCGTTGAGGTGCTGCTGGATGCCGGTGCTGAGATCAATGCGCAGGATGAGGTGGGCAGAAGTGCGTTAATGGAAGCCTGCGTTGCATTTAAAAAGGATGTTATCCGTATGCTGATTGAACGAAATGCGGATGTGAATCTCTGTGATAACAATGGCTGTACGGCATTGATGCGTGCGGCATATGGCGGATATGTGGGACTTGTGGAGGATCTGCTGGCAAACGGTGCGGATAAGGACCTGATTGATAAGGAAGGTCACAAGGCAATTCACTATGTACGCGAAGACTGTCTGGCTCAGCTGAAGCCGATACTGAAGTAGGAGGTAGCCTGTATGAGAGACTATCTGAGCCATGAGGTACGAAATGTAGTCGTACTCGGACACAGCGGTGTCGGTAAAACCGCAGTTATGGAAAGTATGCTGTATTTTACAAAGGCGAGTGATCGCTTTGGTGTTACGAGTGAGGGAAGCTCACTGATTGATTATGATCCGGAGGAAATACGACGCGGTATCTCCGTGTATGCTTCGCTGGTGCCGATCGAGTGGAAGGATTGCAAAATCAACTTTATCGATACACCGGGGTATGCGGATTTTATTCGCGGTGCGGAAGCGGGAATCGCGGTTGGAGACAGTGCCCTGATTGTCGTGGATGCCAAGGATGCTGTACAGCCCGGGACGATCAAGGCATGGGAGGCAGCACAGAAGCGCTCCATTCCGACAATCTTCTTTGTGAATAAGCTGGATGAGGATAATGCATCCTTTGATCAGGCATATTCCGTTCTGCGGGAAACCTTCGGTAAGAGCGTTATTCCGTTTGAAGTACCGATTATGGAAAATGGAAAGACCATCGGCTCCGTGAATATTCTGCGTGACAAGGCATGGTATTTTGAAGGACCGCTGGCTGATCCGAACAAGGCACAGCCGGTACCGGAGGATATGACGGATATCGTTGCCGAATATAAGAATCAGATTGCGGAAGCGATTGCCATGAGTGATGATGAGCTGATGGAAAAATATTTCAGCGGTGAGGAATTCAGCGAGGCGGAGCTGACAAGAGGAGTACGTCTGGGTGTGCGGAATGGAGAAATTCGACCGGTATTCAGCGGAAGTGCTACGCATAGTGTCGGTACAGAGCGTCTGATGGATCTGATTGTGAAATACTTCCCGACATATGGAGAAGCAGGAAGTATTATGGTCAGTGATGCCGAAACCAAGGAACCGGTTATGCTGGAAACAAATGAGAAGGAAACGCTGTGTGCACAGGTATTCAAGACGGTTGTCGATCCGTTTGTCGGACGTATTTCCTATATCAAGGTGTTGGCCGGTGTGATGAGCAGTGACTCTGTCGTATATAATGCAACCAAGGATCAGGTGGAGAAGATTTCAACCATCTTTATCGTCAAGGGGAAACACCAGACGGCAGTTGGAAAGCTGTTTACGGGTGATATTGGAGCCGTTGTCAAGCTGCAGGCTACACAGACCAATGATACCTTGTGTGAAAAGGGAAAGCACTATCTGGTAGAACCGATTCAATTCTCGGAGCCGATGCTTGGTATGGCGGTATTCCCGAATTCCAAGAATGATGAGGATAAAATGAGCAGTGCGCTTGCACGCATGGTGGAGGAGGATCCTACCCTGCGTCTGGAAAACAACAAGGAAACCAAGCAGACGATTCTGTATGGAATCGGTGATCAGCATATTGATGTTGTACTGAATAAGCTGAAGAACAAATATAAGGTGGAGGTGCGCCTGGAAACACCGAAGGTACCGTATCATGAGACAATTCGGAAAACGGCAGTCGGTGAAGGCCGGCATAAGAAGCAGTCCGGCGGTCATGGACAGTTTGGGCACGTTTTCGTGGAATTTGCACCGAATCCGGATGAAGAGGAAATGGTATTTGAGGAAAAGGTATTCGGAGGCGCCGTTCCGCGTCAGTATTTCCCGGCGGTGGAAACAGGTCTTCGGGAATGTATGCAGCATGGTCTGCTGGCAGGCTACAAGGTAGTCAATATCAAGGCAACCCTGCTGGATGGAAAATATCATGATGTCGATTCCAGTGAGATGGCGTTTAAGCTGGCTGCCCGTCTTTCCTATAAGGCAGGTATTCCGGAAGCGAAGCCGATCCTGCTGGAGCCGATCGTGAATATTACCGTTAAGGTACCGGATGAATTCACCGGTACGATCATCGGCGATTTCAATAAGCGCCGTGGAGCAATCATGGGCATGGATATGGTTGACGGCTATCAGGAAATCACAGCACAGGTACCGCTGGCTGAGGTACAGAAATATCCGATCGAGCTGCGTGCGATGACACAGGGACGCGGAGTATATACACAAAGCTTTGACCGCTACGAGCCGGTACCATCCAATATTGCGGACGGTATTATTGCACAGCATAAGAAAGAAGCGGAAGAATAAACAGAGACGGGGATCTGCATGGCAGGTTCCCGTGTTCTTTATGAAAGAAGGAAAAACACAAATGAAGACAATGATAAGAAATGCACGAGTGCTTATGCATGCACAGCGGTGTGTGAAGGAGGAAGCCGTTCTGATCGAAGATGGCACGATTTTGGATATCGCTTCGGAATGTGAGCTTCCTCATGCCGAGCAGGTTATTGATGCAGAGGGATTGTATCTGGCACCGGGGCTGCTGGATACACATACGCATGGAATCGGCGGCTTCGATTTTAATACGTGTACTGCACAAGCAATAGAGGAAATCATCGCTTTGGAGCATGCGGAAGGGGTCACCGGTTTTCTGGCCAGCCTGGTTGTGGAGAATCATGCAATGACGATGGAGCGGCTGCAGCTGCTGGATTCGCAGGTAACGGATTCCTTACTCGGTATTCATCTGGAGGGACCGTTTCTGAATCCGAAGCAGAAGGCTGTCATGAAGGAAGAATTTCTGCGTTTGCCGGATATTGAAGAATTTCGACAGTTTCTGCGTGTTTCTTCCCATGTTTCCTCAATGACGATAGCACCGGAGCTGCCTGATGCGCAAAGACTGATCAAGGAGGGGACAAGGCAGGGCATTGTCATGAATGTCGGACACAGCATGGCAGATGCACAGCAGGTGATGCAGGCTCAGAGAAACGGAGCAAAGGGGATTACCCATCTGTATAATGCGATGAGTCAGCATGAGCACCGTAATCCCGGTGTGGTGACAGGTGCACTGCTTTCCGATCTGATGTGCGAGCTGATTGTGGACGGATTTCATGTACATCCGGATGTCGTACATGCCACCTATCGTGCTTTAGGGGATGATCGCATCATACTCATCAGTGACGCCAATCCATATAAGGCGGTAGCGGATGGAGAATATCCGTTTAGCGGCAAGAATATTGTCATTCAGGATGGAAAAGCTACGGTAAAGGAAACCGGGCGAATTGCAGGAAGCACGCTGGCATTGAATACTGCCCTGCGCAATATGTGCAGATATACCGGTTGCAGTGTGGAAAGTGCGGTGCGTATGGCGGCATATAATCCCGCAAGGCTGTATGGCTGGAAAAAAGGATCAATAGAGCCTGGCTATGATGCGGATTTGATGTTAATGGATGATGCGTTTTATATACACAGGGTCTGGCAAAGGAAATATTTTATGTAGAGGAAGGCAGGGAAAATCGTCTCTTCAACAACAAAAACAGCTTATTTGAGCATATATGCAGACTGCACATTTTCTTAGGATAATGCGTTTTTTATAAATGGTGGCTCATGTATACGTCTATTTCCAATAAGTGCCACATGAATATCTCCTATTATAAACTGAAAAAAATGCTGATACCGTACTTTAACAGGGGAGGTATCAGCTTTTCTGTATGTGAACAGCGTAGCTTGTACACATGTATTGAAGCATAAGGCTTCCAAAGTGTGTTTCTTTATACGAAGAAATGGATGAAAATCAGCTATAAGGTGCGTAAATTTTGAATGATTTTCTCATCTATCAAGCGGTTGTCGTACTGCATTGCAAGTATGATACTGCCTGCATCGGGAGAAAGGATTGACGCAGTCAGCGTTAATGTTGGTTCGATGGACAAATATTCCTTTAACGGCTCCAGAATATAGCTACCGCTTTTGAATACGCCTCCGCTATAGGAAACAGGGATATTCTTGGAAGTGAAGGGCAGCTGCCGGTAAATTGCCAGATAAATATCAGCAAGCTCTTTTGCGGCTTCCTGAAAAATTTTCATTGCGACAGGATCATTTTGCTTTGCAAGTGTAAACACTGTCTGCGACATCGCGGCAACTCTGGTTCTGTCAAAGTTCCAATTCACAACACAAGTGGTTAGGATATCACTGTCCTCCTGTAGATGATATTGTGTTTTCACAGCTTCATATAATGCAGTTTTTGGTTCTCTGCCATCGCTTTGTTTAGTGAAATGCTGAATCAGCCGACAGGCGATCCAGTAGGCACTGCCTTCATCACCGCCGAAGATATGGTGCCATCCTGCGCTTCTGCACATCTGCCCCTGTTCATTTTTCCCAAGTCCTATGGAACCGGTGCCTGCGATTACATTGATTCCTGCAGCTCCAGCCAGGGATCCTGCCAGTGCGTTTTCCATATCGTTGCCTAGCATGTGCGGTATTTGCGGATAAGCTTTTTTGACAGCCCTTTCGATGGCGGGACTGTCCTTTTCTATATCCCGATATCCTGCACAGGCGATAAACGCAGCGGCGATTTGCTCTACCTTTATCGCACTGCTATTCAGGCAGTCATACAGGCCGTCCTGCATGACTTTGGTGACACCATCCAATCCGCATTGCAGATAATGACAGGTAGGCTGTATGCTTTGCGCCTGTACTCTGCCAAATGCATCACAGATGATGAATTTTGTCTTGGTTCCTCCCCCGTCTACTCCCAGATAATAGTTCATTCTTTCATATCCTTTCGTGCTGTAGAGTTTCGTTCGATGAATTTTGTTGGTAACAGAATATTGAGTATCGTCTCATCATGCTCGTGAATCAGCTGATACAGCCGCTGAACCGAACGTTTTCCGATTTCGTGTGTTGGTACATCCACCGTGGATAACGGTGGAATCATATGTGCAGTGGTGGAAAGATTGTTGAAACCGATGATGGAAATATCTCTTGGACAGCGAATATCCATTTCATACAGCTTTCCAAGGATGACGGATGCGAGTGTATCGCTTCCCGCGAAAATAGCGTCTGGGCGATTCTCCTGCAGCATCAGCTGTTCGGTTTCCTGCACACATTTTTCAATATCCCAATCGCAATCAATCACGATTGAGGGATCATAGGGAATTCCTGCTTTGCGCAGAGATTCACGATATGCGATCATCCGCTTGCTATCTAAAAAGCAGGTATTTGGCGCTCCGCCACCGATATAGGCGATTCTGCGACATCCGCAGGCTAGAAAATGATCCATCACCTGGAAGGTTGCCTCAATATGATCAAATCCGACGTTGTTATAGTCGCAGCAGTATGGATCGATTCCTACGATGTAAGGAATGGATGCTGTTAAAGCTGCGAAGGTATCCTTTGGCAAATCCTCCATTAAAAGCAATCCATCCAGATTCTGTCTGCACATTTCCGATAAAATAGCAGGATCTTTTAATTCATTGTAATTTTTTATGGAAGAAATTGCCATCCCATATTTCGTGCTTTCCTCCTCCGCGGATGCTAAAATAGAATTGAAAAAGGGATCACCGTATTTCTCTGAAGTAACTGCCATGATACAGCCGATATTGTATTTACTGGTCTTGGCTTTGCTTTTGAAGGTGTAGTTCAGTTCACGGACTGCATCTTCAATTTTTTTTCGTGTAGCCTCTGTCGCTTTGAAGGATTCATCGTTGGATAGGATACGGGATGCAGTGGCAAGGGATACACCAGCCAACTTAGCGACATCGCGAAGTGTTGACATATAACCATCTCCTCTCTGTTTACTAAACATTATAGAACAAAATTAGGGAAAAAGCAAATAATTTAGTAAAAATATTGTCTGTAAGCCTTTACAAACAGAAAGTGTTGCGGTATACTGTGGTTGTAATCAACTAAACAATAAACAAATGTTTAGTAAACAAAGAAAGGAAACTGTTTATGAAAAGGAAATTTGCATTTATTGGAGCCGGTTCTCTTGACTTTACCAGAGGACTGGTAAGGGATATCCTGACATTTGATGCTTTCAGAGACTGTGAAATCATGCTGATGGATATCAACGAAACACGTCTGAAATATGCCAAGGATGGTGTTATGCGCATTGTGGAGGCAGGAAGGTATCCTGCAGTCGTTCATGCGACAACTGATCGCAAAGAGGCTTTAAAGGATGCTGACGGTGTATTGATCACTATTTTGCAGGGAGGTGTTGAAGTCTGGCGGCATGATATCGAAATTCCAAAGAAATATGGAGTTGATATCTGTGTCGGAGATACACGCGGGCCATCTGGCATCTTTCGGTTTTTGCGTACGGCACCGGTTCTACTGGATATCATTCGTGATGTGGAGGTGCTTTGTCCGAATGCCATTGTATTGAATTATACAAACCCTATGGCAATGCTGGTCAGCTATCTGCAAACGCAGACAGAAGTTAATGTCACTGGCTTGTGCCACAGTGTACAGGGAACAGCAGAAATGCTGGCAAACTGGATTGGAGCCGATCCAAAGGAGATTTCCTATACCTGTGCCGGTATCAATCATCAGGCCTTTTATCTAAATTACGAATGGAAGGGTAAAGATGCCTATCCGCTGATTCAGAATGCTATTCAGCGAGAAGAGGTTGCCAATGAGGAAATGGTTCGAATCGAGATGTACCGGCATCTGGGGTATTTTCCAACCGAATCCAGTGGGCACAATTCCGAATATAATCCTTGGTTCCGCAAACGCAAGGATCTGATTGAAACCTACTGTACACATGGAACCGGCTGGAATCCGGGAGCATATGCCTATATTCTGGATGAATATCTGGAACGTGAGGATACCTGGGAACAGGAGTACCGTGATTGGGTGAATCAAGGAGACATTGATTTGAAACGGGGAGAGGAATATGCATCCAATATCTTCAATGCCATCTTCGGAGATCACACACCGTATTTCTTCAACGGCAATTTGCGAAACAAAGGCTATATTCGAAACGTTATGGAAAATGCCTGTGTGGAGGTTCCGGTTGTTGCGACCAGCAAGGGGATTCATTCCATTCAGCAGATTACGCTTCCAGATCATCTGGCTCTGATGGTGGATCATTCTGCTCGTATTGAGGAGCTTGCTGTACAAGGAGCGCTAAACGGCGATCCACAGCTGATCTTTGAGGCGATACTCTTTGATCCATTGACGGCAAGTGTACTGAGTATGCAGGAAATTCACGATATGGTACAGGAAATGCTGCATAAAAACAAAGACTATCTGACATATTTCAAAACACTGGATTTAAAGGATTAAGACGGGAGTAAATCAAAACATTAAAGCAAAGCGAGGAGAAAATCGATGAAAAAATTAGTTTGCTGTGGATTATCAGCGCTGTTAAGTGCAACGATGTTCGGCTGTAGTTCATCTTCCGGGGGATCTGATGGGGATAAGGTGGAATTGACCTTCTGGGGACACCAGAATGAACCATGGGCAGCTTCTTATCAGGAAATTGCCAGAGAATTTGAGGAAAAGAATCCGGATATTCATATCAATTTCGAATTCTTCCCATATGATCAATTTGAATCCAAGGTCCAAACATCCTTGATTTCCAAGGAAGGCGGAGCGGATATTTACGAGCTATGGGGCGGCTGGGGTCTGGATTTCGCCAGTACCGGAGCGCTTGCTGAGATACCGGAAAATCTGTCAAAGACCATTCATGACGATGTGTACCCATCTACGATTGGTGCTTTGGAATATGAAGGCAAGCTGTATGGTCTGCCAATGGAATTCAATATTGAAAATGGTGCTATGCTTGTCAATAAGAAATTGATGAGTGAACATAATTTGAAGACTCCTACCACCTGGAAGGAATTAAGAGAAACAGCGAAAAAAGCTACGAAAAAGGATGGGGACACCATTACAATCAAGGGCTTTGATTTTGTGAATTGGGATTCTGTACCATATATGTTCCTGTCCATGATTCTGTCCACTGGAGGCACCTATCAAAACGAGGACGGTAGCTTCAATCTGCAGACACCACAGGCAAAGGCAGCACTGCAGGAGTTGTATGATATGGTGAAGGTCGATGGTGTCACAACGATGGAAGGTCTTGATGGCGGCGGTGATATGGAAGGATATCAGCAGCTGTATGCAGGAAATGTTGTTATGGTTCCGCGCGGTCCGTGGACAATTGCGGAGGGCATCACCTCCTTCGGCCTGGAATATGGAAAAGATTTTGATTATGTATCTATGCCATGGTTTGGTGATAAGCCGGCATTTGCTGCAGAAACTGGATGGTCTATGGCGGTTAATGGAAACAGCAAGCAACAGGAAGCAGCATTCAAATTTCTTGAATATTTCTTCCAGGATGATGTGCTGATGAAACATAATATCGCATGCTCTCAAATTCCTCCGAAAAAATCTGTCGCATCCAATCCGGAATTTATCAAACAGATGCCATATGCCGAACCACTTGTGAAAATTCTAGACAAGTCGCAATTCATTGGTCATTTCAATACAGATCAGTTTAAGGAAAAGGTGAATGCAACCTTCCAAAAGCTGGTACGCGGTGATATTAAAAATGTTGATCAGGCACTAATTACTATGGAGAAGGAATTAAACGGTATTATAAAAAAATAATGCCAGTATAGGAAGAGGACATCGCTCTTCCCTAATCTAAAAGAAGGTGAACCCATTGAAAAACAAAAAATTCGTTCTCATCGTCCTGATTCCAATCTTTCTCCATCTTATGATTTTTATGATTGGTCCCATTATCGGAGGTCTTGCGATATCATTCTTTGATTATAATCCTTTACGATCCGATAACCATTTCGTAGGTTTAGATAACTTTGTCCGTCTTGTACAGGATCCAGTATTCTGGAAAGCAACGAAAAACACATTGTTCTTTGTTGTGATTACCGTTGCACTGAATATCGTGATATCCTTGGGAATCGCACAGCTGATCAGTATGTTTAAATCTACAAGACCCGAAGTCTCTTCCGTATGATTTTCTTCCTGCCATGTGTTGCCCCCCTGGTCGCTTCCAGTGTAGTTTGGGCAAAGAGTATTTTACCTACCACAAACGGACTGGCCAATATGGCATTGCGTACCCTTGGTTTAGCAGAGGTGAATTGGCTTGGAAACCCTGATGTGCTCATGTGGTCCATCATTGTATTCTCTATATGGGCAGATATCGGCTACAACATCATCCTCTTTACGGCAGGTATCGATGGAATCCCTGGTGAATTCTATGAAGCAGCTGATTTGGATGGTGCCAGCGGCTGGCAGAAATTCCGTCATATCACATTGCCTCTGCTGAAGCGAACCTTTACATTTGTGACCATCATGACACTGATTTCTCACTTTCAGGCATTTGCGCAGTTCGCTGTCATGGCAGTTCGTAATGGCCCGCAGAATTCAGGATTGGTTTTGACCAGCTATATTTATAAGACAGCCTTTGAAACTAAGGACATGGGATATGCTTCGGCAATCTCTCTGGCATTGTTCATGATTATTATGGTTGTTTCCCTCATCCAGCAGCGTGCTAATAAGGTAGAATGGGAGTATTGATATGAAAAAACATAAAATGACGAAACAAAAGGCTGTCCGCTATAGTATCTTTATCGGTCTTGCGATCCTTGCAATTTTCTTCATCATGCCGTATTTCTGGATGCTGTCTAATTCTTTCAAAAGCACACAGGAGATTCTAGTTAATCCAAGACATCTTTTGCCGCTGGAGCCAACACTCAGTGGATATGAAAAGGTATTGACACAATCCCCGTTCTTCACCTGGTTTAAAAACAGTGCATTTATTACGGTGACAAATACCGTCATTATTCTGTTCACCAGCGCACTGGTAGGCTATGTGTTCTCAAAGTTTCAATTCAAACGCAAAAAGCTATTGTTTGCCATCCTGCTTGCCAGTATGATGGTTCCCGCACAGACAACTATGATTCCTTCATTCCTTTTGATCAATTCACTGGGATTGTATAACAGTGCAGGCGCTTTGATTCTACCCTCCTTCGTAAACGCCTTCGGTATATATCTATGCAAGCAGTTTTGTGATGAGATACCAAGAGAGCTTATTGAAAGTGCTAAGCTGGACGGGGCAGGAGATTTCACGATTTTCTGGAAAATCATTATTCCTCAGATACGACCAGCACTTGGTGCATTGGCTATCTTCACATTCCTGAATTACTGGAACGATTATCTGAATCCACTGATTATGCTGAATGAGGTTAAGAAAATGACGTTGCCGTTGGCTTTGTCCTTCTTTGCATCGCAGCATATGGCTGACCTTTCCGCAACAATGGCTGCTTCTGCATTGATTATGGTGCCGGTTACCGTCGTTTTCATGATTTTCCAGAAGCATTTCATCAAGGGTATCGCGATGACAGGTATGAAATAAAGGAGAGCAGATATGGCAAATTTAAGGTTAGAGAATATAAATAAGATATATGATAATAAGGTACAGGCTGTTTTTGATTTCAATCTGGAAATCAAGGATAAGGAATTCATTGTTTTTGTAGGTCCGTCCGGCTGCGGCAAATCCACGACGCTTCGCATGATTGCCGGTCTCGAGGAAATATCCAGCGGCAGTCTGTATATTGATGATGTACTGGAAAATGATGTGCCAAGTAAGGACCGTGATATCGCTATGGTATTTCAATCCTATGCGCTATATCCGCACATGAGTGTCTATGATAATATGGCATTCGGTATGAAAATCAAAAAGGTGCCAAAGGATGAAATAGATAAGCGTATTCATGAAGCAGCGCGAATTTTGGAAATCGAACCATATCTGAAACGCAAGCCAAAAGCACTATCCGGCGGACAGCGGCAAAGAGTTGCTCTGGGGAGGGCAATTGTCCGCAATGCCAAGGTGTTTTTGATGGATGAGCCGTTATCTAATCTGGATGCCAAGCTGCGCGTGCAGATGCGTTCTGAAATCATAAAGCTGCATGAACGCATCGGAGCGACGACAATTTATGTTACTCATGATCAGACAGAGGCTATGACGATGGCGAGCCGCATTGTTGTTATGAAGGATGGATATATCCAGCAAATCGGAGCACCGAAGGAAATTTACGAGCATCCGGCTAATATGTTTGTGGCAGGCTTTTTAGGAAGTCCAGCTATGAATTTCATCGAGGGAACGTATAAGGAAGGTATGTTCTGCTTTGATGCACATTCAATTGAAGTAAATGATCTTGCGAAGGAGAGTCTGAAGACCTATGAGAATAAAAGAATTATCATGGGAATCCGCCCGGAAAACATCTACATGGAGGAAATCGTAGCACAGACCTATCCAAAATCTGTCATAGACTATCAGTTGGATGTAAAGGAACTGCTGGGAAATGAATATATACTGCATGGGACGATCGGTAATACGCCGATGGTTGCCAAGGTAAATGCGCGTATGGAGCTGCAGCCGCATCAGATGCTGAAACTGACGATAGATGCGAACCGTATGAATTTCTTTGATCCGGAAACAGAAGAGGCAATTCATTCATGAACGATCTCTATTTATCACAGTTTGACCCGTATGCAGAATGTATAACACCACAGCATCCGATATGCAAACCGAAATTTCCGGTATTCGATATGCATACACATATGGGTAATCTGGTTCCCGGCCCCGGTTATGCGGCACTGTATAATACTGCGGATTATGTCGAAGCTTTGCAGGATGCTGGCGTTGCACATATCGTGAATCTTGATGGTGTCTGGGGAAATGAGCTTGATGCCATGATTCGTAAGACAGAGGGTTTTGAGAATTATATAACTACATTTGTATGGATCGATGTATCCAGAATTGATGATCCGGATTTCAAGCAATGGGTGCGTAATCATTTGATAGAAGCTTATCGGAAGGGAGCACGCGGTATCAAGATGTGGAAGGTCATTTCACTGGAATACAGGGATACGTACGGCAGGTATATTCGAACAGATGATTCGCGTCTGGATGTTGTGTATCAAACAGCAGCGGAACTGCACATGCCAATTTTAATTCATATTGCGGATCCAGTAGCGTTTTTTAAGCCTGCTGATCGTCATAATGAACGCTTTGAGGAATTGAACTGTCATCCTGACTGGCAGTTTGGCAAACCGGGGCAGTTGTGCTTTGAAGAACTTATGGATATGCAGGATCGTATGGTGGAGAACCACCCGCAAACAACCTTTATAATTGCACATTTCGGCAGCTATGCGGAAAATCTGAAGCATGTTGCACTGCGTCTGGATCGATACGATAATATGTATGTGGATATGGCGGCGCGTGTAGCAGAGCTGGGGAGAGTGCCCTATTCCAGTAAAGCATTCTTTGAAACGTATTCAGAACGCATTGTATTCGGAACGGATTGCTGTCCGCTGGATCTGGGACAGCATTCTATTTATTACCGGTTTCTGGAAACCATGGATGAATATTTTCCATATCAGCCAAATGGCGAGCTTCCGGGACAGGGAAGATGGCGAATCTATGGAATCGGTCTATCGGATGAAATTTTGCGAAAAGTCTATTATCAGAATGCATGTCGTATTATGAATATGGATGAACAGCAGTTTTTGCTACAGAATAAATAAGCCTTGAAAAGCAATGGTTTTCATGCAACTATTGCTTTTTTGTATAGGATTATTACTGTCAAGTAAAGCTTTATTGAAATAGAGATTGTCAAAGCAGCTTTTTATGTTGTTTTCTGTTGTACAGAAATCGGATAATCTCTTCTGTATCATATGAGCTTTGCAGAAAATCATATGTGTGTCATACAAATATCCTTTAAAAAGAATGGTTGCAAAGTGACATTTTAAGCGCTATACTATAGTTGTATTCAAACGTATACATATATGAATGGAAGAAAAATAGACAAATATGAAGGATAAAGTGTATTTTTTTAGTGAATATAGTCTAAAAAAGCAAGTTTTTCAACCTGCTTTCTACTATCTATTATGTTATACAATGCTGTATATATTAGATATATATAGTATACTTCCCCTCGATATGAATGACAATGATTTTCTATAAAAGTTTAAATGTATATCACAAAACGGTTATCCATAAAAAAGACAGTATCCATTATAGATAGCGTATACTGTCTTCATCCCATATTATTCGCTTCGCTTCTTTTCCAGTAAGTGCAGTCTGGCATAGCCATCCAATACCTGTATCAAGCCAAGATCACAATACCCTTGTCGTTCAAACCAATCTTTCGTCCCGTTGGGAAACGTACTATTCTCATCACATATCACCAGTATTCTCCGGTAGGTTTTAAACAGCTCTTTCTCCATACACTGCAAGGGCCAGGCCTTATAGTCTGCCTCTTCACTGGAATGATATACACATGTTAGAAAAGCCGTGTGCGCATCCTTGGGAATCGGATATGGAACCTGTAAGGATGGCATCCATTCAACACCGCCTACGATTTGTCCCTCCAGCTGATGGATAAAACCAAATGTGGTGAGTCCGCAGGAGCTGAGAAAATCCGATTTTTTCTTCATCTGTGCGCAATCCGCACACAGTGTGCATCCCTTTGCGGTCAATGCCAGGGTTTCACTGGTAAGTGGAAGCAATTCACCTCTTTTTTCCTCGTAGGACTGCTCAATAACATACGGTTTCTCCCTTGTAATGGCTCCATCCCGCACTCCCTTTAATACCGCAGCTGTAACAGGACCATACCAGTGCAGCTGCTGATTGAAAATAGTTAGAAAGGGATAATACAGCTGTTTTTCAAATGCAAGCTTTTCCTGACCTGTGATATCAATGCAGGTTACATCATCCATGGCAGCTTCTTGAAACAGCTCCAGCATTTCTGCAATGATAGGACACTGATATCCCCAGTGATAGAAGGTTATTTGCATATTACATCACTATGGGCCGGTAGCCCATAAGCTGATTCTGCGTGTAAAACCGCGCGTTTGATCGCCTTTGCCATCATTTCTGTCGCAAGCATACCGACAGCATCAGCCATAACCTCAACCTCACCACTGCTGAGTACAAATATAGAATCTCCATCACTCATGGTATGTACCGGATGAATCGCTCTCGCATAGCCATTATGTGCAATTCCTGCAATCTTGGTACACTGCGCCTTATCAAGCTTTGCATTTGTCACAATACAGCCGATTGTCGTATTGCTTTCCGGCAGCTTTCGCAGAGCATCCATTTGTTGAAACAGAACATCCTGTGCCTTTAAAACTGATCCGCTATGGGAATCATAAACACCCGCCAGCAGCTCATTTGTTTCATAATCCACTACATTTCCACAGGCATTTACAGCTACGATAGCAGCAACCTGCAGGTCACCAACCTGTATACCGCAGGTTCCGATACCACTTTTCATAGCATGCTCAAAGCCCAGCAGCTTTCCAACGCTCGCTCCTGTCCCCGCCCCGTGATTTCCTTCTAATACCGTATCATTTTCTGCGTCCACGCATGCCGCATAGCCCATTTCCTTATCCGGCCGGACATGTGCATCGCCAACGGACAAATCGAACAAGCTCGCACCACAGACAATAGGAACCTTGGCTACCTGCATGTCAAAGCCTGCACCGTGTTCTTCCAGATACTGCATGGCACCACTGGCAGCATCAAGGCCGTAGGCACTGCCTCCGCTCAGCATTACAGCATGAATTTTCTGTACCATATTGATCGGATGCAGAAGATCGGTTTCTCTGGTAGCCGGTCCACCGCCTCTGACATCGACTCCCGCAACTGCGCCATCTCTGCATAGGATAACGGTACAACCTGTCCCCGCCTTCTGATTCTCTGCCTGCCCAACCTGAAAGCCTTTGATATCTGTAATTTTTATTTCCTTCATGTTTGCTCACCTCTGCCCTTATTGTAGCATAAAGCGGTTCCTACGAAAAAGATTTTATGGGAAAGAGCTTATGAAATATACCATTCACACAGGTAAACCATGTGCGAGCGCCACAGCGTGTAATAACGGAAATAAAAATAGCAACATGATTCTGCATGAAAATACTTTAAAATCTTTTGATTGCAGTTATTTACGGGATAAAACAGCCGTCTCCTACAAATATGCTGATAATTTATACGGAAAGGTCCTATAGAAGATTGTATAGTGGTTTGCATGCTCATGTATCTTATAGTTTAGAATCAATGAAATATCAATAATTTGTGGATTTTTTAGGAATTTGACAGATTCCATACGTATAGAAGGGTGTAAGGAACCCTTACAGAATGAAGGACATATGAATGTCAGATGCAACAAATCAACTCAACTACAGTAACGATCTATTTTTTAAGTACACCCTTTCCCGTGAGGATGAAGGCTCTGTGTACGCCCGCAACACCATCATTGAGCGTGTTACCGGAATCAGGGTAAAGGAAAGCACCGTGCTCAATCCCAATCTGGATCCGGGCATCATTGGAAAGAAGCGCATCATTCTGGATGTTCATGTGAAGGATGAACAAAATCGCCATTTCAATATCGAGATGCAGACGACCTACAAGGGATTAGCAGAAATGATGCGCTTTGAATTTTACGGTGCCAGAGCATTGAACAATCAGCTCAACAGCGGTAAGAAGTACAGGGATTTAAAGCCGGTATATCAGATTATTTTCATTGACGAGTATGCATGGAACAACAGAAATCTGATCAATCAGTATCAGATGCGCAATGAGCAGGGAGAGAAGGAAAGCTACTATCCGCTCATCCTTCGTACCTATATTCATATGCCGGCAATCAATGACATCGTAAAGGAGAAGGAAATGCAGAGGCTGAATGACTTTGAACAGCTGGTGTATCTGTTTGAAAATAATGAAAAAAATGATATACTGAAGTCAAAGGAAAGGCTGGTGAAGGTATTCATGGATAAGTACGAGGAAGTGCAGAAGGATGATGAGCTGTGGTCAACCGCAATGGCGATTCAGATGGGAGAGGCACGTTACCGCTATGGCTTGGAAGACAGCTATGAAGAGGGGATGAAAGAAGGAATCATGAAAGGGAAAGAAGAAGGTAAAATTGAAGGAGAGAAAGTTGGTATACACAAAGGTAGAATAGAAGGAAAGATATCACTGCTGCTCCAGCTGCTGGATAGTAAATACCATGAGGATTGCTCAGTCTGGCTATTTTCTTTGAACAATGAACAGATAGAGAATGTATCCAGCTTGATACTGACATGTAATACATTGCAGGAGCTAAAGGATCAGGTTATGATTAGCCAATAATCATACATAAATACGTAGAGAAACTGTTCTATAGGCTTACACTTATAAAACAGTTTTTCATCTGCTTGTTTCCCCAAATTCATAATAATATTGGAAATGATTGCAGCGAATGTACCTAAGCAGGGCTTTTGCTTGTTTATGAAATAGATACGAATGCTGTTGCATAATGCAAATGTGCAAAGGAAACATTTTATCTAAAAAGCAGGCAGAAAACGCCCACCTCAGTGGTCGATGAACAGGTGGGGATGAATGCGTTTTGATGAATGCACAAGCATTCATTAGAAGCCGCTTGCTCTATAGCTGGCGGTAGTTCACAGGGCGATAATAACCCTTTTTCTGTTTGATAAAGTTTTTCATATGGACTAAACGTTCTATTCTGTTGGGCATTCCCTGTCTTCCTAGGAATTGCTATCACTATCTTTTCTATTTCTAATTATATATGTGATTACAATCCTTGACTCTGACAGTGTGTCATAGTGTATACTTGTCATATACAGCAGCAGGATGCCTTATTGGAAACAATAACGGCAATCAGCTTTGTGATTTAAAAAGGAGAACTGTCATGAAGGAATGTGAAGAATGCTACAGCATCAATAACCGCTCAACACCTATATTGAATCCCAGAGATTGTCTGGAAAATCATCTGCAATACATATGTGGAACCTGTGGCAGATGCATCTGTGTGAATAGGACGGAGAAAAGTGGTCTGCAAAGATGGAATTTCCCTTTCAAAACACTGGAAACCGCCAAGCTGTATCTGCGTAGTGCTGATATTTGTGCAGAAACAAATTGCGGAATCTATGAAATCAAAAATGAAAGAGGACGATATTCCTATAAGATTTTTAATAGCCCCTCCATTGCAGCCGCTTATACTAACAACCATAAGGTATGTCTCAATGAGATACCTCTATATCAAAGAGAGAGATTTAAACGATATCCAAACGCTGAAATAAGACGTTTAACTTCTCATGAAGTTGACATATATCTAAAGGAACAGAATGAGACAAAATAAAAACCGGCAATCCGGTTTTTATTTATGACGATATTATTTCATCAATTGTTTTCTTTTACGCTGAATAGCAACAATTCCCATCGAAACGAATCCAAGCAGTGCAAATGCTGTAAAGAGACCTGCATTTGTTGTATCTCCGGTATTCGGTGATTTCTTATCACTGGATGGTTTTTCAGGTGTTGACGGTTTTTCTGTAGCTGCTACTTTTTCATAAACAGGTTTTACAAGCAAATCCTTGGTTACCTTCGTAAAATCAGTATCCCATTTCACAAAACGATAGCCTTCAACTTCCGGTGCTTTTGGTGCTGTTGCCGCTTTGTTAGCTTCAACCTTTTCAGTTCTCAGCACTGCGCCATTCATATCGACAAAGACAACATTATAAATCGTCTTTTCTGGTGTTGGTGTTGGTGTCGGTTCTGGTGTTGGCTCCGGTTTTGGTTCCGGGGTAGTTCCATTATCTTCAACTTTTTTATCCTCATATACGACAGCATAAGTAGAGAAACGATCTGTTCCAAAGGTTAAAATATTCTTATTACGCTCTGGTACTATTTTATTAACAGCTCCATTATGAACACGAAGTATATAGAATTCTCTTCCTTCTGCTAATAGATTCTCAGGAACCACAACAGTAAATTTCATAGGGGTACTCAGATTTGTAATATTTCCTAATTCAATATCATCTGCTTTAATTAAGACACTCAGATCAAGATACATTGCTACTGTTGCTGTATTATTACTTTCAGCGGTCAATGCTTCCAGTTCCTTTTGAATTTTTTTAGCATCAGCCTGTACCTGAGCATTACCGGAATTAGCCTTCTGCACATCTGCAACAACCGTTACTGTCTTGCCTGCTTTTGCAGCTTCAATAACAGCATTGGCTGTATCTGCATCTGTGAACTCACTGGAGCCTGCAATAATCTGATCAGTTACATCTTTCAATAACTGTTCTGCTTTCTCATCATTTACACCGACCTTGATTTCATCAGTAGGTTTGGATGTATCAATGGAAGGAGTTTCTACTGCTACAGGCTTGGTAACAGTTACTTCACAGTTTGCTGTCAATCCACCTTCAGTTGTTGCAATAATGGTGACTTTTCCTGGAGCTTTCGCTGTAACCTTTCCATCTTTAACAGAGGCAATCTTCTCATCACTAGAAGACCATTCTACAGTTTCTGTTTTAGATTCATCTGGTGATAAAGTAGCAACAAGGATTTCACTCGTCCCAACCTCTAAGGTTATGTTTTTCTTTGATAATTCAATGTTTGTTGCTAAAGGAATAACAGCATAACCTTTTTGACCAAGAAAAACTTTGTATCCTTCAGCAACATGACCTTTATTCAATGATGGATCAGAAGAAAATAATCCGCCTGTAATCGATACACTTCCAAATTTCTCAAAACTTCCATTCATAGGAGCTATTGAAGAATTTTCACTTTTAAAGGTTCCATCATGTATAACTAACTGTCCTTTATCCATTACATCATCCAATTTGCCATTTAATATAGCATTACCATCTGATGTGAATTCACCACCATTGATAGTAGCAATATTCCAATTCAGTAAAGCTGCTTGTACTGTATTTGAAAAAGAGCCACCATTTATCGTAAGTTCACCATAGTCATCATTTTTAATCGTATTTAATCCTCCTGAAAATGTTCCCCCGTTTATTTCCATCAGTGAAGCAGTTCCTGTTTTGTTTTCTTTACCATTTTGCCATCCATTTTCAATCATACTTGAATAACGACCATTTTGTGAAACAGAAACTGATGAATTGATTGTCATATCACCATGATTTCGTATTGTATAAAATGAGTTTCCACCAGAAGTGGTACTATTGATACCATTTTCTTTACTTCTAATAAAATTGCCGCTATTCAAAATTGCTACACCATCATTGTCCAGTGCTGCCTTAGCATGAGTTACATTGTCAACTGTACCAGCAGTTCCATCAATAGTCAAAACTCCCTTGTTGTAAATTGTGTGGCTTGTTTCATTAGTCAGCGTCTTTCCACCTAAATCCAAAGTTATTGATCTATTTTCTGGTATCACGACATCTGCACTGATATTTTCTCCTAATCGAATAGTAGAAATATTGACGTTTTTGATTGCTTCCTGTAATTGTTCTTTTGTTTTAACTGTAGCTTCTGTTGATTCTTCAGCATGTAGCGGTTGCGGTAACATACATCCGACAGCGAGTGCCATAGATGCAACAATTGTTAATAATTTTTTCATACAGTATGTATTCCTCCTTTTTCCATCTTCCAAACATTTAAAAACTAGATATTCTTGTATTCTATCCCTCCCATCTCAAAACATATACGTTTAGAAATACTGAATTTTCAGACATATTTGTATGAAAAAGATACTTTTTTATGCAATTTCGGTAAAAAAAAGAAGCTTTTCAACTTCTTAATGTTAATTTATAAATGTATAGGAATAGAAACAGCTATGCATGAGCAGGTTTTTTACAGATGAACAAGAGGTGTATCAACGTGAAATATGCAATTCGGATTTCTCTAATGTGTGTATGCTTTTCGTGTGTAACGGCAAATGCAAGTACGTTATCTGCAAAGCGGCATACTCCGGATGTAGCTGTCCTTGCATGCCGCACAGCTCTATTTATGCTGGGAGCGGTATCCTGTGGAATTCTGGTATCTGAGCAATTAAGAAAGTACAGGGGTAAATAATGCAGAGAAGCAGAAGGGGCTTGCTTTAAGTGTTTATGAAAAAGGAAATCCAGCTTCTTACGCCTGTGTAGTAAGGCTGTGGATTTCCTATTTTAAATGCTTACCATCATTGCTTGTTAAGCTGCTGTTGAAGCTGAAGAAAAAGAATGCTGTCATACCACAATCCGTAAAAGGACTGGCTTTTCCTATAGACTGGACTTCTTTTGACCTTCTTTTCCTCCTCGATTTTTTGATACCTTAAAGACAGGAAATGCTTCCAAGGTTTTATCTGCAACTTGCGCAATCCTGCAAATACTGCCTGTTTGCGTGCTTATAGAGTTTTGGCGGTATACATCCGGATAGAATCGCCGCTGTCCTCCCTGATCAAGGATAGATATTCCCATCCGCAGACTTCATAAAATACGGTGTGGTCAGTGATGAGATAAAGCCGTGAAAGCCCTTCGCTGCCTGCCTCCCTGCGAATGTGATCTAGCAGCGTCCTTGCATATCCGTTGCCCCGCCACGCATTCTCCACATACAGGGCACATACATTTGGCGTTAATTCTTTACGCTCATGAAAATCATTGGCAATCAGTCCTGCACCGGCGATGATTGTTCCTGATGAATCCAGAATTACATACCATTGCGGAATGAAGGCAGTACCTGTAATACACTCCTGCATGCTATTCTCATAAGCCTGACAGGGAATCTGCCATTTGCTGTGAAACCATTGTGCTGCCACCTTAAGAAGCTGCGGCTGTTCACGCAGGGAGAGCACCGTAAAAGCTTTCCTTTCCATAATCCTGCCTCCTTTTTGTGGACTTATTATAGCACACGGAAAATACAGAAGCCATGTAATCGGTATCATGTGAAAATATACACAAAGTTATTGGCAGAGAATGGGAATTGTATTATAATAAATGCGTCATCCGTGTATAGAAGATATTCTGACAGGATCTGTTTGGACCTGTAAAGAATGGGACAATACGGAAGGACATCTTTCGATAGACATCGCATCTGTAAGAGAGCGAGAGTAGGAGGACACATATGAAATCGAAAAAAACGCAGTACATGTCCATCATGGCCATGTTTTTGGCTATCCAGATCATTCTGGTAGTCACACCCCTGGGTTATCTGCCAATCGGACCGATCAGCGCGACAACCATGCATATACCCGTCATCATTGCCGGGATAGCACTCGGTAAAAAGGCAGGTGCACAGCTGGGCTTTGTTTTCGGACTGACCAGTGTGCTTAATGCGACATTCCGTCCGACACTGACATCATTCTGCTTTTCCCCCTTTGTAACGATTGGCGGAATCGGCGGAAACTGGATGAGTCTGCTTATCGCCTTTGTGCCAAGGATTCTGCTGGGATATCTTGCCGGTCTTATTTATGAAAAGCTGTGCAGGAAGGGGATTAACGAAAATATTGGAATCATCGCCGGAGCATTAACCGGGGCAATTACCAATACCGTTCTGGTGCTTGGTGGTATTTACCTGTTTTTTGGGAGTGCTTATGCGGATGCCATCAAGGTTGCTTACGATACCTTGATCGCAGTTCTGCTTGGCGTTGTGGCAACCAATGGAATTGCCGAGGCGATTTTAGGAGCGGTTGCGACCCTGCTGGTATGTAAGGCAATCAGGCCGATCACCAGAAAATTTAATTAAATACGATTACAAATCAAATTCTCTAATGTAAACAGGGGATTTGATTTTTTTATGCGTTTACATATAAATTCATCGATATACGATCCTCTGTAACAGTTTCATACTTGCTGAAAAGGATACCGGTTTTCATATTCGCTTCTTATCTTTTGTGCATGATGTTTGCAATTATGGAAATACTTTTGTATGATAGGTATACAATGTGACTTTAAAAAATAAAGTAAATACTGGAGGTATTCACTATGAATGAAATAAAAGGCTTTGTGGGAACCTATGCGCCCGCAAAAGGAATCTATTCCTTCCTGTATGATGTACAGAAGGATGCATTTGTAAAGACGGATTTGTTTTATCCTGTCAAGGATGCAAAGTATCTGTCATATTATAAAAACAGACTGGCGTTTCCCACACAGCTTGCGGATGCCAGACTCTGTGTTCTTGCGAATGGCAGAGAACTGCTTGCAGGACTGGAAAACAGTACCGCCTGTTATGTGGTTCAGGATGAGGATTGTGTTTACACGGTAAATTATCATGACGGTACCCTGATACGCTATCGTTTCAGTGAGGAAGGGCTGCATGAGGAAAGCATTGTGCATATTCAGCATGAGGCAGGTGCTCATCAGGCAATACTGACCGGTGCAACCATACTGGTTCCCTGCCGTCTTCTGGATCGTGTATATGTATATGAGCGCACGAGCATGGAGCTGATACGCGCTATTTCCTTTCCGAAGGGAACCGGCATCCGACATGGTGTATTGGACGATCATGGAAGATTCCTGTATATGATCAGCGAGGACAGCTGTGAAGTATTTGAAATGAATATGGAGCAGGGTGGTGTTATCACCAGAAAGCTTTCTCTGCTGAAAGAAGGGGAACAGGGCGGAGGTGCCGCAATCCGCATCAGCAGCAGTGGTGAAACGCTGTATGTCTCCGTGCGCGGAATCAATCAGCTATATGTCATTGATATTGTCCAATGGCGCATTTTGCAGCGCATTTCCAGTGGCGGCGATCATCCGCGTGACATCAATCTGTCCCCACAGGGGGATTATCTGTTTGCGGCGAACCGCAGCAGTGGCAATCTGGTTGCCTTTAAAATTGATCACATAAGCGGAATGCTGGAGGAAAAGGCACATACGGATACGATACCGGAGGGTGTCAGCATCGTATTTTACGAATAGGAGGAAACACGTATGAGAACGAACAATATTGGTATGGTAGGTCTGGCTGTCATGGGCAGAAGCCTTGCATTGAACATGGCAGATCACGGATATAAGGTAGGCGGCTATAACCGCAGCTATGCGGTGACAGAGCATATGCTGGAAGCTTGGCCGCATGAGAATTTCACTGGGTATTCCACGCTGGAGGAGCTGGTTGCATCGCTGGAAAAGCCGCGTAAGGTCATGCTGATGGTAAAGGCGGGTAAAGCGGTGGATGCCATCATAGAGCAGTTGATTCCATTGCTGGAGCAGGGTGACATCATACTGGATGGCGGTAATTCCTTCTTCGAGGATACCATTCGAAGAGAGGCGTATCTGAAAGGAAAGGGACTGCATTATTTCGGTGTGGGTATCTCCGGAGGTGAGGATGGTGCGCGCTTTGGACCGAGCATCATGCCCGGAGGAAACAAAGCAGCCTATGAGGAAATCCGTCCGATTCTGGAGGCTGTCGCAGCACGGGCAGAGGATGGCACACCCTGCTGCACCTACATTGGAGAAAACGGTGCCGGACATTATGTGAAAATGGTGCATAACGGTATTGAGTATGCGGATATGCAGCTGATTGCAGAGGCGTATCTGCTGTTGAAGCATGTCGGACATTTCGATAATGCGCAGCTGGCAGAAATATTCAGTGAATATCAAAAGGGAGAGCTGAACAGCTTTCTGATTCACATCACATCCGATATTTTCCGCGAACAGGACGATAAAGGTGGCAAGGAGCTGGTAGACTGTATCCGGGATGCTGCACAGCAGAAGGGTACCGGGCGCTGGACAAGCATCGAAGCCCTGAAGCAGGGGGTGGATGTTTCCATGATTGCAGCTGCCGGAAATACCCGTGTAATGTCGAATAATGAAAACAGGAAAGCAGCTAAGAAGCAGTATCCGCATGTTGAAATTGCAGAGATTTCCAATCCGGATGCCTTTAAAGAGGAGGTTCGTCAGGGCTTATATGCGGCAAAAATCATTGCCTATGCACAGGGCTTTGATCTGCTGAAGCAGGCAAGTGCTTCCTATGGCTGGGAGCTTCCGTTGGGAAAAATCGCGTCAATCTTCCGTGCCGGCTGCATTATACAGGCAAAATTTTTAAATGATATCACCAGAGCATATGAACAACAGGCGGATCTTTCGCATCTCTTGCTGGATAGCTTCTTTCAGGAACGTGTGGTATCCTATGAAAAGAATTTGCGGCAGATCGGTGCGCAGGCAATCCTGAGCGGTATCCCGGTTCCGGCGATGGCCAACGCCATCAGCTATCTGGACCTATTTTGTGCAACGCATGTCGGAGCCAATCTGATTCAGGCACAGCGTGATTATTTCGGTGCGCATACCTTTGAGCGTGTGGATGAGGAAGGCAGCTTTCACCATGAATGGAGGCGGTGGGCATGAAGCAGCTGACCTTTACCATATTCGGGGGAACCGGCGATCTGACCTTTCGCAAGCTGCTGCCTGCACTGTATAATCTGCAGGCGCAAAGTAAGCTGGAAGAGGACTTCTCCATTGTGATCATCGGACGCAGAGACTATGATCATGCCGGTTATTGCGAAGAGGCTGCAGGATGGATCAAGCAGTATGCCCGTCTTCCCTACCGCATGGATGAATTTGAGCGCTTTGCCAGACGGATCCATTATGTGCAGATGGATTTTACAGGGCTGGAAAATTACGAAAGGCTGAATGCGTTTTACAAAGAACAGCATTTGCACAATCATGTCTTTTACTTCGCTGTTGCCCCGCGCTTCTTTGCGGTGATAGCAAAAGGTCTGGAACAGGTGGAAAAGGCCTGCACGGGAAAGGTCATCATTGAAAAGCCGTTTGGAGAAGATCTGGAATCTGCCAGAGTCCTGAATGAGGATTTGGAACGCTTCTTCACAAAAGAGCGGATGTTCCATATCGATCATTACCTGGGAAAAGAAATGGTGCGCAATATGCAGGCAATCCGTTTTATGAATCCGATTTTTCAGGATGTATGGAATGCCAAGTATATCGAGCATGTGCAGATCAGCGCCATGGAGACGGTCGGGGTGGAAAACCGCGGCGGCTATTATGATCAAAGCGGAGCATTAAAGGATATGGTGCAGAATCATCTGTTTCAGATCTTGAGCATAACAGCCATGGAACAGCCTTCCTCCTTCTTTGGTGAGGATATGCATCAGAAGCAGCTTGATGTTCTGCATGCCCTTCGTCCGGTGGAACAGCTGGATATGAAGGACAGTGTTGTGCTCGGACAGTATTTTCATTACCAGAAGGAGGATCGCGTGGCGGATGATTCCATGACGGAAACCTATGCGGCACTGCGCCTGTTTGTGGATAATGAGCGCTGGAGGGATGTGCCGTTTTACATCCGTACGGGTAAGAAACTGAAGGAGCGTGAGATGGAGGTTGTCATCACCTTTAAAAAGACGAATCCGGATGTGGCAGCCAATGTTCTTTTGATTCGCATTCAGCCTACAGAAGGTGTGTATTTTCAGTTCAATATCAAAAAGCCGGGAGACAGTGATGAAATCGAAGCAACCAGTATGGATTTCTGTCAGAGCTGCTCCGATGCGAACCGCATCAACACACCGGAGGCCTATGAGCGTCTGCTGGCAGCGGCTGTACAGGGGGATGCTTCCTGGTTCTCACAATGGGATCAGATTGAAAGCAGCTGGAATTATGTGGAACAGCTGCGTCAGCGCTATCGCAGGGAGCGCCTGCCGCTTGCCACCTATATGGCGGGCAGTGCCGGTCCGAAGGAAGCGGATGAGCTGCTGCAGCGCCATCACCACACCTGGTCACATGCCGATGTCTGAGCTGGAGGAGTTAAAACGGCGCAGTGCACAAAGGGCTGCAGCCTATGTGCAGGATCATATGGTGCTTGGTCTGGGGACAGGAAGTACGGTTCGCTGGCTGATTGAGGAGCTGGGCAGACATACAGACAGACAGCATCTTCAGGTTGTTTCCTCCTCTCTTGGCTCCAAGCTGCTGGCTCAGCAGGCAGGTCTTTGCGTGGTGGAACCGGATGTCATCGATCACATCGATCTCGTGATTGACGGTGTCGATCAGATCGATTCACGGAAGCAGGCAATCAAGGGCGGCGGCGGTGCGCTTGTCCGTGAAAAGATACTCGCCGAGGCGGCAGAGCAGGTAATCTGGATCATGGCTGCAGGTAAGCGTGTGGAAACAATTGAGGATTATACGCTTCCGATTGAGCTTGTACCGTTTTCCCATCCCTTTGTGCGGCGGACGCTGACGAATCGGGGATATGGTGCAACACTGCGGATGCAGCAGGACAGCGCTTTTATCACAGATAACGGAAACCTTATTCTGGATGTGCGCATACCGGCATCCCGCTCGATTCAGGAGGCTCATGATGAGCTTGTGCATATTGCAGGTGTTGTGGAAACCGGCTATTTTCATATAGAGGCTATGTGTATAACAGCAGAAACAACAGGTGTTACCATCTGGTAAGCTGCTTAACAGGTGAAGGACTGTTTTATCTCGTGTAACGCGGGACGAAACAGTCCTTTTTGTTATGAAACGCAATGGAGGTGTTGACAAAAGTGGTGTACTATTTATATAATACACTTGAAGAGGTGATACGATGAACGTATTCAGCGATCTGAAGCTCAATAGTAAAACCAGCGTTTATCTTCAAATCATCCAGCATGTCAAGCGTAAAATTCTGAATAAAAGTATTATTGCTTATACGCCGCTGCCGTCACGAAGAGAGCTGGCGTCCTTACTGTCCATCAATCCGAACACGGTGCAGAAGTCGTATAAGCTGATGGAGGAGGAAGGAATCCTGCGGACAATCAGCAATGTAAAAAGCGTTGTATACGTTGATGAGCAAATCATGGAACGCCTGCAACAGGAAATGATACAGGAAACCGTGGATGATTTTATCGCCAACTGCCGCGAATGCGGGCTGCCGTTTCAAAAGGTGGTAGCCATTCTGAGCACACGCTGGGACATCTGATTTTTCGTTTATAAAAAGTGTACTACTTAAGTAATACAGAAAGCGAGGGAACGAAGTATGCTGCATATGGAACATCTTACAAAGGATTACGGAAACGGTCAGGGGATATTCGATATCTGTCTGGATTGTGAAAAGGGACAGATCATCGGTTTGGTGGGAAGCAACGGAAGCGGTAAAACAACGCTGATAAAAACGATTTTGCAGCTTCTGCCCTATCAGGAGGGAACGATACAGTGGAAGGAACAGGCAATCAAGGATATCTTTGAGGATATCGCCTATATCACGGATACATTAAGCTTTTTACCGGATATGAGTCCGAAGGCCTATGGCGCCTTTCTAAAGGATTTCTATCCGCGTTTCAACAGCAACCGCTATGACCGCATTCTCCAGCATTTTGAAATTGACAGCCGCAAGAAGCTGAAGAAAATGTCTGCCGGTCAGAAGCTGAAGGTGGAAATCGCCGCCGGATTCTCACAGGGGGCACATCTGCTGTTGCTGGATGAGCCGTTTTCCAATCTGGATGTTTTCTCAAAGCAGGATTCCGTCAAGATGCTGCTGAGTCTGTTGAATGACGAGGAAACCGTGCTGATATCCTCCCATGATATTGATGATATCGATCAGGTCATCGACCGTGCGGTGGTATTGCGTCGGGGCAGAATTGTACAGGATGTGGTCATGGAGGAACTTCATGAGCAGGGAATCTCCTTGAAGGAATGCTTAAACGATATCGAAAAATATGATCCAAACCGCGTGAATCTGTTGTTTGAGGAAGGAAGTGAGTCACATGTTGAGCTTCCGGACGCATAGAGAGCATATTTCCAAGCTGATGTACTATCAGCTTCACCGCACAGGCAAAATCTACGCCTTGTTTGCTGTAACCTTGATTGCACTGCCGCTGATTACGATCATGCTGAAGGATATAAGCTATTTTCAGAGAGGCTATTATAATGAATTTCTTTTAAATCCGACATGTGCACTTACCTTTCCACTCCTTGTGTTCCTGTGGCTGCTGTATTCTGTATTTGATTTGAAGCGGCTGCACTGGAAATACAATGTACAGGACAGAGAGCTGATTCTTCCGGTTTCACGACTGGATTTGATTATTTCAAATGTATTGTTCACCCTGCTGAGTCTGTATGCACTGTACGTATTGCAGAGCATTGTCTATTATGCAGGCTATCAGTTATATGAAATAAAATCGCCGCAGCAGCTGTTACATAACGGATTTTTCCTATCCATGACGCGTACGCAGTATTATACCGGTATGTTTCTTCCTTTGAGCATCAGCGGGTATCTGACGCAGCTGCTGTACAGTGTTCTGATGTCCCTGTTTGTCGTATGTATCGGAAGGTTCGGCTTCCGTAAAAATAAAATTGCTCTGTTCATGATTGTGCTGTATGTGCTGTTTCCAATTGTGTTTTATTTTCTCGGTATGAACATGTCACTGGCGATTGGTGAGGAGCCGACCGGATTCACGCTGCAGCTATTGAAGTTTTATGAAGTGTTCGTTTATAAGGGCTGGTACCGTCTGTATCTGTGTATACTGGGGGCAGTCATGATGGCAGGTCTGTATCGGAAAACACGAAAAAGTGCATGGTAGGCAGGTGATGGATGTGAAAAAATATATGGGGTATCTGCCACTCTGTATGCTGAGTATTACCATTGTCTTTTCTCTTCTGGTCTACAGCAAGCGTAATGATTTTGCTATCGGACTAAGCACGGTGGCAGCTCAGGAACATAAAAGCGTTGGCGATCCAAATGCTATCAGGGATTTGAAATACTCCTTTTATATCATGGACGATTATCCGTCAAGCAGGAACATACATGCACTGGAAAACATATGGCGCGTGGATGCGGTTGGGGATACATTTACAACCACCTATGACCCTGCTGGCTATATGGCACATATGAAAAAAAATGCAGAAAAGCAAATGCTGTATATATCTATTCAGGCACGCTATGATGCGGAAACAATGAATCCCGGGGCTATGACAAAGGAATGCTCCACCTATGACAACGGGATTCCGTTCTGCACATATTCCGGAAAGGTTGATCATCTTACCTATGATATTATCATCGATAACAGCGATTACGGATATGGTAATACAGTAAATTTTCCCAAGACTAAGAAAAGTGCGGTTTTGCGTTCGAAAAGTGGGAAAAAGGAGATTGAAGTCAATTATACCCTGCAGGAAGGACAGTCAGAGGATGATATCTACATCTATTCTACATATGGCGGAGGAAATGCAGATGATATATATGGAAATCTGAAGGGAAGCGCCCTGCAGACGATCTATGATGTTAAAATCGAAGATGATTTCTTTGTAAGTGTGAGTGCGCTTGATTTTGATGTGAATCTCGGCAATTTGAAATTTGATAACGATCCAACCGGAATTTACAAGGTTGATTCACAGGGGAAGGTTACGCAAATCGTTCAAAAGGATATAAAAAAGGGCACCCTGATCTCTATGTGTGCAATGGATAATCATCTGGCAGTCGTCGAGGAAGAGGACGGTAAGCTGTACGGTCGTCTGTATTCCACAGAAGGAAGGCTGCTGGATGAAATCCGATTGGAAATGGATCTTGATCAAATCGGCAAGGTCATGGTAAGTGAGGATCAGGGTACACTGTTATTTCAGCTTCAATCGATCTACGATAACATGAAATATACGGTTGTAATGTATGATGTAAAGGACGAAGCCTTTCAGAAGCTGGATCGCATGGTGATGGAAACACAAACGAATACGTCCATGTACGGGTCCTATGGCTTGTATATCAGTTTGCATTATGATCGCAGGAAGCAGATTTTGTATAGTATTCAGATGAATGATGACAACGGTCTGTATGTGAGTGCACAGACGAACAAAAAGGTGCTGTATAACAGCTTTCTGTATGGTGATTATAATGATGATACATATCTGGCGCTGTCGGATGCGGCATCGAGTAATTCATATGAAAATATCGTTTTCTCTTTTCTGAATACACAGAGGCGTAGGCTGAGTGATCTTATTTCTCCATTGGATGGTGATATATGATGAAAAAATATATGGGGTATCTGCCGATAGGCTTGCTCTGTCTCATTGTCCTATTTTCCCAGCTGATTTACACAAGGCGCAACGATTTCCATGTTGAGCTGAGTACGATTGCACAGGAGGGGGAACGTATAGGCGACCCGGATGCCATTAAAGATTTAGCATATTCCTTTTATATCGCGGATACCAATCTGGGAGGGTACAGCGGTGAAGGAAGCAATGCCTGGCGAATCGATGCGCAGGGAGAATCCTTTAAAATCAGCTATGACCCGAAGGGATATAAGCAACACCAGATGATGGTTGGTGATGATGCAGAGGTATTCTTCTCTGTGAGTGTCTCACCGAAATATGATGAAAAAACGATGCCGATGAGTGAAGAAAATAAGCAGAGTGATGCGGATTTCTATAACGATGCATCGATTCATTCCTATGAAAATAAGATTGAGAGACTGTCCTATGAGCTTGTGGTCGGACGACATCATGTTGAGAGAGGTGCGCTGATCAGTGACGGTGAGGATAACATACAGCTTTTTACGGTAAAAACCAAAAACGGAAAGCGTGATCTGACCGTCACATATCACGAAGAATTTGCAGGAAATCAGGAACGAGTCTATGTATATCCGCAAGCCAGCGTTGGAAATGCAGATGACAAGTACGGGAATTTAAAAAACTACGGCTTTTTAAACGCCCCGATTGTGAAGCTGGGAAAAGAAAGCTTTACTGCGATTGGAGCACTGCAGTTCGGGGTGAATTTTAATGAGGTGGAATTTGAAAAGGATCCTACCGGAATCTATCGTATTGAGGAAAGCGGAAAGCTGACACCGCTTGTTCCCATGGATGTGAACAGGGAAACAGTTTTATATATGGAGGCATTTCAGGGAAAGCTGATCGCCGTCGTGGAAAAGAACGGCTATCTGTATGGCAGAGCATATTCTTCAAAGGGGGTTCTGCTTGAAATTTCAGTTTTCATTTGATTTACAGAATACCAATCGGATGATGATGCTGCCGGAAAAAGAGCATGTACTGTTCGTACAGGAGCCTGTATATGATGGAAACAATCGGGATCTGTTGATATATGGAATGGAACAGGAACAATTTAAGCGAATCGATCACATGCCGTTAAATGGTTTGAATATCACGGATATCAGCGGAAATTATGCGAACACGCTGCTGCATTATAAGAAAGATACGGGGATTCTCCACATTGTTGTAAATGACGATGGAAAGGCTTTATATGTCGCGGCACAGACAAACAAAAAGCTGTTGTACCGGAGCACTTTGCTGGGAGATTATACGGATGACAGTAAGCTTGCTCTTCCGGATGCCACGCAGATTACCACAGGAAATGCGTATGAGAATATAATGTCCTACGTATTGAATACACAGAAACGAACCCTGCAAAATCTCCGCCTTGTACAGGATGGTGATGTATGATGAAAAAATATATATGCTATATACTGCCGGTATTTCTGCTGCTGCCCATACTGGGAGCGCTCGGTGTCTGGTCGCAAAAGAACAATATGCAGCTTGGTCTGCGGAAAACGGCTGACGGAGAATTTGATGTGACCGGGGATCCATCCGCCATCAAAAATCTCTCCTATCAGTTTATGGTGACAGATTATCTGAATGTCTGGCAGGTTACGGGAAAGGGGGATAAGCTGCAGGCTGCTTATGTCAAAAGCGATGTGCTGACAGACCGAACCAATACAGTGGATATTCAGATTTCACCGGTATTCGATGAGCATATCAAGCAGAACGCCATCGAGAATCCCGGATTTGATCAACCAGACGACATGGAGATCACCCATATGATCAGCGGCGTAGAAGCCGTATCCTATCGCCTGTCCCTGCTTGACCCGCAAGCCTATGGAAAGAATAAGCAGGAGGATATAGCTTTTGAAGTTCGATGGAAACAAGACAAGCTGGGCTCTTTGATTCGATGCGATTATTTTGATAACGACCCCAAAGGCTCTCTTTCCTGCTCCCTGACAGGTGATGACCTCTATCAGAATGCAAGAGCATCGGCAGGCCTGTCGGACATGTCTGTGGATGCGCATGGATATTTCATCGTATCCCCCCTGCAGTTTATGTATGATTTTTCACAGGTTACCTTTAATCAAAATCCCGGCGGTATCTATCGGCTGGAGAATGGCAAAAGCAGGCGCATTGTATCACTGCCACTGGGAAAACAGGATATTCTGGGAATGGTGAGTACCGAAAAAAACGTAATCGCTCTGGTTATGGAAAAGAATGCATTGTCTCTGTATACCTATGACAGCAACGGAAAGCAGCTGGATCGCTCAGCCCTGTCTGTTGCCCTTGCGGATATCATGGAGCCTGTACTGCTGCTGGATCAAAACAACCATATTCTCTTTGGATATGGAAATGGATTTGAATATGTATTCCAGGTGTATGAGCAGAAAAACGCAAGCCTGAAGCAAATAGACAGGGTGAACATTTCCGTTAACGCGGGCAGCAGTGGACCTTTACAGCTGCAATATGATCAGGGTGTCCTGTATTGTATGCAGGAGGGAAACCAGACAATACGTATCATGGCCGCAAATCATAAAGGGATGTTGTACAGCAGTGAGGTGTATGGCGATTATCAGGAGGATGATCTTTTGGGCTATCTGGATTTAAACGAGGGCCTGAGCTATGAGAAAATCATACAGCGCTATTTGTTTGATGACAGACGATCAATCGTAAATCTCAAGCTTTTGAGTACAAGGTAGGTGGAGAATATGACAAAGGAATTTGAAAATCTGAATCTGCTTCTGTTTTACCGGTGGAAGCGAAGCTATAAATTTTACGGTATCGTATTTGCGCTGTATCTGGCATTCTGTTTATTTGCCCTGTTGATGAAGGGAGAACAGCTCGGCTGGGTCCGCTATGAGGTATATTTCGGCTCGCGGCCATGTCTGCTTCTGTTTCTTGCTGCCCTCAGTGTGGTGATCGTTTACCAGGTGGCAACACTTCTCTACATGCAGCTGCGCTCCAATGCACTGCATCGCTATCTGATACTTCCCCAATCCCGTGTGCCGTTTATGCTGTCGGAGCTGCTTATGAATATCAGTGCCATCGTCATACTGCTGTTATTGCAGTATGCGGTGTATTATATCGGATACCGGTACTATATGACGCTTGCCCCCTTCTATAACCTGAAAAACGGTTTCTATTTATCCATTGTCAGAAGCGGCATGCTGAAATACTTGTTCCCATTGACAATAACCCAGCTTCTGATCATCGTAAGCAGCATTGTAACGGTATCCGCTATGACAGTGTATCTGGGGGTATATTACCAGAGGCTGCAAAGCTATATCCTGTGCATTGCCAATATTGCAGGCGTTTTGTTTGTATGGGGCATGCCGAGCGGGATACAGTTTGATGTACAGCGCGGTATGCAGCTGGCTCTGATGCTGGTGCTGGCTGGTCTGATGGTGCTGAGCTTTCGCAATTCCATGAATCGCAACCAGTACGGAGGTCGATGATATGAAACGTCATATGATTCTTCTTCCTGTGCTGCTTGCAGTTCTTCTGATTGCCAGCGCCGCTCTGTATTTGCACAAGCCGTCCTTCACCTTCACACTGGAAAAAGCAAGCGGAGATATGCAGCAGGTGGAAGGGCTGGAATATACAATGACAGTTGCGGATGCTTCCATGCGCTGGGAGCTGAGTGGAAAAGGAAAAGATATATGCTACACGACCTCGTTTCTGAAGGAACAGGAAGAGCTCGCCATGGAATATGATTCTCTGAATGAGGGCTTCTATCTGTATATCCCCACTCTTTTAGATGGAAAACAATTGACGGATTATGAACTGGAAATCAGCAGAACGATAACGGATGACCGGTATGAAGAACCGGTAAAAGCGGATTTTTACAATATAAAGCAGGTAGCTGTTGATCTGCTGGTGAAAACAGATAAGGGCTATGCCTGCTTTCCAAGCGGATTGCAGCAGCGCTTCCAGACTCCCCGCAGCAATATCGTATATCATCAAAAGGATCAACAATTGTATTTCCAAAGCAATCCGGAAAAAGCGGGATTGCAGAAGGGAGGGGGACTGCGCCACCCATATGTGACGGTACAGGGGAAAACACTCGTTCCGCTGTATGTTGCCGGAAACGGCAGCAGTGGGCAATATCGCATTTATGAGGTGGAAAAAGCATTGCAGAGTGAATCCATGCCAAATGTTCAGGAGGCGAAAAAAGCGAGTAAGGTTAAACAGTTTATAAGCTTTGATGCAAAGGTGAATGGCATTTCGGATGTAATCAGCTATCACGATCAGCTGTACGCAGCAGTGTTGCGTGATAATCAGGGCTGGCTGGAGGTCTATGATGCTTCGGGCAAGCTTGTTAAGGAAGAAAAGCTGCCAAAGAATACAGTGTTTCACCGATTTGATATACAGGATGGAAGGCTTTTAATTCTAACCTCACAGCGGGATAAGAGCTACCTGAAGGTGTATGAGCAGAATAAACTGGTGATGGATATCACCTCACCGATTTCACTGTCAGATTCCAAGTTCAAGCTGCAGGACGGCCGTTTGTTTGCCTTGAATCTGAGACAGCCGGAAAACAAAGCACAGCATTTTCTGGAAATCAGTGTATTCGATCAGTCAAAGATGGTATTTGACGGCTATGTGAAGGGAGATTTTGAGGAGGATGAGAAAACCTCGGCCTTTTACAAAAAGCTGCGGGATAAAACAAACCAGACAATTCCCGCTATGCCGTATGTGAACGTGCGGGATGTGTATGCGTATGGCTTCAAGGATTAGATCGTGATCAATGTCACGGTCTTTTTTTCATTCAAAAAATCTGGTGGTAGAAAAAAATGCCGGAATACCGTATACTAATACTATAACGCATAATAGAAAGAAGGAACACACATGAGCAATCTGCGCAGAGATTTGATTCTGTGGAGCGATACACTTCAGGATTTTCATCTTCCCCGCTGGGAGGAACTGCCGAACTTTGATTTATATCTGGATCAGGTAATAACGCTGATTGAAGGATATTTGCAAAATCTGTTTGATGAAGAAAATGATACGATTCTGACCGCCGCCATGATCAATAACTATGTTAAGCTGAAGCTGATTCCCAAGGCGGAAAAGAAACGCTATAACCGCATGCATATCGCCTATCTGATTGCAATCACCATTTTGAAGCAGGTGCTGACGATCAGCGAGGTGAAGCAGGGAATTGAATATCAGGCGGGCATCAATGGTCTGAAGGAAGCCTTTAATCTGTTTTGTGAGGAGCAGGAAGCAGCGATTAAGGCAGTCGCAGATCATTTAAAAAATCAGGACAGCACCTTTCTTCTGGAGGGAATCACCGTGCAGAATACGGCAATCAAAATGGCAACGATGTCCTTTGCGGGCAAGCTGGTCGCAGAAAAGATTCTGCATCTGCAAAATTCCTATACTGCACGATTATAAAAATCCTCTGCCTGTTTGTTTCTATATCACCAAAAAAGCTGGTTACCATCAGGGAATGCTTCCTTTGGACATACAAAAAAGAGAATTCACACCGATTGCAGAGCAATCAAAGTTGAATTCCCTTTTTTAAAGCCTTATACGCAAAGAAGCCTCCTCATCAATGATGGTTGTGAAGATGATACGGAGGAGCTGTTCTTGCGGTTTCCACGACGAGTATGCGAATGCTTTGAAACTTGCGAAAAGCTGGATCCTCTTTTAAAATCTGCTGTATGGCACTCAGGCGCTTGGCTCCGTCCACACACTGATAGCCGTCCCTTAGCTTTCGAACATGGATAGGAAAGTTAAGTCCGATGCGTTTCAGACTGTCCTTTAACGTCTTGGGATAGGCGCATTCCTTAAATTGTATTTCCGATAGCGCTGCTGCTTCTATTTTCATTTCATCACCAGAGACATTTTATCATACTTTTGAAAGAATCTGAAGAAATCTTAATCGTATACGCAAAACCTGTGAAATATGTTACAATAAGCAAAGGTGATAGGGATGAAGGATTTTTTTACATTTTATACGGATATTAGAAATATGGCTGTGCCGTTTACGGCATTCAGCCTCTACCATATGCTGTTTCTCGCTCTGGCGATACTTCTGATTACGGCGCTGTTTTCTTATTATCGGCGTCTGGATGCCGGAAAACAGCGGCGAATGCAGGTCATAATGGCGATTTACTTTCTAGTGGAGGAGCTGCTGTATACAACCTGGCTGTTTCTGTTTTGCCATGAACAGGTGTGGCATCAGATCCTGCCGCTGGAGCTTTGCTCTCTGTGCGTCTATATGAATGCACTGACAGTCTATCTGAAGAAGGACACCCTGCGGTTTTTCAGCGGTGTCGTCGGGCTTTGTGCCGGTCTGATTGCCATGGTGTATCCTGCCAACATCAGTGAGCTGTATCCGGTGCTGTCTTATCGGACCATTAACTTTTACATACTCCATGCCTCCTTTGTTTTGTTTGCACTCATACAGCTGCAGGACCGTACATTGCTGCAGTACCATTATATGAAAAAGAATTTTCTGATTATCTGCGGCATGTTTACAACAGCGTTTATTATCAATCTGAATCTGCATACGCAGTATATGTTTGTCGGAATTCCACCGAAGATCAGCTTTATCGCAAGTCTGTATCACATTACGGGAATCATGATGTTTCTGCCGACTATCCTGCTGGCACTGTTTCTCATTCAGTGTGCAGTGGTATTTCTATTGCGCAGAGTGTACCGTGTGAAACAGGATATGCAGGGGTCTGTGTGATAATTCTGTGAAATTCGGTCAAATAAGTTCCAAATTTTACCAGATTGTAATACAATAGGATTGTAAAGTTAAAAGGAGGATATTTGATTATGGCTAAATTTGTATGCAGTGTTTGCGGTTATGTTCACGAAGGGGATGCAGCTCCGGAGTTTTGTCCGATCTGTAAGGCGCCTGCTGAAAAATTCACAAAGCAGGAAGGTGAAATGAGCTGGGCAGCAGAGCATGTTGTCGGTGTTGCACAGGGTGCGCCGGAAGATATCATGAACGATCTGCGCATGAACTTTGAAGGTGAATGCAGCGAGGTTGGTATGTACCTAGCAATGGCACGTGTAGCTCACCGTGAAGGTTATCCGGAAATCGGAATGTATTATGAAAAAGCAGCATATGAGGAAGCTGAGCATGCAGCGAAGTTTGCAGAGCTGCTGGGTGAAGTGATTACCGATTCCACAAAGAAAAATCTGGAAATGCGTGTAGATGCAGAAAACGGTGCAACTGCAGGTAAATTTGATCTTGCAAAACGTGCAAAGGCATTGAATCTGGATGCAATTCACGACACAGTACATGAAATGGCTCGTGATGAGGCAAGACATGGGAAGGCGTTCAAGGGTCTGCTGGATCGCTATTTCAAATAACATATATCATAGAAACTGGACAGCTGTGACGGCTGTCTTTTTTTGCAGAAGGAAAAAGCAAGCGGTTAGCTTTACGTGCAGGAGCACAGCGCTTTCTTCAGAAAGGGATATCCTGAAAAACATATACGAATATATACGAATATAAGAGGCTGTCTCTGATTTCATAAACATTTTCTTACAATGCAGGAACGAAAATTGACATTTCCCTGCAGATACGGTATACCTAAGGAAAAGGATGGATGTCATGCTGAAACTGAACCGTATCACACTGGAAAACACAGAGAAAACACATCGCATGGAGGATGTGTCTTTTCACTTTCCCGATACCGGCTTTATCAGCATCCACGGAGATGACGAATCGCTGATGCTGCAGCTCGCAAGACTGCTTGCTGGTCTGCATAAGCCTTGCAGCGGTTCCATGGTTTATGGGGAAGAAGTCATAGAATACTTTACACCGCAGGAGCAGTGCCGTTATCGCAGCGTATGCACTGCGTCTTTATTCTGCGATTTTCAGCTGCTGGAGCAGCGCTCTGTGCTGGATAATATCCGCATGAGCTATGATGAAGATGAACAGGAGCTGGATGATCTGCTGAGGCAGTGGGGGCTGTATGGCAAAAAAGAGACCTGGATAGAGGATCTGGACTTTGACGATCATATCCGAATGGTGCTTTTACGCATCCTGCTGCGCCACCCCCGTGTGCTTGTTGTTTATCCGCCGAGCTCTCCGTTTTCCACAAGGGAATGGGGAAGAATGTTTCCGCTGCTGAAAAAGCTGAGCGCTGGTCTTCTGGTAATAGTAGTACAGGATGAAAACAGCTATCCATGGAGTGATCGCATCATTGAATTCGAAGCCGGGTATGTCATATCAGATTCCTGCGGCCAGGGAAGTGCATATCCGCAGCAGCCAGTCTCGAAAACACAGTTTCAGCTGCAGCCACGGATAGTAAAGCGGATGCAGACCCGACTGCATCACCGCTTCCGTCTGAAATATCTGCTGCTGATGCTTTTGATTCTGACATCTCTGATTCTTGTATCCACTGCTGTGTTTTCAACAACACTGGATGTTACAGAGATTGAGATGCTGTATCTGAAGCAGAACGATCTGACCAGCATCGCTATAGAAAAGCATGCCACCGGAAGCAGTGGAGAAATTTATGAAAAGAAATATGTACCGATGCAGGATGCGGATGTACAAACCCTGAAAAAGGAATTAAAGGGCGATGTGTTTGCCGGTTATGTTCCTGTAGACAGCAATATCGCCATAAAGTCCTCCTATCTGACCTCTGCGGACAGCTATACAATCATTGAAATGGATACTGTGGAAAGGGCAGGCTTGAAAAAAATCTACGGTCATTATCCCGGCAATATTTATGAAACCGCAATTACATATCAGACAGCCCTGAATTTGTTTTCTTCTCAATACGGTGTACAGCCGCCGGAATTTTATCTGTATCAGGCTGTAAGCTGGTATGGATTTCCGCTCACCGTAACCGGAATCATAGCAGAGGATCAGCCCAACAGCAATCTTTCATTAAATATGGGCGGATATGCCGGAAGCACAACCGGCTCCTCCAGTTTGAACAGCGGTTCGCTATACGTATATCCCGGCTTCCATAAGGAGCACAGCAATCAGCAGCAACAGACCTTTGTTCCATCCTCAAAGCGCTTCATTGACAAGCTGACACTGCGCTCCTATGAGGTAGGGAATCTGTATCCGATTCCCTATGCCAATGCCTATTATTTCTATGACGGAGAACAGCTGCATCTGGATAATGATGGGAAGAATCAGTCCATGGTTAAGGAGGATGAGGTCCTGCTGGACTTTTCCATGGCGCTGCGTCTGGGATATCGCTCCCGCTATCTGGAAGGATATCGCGATGATGCACTCCCTTCCTGGGATATGCGGGAGGCCGATTATACCAGCTTTATAAAAAACTGGATCGGTAAAACAATTGAGGTGCAGGCCTATGCTATCGATACAGCACCGGATGACAGCACGCTGATGAAGAAAACAGTGAAAATCAAGGGCTTTCTGTTTCCGATTACCTGGGATTATATGGAGGATTATCTCAAGAATGAGGGAAGTATTTTGATGAACAAGGAGGCAGTGGCAGACTGCATGCAGCCCAATACCATGATACAAAGTGTTTATTTCCATTCAGAAAAGGAAACGGACATGCGGAAAGCATTGCAGTATCTGCGGCAGCATCCAACCTATTCCGCGTTTTTCAGCCGTTCCCGCCTGCTGCAGTTTTTCGTTGTCGATCTCAAAAAAATGAGCTTTCTGCTATTTATCAGTGGTGGTGCTGCCATGCTGCTTTCCATCGCCCTGCTGGTGCATCTGCTGCAATCGATTATGGAGGATGGCAGAAAGGAAATGAGCATTTACTATATGTTTGGAGAGAACATGTACACACTGAAGGGATGTTATGTGCAGCATATCCTTGCCCTGGTTCGCAGGCATACAGTCGCAGGCTGCCTGATGGCAACGCTGGTAGTATCCGTGTTCGTCCTGATGATCTATATGAAGCTGTCGGCAGCGGTCACGATTTTGCTGTCACTGTTTCTTCCGCTGCTTGTGTCCGCAGGCTATCTGCTCCTGCTTACTCTGATCACACACCAGCTTGTGAAAAGAACATGCATAGTTGAAGAGCTGTTTTGTGATGAGAAAAACGGAAATATATGATAAAATATGCTGGAATAAGTGAGGAAGATTATGAACGAACAATTTTTAAAACGTATGCAGGGATATCTGCAGGAGGAATATGAGGAATATCTGAAAACGCTGGATGAGGACGCTTATCGCGGGCTTCGCGTGAATACGGCAAAGCTGTCTGTCGATCAGTTTCACGACTTGAAGGTATGTGCCAGCCAACCATCCTCCATCTGTCCGGAGTCCTTTTATATACCAAAGGATATAAAGGGGCTTGGCAATCATCCTGCGCATCTGGCAGGTCTGTTCTATATGCAGGAGCCAAGTGCCGCCAGTGCTGTTGAGGTTCTGGATGTACAGCGGAATGACTGGGTGCTGGATATGTGTGCGGCACCCGGTGGAAAAAGCACGCAGATCGCTGCTAAGCTGCAGGATCGTGGTTTTCTTGTCAGTAATGAAATTGAAAGCAGGCGGGCACAGATTCTGTTATCGAATATGGAACGCCTCGGCTTTTCGCGATGCATGATTACGAACACCCGTCCGCAGCAAATCGCAAAGGAAATGAGTGGCTGGTTTGACCGGGTGCTGGTGGATGCCCCATGCAGCGGGGAAGGCATGTTTAAAAAGCATTCCAAGGCAATGAATGACTGGAGTGAGGAGCATGTGCTTGCCTGTGCACAGCGGCAGCTGCACATTCTGGATAGTGCCTATGCCGCATTAAAGGAGGATGGCACGCTCGTGTATTCAACCTGTACGTATTCCATGGAGGAAAATGAACAGGTGGTATATGCATTCATGAAGCAGCATCCGGATATGGAGCTTGTGGACTGCGGGGTTGCGTTTGGACGGAGTGGTCTGCCCTATCTGGATTTGGATACGGAAAAGCTGCGAAGAATTTTTCCTATGGATCAGGGAGAAGGGCATTTTGTGGCAAAATTCAGAAAGCATGGCGTGCAGGCAGAGAGTCGAAAACGGGAAGAAAAACCGGCTGTGATTCCGGTGTTTGCTACACAGTTTATAAGGCAGTCATTGCAGGAGCAGCCTGCCTTTCTATATGAAAATAGCGGTCGTATATATGCCATGCAACAGCCATTTTTAAAGCTGAAGGACATCCGTATTCTTCGACAGGGCTGTCAGATTGGTGAAGTCGTGAAAAATCGTCTGGAGCCGCATCAGCATTTCTATGTTTCCAATGCTTACGGAGTGGGCATGAAACAGTGTTATGAGATGGATGATGCGCAATGTCTCAGCTTTTTGCAGGGGCAGCAGCTGCCAATAGCAGGGTATAAGGGTTACACGCAGATGCTGTGGAAAGGATATGCGCTCGGCTTTGCCAAGGGGGATGGCATGGTTTTAAAAAACAAGTATCCCAAGGGACTGCGGATTCACTGAAGCAGAATTGCATCAGATACCATGAGTTTAGGCGCAAACAGCGTCTTTTTTTGTCTAAAAGTTATTCAAACCCCTTTTTTAGGGGTATTTTTCGTATCTCCACTATTCTTTAAATGTGATAATATGTAGAAGCAAAGGGAACGACAGTGTCAAAACAGGTACAAAAAAACGACCTTCTTCAGTCGCTGACATGTTGTCCTACAGTACCTTACTGTAAGTCCATGTAATGATTTCTACACTCATATTTATAACACCTGCGTCACAGTTTGTAAATGCTTTTGTAGGAATTTGTGGAGAATTCCGCAATTTTTTGTAGGATTTCCCTTTTTATGGTTTTCAACGTTGATTCCAATACTTTCTGCTTCACACTCTTTTTCAGCGGACCTTGTTTTCCTCTGTCCTTTTGTGTGCGCATCCGGTACTGGAATTTTTTTGTGAAAGGAGTCTTATCTATGTTGAACAAGAAACGTGTTCTCGCTTCAGAGGATATCCTGCGCTATGGCCGCAGTGAGGATCCCTTTGATCATATGCCCTCTCTTGAGGAGTGGCTGCTCTATTTCCTTGAGCATTTTGTGAAGCTGAACGCAAAGCCGAACACCTATGCCAGCTTCCGCAGCTATATCCACAGTCATATCTGTCCTCTGCTCGGTGATTATCCGCTGAATGAGATTACAGAACCCATCCTCCAGGCCTATGTGAATATCAAGCATGAGAACGGCAGACTGGATGGAAAGGGCGGTCTGGGTGTCAAGACCCTGAAGGAGCACATCATGGTCCTGAAGCTCTCCTTCAAGCGGGCGATCCAGCTGGGCATCGTCTCCTATGATCCCTGCCGCTGTGTGGAATATCCAAAGGAAGTGAAGAAAGAGGTCCGCGTATTGAGCGTGCAGGAACAGAAGCGTCTGACAGCTGCCATCACGCCTGTATATAAGGAAAATTCCCTGCTGCCGGTGCTGATATCGCTATCCATGCGGGTCTTCGTATCGGAGAGGTGAGTGCGCTGCGGGTCGAGGATATCTGTCTGTCTAGGCGATTGATCGTGGTGGATGAATCCCTGAATCGCGTGATGACCTATAACGAAGATGGAACGGTCGTCTGCTGTCCACTTGTCTATCAGACCACAAAATCCAGCAGAGTGCGCAAGGTACCGATGAATGAGGAGCTGTACGAGGGAATCGTGAAGGCGCTGGAAAAGAAGAAAGAGGGAGCGAGGAGCTATGGAAGACCGCGTGCAAGCCTGCCGGAGGATTTCCGGGAACAGGTGGAGTACTGTCAGAAGAATCATATCCCGCTGGAGACCTACCGCAGAAGGACCTCACTGAAAAAGGCCACCTTTTATAAATATGTAAAGGTGCTGCAGGATGCGGATTGATAGATGCACACGACAGGAAATGAGCAGGTACTGTTTGCTTCCTGTTTTTATATGTCAGTGGCGCCTTGTTTGACAACTATAAAACTAATTACATACGATAGGGACTTCACCTTTTTTATTTTTGACGGATGTGATAAAATAAGGCAGGAAAGTGGTGAGAATATGCTGATATCAGTAGAGCATCTGAGCAAACGCCAGAACATAAAAGAAATTGTCAACGATGTAAGCTTTGCCATCGAGGACCGGGATAAAATTGCATTGATCGGAGTAAACGGAACAGGGAAAACAACACTGCTGCGTATGTTGGCAGGTCTGGAAACCTATGAGGAAGGATCTATCACGAAAAAAAGCGGATTGCGTGTATCATATCTGCCACAGGACCCTGTCTTTGATGAAGACGATACCATTCTTCATCAGATATTGTCTATGGATAAGGAAATACAGGAATTCGAAGCAAAATCAATCTTGGGAAAGCTGGGGATTTCAGACAGCTCTTTGAATATATCCCATTTGAGCGGAGGACAGAGAAAGCGGGTTGCCCTTGCAAGAGCGCTGCTGAAGCCCTGTGATCTGCTGATTCTGGATGAGCCTACCAACCATCTGGATAATGAGATGATCGAATGGCTGGAAGCCTATCTGATCCGCTATGCACATGCATTGATCATGGTGACGCATGACCGTTATTTTCTTGAGCGTGTATGCAATACCATGATGGAAATTGACCGCGGCAGTATGTATACCTATCATGCAAACTATTCCACCTATCTGCAGGAAAAGGCAGAGAGAGAAAGCATACAGGCGGCACAGGAGAAGAAACGCCAAAGCATTCTTCGCAAGGAGCTGGCATGGATGCGTGCGGGCGTACAGGCGAGGGGAACGAAGAGCAGAGAGCGTATCGAACGATTTCATAAGCTGAATGATATGGAATCTGTAAAAGAACAGGGACAGGTTGTGCTGGATACGATAACTTCGCGTCTTGGCAGGAAAACGATAGAGATCGATGCGATTTCCAAGGCATATGGGAGTCATGTATTGTTTCAGAATCTGAGCTATACGCTTACTAGAAATGATCGTATCGGTATTCTGGGACCAAACGGCTGCGGCAAAAGTACACTGCTTCATGTACTGGCAAAGGATATAGAACCGGATCAGGGAAGCGTCGTGCTTGGTGAAACAGTTAAGCTTGCGTACTTTCGTCAGGGCTGCGAGGAAATGGATATGTCACAAAAGGTGATTGACTATATCCGGGACAGCGGTAATGAGATCCGTACACTGGAGGGAACCTACAGTGCATCACAGATGCTGGAACGGTTTCTGTTTGATTCCAGAATGCAGCATACTCCTATCGGCAGATTATCCGGAGGGGAACGCCGCCGTCTGTATTTATTGAAAATACTGATGCAGGCACCGAATATTCTTTTCCTGGATGAGCCTACCAACGATTTGGATATCCAGACCCTGCAGATACTTGAGGACTACCTGGATAATTTTAACGGTGCAGTCATTGTAGTATCCCATGACCGCTATTTTCTGGATCGTATATGCGATAAGCTGTTTGTATTTCAAAACGGAAATGTACAGCAATTTATCGGCGGATACAGTGCCTATATGGAGCTGGGAACAGCAAAAGAGAAGAAGGAAAAGAAAAAAGTCGAGCGGGTTTCACAGCAGCAGCTTCGTATGAGCAGTAAGGAAAAGCAGGAGCTGGAGCATATGGAAGAGGATATAGCAGCTTTGCAGGAACAGCTGGAGCATTTGGACATGGAAATGAATGCTGCCGGAGATGACTTCAAGAAGATACAGGAGCTGGCAGATCAACGCGATATTCTGGAACAAAGCATAGAAGAGAAAATGGAGCGCTGGATGTTTCTGGAGGATAAAAAGCAGGAAATAGAAAACGCGAAGGGAAAATAATAAAATCACGGATACAGAAAAGCTGACAGTATTGCCGGCTTTTTTTGCTGAAACAGAAAATTCGGCTTCAAATGGAAAATTACGTATATATCATATGTCATCTATGCTATCCGCCGGTTTTCAAATCAGGAAGGTTATATTGCTTTATGTGCTATCAGCCATTACAACAGCACATTTCAAAATAAAAGGGAGTTTGCAATAGGAAGCAGTGCTGCTTACTGCTTAGCATGATTGGTATAGGACTCTGGAAAACTGCATACGGGACGACAATTACGAGTCCGTATACATTTTACGTATCCTTCATATTATGGTATAATAAGGCTCTTAAAAGGAAGTGGTTTATCTTTGAAACCGGATGTGTTATACCAGACAGCTAAGAGAAAAATCCTGGATGCCCTGCCGGACATTCTTTTCTTTTTGTTTTTATTTTATGCAATTCTTGTTTTATTCGGTGTACAGTATGTGATCGTTGTATCCTTTGTGACCCTGCTCTATAAAATACGCAGAAAGAGGAAGCAGACACCGCGCAGATTATGTATCATGTTTTTTGTACAGATGGCATTGAGCATACTGGCATTTCTGGCATCGCATTCCTTGCTTGCCTGTGTGCTGCTGAATATCGCAGTACCCTTTCTTCTTGTCTTTCTGCAATCCTCGCAGTTTAATCAAAAGGGATATATGGCAAGTGCCATGGGGTTTGTCTTTTTGCAGCTGCGTCCGATACCCTATACAGATTTCATGACCTATCTGCTGGTAATGGCATGTTCTCTTGGTTTTGCAGTATGCTGTCTGCTGCTGTCCTCCTATGGACATCGCAGAGAGGATGATTATGCACTGGTCAGAAAAGGGATAGCGCTTTTACAGGAACAGATGGATGCCTATCTCAAACAGAAAACAGATCAGCAGCGAAAGGAAAATCTGGTGAATATTCAGAGATTGCTTTATAAGCAGGCATACCAGAGCCGCGGCTTCACCTATATCGCGACGAAGGAGGGAAGGCTGCGTTACCTGTTTGCATTACTTCTGCAGCGAAGCAGTTATTTCCTGGAAAATATGGATAATATCCCTGTATGCAGTGAACAGCAGCAGGTGCTTTTACAAAGATGTATGCACTTCCTGAAGCATGCCGAGAATTTCAACTGTACGGATAATTCAATGCTGCTGGAGGAAGGGCAGAAGCTGTTTACTGCCTGCCGAAAAAAGCAGGATGCCGTTTCCCTGTTTCTGCATAACTTTTTACAGCTCTTTTTACAGATTCTCAAAGATTTGCAGGATAACAAAAAAGAAGCAGTCCATCGGGAATGGAAGCTGCCGGAGGAACGAAAGCTGCGTAATCGGCTGCGTATGGACAGCTTTGAATTTCGTTTTGCAAGCCGTCTTTCTCTGGTTCTGCTCTGCGGATTTCTATTCGCCCGTTTGTCGAAGCTGGATCATTCCTACTGGCTGGTGCTGAATGCATTTCTGCTGCTGCAGCCCATGTATGAGGAAAGCGCCTATCGTCTGAAAACCAGATTCATCGGAACAGTCTTCGGCTGTACGGTTATTTATCTGGTACTTCCGCATTTTCCCGGCGTTGCAGGACACTTTCTATTTGCCAGCATCGTCGTATCGCTGATGTATTGTGCAACACCGGGCACCTGGATTCAGGCGATGTTCTCTACCTGCTTTGCCATCACACTGACTTCGCTTGCCATGCAGGAAACAATCGCGATTGAGATGCGCCTTACCTATGTAGCTGTGGCAATTCTGCTTGTATTGATCGTCAACCGGTTCTTTTTTCCTACCAGTCGCAGCGGATTATTTCAAGCAAACATGAAGCGGATGTTTCATATGCAGCATTCCTATCTGCGTATTCTGCAGGGGAGTCTGCATGCACCGCTGGATTACGGTATCATTATGGACGCATTAACCAGCTTTCATATGGTGTATGACCAGATACTGGAGTACCTGCAAGGCAGCAGTGAGAATATCGAGCTTTATCGCCATTTGCTGTCTGCGTTCTGGCATATGAGTGTGGAGATGGAGCAGATGATTTTTACCGTGCAGCATGATACCTTAACAGAGGACCAGGAGCAATCAGTAGAACAATTTATTCATATGTGTGATGCAATGATTCAAAGCTGTGAGGTGGGAAAGACTGTTCAAAAGGAGAAAAGGGCATTTCTTACTGAGGACGTATCTGACAATGAACTCTTTCAGCTCATGCAGCGATATTATCGGCATGCTTCGGATATCAGCAGTATTTGCTTATCCAGACAGCTTTAAGAGAAGAATACAAGCTTCTTATGCTTTGCATTTGGGCAGTGAAGCAGAGATGGACAGCTTGTGTATACAAAGCGTGTCCAAAAAAACAATCTGATTTTCCTAATCATTATTGAATTCTAGACTCCTGCTTTCGCATACAGATTATTGATCTCTATGATTGTTTTCGTCAGAGGTGCTTCAGGCTGCTAAGCTTATATGTTTTCACTTTTCGTATATTGTGAAATTTTCAATATGCATCCTGTAGAAATTTGTGATATCCGCGTGATAATAAATCTTACAAGATATTGAAATAAGTACAAAAATAGATTACAATAGGATTGTAAAAAGGGTTACATAAATTTTTAAATAAGGAAAAGAATTATCGGACATATGCCGCTTAACGGTATATGTCTGGTTTTTGTTTACGGGGTTGTGCTAAAAAGATAATATTAATAGAATTCAACGGGGAATGAAGGGATGATATGTATGTCACGAAAACAGGCGAAGCTGGAGAAGCTGAGCATTGAGCTGATCCGTCTTTATTTTGAGGAGCATGATTTCGAGCTTTTAAAAGAATATCTTTCTAATGAAATATCCATGATGGGAGAACACCGGTCAGCTTTATGTCATGGTATGCAGGAAGTGGAACGTGCTTTACAGGAGGTTTCCATTATCTATGGGGAGATGGTTCATCTTCAGGATGTCTATTGTGAAATCATATATCAAAAACAGGATATTGCAGTCGTAGCTTTTACCTGTATACAGCATGCACTCGGCTCAGGCCTGCTGTGTAGATTGAAGGTCTCTCTGGTATGGGAGATGGAAGCAGGGGGATGGAAAATCCGCCACATACATCAATCCCTTTCTGATGACGCTACAGAGCGTGAAAATCCGGCAATTCATCAAAATACAGCGAAGCTGCCTGTATATAATCAGCACTGTGATACACTGACGCAGATTTTTAATCTGGAGGGGTTCGTGGAAGCGGCAAGAGAACTGCTACAGCATACAAACCAGCAATATGCGCTTTTCAAATTTGGTATCAGTGACTTTCGTTTTATCAATCAGATTCACGGCTATGCATTTGGTGATGATGTACTGAAAAGCATTGCCCGCAACCTGCAATCCTTCTGTCAGAAGGACGAGCTGTGTGCGCGTATCGAAAAGGATACCTTTGCGGCACTTTTACGGTTTACAAGCATAGATGATTTTTATAACCGTCTGCACTGTATCCGCAAACATCTGCTGGACGAACCTATCGTGTCCTGTCTAAAGCATACGTTGCAATATATCGGTGGTGTTTATCTGATTCAGGATGCCTGTGGGGAAAGTATAAAGTCTATGCTGGATAAAGCAGTACTGGCAATGCAGTATGTGGAACGAAATAGCCGGGTCAGTGATTTTGTTTATTTTGAGGATTGGATGCTGGATCAGAAAAACCGCAGAAGTGAGCTGCTTGAGGAAGCAATAAAAGCTATACAGGAGGATACCTTCCAGTTGTTCATACAGCCGCAGTTTCTGTTAAGTGACGGGAGAGTTGTATCCGGTGAAGCTCTGTCACGCTGGTTTTTAAAGGATGGCAGCTGTGTATCTCCAGATGAATTCATCCCGCTATTTGAAAAGCACGGCGTGATATCTGGCTTTGATTTCTATGTATTACATAAGCTATGTAAATTTATGCGGACATGCCTCGATGAAGGGAAAGAGCTGGTGCCGATTTCCATAAATCAGTCCCGTTTGCATATAAAAGAGCGCCAATATCTACGAAGGTTTTGTGAAATTGTGGATTCCTATGCAATACCTCATGAAAAGCTTGTTTTTGAACTGACAGAATCTGCATTTACAGATAATGCAAATGACCTTCAGGTATTTATGAAGGATATACATGATGCCGGTTTTCAGATTGCTATCGATGATTTTGGAACAGGATATGCCGGTATCGGTATGCTGAGTCAGGTGGATGCGGATATACTGAAGCTGGATAAAGGGATGCTGAATGGAATCAATACGGATCGCCGCCAGATGACAATATTCTGGAAAATCATTGAAATGGCTCACAGCATCGGTATGCAGGTAATTTGTGAGGGGATTGAAACCAGGGAGCAATACGCTGACCTGAGAATGCTGCGCTGTGATATCGGGCAGGGGTTTCTGGTCAGTCGTGCGATAGCAGCAACTGAATTTGCTGAGAAATATCTTAGATAAAAAGAGTATAATATTGAATGTGTGAGTGACAGATACTCGGACTTATCATGACACTTCTGTTTCGTGTTTACAGTTACTTGCAATAGCTGTAAATAGTGATACAAAAACCGCTTTCTGTAATGTTTTCCTGCAGAAACGGTTTTCTTTTACATGGGAATGCGGTAGAATACAACTAGGTGATAACATGGTACAAATTGGAAATGACTGGGACGAGCTGTTAAAGGATGAATTTCAGAAGGAGTATTATCAGAAACTGCGCGTTTTTCTGGCAAGAGAATATAAAACGCAGACAATTTATCCGGGCATGTATGATATTTTCAATGCATTGCGTTATACAGCATATCAGGATGTAAAGGTTGTTATTTTAGGGCAAGACCCATATCATGGTCCGGGACAGGCACATGGTCTGTGCTTCTCTGTGAAAAAAGGAGTAAATCCTCCGCCGTCTCTTGTAAATATCTATCAGGAGCTGCATGATGATCTGGGATGCAGTATTCCGCCTCATGGAGAGCTTACAAAATGGACGAAGGAAGGCGTGCTTCTGCTCAATACTGTTCTAACAGTACGTAGAGGGCAGGCAAATTCCCATCGTGGCAAAGGATGGGAGATTTTAACGGATGAGATCATTCGCAAGCTGAATGAGCGTGAAAAGCCTATCGTATTTCTGTTATGGGGAAGGAATGCTAAGGAAAAGAGCACACTGATAACAAATCCTGCTCATCTGATCCTAAGCTGTCCGCATCCAAGTCCGTTCAGTGCAGATTATGGCTTTTTCGGATGTCGTCATTTCTCAAAGACGAATGCCTTTTTACAAGAGCATGGACAGCAGCCGATTGACTGGCAGATTGACTAAAAATCTCTTAAAACAGGGGAATGCTACCATTGGTTGACAAAATAATACAAAGCGCTAATACAGGTTGGTGGTGTAAGCCAGCCTGTTTTTATACAATGATGACGAGGTGATTAAATTGAAATTTGAAGAAAATTTGAGAGAGGCAAGGAAGCAGTATGGCTATTCACAGGAAGAGCTCGCGGATAAGCTGAATGTATCAAGACAGGCGGTTAGTAAGTGCACCAAAGGCGCGCAGAGCGGGAAAATGGAAGTGCCTATCCTGAGCTGGATAAGCTGATGCTGATTTGTGAGCTGTTCACTGTACGCTGGATGATTTACTGAAAGGGGATATGAAAGAGAATTCCGGTGTGAGTCGTGATACTTATGAGACCCATGAGCTGACAAAAACGAAAGGAATCACCGTTGGAATTGGTTGTATTCTTGCGGGGATTTGTGCCTATTGCTTTTTGAAGCCTTCTATGGATAATGAAGACATGCTGAATATTGTATTTCTGATTTTCGCAATTATTGGAATCCTTATTCTTGTCTTCTTCGGTATGAAGGATACCGCATTCAAGCGCAGATATCCGCAAATTCCTCAGGATATCTATACTGCATATGAGCTGGATGGCTTTCATAGGAAATTTAATAGTATTGTTGTGGCTTCCATTGGGATTATATGATTCAGTATCGTCATTGAACAGCTGTTGGAAATGAAGCTACCTGAATATCATGCATACGGTGTTTTTATGACACTTGTGACAATTGCCATACTGCTTCTTGTATATTACGGTATGCGAAAAGAAACCTATCAGCGAACAACTGCTTATGCGCAGATGGCAGAAAAAGACGATGAGCTGATTGGTAAGTGGTGCGGCTGTATCATGATGGTTTGTGCAGCTGCTTATCAGCTTTATCTGGAATATTTGGAATGTTAGCTGGATTGTATTTCCAATCGGAGGAATCCTATGTGGAATCGTGTCGATTATATTATCAAAAGAGGAGCATTCCCGGTAAAAAGAGCATGTTATTTTTACTTTCGATTATAAATGTAGGAGCTGTATCGATATTCACAAGGTCGAGAATACCCATCATCTATGGCATATAGATAAGTATACAACCGGTGAACAGTGGCTTACATGCTGTATTAGCTTCAAAAACGAAAGGAGCATCTTTACAAAAACTGCAGAGCATTCGATGTAAAAAAAATCCTGTATTTGAGTAATTCAGATACAGGACTGTTTTTGCTTATGAACGGGAGCTGGCAAGCTTGCGCTGTCGCTCACTTGCAAGGGCCTCCTCATCCTCCTTCGCAAAGCGTTCGCTTAACCGCGCATTGCTCAGCATCAGCTTCAATCGGTTTTCCTGATTGACCTTTGTTGCGCTAGGATCATAATCCACTGCAACAATATTTGCCATCGGATATTTATCCTTGATTTTTCTGGTCATACCCTTGGCAACAATATGGTTGGGAAGACAGCCAAACGGCTGACAGCAGACGATATTATGCACACCGTTTTTGATCAGGGTGACCATTTCACTGGTGAGCAGCCATCCCTCTCCCATCTTGGTCCCGCGGTTGATGATTCCTTCGCTGTTTTCGATAACCTCCTGAAAGGTATCCGGTGCACGGAAGATTCCCTGCTTCTGTATTGCCGTAATGGCTTTTTTCTGCATATTCTGAATCAGCTTATCCGCCATCTGAATGAAGCGGTAGCTCTTTTTATTACGCCCGTAGTACGCGTGATCGATCAGCGAGTTTTCAAGGCAGTAAAGACCAAAGTCAAGAACACCGCTGACAACGGGCTCACAGCCCTCACGAATCAGGAAGTCCTCCAGCTCGTTATTGCCCAAAGGGGCATACTTCATATAAATCTCACCGACGATTCCCACCTGAATTTTCGGCTTCTGGCTTCTCGGCAGAGCCGCAAAATCATGCAGCATTTCCTGATAATTATGCTTCATTCGCATATAGGACAGGGAATCAAACTGCGCGGTGATCGTATCGATCCATGTGGTTACCAGTGCATCTGTACTGCCCTTTTCCAATTCATACGGCTTGCACTGATTTTTGATCCACATCAGCATATCTCCGTATAAAAATGCATATAATAATCTCAGCAGCATCTTAGGAGTCAGCTTGAAGCCGCTGTTCTTTTCCAGCTGGGAAAAATTGACAGAAATAACCGGAACATGCTCAAATCCGGCCTGAACCAGTGCCTTGCGCAGAAGATGGATGTAGTTGGAAGCCCGGCATCCGCCTCCTGTCTGGGTGATTGCCAGCGCAATGTGTGCGGTATCGTATTTTCCGCTTTTCAATGCATCGATCATCTGACCGATTACAAGCAGGGCGGGGTAGCAGGTATCATTGTGCACATTCTTTAAGCCTTCATCAATGATCTGCTGTCCCTCTGTTTTCAGGATTTCCACACGATAACCTTCCTTGCACAAAATATTGCGCAGGAACTGGAAATGAATCGGCAGCATCATCGGTACAAGGATCGTATGTGTTTTTTTCATTTCCTTCGTGAATTCTACATGTGACATACTCATCCCTCCCTTTCTTCCATGGCAGCCTGCAGTGAGCGGCAGCGAATCTTCACCGCACCGAGGTTGTCAACTTCATCGATTTTAATCTGTGTATACAGCTTTCCATTGCTTCGAAGAATATCCTTAACCTCATCTGCGGTAATCGCATCGATTCCGCATCCGAAGCTTACCAGCTGAATCAGCTCCATATGCTCCTGCTGTGCCACATACTGTGCGGCATTGTACATACGGGAGTGAAAGGTCCACTGATTTAAAACGTGAACACTTGGCAGCACGGCCTGTTTAGCGATACTGTCCTCACTGATTACGACGAATCCCAAATTGTTCAGCAGTCTGTGAATTCCATGATTGATCTGCGGATCGACATGGTATGGACGTCCGGCAAGCACTATGACATCACGGTGATTGCGTCGAGCGAACGCTATGGCATTGCGTCCTTCCTCCTGCACGCGGTCCTTAAACTGCTGATAGGCGAAATAGGCGTGATTGCTGGCAGCCTGAACATCCCTGAATGGAATATCCATCTGCCGGGCTTTGAAATATTCAAACATTTTTTGATCGAAGATACGCTTATCCTCAAGATATACGTAGGGATACAGAAACTTTACATGTTCCAGATTCATATTTCCTTCCACAACCTCCGGATAATAGGCAACGACCGGGCAGTTGAAATGATTGTCTCCCATGTCCTCATTGACGTTGTAGGTCATGCATGGATAGAAAATTGTCTGCAGGCCCTTATCGATGAGCGACTGAATATGACCGTGCACCAGCTTGGCAGGATAACAGATCGTATCACTTGGAATCGTATGCTGTCCAAGGGAATACAGTGCCTTGCTGGAACGATCGCTCAAGACGACCTCATAGCCAAGATTGGTAAAGAAGGAATGCCAGAAGGGAAGGTTGTCATACAGATTCAAAACAAGCGGAATCCCGATTTTTCCCCGGATGCCGGGTACCCCCTTCAGCTTCAGCAGCTCCTCATATTTATAATCATACAGATTCGGCAGCTTTTCCTTATTGACCTTTCCGGTCACCGGACGCTCACACTTGTTGCCGGCGATATGCTTTGCTCCGTCTGCAAAGGTGTTTACGGTCAGATTGCAGTGATTGGTGCACAATGCACAATGAAAGGCCTTTGAGCTGTGCGTAAAGCTGTCAATATCTTCCTTTTTCAGTAGAGAGGATGCAGTGGCTTTTTTCTCCTTCGCAATCAATGCGGCTCCATATGCCCCCATCAGATGGGAAATACTTGGACGAATGACGTTTCTTCCAAGCTCCAGCTCAAAGCTTCGCAGCACCGTATCATTCAGGAAGGTTCCTCCCTGTACGACGATCTGCTTTCCGATATCATCCGGACTTTTGGCACGTATGACCTTATACAATGCATTTTTTACGACACTCATACATAAGCCGGCAGAGATATCCTCCATGCTGGCTCCGTTTTTCTGTGCCTGCTTGACACTGGAATTCATAAAGACCGTACAGCGTGTTCCAAGGTCCACCGGATGCTTTCCGGATAACCCCATGCGGGCGAATTCCTCAATATCATAGCCCATGCTTTTTGCGAATGTTTCAATGAAGCTTCCGCAGCCGCTGGAGCAGGCTTCGTTCAACAGGATATCATCAATCGTATGATCACGAATCCGGAAGCATTTCATATCCTGACCGCCGATATCGATGATGAAGTCTACCTGCGGGTTGAAGTAGTGGGCCGCATGGTAATGGGCAATCGTCTCCACAACACCGATATCCAGATGGAAGGCATGCTTCATCAGCTCCTCCCCATAGCCCGTTACCGCACTGTGTATGATGTGAATGCGGTCCTCCATCAGGGCATAGAGCTTTGCGAGCTCCTTCTGTACAACATCCACAGGATTTCCCATATTCCCGGCATAGCTTTCATATAAAATGCGGCATTGTTCATCGATCAGCACCAGCTTGGTTGTGGTACTGCCGGCATCGATGCCCAGATAGGCATTGCCTCTGTAGGTGTGGATATCACTGCGCTCCACACTGGCACTGGTATGGCGCTTTTTGAATTCCTCATAATCCTCTTCACTTTCAAAGAGTGGGGGAAGACCTTGCGTCTGTATCTTTTTGGCAGCCATAGCCTCCATTTTTTCAAGCAGCTCCTCATAGGAGAAATCCACAGCCTCATTTGCCGCATAGACGGCACTTCCCAGTGCTACAAAATAAGGGGCGAGCTCCGGGAAATTCGCTTCCTGATCACGGAGCTTCAGTGTTTCCTTAAAGCGCTCCTGCAACCCCTTTAGAAAATGCAGGGGACCTCCCAGAAACAATACATTTCCTTCGATATTTCTTCCCTGTGCCAGTCCGGCGATACTCTGATCGACGACCGCCTGAAAGATACTTGCCGCAAGGTTTGATTTTTCACAGCCCTGATTGATCAGCGGCTGCACATCGCTTTTTGCGAATACACCGCAGCGTGATGCAATCGGATACAGCGTGGTATGCTGCAGGGACAGCTGATCCATCGTTTCCAGATCGACATCCAGCAGGGTTGCCATCTGATCGATAAACGCTCCGGTACCACCGGCACAGGTGGAGTTCATACGCTCCTCCAGCGTTCCCTGTAAAAAGATGATTTTGGCATCCTCTCCGCCAAGCTCAATAACGACATCACTTGCCGGATAATATTTACGCACAGCCTGGGCTGTTGCGAATACCTCCTGTACGAAAGGAAAACCTGCATCATCTGCGATTCCCAGGCCCGCACTGCCGGTAATGGCAAGTGCGATTCTCTGTCCCTGTAACAGCTCACGCAATTCCTTCAGCTTGGAAACACTCATTTCCCGTACCTTGGATTTGTGGCGCTCATAGCTCTTGTACACAATCTCATCCTGATCGTTGAGAACCACTGCCTTCAGGGTTGTGGAACCTACATCTATTCCCAGTTTATATGTCATAGGCTACTCCTTTCTCTCAAGCATTTTGAACATCGTTTCCCGCAGTTCAGGCAGAATCTCCTCTATGGAATCCGGCTGCTCGAAGAAAATAGCGTTGTAACAGACAAATCCGATGATTTCCATCATCATCAGAAAACGATTGAGTGCTTTCTTTTCTGTTTCCTGTTCCCGCCTCAGCAGCTTCAGAAAATCCGGCATGCGTTCGATATGGGTAAACACCATATCCCGATGTTCCTTTGTATCCAATATAGAAGCAATGTTTTTCTGAATCGTACGAAGCAGCTTCGGATGCTGAATATAATAGGTGATCAGCTCGTCGATGAAGGTGCGCTTCCAGCAGGTGCTGTTAGTAAGTGCAGCCTCATAGGAGTGATTGAGGATATCGTTCATCAGACAGCCGTGCTGCTTGGTAAGAATTTGAGAAATCAATTCCTTCTTATCCTTATAATATACATAGAACGTCCCTTTTGCGACATTTGCACGCCTGACAATCTCATTGACAGAGGTTGCCTCCACACCCTGCTCATGAAACAGTGCGACAGCAGCATCCTGAATGCGTGATCGTTTACTTACGGATTCTTCCACAAAAAACACTTCCTTTAGTTATACATTTTTATAGTTTATACCTATAATGACCGCCGGTCAATAGATTTGCACCTTTTTTTAGACAGAATTCATAAAAGTATTGTTCATACTGAATGTGTAACCGTTTTCTATAGAAATTAAAATTTCTTCTTTACAATGTAACAATGTTTTGTTAATATATAAGTGTAATAAAACAATGTTACGTTAGAGGTGATACAATGGAAATATCCAAGAAGGATCTACTGAAGACGACCGGCATCTCGTATGGCCAGCTGTATCGGTGGAAACGGGAGGGTCTGATTCCCGAGGAATGGTTTGTCAAGCGCTCCAGTCCGACAGGGCAGGAAACCTATTTCCCCCAGGAGAAGATACTCAAGCGCATTCATGCCATACAGCAGCTGAAGGACAGCTATTCTTTAGAGGAGCTTGCCCGGATTCTGACACCGGAGGTTAGCAACCGTCTGTTCTGTGAGGAGGATCTGGAGCATTTCGATGAACTGGATATTGATGTGGCAGCGGATTTCATGGATGCTATGAGCAAGGACAGCTTTGTATTTCTGGAGGTGCTTGTTATGATTGCCCTGTCCCAGGCGATGGTTGATAGTGCAATTACAGAGGAGGAACGCACGCATGCCGTTTCATTTTTAAGTAAAAGGATGAGTGAACTGCACAGTGCGGATTATGTCTTGGAGCTATTGCAGGTGCAGGGACACCTGTATATTCTGTTGAAAAAGGAAGGCAGTGAGGTTTATCTGGATGACGGCCTTGTTGCAATACGTTCCATCCACTTGAATGAATTAAGCAATGCGATTAAGCTGAAATACAAGGAAACCTTTCAGTTTACATTTGATGAAGAGGAGATGAGATCATGATGACATATCGCGTAAAACGGATTCTTTGGGGACTGGTGTTTGTCGCCATCGGGATCGGCTATCTGGGAACGCAGCTGGACTGGTGGGACTTCACCATATTCTTTCCCGGCTGGTGGACCATGCTGCTGATTCTGCCTGCACTCTACAGCATGCTGGATCACGGCCTGCATTTCTATAATATATTTACAGTGCTGGCAGGCTGCTACTTTCTGGCAGATGCCAATGCGTGGATTGATGTAAAGCTGACATATCCTGTCTGGATGGCGATTATCTGCATTGCAATCGGACTGCGTTTATTATGTACAAGGAGGGTTCGCTGGTATGAATACAAATCACATGAATACAACGATTGAGGGAATCGGTTCGATTTCCGGTGGTAAATACGGCCGTATTGATATTGAAGGTGTCGGCTCGATTAACGGCGATTTGGAGTTTGAGGTTTTAAGCATCGAGGGTACCTGCAAGTGCAGCGGGGATTTAAAGGGTGGCACCATGGATGTGCAGGGGGTTATGACCTGTAAAAAGGATATTCGTGTAAGACGTCTGGATATCGAGGGTGTTGTGAAGAGCGATGGTATCCGGGTGTATGCCGATGAGATTTATGTAGAGGGTGTCCTGAACAATAAGGGAGAGGTGAATGCCGACAAGGTCCGTATTGAAGGCTGTGCTTCCCTGAATGATCTGTTCGGTGATGATATCCGGATCAACTATGGTCATGGTCAGCATATTTTCCATGGTCTGTTCGGCTTTCGACCGGAAAAGAGAAATACGGCGCGCAATATTGAGTGCAGTCAGCTGACTGCCTGCAATATGTCCTGTCATTCCATCAGTGCGACCGAAATTCATCTGTCCAGCCATTGCCGTGTTGATCACATTACCTGCGATGGCAAGCTGGTATATGACAGTACCTGCCGCATCGGCAGTATTGACGGTGATTGTGAAAAAATTGTTAAATAGAAAAACGGCCGGTAGGGATTGCGCTTACCGGCTTTTATGATATAATTCTTACGATTGCAGGGGATGGTGATAGTATGAAAATGCAAAAAATTATGTATGACTATGTGTATGTTGTGATCGGCGGTTTTCTGTTTGCCGTTGGCCTGAACCTGTTCATTGTACCGCTGGATTTGTACAGCGGCGGGGTGATTGGTATGGCACAGATTATCCGTACAGTGCTGGCGCAGTATGCCCATATGGACTTCGGTCAGCTGGATATCGCCGGTATTATCAACTTTTTAATGAATGTGCCTTTATTTATCCTGGCATATCGCAGCATTTCCAGAAAGTTTTTTGTGAAGACACTGCTTTGTGTCCTGACACAGACGGTTGCCTTTACGATTGTTATGATACCCTCCACACCGATTCTTGACGATGTGCTTGCGGCCTGTCTGATTGGCGGTTTGATTTGCGGCTTCGGTATTGGTTTGGCTCTTCGAAGTGGCGGAAGCGGTGGCGGACTGGATATTCTGGGGGTATACTTCACAAAGAAGTTTTCAGATTTCAGCGTCGGACGTCTTTCCAATATCATCAATGTTCTGGTATTCGGTGTCTGTGCGATTCTGTTTAATGTAACCACGGCGATCTATTCCATTATCTATACAGCCTGTATGTATCTCGTTGTCGATAAGACGCACTATCAGAATATTAATATGACAGCGATGATTTTCACCAAAGAGGAGGAAGTACAGGAAAGTATTATGAAGGAAATGGGCAGGGGGGTCACCTACTGGAAGGGGGCAGGAGCGTATACGAAGACAGATACGCATATTCTTGTCACGGTCATCTCCAAATATGAGGTAACACAGCTGAAGAAAATCATTTATAAGATTGATCCCAGGGCTTTTGTCATCTTCAACGAGGGTATGAGCATCAGTGGGAATTTTGAGAAGCGGTTGTAAATAATCGCTTTTTCTCTTTAGAAGGGAGGCTGCTTATGCGAACCATCACAAGGGAAGAGGTACGAAGCCATCTTTTTCAGGCACATCATCTGGTTACTCCGGCAGATTCTTTACCAGAAGCGGCGGGGGTATGCGGGTTTCAGAACAGTCCCCCCGGTACGTGGCTGTGTGCGGCGTTTAACCGGCTGCGCTCATGCAGTGCATGGCAGCTGCAGCAGGAACTGGATGAGGGCAGGGGGATTATGCAGGCATGGAGTCTGCGTGGTGCACCGTGGATTTTTCCGCTTCATGATGCAGGGGTGTATCTGGATGCACTTTGTGCAGAGGAAGGGGAGTCCTGGATCTATACAAACGGGCTGCGCTGTTGTCAGAAAGAAATCGGTGTTCCTTTTTCGGTGCTGTTGCAGGAGCTGATGCAATGCCTGCAGGTACTGGAGAAGGAACCGGTTGTGTCCAAGCAGCGACTGGATCAGGTGCTGGCTGCTGCCATGCTTCAACGCATTCCCGCCTCCCTGCACTCTCTGTGGCTGTCTGCTTCTCCATTTGCGAAAGGGCAGCTGTATGGAGAGGCGATTGTTTCCTTTTTGCTGCGGCCGGCTTCCTTTCGAAGGGGAATCGCCTTTGGACCCAGACAGAAGGGCTCACCTACATTTACAGCCTTTCCTAACGCAGCTTCGAAAACGGGCGGTATCAGTGATGCTGCGTGCTGCGCACTGGTTTGCCGGTTTCTCCATGCATACGGCCCCGGCGATGTAAAGGGCTTTGCGAAATGGACAGGGATGGAGCTGCCGCAGGCAAGGCGTCTATGGGCACTTTCTGAGCATGAACGTGTTTCTGTGAGGTATCAGGAAAGAGAGTATTCGATCTGGAACAAGGATACCTATGAAAAGCAACAGACAGATGAAGCTGTACGACTGCTTTCTCCACATGATCCTTTCCTCGACCTTTGGGACCGCTCTTTGCTTCTGGAGGATTGTAAATTACAGCGCATGGTATGGAAAACAGTGCAAAATCCCGGTGTTGTGATTCAGTGTGGAAGGATTTGCGGTATCTGGAGGTCAAAGAAGCGTAAAACGGTGAATGAACTGCATATCACACTGTTCACAGACATAGACACCAAGAGTCTGCATATCTGGATACAGGCATATGAACAGTTTCTCGGGCAGAGGATTCTGGTCGAAATCAGCAGGCTTTGATAGCCGGTATCACATTTCAGTGGCTGTTACTGGAAGCTGAAGAGATACATGCGATTATTCAGCCTGTTATGCTGCGCTTTGTGCCGCCAGTACACAGCAGTCCTTTTCAGACATTCAGTATAGGTAAAAAAAGCTTCTGGTATATGGGGATTCTACCAGAAGCTTTTTATAATGTGAGAATTTAAACATGTTTGTGTAGTTTTCCTGCAATAAGCAGATAGTAGCTTTCTATCAAAATTATTTACCCCTTTTGATCGTACAGGTTTTCTTATAGAAGGCGATGCCGTATCCGAGAATGTCGGTATAGCCCTTTCTGTGCAGACCCTCGATATACTGCTTTTCTTTGATCTGTTGTATTGCCAGCTCTGCACTCTTTTCCACATCCTCTTCACGCTTTGCCACCTTTAATTCAAACAGCAGTCCTCTGTTCTTGTTATACGCCGGTAGAACTGCAAGGTCGCACCTTCCAAATCCGGATTCCTGATTGGAAACAATGCGATAGCTGCCCTTCCCCTGCAGCATGCCGTTTAGAAATCCATGATAATACTTCTCGTCATAGTCAAAATAGCTCATGGATTGAAATAATACGGTATTCAGAATTTCGTTCGCTTCTTCCACATGCTCCTGCAAAAGTGCTTCCAGAAACGATGCCTGATAGCTCTTGATCTGCTGCTTAAACCATTCTTCAAAAATGGTCGTGTAGATGTACTGTATTTCTTTATTGGGAATCATAAGCTGATAGGTGTTTGTGTCCGTTTTGCTTATAGCCTTCAGATAGCCGGTAAACAACAGAAAGCTGTATAGATTGTCTGTATCATCCAGTTCCCGATACGTCAGCTCCGGTTTGATTGTTTTTTCAATCATGCCGCCGCTGGACAAGATGTCAAAATCCTGTTTCATTTCCGCATTCCCCTGCTGTATGAAACGATATATCACATCATTACCACTCGTATTTGCCCAGAAGGATTCAGGTGATTTGTTATTGGAGTTCGTCAAACGGTCCATATACATCAGGACACTCCATGGATTATACACATCACAGCCACCAAACTGATAACCATCGTACCATTCCTTTATGTTATACCTGTACTCCAGAGCATCATATTTCTCAAGTAATATATCAATTTCATTCTGCATGAATCCAAATTGCTGGTTTTCATCGCCATCGAAAATAGAATTAACCTTGAAGTTGTTTAGACCTGTAAAAATTGATTCTTTTGCAATCCTCAGACAGCCTGTTAATACCCCTTTTTCCAAGGCATCGTTTGTTTTTAATGCAGCACTGAAAACATTTCTTAAAAATTCCACCATTTGATCATAATAGCCATGCAGATAGGCACTTTGCAAGGGTACATCGTATTCGTCAATCAACAGGATAACGTTTTGATGATAATGCTGCTGAAGACACTCGCAAAGGAATTTCAGCGCTGTCTGCTGGCTGACTTCATTCTTTGTTCCCATATAATATGCAGTCAGCAGTTCCTTGTCGATTGCATTGATCTGTTCACTTTCCAGTAATTCCTGATTTCGGCGGATGATATCACGAATGAAAACACTATACATTTCCAATTGCTTTTCGAAGGTGGTTTGCTTCATTTCCTTTAAAGAAATCATGATGACAGGATATTTGTTTAGATGCTCAACAGCATCACGCCGTTTCATAATATTTAAGCCGTTAAAGAGATAAGCGTTTTCTTTTTGCTTAATGGAAAAGAAGTAGTACAGCGTGCTCATATTCAGTGTCTTACCAAACCGGCGTGGTCTTGTATATAAAACGACTTCTTCATGTAAGACATCATTAATAAAATCTGTTTTATCTATGTAATAAAAGTTTTTATCGATCATTTTTTTAAAATCTTCCACGCCTATCGGCAATCGTTTCATGTAATCAACTCCTCGTCTTTATTTGTATTATACCACACAGATGCAGACACAGCATACAAACCTAAAAAGATTGAGAAAGGGTAGAAAATGCGGAATGCAGATAGTACAATACTATTATGAAACAATGCTTTCAGAATATAGAATATGGTTATTAGCAGGGAGATGAATTTATGAATATGATTGATGGAACAACCTGTCTGATGGAAGTCGAACAGCTGATTCGGGAATACACGCAGATGCTGGGAAGGGATCTAAGCTTTCAAAAGCTGGAGGAAGAACTGCGTGATTTATTACGCAAATACAGTGGAACAGAAGGAAGACTGCTGGCTGCTGTTGCGGATGACGGTTGTGTTTCCGGCTGTGTAGCGTATCATCGCCTGAGTAAGGAATGCTGTGAAATGAAACGGCTGTATGTAAAACCGTCCTATCAGGGCCAGGGAATCGGACAGAAGCTGGTGGAAACGCTTCTTTTGCTTGCGAAGGATGATGGTTATTCGTGCATGGTACTGGATACGATCGAACCCTTACAAAGTGCCATCCGGCTGTATAAGCGCCTCGGCTTTCAGGAAACGGAGCCGTACTATGACAATCCGATGGAGGATGTGCTTTATATGAAGAAGCTTTTGAAATAAAGGAAGGCTGTAACACACATCACATGGATGCAAATACGGAGGTTTACCAAATAAAAAAATACGTCGCATGACTTGTGGCGTTATAAGCTGCACGATAGTCATAGCCTCTTCTTGAAGAGCAGACGTATTTTTTATGGTTCTTTTTTGTTTTAGGATGTTTACAAAAGGGAGAATTCAAATTCTATGGATAAAAACAATCATTTGACATTCTCGATGTTTTGAATTACCCGCAATCAGGGAATAAACTTTTTTACTGCATTAACCTATTTCTTTTTCTCTGTAGTATACTTTTCGTAAATGTATTTCAGACCCTTGAAGGTCAGATTACGATCATAGATATCAATTTCATCCGTATTCTTATATATAATTTTCCCAAGGCCGCCGGTAGCGATGACCTTCATGTCAACGCCCAGTGCTTTTTTGAATTCCTTGATAATGTATTCACTTTGTCCGATATAGCCGTAAACCAGTCCGGCCTGCATGCTTGTTGTTGTTGTCTTCGCCAGAATGCTTGCAGGTTTTTTGATTTCAATTTCCGGAAGCTTGGCCGCCTGTGTCCACATTGCCTGTGCCCCGGTTTCAATTCCCAGAGTGATGACACCGTATTCGAAATTTCCATTCGCATCCACATAATCGAAGGTGGTGGCTGTGCCATAATCGACAACCAGACACGGACCTCCATATTCATAATAGGCTCCGGCTGCATCCACGATACGGTCGGCACCGACGGCCTTTGGATTTTCAGCCTTTACAGAGATACCGGTTTTGATTCCGGGACCTACCAGAATCGGCTCCTTATGCATATATTTGCGGATTCCATTCAGGAAGGAATGCATGATTTTCGGTACGACACTGGATACGATGACATCTTTTATATCCGCAGGCTGTACCTTGGAGGCATTTAGAAAGTTCATGACCATAAACCCGTATTCATCGCTTGTGCGTTTCATTTTGGTTGTCAGGCGATAATTGCCGATCAGCTTATCCCCGTGATAGATTCCGATTGTAATATTTGTGTTTCCTATATCAATGACTACTAACATCAGGCTTCTCCTCTTTCCTTGCTGAGAGCAGCCAGACGTGTAAGTATCTCAACGCCTACCTCATATTTGCTCATCAGATCCAGTGTTTCTGTATGATTTTTCTGAAGCAGAGTAACCACATTGGTATCCCCCTGAAAACCGGCTCCCTGTTCATGCAGGTTATTGGCTACGATCATATCGCAGTTTTTTCTATTCAGCTTTTCAGCGGCATGCTCCAGCAAATGCTCAGTTTCCATTGCAAAGCCGCAAATAATCTGATTTGATACTCTGTGCTTACCCAGCCATGCCAGAATGTCCGGGTTTTTCACAAAGGTGATTTCCAGAAATTCTCCCTGCTTTTTTATTTTGTTTTCTTCTGTTTTCTGTGCGCGGTAATCACCGACAGCGGCAGCCTTGATAATGATATCGCAGTCTGCATATTCCTGCTGTACGGCTTCAAACATATCCTGTGCACTGACAACCTGCACGACGCGAACTCCATGCGGAACATTCAGCTGGACAGGACCGCTGATCAATGTTACATCCGCTCCCATGTCACGGGCTGCTCTGGCAATCTCATAGCCCATCTTCCCGGAGGAATGGTTGGAAATAAAGCGTACCGGATCCAGGGCCTCACGGGTTGGTCCCGCTGTGACCAGCACACGCTTTCCCCTGAGAAGTCCGGTGGTTTCCAAAATACGGCAAATGCATTCCTCGATATGTGTGATATCCGCAAGCTTTCCTTTTCCGGTATCTCCGCAGGCAAGATATCCAACCTCCGGTTCCACCAGCTCATAGCCGAGTGCTTTTGCGGCTTCCAGATTTTTTTGTGTGACTGGATTTTCATACATGCCGGTATTCATTGCAGGGCAGATCACCTTAGGGCAGTCAGCTGCCAGAAAGGTCGTTGTGAGCATGTCGTCCGCAAGGCCGTGAACAATTTTGGCAATAACATTTGCGGTTGCCGGTACAAGGACAAAGATATCCGCACGATGTGCAATGGAAATATGTTTAACACTGCGATCCGCCACCTTTTCAAAGGTGGAAACCATCACATTGTGCTTTGTTAGTGATTCAAAGGTCAAGGGGGTGATGAATTCCGTGGCATTCTGTGTCATAATGACTTCCACATCATACCCTTTCTTGATCAGATTGCTGGTCAGCTGTGCCGCCTTGAAGGCCGCAATACCTCCGCTGACTCCCAATACAACTGTTTTTTTCATAGTATCCCTCACAGGTTCTTTATAAGTCGTTTACTATTATAACGCAACATTCTCCGCATCACAACTGTTTCAAAGCGAAAAAAGATAAAAAATTCACAAATGAAACATTCCTTTATATTTACACTTCCTTTTATCATTTCCATGCATTTTTATTTGATTGCTATTATAATATAGGTAACGAAAGCGTGAGGAGGGAGCTTATGGAAATCGTAAATACAGAGGATATGCGGAAAATGGATGCGGAGGCGATTCATGAATACGGCATTCCCGGTATCATATTGATGGAGCATGCAGCGATGGCGGTTATGGACTATATCCGCGAGCATGTCGCAAAGGACAGCCGGATCATGATCCTGTGCGGTCCGGGAAATAATGGCGGGGATGGCTTTGCCCTTGCACGTCTCATGGTGGAGGAGGGCTATTCACATGTCCGTATCCACTGCAGTGTTCCTTATGACCGTATGAGTCATGATGAGGCTGTGTATGCCAGAATTGCGGAAAGCTATGGTATAGAAATCATGAGGACGCAGGACATGGAGATGATCAAGCCGGCACTGGATGAGGCACAGGTAGTTGTCGATGCGTTGTTTGGAACGGGACTGTCACGCAATATTGAAGGCTTCTATGATGTTTTGATTCTGTATCTGAATCTGTTGAATAAGCATGTCATCAGTATCGATATTGCCAGTGGAGTTAACGGGGATACCGGCAGCATTATGAACTGTGCCGTACAATGTGATGTAACCATCACCTTTGAATGTCTGAAAAGGGGACAGCTGCTGTATCCGGGCAGCAGCTATTGCAAGGATATCATCGTTAAAAATATAACGCTTCCCAAAGCTGTGAAAGCCAATATCGAACACAGCATTCATTTGCTGGATGAGGATACTGTGCGGACATTTCTTCCAAAGCGGGATGCACATTCCCACAAGGGAAGCTTTGGCAGGGTGATGATGGTTGGAGGCAGCTCCTATATGCACGGGGCAATAACGCTTGCGGCGAAGGCTGCACTGCAGAGTGGGACAGGGACGCTGACGCTGTTTCTGCCGGATTGCATCTCTGAGATTATTTCCATGAAGCTGGAGGAGAGCATGCTGCTGCCGGCTCCGTCAATGAATGGAAGCTTTTCTATGATTTCCGTTGATTTGTTGAAGCGCAATCTGGATGCATATGATATGATCACCATTGGAAACGGTATGGGACGGGGTGAGGTGACACAGGCGATGGTACGTGCTGTGCTGGAAAGTGATCGTCCCTGTCTGCTGGATGGGGATGCCCTGTATGAGGCAGGAAAGCTGATGGAGCTGCTGCATCGTCCAGTGGTTACGATCCTGACACCGCACCCGAAGGAAATGAGTTATCTGTGCGGCTGCAGTGTGAAGGAAGTGCTGAAGGACCCTCTGCAGTGTGCCATGGAATTTGTGAAGCGGTATGAGAATACCGTGCTCGTATTAAAGGATCAGCATACGATCATCTGCAGGAAAGACGATATGTATATGAATACGGCCGGCAATCATGCACTTGCCAAGGGGGGCAGCGGGGATGTTCTGTGCGGTATTCTGACAGGACTGTATGCACAGGGAAAAGAGGCGCTGCAGGCAGCGGCAGCCGCTGTATATGTCCATGCCTGCGCGGCAGATGAGCTCATACAGAGAATGGATGCCTACAGCATACAGCCGGGTGATCTGATCGCGGTGCTTTCCGATACCTACGGGAAGCTGAAAAGGTGATACACTGCTTTTCTTTGAAAGACGATTTACATTACAGTGACTGTTTTTTCCTATCCAACAGAAAGCATATGTCAGCCGCAGGGATAATGTTGATGTGTCAAAGGATACCACGAATAAGGATGGGATTATGTATAACCTAATCTATTTGGAAGGTCAGAAAGAGCTACCCGATCATTGTATCGATGCGGGTGTCTCTTTTTTATATTCGCTCTGATCAGGCTCCTGTTTATGAAAGAATGAATTTCTTGTGAAAATATACACAAAGTGGTTGTTTTTCGATAGGTTTAGGCGTAGAATGTAACTATAGAAAGGGTTTTGTAAGCCCTATAAGGAGGAAAACAGACATGCAGAGATTTACATTGCCAAGAGATATGTATCATGGAAAAGGTGCTTTGGAGGCTTTGAAGACACTGGAAGGTAAGAAGGCAATCGTTTGTGTCGGCGGAGGTTCCATGCGCCGCGGAGGTTTTCTGGATCGTGCCGTTGAGTATTTGAAGGAAGCCGGTATGGAGGTTCGCTTATTTGAAGGCATCGAATCCGATCCGTCAGTGGAAACCGTTATGCGCGGTGCGGATGAAATGCTTGCATTTGAACCGGACTGGATCGTTGCGATGGGTGGAGGATCACCGATCGATGCGGCAAAAGCGATGTGGATCAAATACGAGTATCCGGAAATTACGTTTGAGGATATGTGCAAGGTGTTCGGTATACCGAAGCTTCGCAGAAAAGCACAGTTCTGTGCAATTTCATCTACATCCGGTACGGCAACAGAGGTTACCGCATTCTCCATCATCACAGATTATCAAAAGGGTATTAAATATCCGATTGCGGATTTTGAGATTACACCGGATGTAGCAATCGTCGATCCGGATCTGGTAACGACGATGCCGATCAAGCTGGTCGCACATACGGGTATGGATGCCATGACACATGCCGTGGAGGCCTATGTTTCCACAGCCAACAGCAACTTTACCGATCCGCTGGCAATTCATGCGATTGAAATGATCAAGGAGCATCTGGTAAAATCCTATAACGGGGATATGGATTCCCGTGCGGCGATGCATGATGCACAGTGTCTGGCTGGACAGGCTTTCTCCAACGCACTCCTGGGAATCGTTCATTCCATGGCACATAAAACAGGGGCAGTGTTCGCAGATCAGGGAGCCCATATCATTCACGGTGCGGCAAATGCGATGTATCTGCCAAAGGTTATTAAATTCAATGCGAAGGACGAAGCAGCTAGAAAGCGCTATGGTGTGATTGCGGACTATATGCATCTGGGCGGTTCCAGTGATGAGGAAAAGGTGGAGCTGTTGATTGCCTACCTGCGTGAAATGAGTGATGCACTGCATATTCCGCACTGTATCGCACATTATGGAAAAGATGGATTACCTGCTGAAGAAGGCTTTGTAAGTGAAGATGTATTCCTGGCACGTGTCGAGGATATCGCGGCAAATGCCATTCTGGATGCCTGCACGGGCAGCAACCCGCGGCAGCCAAGTCAGGAGGAAATGGTCAAGCTTCTGAAGTGCTGCTATTATGATACAGAGGTGGACTTCTAGTACAGGAATTGAAAAGAGATAATGAATTTATAGCATATAAAAAGAGCGGATAGCCGGTGTAAACCGATTATCCGCTTTTGTCCTGGATCAGCTGTCAGCCTTCATACTGTAAGATTGCGCATCAGCAAGGCTGCGTGGTTTTTTTGATTCTCCAGTTTTCTCATCCTGTAAACCGATAGGCATAAAAGCAATTCATGCTGGATACAGCGTTGTCATCCTTCTTCTTTCAGGCTGATGATGTAGTTGCGGTATTTTTGATACAGCGTATCCGATAGCACTGCATCCAGATGAATACCATCTTCCTCATCTCTGCGGCTGATGACATGTGCATGCTTCATCAGCAGGGAATAGATACCGGTCTGCTGGTAGGGAATATGCAGCTCCACATGCTTTTCATCCGGATACAGATGACTGTGGATCAAGTCCAGTAATTCCTGCAGCCCGGCTTTTTCTTTGGCACTCATATATAGATCATGCGCATGTACCTGCGGATATTGATATCCGCTTTGATCGCACTTATTATAGACGGTAATCATTGGGATGTCAGCAGCCTTGATCTGCTGCAGCGTTTCCTGTGTGATCTCCATCTGTCTTGCATATTCCTCGCTGGATACATCTACGACCTGAACCAGTAGGGAAGCATACTGCACCTCCTCCAGTGTGGAATGGAAGGCCTCCACCAGATCATGAGGGAGATCGGAAACAAAGCCGACGGTGTCGGATAACAGAAAGGATTTTCCATCCGGCAGATCGATATGGCGGATACTGGTGTCCAGGGTGGCAAACAGCATATCCTTTTCCAGCACCTTTTTATCCTCCTCATAGGGACTGCTGTGCTCCAGCAGCATATTCATGATGGTACTTTTTCCGGCATTTGTATAGCCGACCAGCGATACGAGCGGCAGCATGGATTTCTGTCTTGCCCGCCGCTGATTGAAGCGCTGTGCCTCTATTTTCTTCAGCTCTCTTTGCAGCTCCTGAATCCGTGCATTGATTCTTCTTCGATCCAGCTCCAGCTGCTTTTCTCCGGCACCCTTGTTTTTTCCGCTGCCGCTTTGTCTTCCCAGCTGTGTATTGGCACCGATCAGACGGGGAAGCAGCTTCTTCAGCTGTGCGCACTCGATTTGCAGTCTTGCGGTACGTGTGACTGCCCGGCTTTCAAAAATGGCGAGAATGAGCTCTGTACGGTCCATGACCGGCGTCTGTAGGATTTCCTCCAGATTGCGGATTTGCAAGGGACTCAGATCGTGGTTAAACACAACGCGTTGTATTTCCTGCTCCTGCAGGTATGCATGAATTTCCTCACATTTACCGGTACCGATATAGGTTCTCAGCGTAATGCTTTTCAGATTCTGTGTAAAGGTTTCCTTTATTTCCATATCGGCTGCCTGTACCAGCTCAATAAATTCCTCGTTTTTCTCTGCTTGTTCTGTGGTATCCGCCAGAACGATGATAACCTGCTGCATGACATCACTCCTCTAGTATCTTATTGTAGCATGTTTTCCTGCAGTTTATGAAAAGAATTCGGATTTGCGAATCAATCCTGTAAAAGTATGCGGATTTCGTTTATACGCAGGCGTTGTCAGGGAAGGGGAAAATGCTATGATGTGCTTCCTGCACGCTGACTGCAGGAAGGTGTATACGGTAAAAAACGGATGCCTGCAGGCATCCGCTCTTTTACAATCTGCCTATATAAGCGATTGTATTCCGGAATAAGAAAGCCTAAAGCGGCTGTGCCGCAGGTTTTCCTGTGGCTTCTATCTCCCGAAGCCAGTAATTCAGTATTTCCTGCAGCTTGCGTCCGCGCCGTACAATCTCATAATAATCCAGATTATGGCGAATGACAGGCTTTGGTGTTAACAGCATGTCCTCGTTTGTCCCATCCTGAAACTGCAGACGAAGATAGATGTTCAGGGGCTCATAGCCGTTTCCGCTGAACAGCGTGCCGTTTAGTATGGTATTGAGATTATTGTGACTGAGTGGTCTGAGCAGCAGCTCTGTTCTGATCAGTGTAGATAGGGGATACGTATGAGCGTTGGATGTGATATGCAGAATTCCGTTTTCCATTGTGAAGAAATCAGATCGTTTCATAAAATGCTCCTCCTTCCTGCCTTTTCTATCTTTAGTATATCATATGTTGTATAAAAAGTATATGAATTATAAGAAAAATAAGAAAAGTGTGCAGAATGAAGAAATCCGGGCAGTAATACCCGGATGTATCGCTATACAGGGAACATGCTTCAGGTAGGGAATATCATGGAAGGCTCAAAATTATTTCACAGGCTTGACGTGAATTCTTCCCCTATATTCTGTTTCTGCGAAATAGAGATTCTCCGCAATTCTTGCCTCGGGATTCAGCTTGACATCCTTCAGCATCAGCTCCTTGAACGTTTCATAACCCGCCATGTCAATCAGATGACCGCCATGCAGATAGCGCGGCTGTCCCTTCAGCACCTCGGCGGAGAAATCCTGCCAGTTGCGCAGGATTGCCAGAACGGCATCCTCACTCAGGAAATCCGCAAAGGTCTTTCCCATTCGCGGGTACTGCTTTCCGGTACGGCCGCCAATCAGAATTCGATAAAACGGTTTCGGGCTTCGCTGCATGGCATTGGTCGGACATACCAGCGTACATTCTCCGCAGCCGACACAGCAGCAGGTATCCTTTTCAATTTTGCCGTTTTTCAGACTGAGCACTCTTGTCGCATGGGATTCGCAGGCCTTTACGCAGGAGCCGCAGCCGATACACAGATCGCTGTGATATGTCGGCTTTGTCAGACCGATGATTCCAAAATCATTGAAGTGTCCCTTGGCGCAGTCATTCGGACAGCCGGCAACCGCAGCCTTGATATGATAATGACTCGGGAATACCTCCTGTTCAATCTTTTTTGCCATATCCTGTGTATTGATATTCGCTTTGATACAGTGGATACCGCCGATACAGGCCATGACATTGCGGGCACCGATGGTCGGAAAGCCGGCATCGGTTTCCATTTTCACACCGCACTGGGCGATTTCAACATCCTCCAGATAGTCCTTCAGCTCTTTATTGACGGCATCGATATTCTCATATTTGATGCCGGGGATGGCAAAACACTGGCGGGAACCAAAATGAAAGGTGCCGTCTCCGTATGCTTCTGCCAGATGCTCGACGAAGCTCAGATACTTTGCCTGTATCAGACCGCCGGGAACACGCATCTGCAGCATGTATTCACCCTTGACCTTGGACTGACGGAAGCAGTTGGTACGAAGGGCGTTGATATTCATATCCTGTGACATATCATTCACCTCCTAATCCACAAGCCCTTTGGCTTTGGTATATGGAAAGACAGGGCCTTCCAGACAAACATACGTTTCATTGATTTTACAGTGTCCGCATTTTCCAAGGGCGCAGGACATCTTCCGCTCAAAGGAAACATAGATATGGTCCTCTGTCACGCCGTATTTCATACATTCCTGTGCGGTGAATTTCATCATGACGGGAGGACCGACAATGATAACGGCATATTCCTCCCCAAAATCCTGAAACGGGATATCCTTAACATAATTCATCGCAAAGCCTTCCTGAAAGCCTTCGCGTTCTCCGTGATCGAGTGTCAGCGTTGTATGGAAATGCTTCGCCTGCCGCCATTGGCGCAGGTCGTTTTCAAACAGAACATGCTGTGCATCCCGAAAGCCTGCGATGACATAAACATCTCTGCAGTCCTGCGGATTGTTCAGATAATGATGCAGGGTACTGCGCACCGGGGACACGCCGGTACCTCCGGCGATGACAGCAATGTGTTTTCCCTTGAATTCCTCCAGCGGAAAGCCGTTGCCATAGGGACCGCGGATATAGATATCATCCCCTGCGTGAAGATCAAACAGGACATTGGTCAGTGTGCCGACTCTGCGAATCGTAAATTCCACGGTGGAGTCGGTAAAGCTGGATACGGAAATCGGAGCTTCTCCGATCTTTGGCAGAGAAAGCTGGAAAAACTGTCCATGCCGAATCTGCGGATCCCTGAATTCGACAACAAAGGTGGATTCCAGATCGGTTTCCTCTATGATATTCAGGATGCGGTGCTTCTGCGGCAGCCATGGGTTGTTCATATCATTTCTCCTCCTTCATGTGTTCTACCTCGTCATGAAGACGCTGGATGATGTGCGTAAAGGATATATAGGACGGACAGATATCATCGCAGCGGCCGCAGCCTACACACATCTGATAGTCCGTGGCAAAGCGTTTTTTGAAATCATATACCTTGTGCATGGTTTTAAAGCGCATACGGTCCTTATACTCATCCCGGAAGGCATGACCGCCGTTTACCGTCGTGAAATCATCGTTCATACAGCCGGTCCATGTCCGGCGGCGTTCTCCGCTCTTTCCGTTTTCCGTATAGGGCGTATCCACCGTGTTGAAGCAGGAACAGGTGATGCAGACAGAATTGCAGGCACCGCAGCCGATACAGCGGCTCTGATAATCCTTCCACATATCCAGTGTACGGATGGAGTCTACCATATCCTCACGGATATCCGGCACCTGTATGGTTGTTTTGTTTTCCCTGACAAATTTCGGCTGAAATTCTGCGTGTTCAAATGCTGAAAACAGATGCGCAAGCTGTTCGCTGCGACATTCCACCAATACGCGTCCCTCTTCCTTCAGCGGACGCATGGCAAGGTCATATTCGTCTGTGACATTTGTTCCCATGGAACAGCAGGCACAGGATTCCCAGCCGTTTTCCGGACATTCCATCAGGATGAAATGCACCTTGTCCCGCATTCGTTTATAATAGGGATCCGGTTGCGGCCCGTTTTCCAGAAATATCTTATCCAGTCGCTTGATGCCGTGAATATCACAGCTTCGTGCAAATATCAGCAGGTCCTTTTCATCTGCCTGACTTTCCAGAAAATAATGCTCTGTGAAATGAAAGAGCGTCTGGTTGATCGGGTAGAAAACCTCCTTCGGGGAATAGTCACTGCGCTGTTCCCATTCGATTTCCTCCATACTGCGGATTTCCTGATAGCGGATGAGATCGGTATTGCAGTAGCGCCCCGCATTCTTCAGTCGCTTGGGAGCATAAATCCGATAGCTTTGCCGAAGTGTGTCGAAAACCTGATTCACTTCCTCGAGTGTTAGTTGAAATGACATATGTCGTCCTCCTCACATGCTTCCTCTATGTTTACAACCACCATATGCATGGACAGAGCATGTCATGCATACCGGTACTAAAGATATTGTAATCCCTTTCCCTGGCGAAGTGAATATGTTCACAAATGTATAAGCAATCCTAATATCTCTATAAATACAGGTAATGTCGGACGGATGGTGCTGCTTTCTCCGTGTATGGGCAGGAGAAGTGCATGAAAATGCAGTGCAGGGCAGATACCGTCTTCCTAATTATGGGAAAATATGTGAAAATACACATTTGAACTTCAAACTATTTACTTTTGACAATCAAAGTACTATAATTCCATTTGAATTTCAAAGCATATTGCGTATTTGGGATTCATATCGTCAAAATTATCGAATTATATCGTCCTAGTAATCAATACTAGGGTTATTATTTACTTTTAAATCTAGTATCTAAAACTAAAATAGTTGACATTCTTTACCAGTAGTGTTATTCTGGTAGCAGTCAAAGTGAATTTGCACAGGAGGAACAAGTATGTTTGAAAAAGTAAAAGAAGTACTGATGGAGGCCATCAACGTCGACGAAGATATGATTAAAATGGAAGCAAACCTGAAGGATGATCTGGGAATTGATTCCCTGGCAGCCGTGGAGCTTTCTCTGGAGCTGGAAACAGAATTTGATGTACGCATTGAGGATGAAGAGCTGGCAAAGCTGGTTACCGTAGCAGATATCGTAAGCCTGCTGGAAAGCAAAGCGTAAACAAGAGAAAAGCCAAGATACCTTGGCTTTTTTAAAATCCGTAGGAGGTAAGTACATGAATACAGATAAGATCCAAGACATCATCCGCGTTTTCGAGGAAAGCGGACTTCACAAAATGGAGCTGGAAGTGGATGACATGAAAATAAAAATGGAGAAGGGGGCAGCTGCGGACAGCAGGGCTGTGCATATGGAATCGGTGATAACGGAGCCGCTTCCCCCTGTGACAGCAGCACCACAGACTGCACCGCTTCCTGCAGTGGAAGTGAAGAAGGCAGCGGGGACCTGGGTGAAGGCGCCGCTTGTCGGCACCTATTACAATGCCCGCTCCCAGGGAGGAACGCCGTTTGTGGAAATCGGCCAGCAGGTGAAAAAGGGGGATGTCCTGTGTATTATCGAAGCCATGAAGGTCATGAATGAAATTCCTTCCCCGGTGGATGGCGTCATCCAGGAGATTCTGATAACCAATGAAGCGATGGTGGAATTTGATCAGGAGCTGATCCGCATCGGTGAGGCCGCATGATCCGCCGACTTCTCATTGCGAACCGTGGAGAAATCGCGGTTAGAATCATCCGTACCTGCAAGGAAATGAATATTGAAACAGTTGCGGTGTATTCCACTGCCGATAAAGAGGCGCTGCATGTTCAGCTTGCGGATTATGCCGTATGCATCGGCGGTCCTAGAGCCAATGACAGCTATCTGAATATGAAGAATATCCTAAGCGCAGCCTGTATGACAGCCTGTGATGCGATTCATCCGGGCTTTGGCTTTCTGAGTGAGAATGCGAAGTTCGCCCGGCTGGTGCTGCAGTGCGGTCTGATCTTCGTCGGTCCCAATCCGGATGTGATTGAGCAGATGGGAGATAAGAACAACGCCCGCCGCTGTATGATGGAGGCCGGGGTACCGGTCATTCCCGGCAGCAAGGATCTGTTGGAAACCGTACAGGATGCCGCAGCCATGGCAGAGAAAATCGGATATCCGGTGCTGATCAAGGCAAGCAGCGGAGGAGGCGGACGCGGAATGCGCCGTGCGGATTGTGCCGAGGAGCTTGCGGATGCCTTTGATACGGCGAAAGCGGAGGCCCGTGCAAATTTTGGGGATGACGCCGTCTATATGGAAAAATTCATCGTTGAGCCGAAGCATGTCGAGGTGCAGCTGATGGCGGATAAGCACGGGAATGTCGTGCATCTGTATGAGCGTGACTGCTCCTGTCAGCGACGTAATCAGAAGCTGCTGGAGGAGGCGCCCTGCCATATATTAATGGAAGATGTACGTGAACATCTGCTTCGTGATGCCGTGCGTGCCGCAGAAAGTGTCGGCTATGACAGTGTGGGAACGATTGAGTTTCTGCTGGATGCCCGTGGAGAATACTATTTCATGGAAATGAACACACGGATCCAGGTGGAGCATACCATTTCCGAGGAAATATGCGGCATCGACCTGATCAAGCAGCAGATTCGCATTGCGGATGGTCATAAGCTTGCCTGTAGGCAGGAGGATATCGTCTGCCGTGGTCATGCCATCGAATGCCGTATCAATGCGGAGAATATCAAATATAATTTTGCGCCCAGTCCGGGACAGGTGAGCTTTATCAACTTTCCGCTGGGACGCCGTGTGCGCATTGAGAGTGCGGTATACAACGATTATAAAATACCGCCATACTATGATTCCATGATTGCCAAAATCATCACCTATGCGGATACCCGTCTGGAATGCATCAAGCGGATGCGCTCCGCACTGGAGGAGCTGTTGATCGAGGGTGTGGAAACCAATATCGAATTTCAGTATCTGTTACTGCATCATCCGACATTTGTCGGCGGCCGCTACGATACCGGCTTTATGGAATCATTTATAAAGGAGCTGAAAGAGGATGGAACAATTATTTAAGGTACGAAAGAACCGTCTGGACCTGTTTAAAAAACGCCGTACTCTGCCGGTAAGAGAACCGCTAGAGGCTCCGGATAATCTGTATAAAAGCTGTCCGCAGTGCAAGGAGAGTATCCTGTTTGAGGATCTTATGCACAATCTGTATGTATGTCCCCATTGCGGACATCACATGAAGCTGACCGCACGGGAACGCCTGCGCCAGATCGTGGATGAAAACAGCTTTACCGAGCTGGATCGAAGGCTCTTTCTGAAAAAGGAGCAGCTTGCTTTTCCGGGCTATGAGGAGAAGCTTTCCCGCCTGCAGAAGAAAACAGGTCTGCAGGAAGCGGTTGTCTGCGGTGCAGCGAGCATTGGCGGCTTTCCGTGTGCGATCACCGTGATGGACAGCAATTTCTTTATGGGCAGTATGGGACAGATCGTCGGAGAGAAGATTACCCGCTGCATCGAATATGCGACGAAGAAAAAGCTGCCGCTGCTGATTTTTACGACAAGCGGCGGAGCGCGTATGCAGGAGGGAATCCTCTCTCTTGTCCAGATGGCAAAAACAAGTGCGGCACTTGCGAAGCACAGTGATGCAGGGCTGCTGTATATATCCTATCTGACACATCCGACAACCGGCGGGGTAAGCGCAAGCTTCGCCATGCTGGGGGATATCATTCTAAGTGAACCGGACTGCCTGATCGGCTTTGCGGGAAAACGTGTTATCGCCTCCACGGTCAAGGAGGAGCTGCCGGCCAACTTTCAGAAGGCGGAGTTTCTGCTGGAAAAAGGCTTTGTGGATGCGATTGTAGAGCGAAAGGACAGCAGGGATACCTTGCGGCGTATCCTGAAGCTGCACGAAAGGAGAGCATCATGAGCATAAAGGAAGCAGAAAGCAGCATTGCAGTTCTGGAAGCCGAGCTGGCAAAGCTGGATGCCATGGATCCTCACGCCGATGAGCTGCGTTTACAGATCGATCATTTACGAGAGGAAGCAATGATGCAGCTGGATGCCTGGGATACCGTTTATCTGGCACGCCATCCCAAACGTCCAAAGGCTGCAGACTATATCCGGGCACTGTTTCCGGATTTCATGGAGCTGCATGGTGATCGCTGCTATGGAGATGATGCGGCCTGTCAGGGCGGCATTGCGACCTTTCATGGAAGAAGTGTAACCGTTCTTGCTCAGAGCAAGGGAAAGACGCTGGAGGAAAACATGAAGCGCAACTTCGGAATGCTGCATCCGGAGGGCTATCGCAAGGCAATCCGACTGGCAAAGCAGGCGGAGAAGTTTCACCGTCCCATCATTACGCTGGTCGATACTGCGGGTGCGTACCCGGGAAAGGGTGCCGAGGAGCGCGGACAGGCGGAAGCCATTGCGCAGTGTCTGGCAGTGTTCTCAGAAATCCGTACCCCGGTGCTTGCCATCGTATTAAGTGAAGGCGGCAGCGGTGGTGCACTTGCCTTTTCGGTTGCGGATCACATCATGATGCTGGAGCATGCCATCTATTCCATTCTCTCCCCGGAGGGCTTTGCAAGCATTCTGTGGAAGGATGAATCCAGAGCGGCAGAGGCAGCCGGTGTGATGGAGCTTACGGCTGCGGATTTAAAGCGCAAGGGTATCATTGATACGATTATCGCGGAACCAAAGGGCGGCGCGCATATCTGCTTTGACTATGTAGTCGAGCATCTGCGGGAGCAGCTGGAAAATGTTCTGGATGATTTGTGCAAGAAAAAGGAAAAGGTACTGCTGGCAAAGCGGTATGAAAAATATCGAGTGATGGGGGCAAATTATGAAGAGCTGTAGCATCAAGGGACTGGGCTATGCGCTGGCAAAACGCCGCGTTACCAATGAGGAGCTGAGCACCTTTGTCGATACGAATGACGAATGGATATCCAGCAGAACGGGAATCCGTGCCAGATATATTTCGGAAGAAGAGAATACGAGTGATCTTGGTGCACGTGCGGCCCGTATGGCAATCGACAAATCCGGCATTGATCCTAAAGAGATTGACCTGATCATCACAGCAACCTTCACACCGGATCAGACAACCCCTTCCACGGCGTGTCTGATTCAGGAAAAGCTGGGTCTGAACAATCAGCATATGATGGCGTTTGATCTGAATGCGGCATGCAGCGGCTTTCTGTACGCATTGCAGAGTGCCCATGCCATGCTTGCGGCAGGACAGGTGGCGTGTGCCCTTATCATCGGTGCCGAGGTCATTTCCAAGCAGCTGGACTGGAACGATCGCTCCACCTGTATCATTTTTGCGGATGGAGCCGGAGCTGCCATCGTGAAGCAGGAGGATACGAATAAGCGTATGCTGCATTTTGCAGGGAGTATGGGAGATGCCGCCGGTGTGATTCACAGTGATGCACCCAAACCAAGACCCTTGTTCTCAGAACAGCCCTATCAGCCCTCCGTGGTCTGCATGGAAGGAAATGCGACCTTTCGCTTTGCGGTGAAAGCCATGCAGGAGGCCATTGAGGATGTACTGAAACAGGCAGGTAAACGCATTGAGGATATCGACTGGATCGTACCGCATCAGGCAAATGTGAGAATCATCAACAACGTATGCAAACGCATGCACATCGACAAAGAGCATGTGTATATCAATATAGAGGAATATGGAAACACCTCGGCCGCAAGCATTCCGCTCGCTCTGGGAGAAATGAGTGAGAAGGGCTTGCTGCAGCCGGGTATGAAAATCGTTCTGAGCGGATTTGGTGCAGGCTTTACCTGGGCCGGCTGCTATATCGAACTGTAAGGAGAGCTGTATGTTAATAAATGAATTGTTAGGAATCAAATATCCGATTTTCCAGGGAGCGATGGCAAATATCGCGACGCCGGAATTTGCGGCAGCCGTATCCAACTGCGGCGCACTTGGCATTATCGCAACTGGCGCCATGGATGAGCACCAGACACGCGAGGCAATCCGTACCTGTAAGCAGTTAACGGATAAGCCGTTCGGCGTCAATGTCATGCTGATGAATCCGCATACGCAGGCCATCATGCAGGTAATCTGCGAGGAGCAGGTTGCGGTGGTTACCACAGGTGCCGGCAATCCGGGACCGTATATTCCGGCTTTAAAGGAAAGCGGCTGTAAGGTGATTCCGGTTGTGGCAAGTGTGGCACTGGCACGCCGCCTGGAAAAGTCCGGAGTGGATGCCGTCATTGCCGAGGGTGGAGAATCCGGCGGTCATGTGGGAGAAACAACGACCATGTCACTGGTACCGCAGGTTGTGGATGCTGTGTCCATTCCGGTTCTGGCAGCCGGAGGAATCGCAAGCGGCCGGCAGCTGAATGCAGCACTGTGTCTGGGCGCTGTAGGTGTGCAGGTCGGTACCTGTCTGCTGCTGGCAGAGGAATGTCCAATCCATGAAAATTATAAAAGGGCTGTTATGAAGGCGAAGGATATGGATTCTGTTGTATCCGGCAGAAGTACGGGAACACCGGTTCGTATTCTGAAAAATCAGATGGCACTGCAATATCTGAAGCTGGAACAAAGCGGAGCCGATAAGGAAGAAATGGAAAAGCTGACACTGGGCGGTCTGCGAAGAGCCGTTCAGGAAGGTGATATGCGTCATGGCTCTGTTATGATGGGGCAGGTTGCCGGTATGTGTAAGGATATCCGTCCGTTACAGGATATCCTCGACTCTTTGATTCACGAAAGTGAAGAAGAGGCGGTAACGCTGCAGCAGGCGGTAAAGGAACTGTGCTATGAGTAAACGCATTCCCATTGGTTCAAAGTATCTGGAAAAGCCGATTATTCAGGGCGGTATGGGAGTTGGTGTTTCGCTGGGAAATCTTGCCGGTGCTGTCATGAGGGAAGGCGGCATGGGTGTGATTTCTGCGGCACATCCGGGATATCGCAAAGAAAATTTCTGGAAGGACCCCCTTGCCTGCAACATCGAAGCAGTATATGAGGAAGCAGCCAAAGCCAGAGCAATCAGCGGGGGCAGAGGTCTTTTGGGTGTCAATGTGATGGTCGCATCCCATCATTATGAGGACTATGTGAAGGCTGCCATTGGGGCAGGCGTGGATGTTATCATTTCCGGTGCAGGTATGCCGATGAATTTGCCGTCTGTGGAAGGCAGCGATCAGGTGGCTCTGGCACCGATTGTATCCAGTGGTCGTGCCGCGCGTCTGATTCTGAAAAGCTGGGATCGTCATTATCATCGCTGTCCGGATTTCATCGTTGTGGAGGGAAGTCTGGCGGGCGGACATCTGGGCTTTAAGAAGGAAGAGCTGCTGTCCGGCAAAGTGAAGGAGCTTTCCGAGCTGGTCTGTGAGGTACTGCAGGAAATACAGGCATATGAGGAACTATACCAGACAAGCATTCCGGTATTTGCGGCGGGTGGTGTGTATACCCGTGAGGATATTGCGGCATTGTTGAATATCGGTGCAAGCGGTGTCCAGATGGCAACCCGTTTTATCGCAACGACGGAATGTGATGCGGATCTGGCATTCAAGCAGAAAATCGTAAACGCCAGGAAAGAGGATATTACGCTGGTGGCGAGTCCGGCAGGACTTCCGGGCCGTGCTGTGATGACAGCGTTCATGCGCAATGCGTCAAAGGGCAGAATTGCCCCAAAGCACTGCATTGGCTGCATGAAGCCGTGTGTTCCTGCTACCACACCGTATTGTATCAGTGATGCACTCGTGCATTCGGTAGAGGGCGATGTGGAAAACGGTCTGGTATTCGCAGGAGCCAATGCATGGCGTGTTACGGACATCGTGAGTGTGCATGATCTCATGGCGGAGCTGTGTGCATAATGTATCAGCTTACGTAAATGCAGGAGCTTAAAAACGTAAAGTATCAGTTACAATAAGTAGGAACTGCGCAGGATGCGCGGGGAAATGGAGTCAGGCATGAAAACAGCATTTCTGTTTTCCGGTCAGGGAGCACAGTATCCCGGCATGGGAAAGGATTTATATGAAAACTACGACAGTGCAAAGGCGGTCTTCGACAGCATAGCAACGGATTTTGATGTGAAAACGCTTTGCTTTGAAGGACCAAAGGAGCAGCTGGATGATACACAATATGCACAGGTGGCAATTTTTGCCCACGCAATGGCGGCAGCGGCTGTATTACAAGAAAACGGCATACATGCAGATGTGACTGCCGGACTGAGTCTAGGAGAATACAGTGCTCTGTGCTATGCGGACTGCTTTTCAGTACAGGCAGGCGCAGAAATTTTGCGGGAACGCGGAAAGCTGATGGCCAATGCACTTCCATCAGGAACGAGTGCGATGGCTGCGGTATTGATGCTGGATAAAGAAGCGATTTTGAACGCCTGTGAAGCGGTACAGGAAATCGGTGTATGTGAAATCGCCAATTACAACTGTCCGGGACAGATTGTCATCACAGGTGAAAAAGCAGCGGTTGAGGCATGTGGAAAAAAATGTCTGGAGGCAGGCGCACGAAGAGTGATCCCCTTACAGGTTTCCGGTGCCTTTCATTCCTCCTTATTGCAGGAGGCCGGAAAACAGCTGCATCAGGTGCTGTCCGCTTATGAGCTGAAGACACCGCGTATCCCGGTATTGCATAATCTTACCGCGGGTGTTGCGGACCGTCCACTCATCGATTTGTTAAGTGAACAGATTTCACACAGCGTACTGCTGGAGGATACCATAAGGAATATGCTGGCAGACGGTGTCGATACCTTTATCGAGGTAGGTCCCGGCAAGGCGGTCAGCGGCTTTGTGAAGAAATGTGCAAAGGGCATGGATGTGAACATACTGCATGTGGAAGATGCGGCAAGTCTTGCGGAAACGCTGGATTATATGAAAGGATAAGGCTATGGAAAGAAAAACTGCATTTATCAGCGGGGCATCCCGCGGAATCGGGGAAGCCATTGCGATTACCCTGTCAAAGGAATACAACGTGATCATCAATTATGCACACAGTGAAGAGGGAGCCCGTGCGGTTCTGGCACAGTGTGATCCTGAAGGTCATCACAAAATGATACAGTGCGATATCTCCGATGGAGAGCAGGTAAAGGCCATGCTGGAGGAAATCGTAAAGGAATACGGACATCTGGATGTCGTGGTAAACAATGCCGGTATTACAAAGGATAATCTGCTGCTGCGTATGAGCGATGCGGATTTTGATGATGTTATCCGCGTCAATCTGAAGGGAACCTACAACTGTATCCGTCATGTCGCAAGGATCATGATGAAACAGAAATCCGGAGCAATTATCAATATGGCAAGTGTTGTCGGATTATGCGGAAACATGGGGCAGGCCAATTATGCAGCGAGTAAGGGCGGCGTGATTGCATTGACGAAAAGCTGTGCTAAGGAGCTTGCGTCAAGAGGTATCCGTGTGAATGCCGTTGCGCCGGGCTTTATCGCTACTGCGATGACGGACAAGCTGGCAGACAGTGTTAAGGAAAGTGCGCTCGCCTCCATACCGATGAAAAAATTCGGAGCAGTTCAGGATGTTGCCAACGTGGTGAAGTTTCTGTGCAGTGAGGACAGTACCTATATCACAGGGCAGGTTATTGCCGTAGACGGCGGGATGGTGATGTAAATGAAGAGAAGAGTTGTCATAACAGGGATGGGCGTTGTATCCCCGATTGGAAATGATGTGGAGCAGGTCTGGGACAGTGTTCAGCACTCCCGCTGCGGTATTGATAGGATTACGCATTTTGATGCGAGTGACTTCCGTGCCAAGCTGGCCGGTGAGGTCAGAAATCTGGATATGGAGCAGTATTTCACAAAGCGTGATCTGAAATTCAATGATCGCTTTACACAATTTACACGAATAGCCGCAAAGCAGGCATATGAAAACAGCGGTCTGCAGGATGCGGATTTCAACCGCGATCGCTTCGGTGTGATCATCGGTTCGGGAATCGGTGGTATCTCCACAATTGAGGGCGCGTCCCAGACGATTGAAAGCCGTGGACCAAGCCGTATCTCTCCGTATTTCATTCCCATGTCCCTGATCAATCTGGCAGCGGGAAGTGCTGCCATTGATATGGATGCACACGGCAATGTATCCAGTGTGGTGACTGCCTGTGCGGCGGCAACCAACGCCATTGGAGAAGCCTTCCACCGCATTCGTGACGGCTATGAGGATGTGATGGCTGCCGGGGGAAGTGAAGCGGCAGTAACACCGGTGGCAATGGCAGGATTTGCGAGTATGCGGGCACTGCATGAGGGAGAGGATCCCAATCGTGCTTCTATTCCCTTCGATGCGGATCGCAAGGGCTTCGTTATGGGAGAGGGAGCCGGTGTGTTGATTCTGGAGGAGCTGGAGCATGCGCTTGCCAGAAATGCGGAAATCTATGGGGAGGTTATCGGGTATGGCAGCACCTGTGATGCCAATCATATTACGGCACCGCTTGCGGATGGAGCACAGGCGGCCCGTGCCATGATCATGGCAATCGAGGATGGATCTATTACAGCTGCGGATGTTGATTATATCAATGCGCATGGAACCAGCACGCCGCTCAATGATGCCAGTGAAACGCTGGCTGTGAAAAAGGCGTTTGGTGCTGCAGCGATGAAGCCGTATGTATCCAGTACGAAATCCATGTCCGGACACCTGCTTGGTGCCAGCGGGGCACTGGAAGCGATCATTTCGACACTGGCAGTGAAGAACGGCTTTGTGCCGGCAACGATCAACTATCGTCATGCGGATCCTGCCTGTGATCTGAACCTTGTGGTCAATGAGGGGAAGCAGGCGGATATCCGTATCGCCATGTCCAATTCTCTGGGCTTCGGCGGACATAATGCGAGCATCCTTATTCGCAGATGGGAGAAGTAAGCATGATCTACAACAGTGATGAAATTCAGAAAATCATACCGCACCGCTATCCGTTTCTGCTGGTGGACCGCATTGAGAGCATCGAGGGAAACAAGGTTGTGGGAATCAAATGCATCAGTGCCAATGAGATGCAGTTTCTCGGACATTTTCCGCAGAAGGCAATTATGCCGGGTGTCCTGCAGCTGGAGGCGCTGGCACAGACCGTGGCAGTCATGCTGCTGAGCAAGGAAGAAAATAAAGGGAAAATCGGATTGTTTGCCGGTATCAACAAGGCGCGCTTCAAGCGTCAGGTGATTCCCGGGGATGTGTTGAAGCTTGAGGCAGAGGTTACCAGAGAACGTATGGGTATCGCCTTCGTGAATGCAGTTGCCAGCGTGGATGGTGAGGTTGCATTAACCGCGGAAATGATGTTTGCGGTGGAAGATCCGAAAAAATAAAGAACCGTGTGCGCAGCACGCCTTTCCAGCTCAACAACTGCTGCGCACAACGGGTGGAAACGTATCGCTTTCGCCCGTATATAATAAGGAAAAGAGGTAGGGCTATGCTGCTTGGAGTAGGCTGTGATATTGTGGAAATCGCAAGAATAAAACGTGCTATGGAAAAGGAATCGTTTCTGCGTGTGCTGAGTGAACAGGAGCGAAAGCTGTTTGACCGCATTCCAAAAGCACGCCGTGCGGAATGGCTGGCAGGTCGCTTTGCGGCTAAGGAGGCGGTTATCAAAGCGGTGCATAAGGAGAAATCCTATGTCCTTTCCGCTGTTGAAATTCTTGCGGATGCCGCTAGTGCTCCCACATGCTATATCGCAGGTCTTCAGGTAGAGGTATCCATATCTCATGAAAAAGAATATGCCATTGCCTATGCAGCGGCGATGAAGGAGTAGGTGTTTATGTATATATTGCGAAGTCTGTATCTTCTCTGGCTCATTCCAAGAAGCTGGATCGATGCTGTCCTTGTACGGAAAAAACCGTTTGCACAGCGGTATGCATGTATGAAGAAATGGTCGGAAAGGCTGTTGTCGCATTATCGTGTGACACTGGATGTACAATTTCAGGAACAGCTGCCCAAGGATCAACCGATTTTGTTTGTATGCAATCACCAGAGCGAATTCGATATGCTGCTACAGATGGCTGTCCTTGATCAGCCGTTTACCTTTATCTCCAAAAAGGAAAATGAAAAGGTGCCGTATGTGGCTGCGTGGTCAAAGACACTGGAGGTCATACTATTTGACAGAGAGGATCGCGGCAGTGCCATTCATATGCTGCGGGAGGCCGCAAGACGGCTCAAGGCGAAGGATAATCTGCTGATTTTCCCGGAGGGAACCAGAAGCAAGGGCGGTGTAATGCATCCCATGCAGGCTGGCTCCATGCAGCCGGCGTTTATGGCAAAGGCTTGCATTGTTCCTATTGTATTAAAAAATTCCTACGACTATATGGATGTGATGAAGCACAAGGGAACGTTTCATATTCATATCCTAAAGCCGCTGTATTATGAAGATTACAAGCCTTTAAAGGCGGAGGGTGTAACTGTACAACTGCAGGAGGAAATGCAGCGGGTACTGGATGAAGCATAAAGAGAGATAACGGCTGATTCATGCGGCCGTTATTTTTCTTCTATAATCCTATTGGAGTGACATTTTAAATCCACAAAATAAAGCGTGACAAGCATTGTTTAGATATGCATCAATATCCGAGATAGATCATTCTATTTTTTAGAAAAATGTGTTTTTATTGATATGTTTTTATGAGAAAAATGTGCAATGCTGAAATATATGTTATGATAAATACAAAGGTATGCATGCAGAATTACCATACGATATGCGGTTTATAACCACCGGATTCTCAGGAGGAGCACACATGATAAAAAACAGATATATCAGTAATGTTAAAATTGCAACACCGCCTGCTGCGGACTCCTATCTTGCAAGTTTGCCGGCCGTTCGCTGTCTGAGCAGTATGGGACAGCTGTCCTTTGATGCACCGGTCACCTTCTTTGTCGGAGAAAACGGTACTGGAAAATCCACTCTTTTGGAAGCAATCGCTGTCTCCTACGGCTTTAACCCGGAAGGAGGCACCAGAAATTTCAACTTTTCAACACAGGATTCCCACTCTTCTTTATATGAACATATTCAGCTGGGGAGAGGCGACTATCCAAAAGACGGTTATTTCTTACGCGCAGAGAGCTTTTACAATCTCGCCTCCAATATCGACGAGCTTGATCAATATCCGGATCGTTCCCGCCATATCATCGACAGCTATGGCGGAGTATCCCTGCACCGGCAGTCTCACGGGGAAAGCTTCCTCTCTCTGATTCACAATCGTTTTGGTGGCAATGGGCTGTATCTGCTCGATGAGCCGGAGGCGGCGCTGTCTCCCTCCCGCATTCTCACGCTGATTGCAGAGGTGCATGAACTGGTTCAACAGAACTCTCAGTTTCTCATAGCCACCCATTCTCCCATGCTTATGGCCTATCCCTATGCAAAGCTTCTGGAATTCTCAGAAGCAGGCATTCAGGAGGTTTCTTATAAGGATACCGAGCACTACCAGCTGACAAGAAGATTTCTTGAACAGCCCGAACGCTATCTTAGCTATCTGCTGGAGGAATGAAGTGAAAAGCGGCAGGAGCTGCCTCCCATAAGCAGGGCCTGCTTCCTCTGTTTCTACCAATTGACATTTTGATCGATATGCCACGGTCAAAATGTCTTTTTTTACACCTTTTTCATCATTTCCATACACAATGTTTACAACCGCTTAACAAACCTCTCTTGGCTACAAGGTAAGCTATACTCGTAACAAGGAGGAGCTTATGAAACGTAAAGAAAGAACTCGGATTCTGGTACACTGTTCAAATGAATTCCTCACACAGTGGGCGCAATATTTTGAACAGCAGACGCAGTTTCATGTCATTGAGGAACCGAAAAATGCTTTGACAATGCTTCGTATGAGAGAAAGCGCACAGCATTCCCTCTTTTATCTGGGAGAGGTGCTGGTCAGTGAAACCAGAGTAAAGTGCAGGGATACAATCGGCATTGGACTGATACAGGGAAATGAGCTGGAGAAATCCTATGCTCTGGCAGTGATCGACGCTGCCTGCAATGCAGCGCTTGACGGTGTGGATCAGCTGGAAAAGGCTCTGACTCAGGAGAAACAGAAGCAGGATGCTGCACATGCACGACATGTGGCAGGTATATTGAAAACGCGCGTGAACTTTGAAACGATGGATGTGTAAGGAGAACAACATGAACTTTGATATGGTATTTGATATACAGCATGCCTACCGTCAGGTAGTTCATGCCTTCGCCTATCCCGGTGAAATAGTAAGTCTGAGGCAGGAGGCGGACAGGTTGGAGGCTGGGCTGCCATGCCGGGCTGCTACCGGTGTACTGCTGTATATGCTGCTGGATGCGGATACCAGCTTTCATGCTGTGGAAGAGGAACAGCTGACAGACAGCATCGCCAGACTGACCTACTGTCAAAGCTGTTCGCTGGAAACCGCAGCACATGTCATTGTGACAGGGAAGCATAGGGACAGACTGTGTGAAATCATGCAGAAGATTCAGACAGGCACGCTGGAGGATCCGCATCTGGGAGCGACGCTACTTGTGGAATGTGATTCTCTGCAGGAGGGAGACGAGCTGATATTACGAGGTCCCGGCATACCGCACGCACATACGATTGCTTCCCCGCTAAACAGTGACTGGGTGGAGGTCCGCGCTCTTGTGAATGAGGAATTTCCTCTGGGCTTCGATATGCTTTTGATCGATGCGGATGCGAACTGTATGGCGCTGCCGAGAACAACACAGGTGGAAAGGGGATAGGACAATGGCATATGTAGCGGTAAAGGGCGGCGAACAGGCAATTGAGGAAAGCCTGCGCCGATTAAAATATGAACGTGTCAAAAAGGGCGCCGGTGCCGGCGTTGACCAGATTGAACAGGGCATGCGGCTTTTGGTGGATCAGGTGATGAGTGAAGGCAGTCTGTACGCCCCCTCCCTCGCCGCACTGGCAATCAAGCAGGGAGAGGGCAGTATGGAGGAGGCGGTATTTCTGCTGCGAAGCTATCGCTCCACACTGCCGCGCAGGTACTACTCCCATATTATTGACAGTCGGGAAATGGAGGTCGAACGCAGAATATCCGCAGCCTTTAAGGATATCCCGCAGGGACAGCTTCTGGGTACGAGCTATGATTACGTACACCGCCTGCTTGACTTTGATCTCTTGCAGGAGCGTGAGGAGGAGCTGAAGCAGTATGTGGAGGCGTTTCTGAGTGAGGAATGCACCAAAGAGAAAACAGATCTGCGCCTTCCAAGGGTCAGCGACTATCTGCGCAGGGAAGGGCTGCTGCCACCGGTGGAAAATGATAACCGTGCTCCAAAGGATGCCACAAAGCAGATGCTCAGCTTTCCCACGCAGCGCAGTGAGCGTCTGCAGATTCTAAGCAGAGGGATGACGCAGGCGGTAACCGCACTGGGCTATGCTTCCCTGCGCGGCTATGGTGTTGTGCATCCGACAGTGGGGGAGCTGCGTGTGGGGCAGCTGCCAATCAGTGTTCCGGATCCCCTGCAGCCAGAGCATGAGGAGGATTCCTATTATATCGGAGAAATCAAGGTGACAGAGGTAGAGAGTCTGATCCCGGTTACCATAACCGATCCAAATGGGGAAAAGGAGCTGGAATTTAAGGTCGGCTATGGCATCACCATGGGGCAGAACGAAACCAAGGCGATCGCTATGAGTATTCTGGATACATGTCTGGAAAGCGAGGATAAAGGCTTTGCGGTCAATGACGAGGAATTTGTGCTCTACCATATTGATGCGGTGGAGGCAACCGGCTTTATATCGCACTTAAAGCTTCCCCACTATGTCACATTTCAATCGAAATTAAACAGCATGAGAAAAACAAAGAAGGAACAGGCCGATGATGAAAAAGAAATATAATTTTGCCTTCTTCGATGAAGGCAGCAAGCGGGAAATCCGCAGAGCCTCACTGAAGGCCATCTGTATACCCGGATATCAGGTGCCCTTTGCGTCCCGGGAGCTGCCGATCGCCAGAGGCTGGGGAACCGGCGGACTTCAGCTGAGTCTTTCGCTGGTCGGTCCAAGGGATATTGTTAAGGTGATTGATCAGGGCAGTGATGAAAGCGTCAATGCCATCAGTATCAAAAATCTGATCAGGGCCACCACGGGAGTAGAGCTGACCTCGCATACGGCTCTTGCCACCCTCATACAGTCGCGTCACCGTATACCGGAGGTACCTCTTAAAAAAGACCAGATTCTGATTTTACAGGTACCGACACCGGAACCGCTGCGGGAATACGAGCCAAGCGAGCGTGCAACCAGACGACTGCATGCCGAAAAGGAATATACCGGGGCCTGGCTGCTGCTTTTTGAACAGATTATGAAATATGGAAGAGTAACCATGGGGGCCGATCATCCGGTACTCGTAAACGACCGCTATGTGACAGCTCCCTCTCCCATCCCCCGCTTTGACAATCCGAAAATGATGAGAAGCGAGGCGCTGATTCTTCTGGGAGCCGGACGGGAAAAGAAAATCTATGCGATTCCACCCTATACGAAGGTCGTATCGCTGGACTTTGATGATCATCCCTTCGAGACCGAAGATTTTCAGGGGAAATGCTGCCGGTTGTGCGGGGCATCTCATGTCTATCTGGATGAAATCATCGATGAAACAAATGGCAGGGTCAGCTATCAGTGCAATGATACCAGCCAGTGTCTGGAACGCCTGAATGCGAAAGGAAGGGAAGCATAATGGACTATAACGATGTACCGCTGATGCGTGTATCACATCTCAACAAACGCTTTGGTGAGGGCTGTCCCCATTGCCGCAGCCATTCGGTAAAGCTGCAGGGAAACTATTGCCCGAAATGTGGAACTGTATATGCCTGCCGGGATATCAGCTTTGATGTATATGACGGGGAGATTCTTGGCGTGGTGGGAGAAAGCGGCAGCGGCAAGTCCACCATGATGCAGTGCCTGTACTTTGACCAGGAGGTGACAGGGGGCAGTTGTACAATCCGTACCTATAAAAACGGAGCTGCCAACATCTTTGAGCTGACTGCCCAGCAGCAGCGCTATATCCGCAATCACGTACTTGGCATGGTATATCAAAATCCCTATCTCGGATTGAAAATGAATTTTTCCAGCATGGGAAACATCGCTGAAAAGCTGATCGCGGCAGGAAAGCGCAATGTGAAGGCTATGAGTGAACGCGGTGAGGAGCTGCTAAACGCTGTGAAAATTCCGGTGCACCGCATGAAGGAGGAGCCGAGGAAATTTTCCGGCGGCATGCAGCAGCGTGTTCAGATTGCCAAGGCTCTCAGCAACAATCCGCCGATTCTTCTGCTGGACGAGGTCACAACCGGACTGGATCTATCGGTGCAGGCAAATGTATTAGATCTGATTAAGAAAATACAGCGGGAGCTGGGGGTATCCATGCTTGTGGTATCGCATGATCTGGGGGTGATTCGCATGCTGGCGGATCGAACGATTGTTATGCTGGATGGGGAAATCATTGAACAGGGACTGACCGATCAGGTCATGGAGGATCCGCAGCACCCTTATACCCAGCAGCTTGTATATTCATTATTATAAGGAGAACATCATGATTGCAATCATAAATGGAAACATCGTACAGGAGCATGGTATATTAAAGGATCACGCTCTGCTGATTGAACAGGAGCGTATCTATGATATCGTTCCACAAGCAAAGCTTTCCTCTATGCGCATTGATGAGGTGTACAACGCCTATGGGGGATACATCACACCGGGCTTCATCGATATGCATTCGGATCATATCGAGGCCATGGCGGCACCGCGCCCCAGCAGCATCATGGATATGGAGCTGGCTGTATATGAATTCGAAAAGGAATGCTGTACCCATGGCATCACCACCATGTTTCACTCCGTCAGTATCTGGGAGGGAGTCGGAGCTTCCCCCATGCGACGTCCCGAGCTCGTCAGACAGCTGGCGGACATCATAGAAAAAAGCCACACACAGCTGCATCTGATTCATCACCGCTTTCACATGCGCTTTGAAATCGACAATCAGAAGCAGTTTCCACTGATGCTGGACTATCTGCGTCAAAAGCGTGTTCACCTCATTTCCTTCATGGATCATACACCGGGACAGGGGCAGTACCGCAACATTGAGGTATACAAAAGCTATGTCCGCAATGCCCGAAGCATGAGTGAGGAGGAGGTTGCGGAAGAGGTGGCGCGCCGCATGAACAGCGACAAGCTGACACTGGAGAATATGCAAACGGCTGCCAGACTGGCAAAGGCGCAGGGCATCTCGATCGCCTCACATGATGATGATACGATTGAAAAGCTGGATGTGGTGCAGAAGTTCGGGGCAACCATATCGGAATTTCCAATCACGCTGGAGGTAGCCAGGGAAGCAAAGAAACGCGGTATGTACACGGTTGTCGGCGCACCGAATATTCTGCTGGGCGGCAGTCATTCCGGCAATATGAATGCGGCGGACGCTATCGCACAGGATGCAGCGGATATCTTATGCAGTGATTATTATCCGGCAAGCCTTCTGCATGCGGTATTTCAGATGACTAAGAAGGGACAGCGTCTGGAGGAGATGGTGAATAAGGTGACCATACACCCTGCACGGGCTACCGGCATTGATCGGGACTACGGTTCCATTGAAAAAGGTAAAAAGGCCGACCTGCTGATTATCCGTATCCTGCCCAACGAGCTGCCGGCAATCACCGAGGTATTTGTGGATGGTATGTGCATCGCACAGAACCATTACCGGGTATAGCCATGCTGAGCAGAGAAGTAACCATCGAACAGGATGTAGAGCTAAACCAGGTAAGCTTTTCTATATATAATAAGGTCGGCGCACACAGTGTCATTGAAAACAGCTCCTTTGGCAGGTATTCCTATTGCGAGCCGTATGCGATGATACAAAACACGATCATTCACAGCTTTGTGGATATCGCAAGAAATGTCCGCATCGGAGCAACCCAGCATCCCCTGCAACGCCCTACGACTCATCATATCACCTACCGGCGCAGAATGTACGGTGTCCGGGATACGGATGATGAAGCCTTTTTCGAGCAGCGCAGAAGCAAGCTGACAGAAATCGGACATGATGTATGGATCGGGCATGGCGCCTTGATCGAGGCAGGCGTGAAGGTCGGTGATGGAGCCGTAATTGGCAGTGGTGCCATTGTGACACACGATGTTCCACCCTATGCAATCGTTGCAGGGGTCCCTGCAAAAATTCTTCGTTTTCGCTTTGACTGCGAGCAGATTGCCGCCCTTTTGGATATCGCCTGGTGGAACTGGGAGGATGCAGTATTCCGCAGCCGAATTGATGATTTTTCATTGGACATTGACATATTTATCCGTAAATACAGGAAAGGGTGAACCATATGCAGCAACAGGATTTACTGGTTATCGAGGATCTGGAAAAAAGCTTTACCATGCATGTCAGCAGGCGTGAAATCCATGCCTGCAGGGGAATCAGTCTGCATCTTGCGAAGGGGGAATTTATCGGAATCACAGGGAAGAGCGGCAGTGGGAAATCGACGATCTTAAAGGGGATTTACCGAACCAATCTGCCACAGAAGGGAAGGATATTGTATGACAGTGAAAAATTCGGGATACTAGATCTCTGTCAGGCAAGTGAGCGGCAGATAATTTATCTACGCAAACAGGAAATCGGCTATGTTTCCCAGTTTCTGCGCATTATGCCGCGAACGACTGCACGGCAGATTATTGAACAGGCGGTTTTGGAAATGGGGGCGGATGAAGATACCGCCCGTCGCAGGGCACAGCATATGCTGGAGCATTTCGAGCTGGAGCCGGCCCTCTGGGATATGTATCCCAATACCTTTTCCGGAGGAGAAAAACTGCGGCTGAACATTGCGGCTGCCATGGTAAAGAAGCCGCGTTTACTGCTGCTGGATGAGCCGACCGCCAGTCTGGATCATACCAGCAAGCAGAAGGTCCGTGATCTGATTGAGCAGCTGAAGCTGGAGGGAACGACCATGCTCGGCATCTTTCATGATCTGGAATTCATGGAGGGGCTGTGTGATCGGGAGTACAATATGCAAAAGGGAATGATGGCATGAACCGTATCGATCTTCACATACACAGCGTTTGCAGTGACTCTTCACTGACGGTGGCACAGATTCTCAGCCTTGCTAAAGAAAGCCGGATGCAGATGATATCCATAACGGATCATGATACCTTTGCGGCATACCGGCACATCCCGTACGATATGCTGCCCTGTACGCTCATCAAGGGGATCGAGATCAGTGCCTTTGATGATGTCGCACAACGGCAGGTGCATATTCTCGGCTATGGCTTCGGAGAAGACACCCCGCATGTGGATGCCCTGTGTGAAGCGATCCTGCGTCAGAGAAGAGCGATTTCCCTATGGCAGGTGCAGCAGCTGATTGATCACGGCTATCAGATTAGCCTGAAGGAAGTGGAATGCATGGCACAGCAGTCCACAGCTATCTACAAGCAGCACATCATGGACATCATGATACGACACGGCTACAGTGATACCATATATTCCGATGTCTATCGAAAGCTGTTCAAAAACAACGGAATCTGTGTATGCCCTGCCTCCTTTGTTTCAGTAGAAGCGGCGATACGGGCCATTCATAAGGATCAGGGAATCGCCGTGCTTGCACATCCCTATACCTCACGCGTCACAGGATCGATCCCCGAATATGTCCGGATCGGACTGGATGGTATTGAAACCTGGCACAGCTCACACGGACAAAAGCAGGTGAATGACTTGCATGCCATCGCAAAAAGGTATAAGCTGATAGAAACAGGGGGCAGCGATACCCATGGACGCTATGGCGAGGAACCGGTGCTTGGGCAGGTGAACCCCTTTATGAAGGATGAGGATGTGAGTGTATGCAGCAGGATGTAATAGAATTTGCGATAGAGCTGGTAAGAGATTGCGGGGCACAGCTGCGCCGCGTATCCGAAGTGACACCGGAATATAAAACGGATTTTCAGGATCTGGTAACGGAATACGACCGCAGCATAGAGGAACAGTTTCACAATGCTCTCAAAGTAAAATTTCCGACACACAGCTTTCTGGGAGAGGAAAGTGTCAGGGAACGCGGAGATCATCTATGGATTTTGGATCCGATCGACGGAACAACGAATTTTGTAAGCCGGCACCGGGATTTCGCAATATCGCTGGCCTATTATCATAAGCAGCAGCCCGTCTTCGGCATCGTATATGATGTCATGCGGGATGAGCTGTTCCTGGGAGTTCATGGCAAAGGCGCATGGATAAACGGGGAGAGGATGGCACAGCTGCGCAAAAAAGAAGCGAGGGAGTGTATTCTGGATGCCGGCCTGCACGTTCTGGGTTATATAAAAAGAACCTATGGCAGTGATCCGTTAACCATGCAGGATGAATTCCGTGCCCATCGCTATCTGGGCTGTGCATCCCTGAGTATCGTACAGATTGCACAGGGATTGAGTGATCTGTATCTGTCTGCCCATGTGAAATGCTGGGACTATGCGGCTGCGGCAATCATACTGGAGGAGGTGCAGGGAGCCTACAGCATTCAGAATACCTTCTTTACAACCACAGGCACATTTGCTATGTTCGCAAACCGAAGATCACTGATCACCATGGTGGAAAAGGAATATTTGTAATATGTATTAGAAAAAGGCCGGTGATATTGATTCAGCATAGAATAAGAAAAGAAAAAATTTGTATCAGACAATTGATCAGAATCAAGTTTTGCGGATTCTCTTTCTTATAAATGCTATTTTTCATGTAACATTCAAGTTTATAGTAAGCAGGCTGTTTTTCTTCCTGCTTTTATTTTATGGAAGTACACGATAGAGAAAAAGCGTGATTTATGATATAGCTCAGGGAATCTGTTATGCAGGCATACCTTGAATCAGCCGGTGAACTATACGATAAGCGTTTGGTTTGATCGCCAGCCTTTAAACCTTTCTCAGCAAAGCCGAAAATAGCTGATTGCTTCAGCGTATATAAAAAACAAGAAGTGAACGATACTTCCTGTTTTCTTAAGATTGTGTCAGATATAGCGTTGAATATACCATAGATGATTTCAATATCAAATGGATACATAGAACGTATTATCTTAAATTACATTGTTTTATAGAAAAACGGTATATAAAAATGCGGATTTCTGCCCGATAGCGGGTAAATTAAAAAAAGAGAATTCAACATGACTGTAGTTCAATAGGAATTGAATCCTCTCTTTTAAACACTTTAAGGTAAGAATGAACCAGATGCGAATACTCGTATTTTCATATATAGAAGACTGTCAGCTGTCATGCTCAGTCTTATAAGCTTTTTTATATCTTCTTTCCAGTTCTTCATGTAATTCCTGCTGCGAATAATCCACATAGAGCATGATCCTTTTCTCCATCTGCTTCTGATAATCCGTTGGTTTGCTTTTAAATTTATCCACGATATATTCTATTTTATTCCAGGTGTGAGGATACGTGCTGCGCATATAGCGAAAGCATTCCGGCTGTGTCTGATAGAGCTTTGCGGCATTCCAGCAGATAACACTCTGACTTACTTCATCATCAATTTCCAATTCTTCAAGAGGGTACAAACCAATCTCCTTCAACGGTTTTGGCACCTGCTCATCCTGCTGATAAAAGTAGGATTCCCAGCTGGTATAGCCGCGCTTTACGGCGATCTCATATGGCGTGTCTTTTAAATAGTTATTTTTGTCTGTCAGCCTTACAAGCTCATAAAAGTGCGGTGCCAGCCATTCACAGCGCCTTGTGGACATATAACCCGACAAAATGACGATATTGCATGCCAGTAATTCCTTTGCATCCTCTAAAATCATAACGGAGGAAAGCTGTGACAAATAGGGCGCAAAGTGTGCAGAAAAGGAATCTTCATCCAGTAATAGTACATCAAGCTCCAGAAGAAGGGTTGTAAACTCCATATTTTGAATAACAGCTATCAGGTCATCTCCTATAGTGGAGGAATAAAAGGGCAGTATAAGATTTCGTGCCGTCTTGTATTTATGAACTTCTTTTAAGGAAAATGCATACGATAAGACGATGTCATCCTTTCTGGTATCCGTTGGATAAACGGTTTTAAAAACCCTTACTGCTTCTTTGTACTTTTCACTGGAGTGACAGGCGATGGCATAGTATCTCATCATCAGAGGGTGCGCCTTATTCTTTTTGATATATGGCTTCCATAATGAAATGGCCTTCTGCATATCCCCTAGGTATAGGAAAAGGATACCCTTTAAAATGACAGCGGGCTCATTGCTTGAAGAAAACTCATTCAGTTTATGAATAGCCTTCATATAGTTTTCTGCTTCTATGAATTCCTTAACGGAATCCAGCCTGCGTTCATCTTTTGTGTGAAACAGACTGTAAATCTCATTCAAATCAATACGGTTAAAATCGTATGTATCCTGTGGCATAATATGCTCCTCTCTTTCGACATTAAAATTATACATTCTTTTTAATTATAAGGGAATAAAGGGAGATGATTTTCCAATAAAAATTGTAAATAATTTACAAAAATGCAACAGATGTACCCTGCTTGATTCCTGTTGATCATAATGAAGCAGGCAGTTAGATTAAACAAAAAAGAAAAGAATGGCAGAAAGGGATACATATTCTGTTTGATTTTGTTATAATAATGAAAAACCTGACGCTTGTATCGGGATCAGCGCGGTAAGAAAAGGCTTGGGTAAGGGAAATAAGTCTGTGGCTTATAGGATATGAAATCGTTATTGCATAAGAAACACATTCAGGCGACTTTTAAAAGCGTAAGGAGAGTTCGGTATGATCATTAGAAAATCGGTTAAACAGGATCTGCCCCAGCTGCAGGTTATGTATGAAGCTATTATTGCACATATGTATGCACAGCAAATCTGTATATGGGATGCGGTGTATCCCTGCATTTGTTTTCCGGAGGATATCAAACAGGAGCGTATGTATGTCCTGCAGAAGGATGCCCGGATACTGGCTGCGTTTGCATTATGCGAGCATAATAAGGGGGAACAGCAGGTCGACTGGCATCTATCAGGACAGAAAGCCCTGTATCTTGACCGCCTTGGTGTGCATGTGGATGCGATGGGAAAGGGTGTTGGCAGAGCAGCGATACGGGAAGCAATGCGTTGTGCAAAGGAACGGCAGGCAGATGTTTTACGGCTGTTTGCGGTGGACAGCAATACACCGGCCATCCGGCTGTATGAGAAAAACGGGTTTATTCAGGCGAAGGGCATCTATCATGAGGTTATTGATGATACTTTGACACTGCATGAATTGGGCTTTGAAAAAGCCATAACAGAAAAAGAACTGCCGGAATAACGTGATTTGAAACCGGCAGCTTAAGAAAGGAGGAAATGTATGAGCGAGCTTTTGCGATTTAAAACACGGGAAGCATTCAGAGAATGGCTGAGCGAAAACTGCCGGCGCAGGGAAGGGGTGTGGCTGGAATTTGGCAAAACAAAGGAGGTGGAAACACTGTCCGCAAACGATGCTTTACTGGAGGCACTTTGCTTTGGCTGGATTGACGGCGTGATGAAGAAGATGGATGATACATCCTACAAGAAGTATTTTGCGCCGCGAAGAGCTGGCAGCAAATGGTCACAGAAAAACAAGGCGCTGGTTCAGGAGCTGGAAGCATGCGGTGCCATGACGGAATACGGACGCAGGAAAATAGAAGAGGCGAAAAAGAACGGACAGTGGGACAACGCCGCTTCTCCCTCTGCAATCAGCGAGGAACAGATTGCGGCAGTTGCTGCCTTGTTAAAGGAAAATGCACAGGCTTATACTAATTTTCAGAAGATGCCGGCATCGGTGAAAAAGACATATACACGTGCTTATCTCGATGCAAAGACAGAAGCGGGCCGCAGCCGGCGCCTTGCATGGATGATGGATCGGCTGGAAAAAAACTTAAAGCCAATGTGAGCTTGGAGAAAGCAAAGAAGGAGATTTTATGGAGCTGAAAAAACTGGACGGAAGCTTTTCCGTATGCAAGGTGGTGGATTATTCCATGGTGAATTTGAACAGCACCTATTGCTTTATAGGAAAAACAGATGAGGAAAATTCACTTGTCTGTTTACAGGAGGAGGTACCGGAAAATACCATCGAGCGTGAAGATCATTGGAAGGCATTTCGCATACAGGGAATTCTGGATTTCTCCCTGATCGGCATTCTGTCCGAGATTTCAACGCTGCTTGCGAGAAACAGCATCGGCATCTTTGCCATATCTACGTACAACACCGATTATATCCTGATGAAGGAGGAGCAGTTTGAGAATGCAGTGAGGATACTTGCAGAAGCAGGCTATCGTATCCTGTGAATAAATCATACCGTAGGAAAGAAAACACCGCAAAGATTTCGATCAGATTTAGGATAAAGCGATCGTAAAAAAGCCTTGCCGAATCTAACGTGAATCTAACGACAGGGTTTTTTTATAAGAATCACTGCAAAATTCAGAAATGCAACGCAGCGTTGCGCAAGTGCATGCGAAAAGCTATGGAAGATAACATGGAGATTTGGTATGATGTACCTGTGTTTGAGTGAGGAGGCAGATTTATGAATTTAGGAGAAAAGCTGTTGAAGCTGCGAAAGGAAAAGGGGCTCTCACAGGAGGCGCTGGCAGAGCAGATCAAAACGACCAGGCAGGCAATCAGCAAATGCACCGAAGGCGCGCAGAGCGGGAAAATAATCAGGGCTATCCGGAAACGGAAAAGCTGTTGCAGCTGTCAAATATATTCGGAGTGTCCGTGGATTATCTGTTAAAGGATGATAAGTGTAAAGAGGGTACTGAGGAGAAGGGGTATTATGTAAGCAAAGAGATGGCGCAGGGGTTTCTGATGAAGGAAAGCAGGGTAAGCAGAAGCGTAGCAGTGGGATTTATGTTCTGGGCACTGGCCGGCATTCCATTCTGTATGTTTCCGAATCATTCCTCATGGCGTCTGCTTGGTATGGGGGTGTTTATTTTCCTTGGAATCTGTGCGGTTGTCATCGGTATGTTTCATGAGCAGGACACCTATGCCGTGTTGAAGCAGGAGGTACTGCTGTTTGACTATGAATACAGGAAAGAGCTTTGCAGGGAATATCAGGTACGGCGGAAAAAATATGGATTTGTGGCCGTTCCCTGCTGCATCCTGTTTGTTGCGGGAATCGTTGCATTGGCTGCCACGAAGCGCGGTTACCTTCCATGGAGCGAATACCATGCTTTTATATTTCTGGGTTTAGCCGCAGGGCTTTTGGGATTTGTGTATACCGCAGGGATGCTGGATGCCTATGAGCAGCTTGTGGAAAATGAGAAATACACGGGACGTCTGCTATTTAAGCTCAGAAAGAAAATACGAACAAAGATTGATTAGCTTTCATGCTTTCACAGGCTTGCGTGCCTGCCGTGTTAAGGTGAACAACAGTGCCTGTGAGGTGTCTTTGCAGATACCGCTGCATGATGCAGGTAACGTGATGACTGCTGCAAATCCGGCGTGTTCAGTGCTGTTATTATAATGAACGGATTTCCATGAGTTCGGGAATCCGTTTTTTTCTTTATTGTATATAAAAGACACACTCTGTTAGAATTGTATTCATTCCTAGCGTAGTGTGCCTTTTATGCTTGCGTATGGACAGTAAAATACTTACTAGTATTTAAAAAAGAGCATGATACTGATGACTAGACCAATCGCCCCTATGACAAGGAAGATTAAACCGATACCGGCTGCTTTCTTTCTACGCTCAATCTCGGATTGACTATCTGGGGACAGATCAATGAGTGGATAGTTTCTTCTGCCAATAAGATAAAGAAGCAATCCACTTGTATGATTGCCGTTCATTGCAAGAAATCCCCAAAGCTTTGGATGCTTCAATCCCCTTGCTGTAGCGTCGATCACAGTAATATGATAGATCTGATAGATCATTTCCAATGCTCCTACAATAAGAACAGCACCACTGATAACTGCTGAAATCATCATTTTTGTTTCCATATTTTCCTCCTATAATTTTTTTATGATCTGATAAAGTAAAGCAGCAGAGCTGATGATAGCAAAGCAGAAGACACCTATCAAATAATATTGATTATCCCGCAGGAACATATTGAATGCCACAAGGAGTATCACAAGGAAAACATTGATCATGATAGCGGCTATCAGCTTACGATTGCTTTTCACGATATTCGTATTTTCTTCTAAATGCTCAATCATTTTATCATCACCTTTTAATAAATCATCAAGACTAAGAGAATAAAGATTACTCAGATCAATAACGTTCATGATATCCGGATACGATCTTTCATTCTCCCAATTTGAGATTGTCTGCCTCGTAACTTTAATATCTTCGGCCACCTGTTCCTGTGTCAGTCCGGAATTGATACGAGCTTCCTTTAATTTTTTTCCTATCTCCATATGCATGTTCTCCTTTCGGATACATCATGTCACTTTAGGGAAAAAAAGTCTATCAAAATTATTTTACATTGTCCGTTTTGGGTACTAAAGGGTTTATACATGTGAATAGTTAGTGTACAGTGCAAAAAGGTGTATAGAAAATAACATATTTCACACAGAAACAGATCGAACAAGTGAATTCTGTTAATCTAATTCCCATGTTGAAGGAACAGGGATGACAATGAATGGTATTATGGTCTGAATACGACAGGACTTTCATTAAACACAAAAAACATGAAGTCGGCAAGTATGGTTTTCAAATTTCAAATCTAGTAGAACGTGCATGTTTTATGAGAAAACCATGTGCACCGCATGAACAGAACAATCAATGGAATGGAGCAATTCTATGCTTGCTTTAGAATATATTGTATAGATGAGATGCCTGATCAGGAACGATTAATTGCACAGAAGGAAGCTATATTGCTCCCGATGAGCAAGACTGCTCTGGGTGCTTATTTATAGATCGAATGTCAGTTTGACTGGAGATAAGTGAAATTTAGTGAAAATCCGATGGGAATATATAAAACACAAAAGTATAGTAAGAAGTGAATTGCAAAAGCAAGAATTGTAAAAAATGGAATGCAGTTGTCTTACTTTACATTTCGCCATCCTCTGCCTGCTTATGGAAACAGGCACGCCGGAAAAGCAGCAGTTGCCTGTTCGATTGTAATTCATCCACGAAGGAATGGTGTATAATAATAGAAATAAGCATATAGATGCGTAAGGGAGATGCCGTTGTGAAAATTACAAATAAGAATATAGATGCCGGTAATGCATTCGACTGGGGCCGGACATCAAAGGATTATGCAAAGTATCGGGATATTTATCCCTCTGTGTTTTATGAAAAAATTGCAGAACGTGGATTATGTGTCGCAAATCAGCGTGTGCTTGATTTGGGAACAGGAACCGGTGTGCTGCCTAGGAACATGTACACCTATGGTGCCAACTGGACAGGAACGGATATTTCCCAGCAGCAGATTGAAGAGGCGAAGGCACTTGCACGACAAATGAACCAGAATATATCTTATTTCTGTGTATCTGCCGAGGATATCAGCTTTACCAGCCATACCTTTGACGTCATTACAGCATGTCAGTGTTTTTGGTATTTTGATTATGAAAGGCTGCTTCCAAAGCTGCTTCAGTATCTGAAACCGGAGGGGAGGCTTCTCTTTTTATATATGGCCTGGCTTCCTCAAGAGGATGCGATCGCAGGTGCAAGCGAGCAGCTGGTTTTAAAATACAGCCCAAACTGGTCAGGAGCCCGAGAGTATATGCACCCTATTTCATTGCCTGACTGTGTATATGAAGTGTTTGAACCGATAACACATGAGGAATATGCCCTTGATATTCCCTTTACCAGAGAATCCTGGAATGGGAGAATGAAGGCCTGTCGGGGTGTGGGGGCCTCTCTTTCTGATCAAGCGATGAAAGCATGGGAACAGGAACACCTGCAGCTGCTAAAAAAGAATGCTCCTGCGGCTTTCAATGTAAAGCATTATGCGGCAATGCTGGAGATGAAGCGGAGAACATAATGCACCTGTGCCGCTGGTGGAAACAGGTAGCATCAGGAAGAATTGAAGGTGTCGCAGGCAGGGTGGTTTTTCATGCAGAACTTGTCCCGTACTTTGATTATCCGGAAATCTTCTGTTCTGTAAGGGAAAAAAATGCAGCGGTTATTTGCTGCCATAGGAAAAAAGCCGGAGTTCATTCATCCCGGCTTTTTGTATATAAAGCATGCTGCGGATACAGGCTGTTACATTTATTTGATCTTTCCTATGATATATGATTGCATTACAATATTATATGGCGTATAATATTGTTGAAGAAAGGTGATGTATATGACATTTCAGCTTGGCTCTGCATTGCTGGACGCCTGTGTGCTGGCAACGCTGCACAAGGAGGATACCTATGGATATCGTCTAACGCAGGAGGTAAAGGTTGTGATGAGTGTGAGTGAGTCAACACTGTATCCGGTTCTGCGCAGACTCATGAGAGAAGGCTATCTGGAAACCTATGACCAGCAGCATATGGGCAGAAATCGAAGATATTACCGATTGACAGATGCAGGAAGAAATAAATATAGGGAGTATGTTGAGGAATGGAAGGCATTCTCAACAAAAATCAGTGGTATTCTGGAGGGAGGAAAAGAACATGAAGAAGGCTGAGTATATAGCGGAACTAAAGCGAAGGCTTGCGAATTTTTCACCATCTGAGGTGGAGGATGCAGTTTCGTATTGTGAAGAATATTTTGAAGAAGCAGGGGATGGGAATGACCAGCAGGTCATAGATGATTTAGGGACACCGGCACAGTTTGCAGCGCAGCTGAAGGCAGAGAGATCCATACGTCAGGAACAGCAGCATCGAAACTATCGCAGAGGAAATAATCCAAACAGCTCATTGAAAAATGCAGGGATGATCATTCTTGGTATCTGTGCCCTGCCGATTGCTCTTCCGCTTCTGTTTGCGGCTATTGCCGTAATGTTTGCACTTGTGATTACCGTATTTGCATTGGGCGTAGCCGGTATTGTATCCTTTGCCTCTATATTGATTACAGGGATACCTCTTATGGCAAGTGCTGTTACAAACTACCATACGCCATCCAATGCATGGATTGCGGCAGGTGGCGGATTTTTATGTATTGGTTTGGGCTTACTGCTTTCTATTTTGTTTTTTTCACTCATTCGTACCGTGCTGCCTGCGTTTACCAATGCACTGACACGGCTGTATCATAAGGCACAGGGAGGAAAACGGCATGAAAAAGCATAGAGGGATACGTACACTGGTTGTGGTGTCTGTAGTTTTGATGGTATTGGGATCCTTATGTATTGGTGTGGGGATCGCAAAGGGTGGCGATTTGCGCTATCTGCATGTTGACAAGGATACGGTAGACTGGTGGCCGTTTAACGGAAGCTTCGGTATACAGTTGGGAGATAGCTTTGATTTTACATCCTGGGAGGAGGAGAAGCACAGCTATAAGGAGCGCTGGGATCAGTCGCTGCAGGAAGTGGAATCGCTGTCACTTGACGTCACTCTGGGAGATATCCGGATTGAACGGGGAAAGGAAAATAAAATTACATTCCTCGATATCCGCAAGGAGAAAGTGAACATCAAACAGGAGAAGGGCAATGTAACGGTTACTGTAGACAATCCGGATATAAGCAAAGGGAATCGGAATCGAAATGATACGATTATAGTTACGTTGAAGGATAAGAAGTATGAGCGAATATCCGTTGAAGATAAGCTTGGTGACATTCAGCTGAAAAACCTGTCCGCAAAGCATATCACCATAGAAGAAAAGCTGGGGGATATTACGCTGGAACATATCGTTTCCAAGGATTTGGCGATTGCGCAATCTGCCGGAGATATTGAGGTGGATGGACAGCTTTATGGAAACAGTGTAGTGAAAAGCAGCATGGGTGATATCACGATTCATGTTCGCGGAGATCAGAAGGATTATCGTTACAGGGTTAAAAATACAATGGGAGATACACAGATCCAAAACCGGGAATGGGAGCTGTCATGTGATGCAGAGGAAGGAAATCGATCGAGTGACAACTACCTTCAGCTACACAGCAGTATGGGGGATATCGATCTGCAGTTTGAAGGATGAGTAGCTTCGAGGAGCTGGTCAGGGAGTGTGACAGACTGTGGCTCAACTGCCGCTGTACCAGATTAAGGCTAACCCCTGTGAAAAAACAGGTACAAAAAGATAACAGGAGGAAAGCGGTAGAGCTGAAAGCAGACTGGGAAACGTTTTTACAGCATGCTGCAGAAAATTTGGAGGATGCAGGGTGGAAAACGGAAATGGACAGACGTGTTCTTGCTTTGCTTCGCAGTGAATCCGTTCTGAATTTCGCAGTGTTAAAGCCTGCGGTTCAGGAGGAATTCCTATCCATTACCAAGCAGTTCGTTCGGGATGCCATGTGCTTTGATACTGCGCTTGAGCTGGATGATATCATGCAGGCAATGCGGAATGTCTGGATCATTTTGCTGCTGGAATGTATGCTGGAGCGGAAGCTGTGCTATCACAAGGCGATCTTCGCCTACAGTATGCTGTATCCGTATACCGATAATTTTCTGGATGACCCTGCTATTGACAAACAACGGAAAAAGGCGTTTAACAGCTGGCTGAGCGAACGTCTGAAGGGGGAACAGAGGGCGATGGATGCAGACCTGTATCGTCAGGTAGATGCCCTTGTTTCCATGATTGAGGAAACTTTTCCCCGTCAACAGTTTCCGGATGTGTATGATGCACTTCTGCGCATTCAGGAGGGTCAGATCTTGTCCGTACAGCAGGACAGCAGACTTTGTGAAGAAGAAATACGAAGGATATCCATATACAAGGGGGGAGCCTCTGTTTTGGCTGACGGCTATCTGATGGATGGAGACCTTTCTGAAAAAGAAGCATTTTTCTGTATCGCCTACGGTTTTCTTTTACAGGTGGCAGATGATATACAGGATATGGAGGAGGATCGCATTCTGTGCCAGCATACACTTGCAAGCATGCTGCACGGGAAAAGACAGCGTCTGCGCCTTGCACAACGCCTGCATACCTATCTGCATGAGGTGTTGTTTTATCATTATCCAGCAAAAGCCAGTGCAATGCAGTCCTTTGTTGAGAAAAATTGCCGGTTCCTGCTTATCGGATCGATTGCAAAGCAGCTGCATCTGTTTCCAAAGCCGTTTGCATACCGCATGCGGCGCAGTCTTCCTCTCGGCCTGGATGCTGTAACCACTTTGATGAACGAGAGCAGTGCGATGCTGCAGTCCGAGCAGATTCATGCTGTTATACAGGCCTATGTGCAGGCGTTGTGAGGCTGACTATGCAGACAGTCGTGTAAAAAGGCAGGGATTAACTTCAGAAACATGAAAAAGGCTTTACTATAATAAAAGACTTATCCGGAAACAATCGCTGTATGCGATAAGTGCAGAACAGCCTGCTTCCATGGATAAGTCTTTTTCTTATGGTGATGCTTTTCCTCTTATTTTCCGATATAGGTGAAGCGTGGTGTCAGTACGCCATCAACCAGAATGCTCTCACAAAACATAGCAAGAGGGCGTATCCAGACCTCCTCGTTGCCATATAGCTGCCGGTATACCACATAGCGCTCCAGCGTTTCACTGTGTGTTGCCACATACAGCACGCTGTAGCATTTTCCTTTGAAATGGCGGTATTTTCCAGGCTTTACTTCCATGCCTTCCACCGGAAGACCCTCTGCTTCCTTTAACGGCTTTACAAAAATTGGTACTGCGTATACCGCTGATTGTTCTTCCTCCATCAGGTCCCGGGCTTCCCCGTACGAAATGCTGCAATCTTCTGTCACAGTCTGTTCACTCTCGTTATCCTTGTACAGAATGCAGGAGCTCTTTGCGGGAATGGTAAGCTGCAGGCTTCCGCCTTCACTTCTGTATGTCGTGCCACGCAGAAAATCCTTCCAGCAGCCCTGTGGGATAGGCAGCTCTGCTTCATAATCCGCATCTGCCACATTGCATGCGATATACAGACTGTCCTGCTCACAGCTTCGACAGAATACAAACTGTTCATTACGAAGCAGTATCTGCTCATAGCTGCCGTGGCTGCAGGCTTTCATCTTATGCACGAAAGAAAGCAGTGCAAGGTGCTCACAGAGCTTTTCTGAATCAAACTCATGCAGCTGCAGGCAGGGGCGGATATCGGCATCGCTGCCGTTGTGCTTTCTACCCTCAACTGCATATTCACTGCCGTAATAGATGCTTGGAATTCCCGGCATGGTGAAGAGGATGGTATATATATTGAACAGATCCTCTTTGTTTTTAACGGTGCTTGCCAGACGGTTTACGTCGTGATTATCGACGAAATTATACAGATCCAGTCCCTGATAGATTCCACCGTTGCCAAACTGCCGGTTTAAGGAATATCCGATTTCAAAATAATTCTTTTCATTGTGAGAGGAATACAGTCCCTTATAGCATTCATAATTGGTAACGGAATCCAGCATGTCGGGATTTGCCCAGCGGTTGTAATCACCGTGTATGATTTCCCCCATCAGCCAGAAGTCCGGATTTTTTTCTTTACAGAACGCCTTCAGTCTGCGAAAAAATTCGGGACGTATACAATCGGCTGCATCCAGGCGCAGGCCGTCAATGTGAAACTCATCCATCCACATCGCAACACTGTCCAGCAGATAGCGAACAACCTCTTCATTCTCCAGATTGAGCTTTACCAGATTATAGTGTCCTTCCCATGCATCATAGGTAAAATCATCATTCAGCGGACTGCGTGCATGAAAGTGCAGGTGGGAAAACCAGTCGCAATAGGTTGATTTCTCCTTCTTTTCCTGAACATCGCGAAATGCCCAGAAATCACGACCGACATGATTGAACACACCATCCAAAACGATGCGGATGTCGGCTGCATGCAGGCTGTCGCATACCCTCTTGAAATCATCGTTTGTACCTAAGCGATGATCCAGCAAGCGGTAATCGCTTGTGTCATAGCCATGCTCATGGCTTTCAAAAACCGGCCCCAGGTACAAGGCATTGACTCCCAGCTTTTTCATATGGGGAATCCAGTCCTCCACCTTCTTTATGGAGTGCGTGATCTCCTCCTCATGATACTGCGCTGCGCCAACAAAGCCCAGCGGATAAATGTGATAAAATACTGCTTCTTTGATCCAGCTTGTCATAAATTCACCTCTAATATTAGTATACCATGGAACCGGGTTGGCAAAAAGAAAAAGGATGCTTTTTACGCATCCTCTCACACTTATTCAATAGGAATAAAGCGTTTTTCTTCAACCTTGCGGCTCTCCTCCTTCGGGAAGGTGATTTTCAGCTCGCCGTTGTCGAAGCTTGCACGGATATCCTCCTCACGGATTGCATTTCCGACATAAAAGCTTCTTGCACAGGAACCGCTGTAGCGCTCCTGACGGATGATGTTTCCTTTGTCATCCTTCTCTTCGTTGGAACTGTTTTTTGCGGCTGTAATGTTGAGGTATCCATCCTTTAAATCCAGATGAATGTCTTCCTTCTTATAACCAGGCAGCTCCATGTCCAGCAGATAGTTACCGTCTAGCTCACGAACATCTGTTTTCATGCAGCTGTTGCTCTTTGTGAAAAACGGATCCTTCCACATGTCTTCAAATGTGTCTGTAAATACGTCTGGTAAAAATCTCATCATAAAGTCCACCTCTTTCTATCGTATTGTATGATTCAGATTTTTCAGATGTGTACAAATATCTGCGGGAAGCAATACTGTATCCATCGCCTCGATTCCTAAAACCATGTCCTGCAGTTACCTTACCTCATCTTCACTGTTATTATATCACATAATTTAGCACTGTCAATACCAGAGTGCTAAAAACATGATTTTTTTCTATAGTCCGTTATGATTTTGGGCTTTAAATAATCAGTGCAAAGGCTGTAAAACACTAGAGATAGAAGGACATGTACCTTCTATGCTCTTGTCATCATCAGAGGAAGCCTCACATATTTTACACGAGCAGTGAATTGAGTCCTTCACGAAAACGATGCCTGCAGGCTTTTTCGTTTAGCATCCGCACAAGAGAACGTATGCCGTTTTGCGTCTTGTGAAATAATAATACATAGCATATAATGATGAAAAAGAAGGGGAGGAAGCGATATGGCAGCTATTATTTTTCTGGCATTGGGTGCGCTGATGCTTTATTTTGCAGTGGAGATTGGCATGCGCAGGCGTATTGCATTTCTGCATGATTATCATTATCAGAATATGAAGGAAGAGGATATCACACCCTATCTGCATCTGATGGGAGTGGGGCTTGCTGTTGTGGGGATATGCTTTGTCTGCTCTGCAGTGATTGTGTCGTGCCAAAAGGTGCTTTTTCTGCCAGTGTTGTTTGGCGGTCTGCTTCCGGGAATCGGAGTTATGCTCTATGCTCAGTATCGCTATAACGGAGGTATCTTCAGCTGATCATACATATAATACATATAAATAAAGAAGCTGTCGTACTGTGAATCGTATAAAGCAGCGTGAAGCTTTAAGGGAAAATGCAGGCATACGGCATCTTTGAAAAGCTTAGCAGGCAGATAAAGAGTAGAAAGCTTTGCTGCAGCTTCAGGATGGCAATCAAAAAAAACAGGCAATTTTGAATTTTGCCTGCTTTTCATCAGCCTAAGTCCCTGTTTCATTGCCCATATTGCTTATGGCTATGCTGCTTTTTTATAAATAGTACGGCCTTCCTTGATGGTTTCCATGACCTGAATGTCACGGAGCTTCATCGGCTCAGCCTTTAATGGATCCTCATTCAGAATAACCAGATCTGCCAGCTTTCCGGCCTCCAGTGTACCCTTGCGGTCCTCCTCGAAATACTGATAGGCGGCGTTAATGGTCACAGCCTTCAGTGCTTCCAGAACACTGATGCGCTGCTGTTCACCCAGTACGACACCATTCTTCGTGACACGATTGACTGCAGCCCATACACTTTCCAGCATATCCGGCAGAATAACCGGGGTATCCTGATGAAAGGTAAAGGGAATGTGATTTTGCAGGGCACTGGCGGTACAGGAGATATTTTCTGCCCGCTGTTTTCCGAAATTGACAAGGTGTACATCACCCCAGTGATATACATGGGCAACAAAATAGCTTGGCATCACGCCGGTTTCTTTCAGCTGCGGCAGCTGATCCGGACGCAGGGTTTGGGAATGTACCATGACCGGACGGGTATCTGTGGTTTTCTGTCTGCTGTGATGATAGCCGTTCAGCATCTGCTGGCTTGCGGCATCTCCGTTGCAGTGCACCAGCAGCTGGCGGTGTTCATCAAGAGCCTGCTGTACGTAGCGATCCACCTGCTCATCCGTATAGATCGGATAGCCGCAATAATCACCGCTGTTTTCATACGGCTTGCTCATCCATGCCGTCTTACCCTGTGGGGAGCCGTCCAGAAACAGCTTGTAGCCGCCGATGCGAAAGTGGTTCCTGTACTCCTTAAGGTCCTCTCTTTGCTGAACAACCTCGCTGTCCTCCACGATATCCACGTATGCAACCATATCCAGCAGCATCTGATCGCTGCGGCCAAGGCGTTCGTAAATATCCACCTCGCTCCTGTGCGCAAAGCCCTCCTGTGCTGTGGTAATACCGAAGCTGGCATAGATTTTCTGTGCCTCGACGGCATACGCATCAATGTTTTCCAGACTCATGACACGTTCTCCGGGACCACGCATGAAGGTAACCTCTTCCATATACCCGTTCAGGTGTCCCTGCTCATCACGGCCATAGCTTCCACCCTCCGGATTCTTCACGCTGTCATCCAGTCCATAAGCCTGCAGAGCCATGGTATTTAAGACTCCCATGTGGAAGGAGGAGTGTGCAAGAATGATAGGATGCGTACGGCTTGCGGCATCCAGCTCATGGCAGTTTGGATGCCGGTGCTCAGCAAGTGCATTATGGTCATAGCCAAAGCCCATCACCCATTCACCATCCGCTAGCTGTTTCTCTTCAATGTAGCGTTTGATTTCCTCCTGAATATCCGCAACACAGGTGCAGCTTTTCAGCGGAACAAATTTCAGGGTGTTCGCAAACTGCAGCATGTGGGAGTGCGCATCGATAAAGGAGGGCATCAGGCATGCTCCCTGCAAATCGATTCGCTCACAATCTGCCTCGCATAGAGGCTCCAGATCCTTCCTTGTGCCGACTGCCTGAATACTTCCGTCCCTGATCAGCAGTGCCTCACTGTATAATTCGTTTTCCTTCATTGTAAGGATGGTACCATTTGTATATAATTTCTGCATCTTTCCTCATCTCCTTATCACTGATGCATGAATTTATGCCTGTTCTTTTTTTGTAACCGTAATGCCGCCGGTACTGAAAATACATACAAGGGAAAGAATTCCCAGTACATACAGTGCATACTGTGTGGAATGCATGCGGGCCTGTGCATTCAGACGGACAAGCTCCTGCTGCTCCTGCGGCTTCATGGTGAGATCCGACAGGAAAGAGATAAAGGCCTCATCCGACATAAAGCTGACATTTTTTGCTTCCTCCTGCTGTACAAGGGAAGCGGAGAGCAATGCATCCTTTTCCATACTGCTTCCCAGATTGGCATTGATCGTGAAAATCATAACCATGCCAAGCACCGCAACACCGATTGCCTGTCCGACATTTCTGGCGGTAGCCTGTATGCCGCCGGATTGCTGGGCATCACGCTCATTGACAGCCAGTGCCACGACATTGCTTGCCTGTGCACTCAGCATTCCCTGACCGATACCGGCAATGATCAAACCGATATACATGCCGATGGATACTCCGTGCTCCTGCAAAGAGAATGCCATAGGGATCACGGAAACGGCAAGCAGGATATAGCCGATGCGAAGAATCGTTTTCGGATGTACCTGCGCTGCATATTTCGGGACCCCCATGGATGCCGCAAACATGGGAGCACCGACACAGATCATCGCAACCCCTGTCTGAACGGCATTGAACCCACCGACAACCTGCAGATAGGGATTTACCAGCATAACGGTACCTCCCAGATACAGGAATACAATGGCGCTGGCGAACAGTCCTGCACGGACCTGCGCGGATTTCAGAAAGGAGGAAGGAAGCAGGGCACATCCGTTCTTCTGTTCAATGCTTTTTTCCATAACGACCAGTAGAGCGAGAATGATGACACCAAGCAGCGCAAGCGGCAGGGACGGGGAGATTCCAAAAAGCGTAAACGGTGCCTGCAGCGGTGTTATAAGTCCCCATACGGAAATCTTGGAAATACCGATCAAAAACAGGAACAGACCGATTGCCGCAACAATTGTTCCGCGCACATCCATTTTCAGCTTCTTTGTTGAACGCTCAACCTCGGGGATTGCCGTTGAACCGATGAGAATCAGGAAAAAGTAAACGGCGAGTGCACCAAAGGCAACCCGAAAACCAAATGCATCCAGCAGAAAGCCGGCTACGATGGGACCTGCGGCTGCCGCAATCCCGGTGGCTGCACCGATGGCACCAAACGCGAAGACGCGTTCCTTACCACTGTAGATTCCCGGAATCAGTCCGAGAACGGAAGGAATCATAAAGCTTGCGCCCAGACCGACCAGCAAACGGCCGCCCCAGGTAAACATAACAACATTGGTGGAGATGGCCAGCATGAGCTCTCCGATGATGGCAAGAATCACGCCGATGCGGAAGTTCTTTTTCCAGCCGATGATGATTCCCAGCATTCCGCCGGCAACCATAAACGCCCCTGCACAGAGCGAATACACCATATTGGCAAGCTGAATGTCATTCATACTTGCATGCAGTGCGGATATCAGTGCGTTTGTCGCGACACTGAGAACCGCATTATCCCCTGAGGTTCCGATCTGTGTAAACATGAGAACGATCAGTGGAAGATATATCATCTGTTTCTTTTGTTTTAGTACAGTTTCCATAGCTATTGCCTCCTCAAATACTTACTTTCTATACCATAGTCCATTATAGGCCTGTTGCAGGCGTTGTTAAGTAGCAAAATTACCGTAACTGTGGTAAAATTTTTACAAAGAGGAAAGCGGGAGATGTATGAACCAGCGACAGCGAAAACTGCTTCTGTATCTGCTGTCACAGAAGCATTATCAGCCAATTCAGGAATTATGCGGGGAATTCGGCTTCAGTGAGAAAACGATACGCAATGATATTAAGGCAATCAATGCCTATCTGCATATGAATGAGGTAACATCACGGATTCAGACCAAGCGGGGAAGCGGTGTACGGATGCATCTGATGGAGCGGGAGGAGGAGTATGTCCGCTATCTGCTGGAATCCAGGGTTCTGGAAATCAAGCCGGATTTGGACAGGTTTTATCACGGTATGATCTTACTGCTGTTTCGACAGGAGCCGTACACGATGGATACGCTTGCCGATGAATTGTATACAAACCGTCTTCAGCTGAAGGAAGATTTGCTGTGCTGGGAAAGTATGCTGCGGATGTTTCATCTGAAAATCACGAAGGGGACACATTTGCATATTGACGGGGATGAGCGGCAGCTTCGTCTGTTTGTGCTGTACTATTTCTATCAGCGAGCGGATAAGGCGATGATTATGAGTATTGAACCGGTTTTTCTGCAGGAGCATCAGTCTCTGTTTCGCGATATTCTGCGGCTGTACGAGGATGCCTATCGGTATCGCTTTACGGTGAATGCGCTGCATCATTTCAGTATTTATCTCGGCGTTATGATGAAACGGATTCAGATGGGCTATGGTCTGCAGGAGCAAACGCCCTATGTGGGAAACAGACGGGTCCATACCATGCTTCAGGATTATTTCCATGTGGATGTTAACGGTGAGGAAATGCGGTTTCTGGAACAGCTGATAGAAAGCGGGGCACGGCAGTGGAATAGAAGCATGCTGCATGAATTTGTAGTGAATGAGGAAACCAGGCAGCTGAGTGCGCGTTTCTTTGCATTGCTGAAGCAGGAATATCACGGGGAGCCGGATGAGGAGCTTCCGATTCTCTTCTCCATTCTGCTGCAGACAGCGATGATACGAAAGCATCATGCCATGCGGGTGCTCCATTATAATGATACACAGGTGAAATTTGATTCCATGGCGGAGTTCCTCAGTGTTATGCGCCTGTTTCATAAGGATGAAAAACTGCGCGGGCTGCAGCTGTACGAGAGCGAATATACACGCTTATCCATGCTTTTACTGCCATATTTTCATCAGCTGGATATGCAGGTGCGTTTTCGTGCGGGAATGATTGTCAACTGCTCCTTGGAGCTGGCATATTATGGCCGTATGCGGATCAGTGAAGCGCTGCCGAATATTGATATTGTGCGTATTCTGACGGAGGATGAAATTGATGCGGCTGCTGCAGAGGTTGATTTCTTCATAACATTCGATTATCTGCATAAACAGGTTCCCAATGTGGAGATCAGCAGTATGATACAGGACAGCGATATTCAAAAGCTCCAGCTTTATCTGAAGCAGCTGCGGCAGCAGCGATCAGCACTGCAGCCGATATCCTGCAGTATGTGTGCGCATCATGCTGCTGATGAGGATGCTCTTGTTTCGTATCTGTTTCAATGCTATCAGGAAAACTGCAAAACAGGTACGTATGAGGAATTCACTGCCATGCTTCCCATGCATCGGCTTCTGCTTCGCGACTGCATGCTGGTGGTGCTGTATGATGAGCGATTCAGCGAATCCTTTATCTCGATGATTGCGCTGAAAAAGCAGCTGTATATCGAAGGGAAGGGAATTCGTCAGGTATGTTTGGCAGGCTTTGTCCATACCTCCTATGAGCGATTGCAGGAGCAGCTGATGCAGCTGAAGGAGTGTCTGCGCAAGCAGCTGCCGCATCTCATGTAACTTGCAGAACTGTGTTCTGCGCTATTTCTAAGCGTAATGCAGCCGCTGCCTATAATGGTAAACAGAAAAAGGTACAGCGTCTCAGGGAGTTTCATCTTTCAGTGTTCATAAAAAGAAGAATTCAACTTCTATTGATGAAATACAATAGGATTGAATTCTCCTTTTTTCATTATTTATATCGGGTAAGATCCGCAGGGCTGCTGCGCCTTTTGTGATATAGAAACAGCTTTTGCAATAGATACGGGTAGGAGTTGAAACAACCTTTTTTACCTCACAGCATACTTTTAGCTGTCGTGCAATAGCGATGCTAAAGATTACTGAGCTTTCTGCGTATGTCTGCTTCGCAGATATCGCTTATCTGAAGTGCCGGCTTTCCAAGATAATAGCCCTGTACAAAATCCACATCCATGCGAATCAGCTGCTGCAGCTCTTCTTTGGTTTCCACACCTTCAGCGATTACACGGATATGCTGGCGATGGGCAAAGGTAATCATGTTTTCAACCAGTCGCTGCCTGTTTTCATCCTTATGAATATCACGTACAAACATCATATCAATCTTAATATAGTTCGCTGCGACGTTTAAGAGGGTGGAATCGTTGCTATAGCCGCTTCCGAAATCATCAATCGCGATATGTGCGTCCCAGCGCTTTGCAAACTGCTGCTTGGTTTCCAGATAATGCTGTTCGATTTCATCTGTTTCAATCATCTCGATGACCAGCAGCGGCAGATACTCTTTATACTGCTGTTCGAGACTCTGTGTCAGATCATCCAGCATCGGGATGCTGGGGATGGAGTTGATGAACAGACGGGTCTTGGGAAAGGCAGAGTGGAAGTCCGCAAACTGAGCGATTGACTGCGTCCAGGTCATGAATTCCACACGGTAAAGCTGACTCTGCGATCTGGCAACGCGCAGGATATCCACCGGAGATGTGATAATCGTACTGCGTGGACGCATCAGTGCTTCAAAGGCGTAGATTTCTTTTGATTTCAGGTGGACGATCGGCTGATATGCATAGCTGACCAGATTATGGTCCAGTATTTCATTCAGCTCATTGCGGCCGCTGAGCAGCAGCTTGTCCTTATGATAGGTGCTTGGCTGGAATTCTTCAATACCGCCCTTCTGTGTACTCTTGATGGAATACATGGCAAAGTCGGCATATTTACTGAGCGTATCAAAGTCCTGCGCATCCTTTGGATACCAGGCAATCCCCGCAGACAGGCGAATCCGGATTTCTTCTTTCCCTGTAAAGGTGATTTTGTGTGCGTTGATCTGTCGATGCATACCCTCAACAATCGTACGAATTTCACTTTCCTTTTGATAGTGATGGAAGAAGACAAGGAATTCATCCCCTGCCATACGCGATACGATACAGCGGGAGGAGGAGAGCTTTTGCAGATAGCGGGCGGTGGCACAGATGAGCTGATCACCGGCGTCGTGCCCATAGGTGTCATTGATTACCTTCAGGTTGTCAAGATCCCACAAAATCATGGCGCAGATTCCGCAGGCATCCCCGCTCAGAATCGCTTCCACGCGGCTGCGGAAGGCCCTTCTGTTAAAGAGCTGCGTGAGTACATCGTGATCGCGCTCATAGGTCAGCTTGCGTTTTTCGCGGATTTCATCACTGACATCCATAACGACAATGACATGGGTTCCCTCATGTTGGGAAAGGATGAAGCGCAGCCATGTTTCATGCTCATCCAGCTGATGCGAGATCACATAGGTGTGGACCTGTCTGCCGTCCTGCCATTCCTCTTTTTCTTCGAAGATTTCTATACGCTTTTTGAAAACCTCGATTTCCTGTACAAATTCCTTATGCGTATAGGAGGTTCGTTTTCTGTTATGAAAGCAAAGCAGATGCGGAATTTCCTCCGTGCAGTAAACGAGTCCGGAATCATAGACCTCAATGGCGCCGATTGGCATATCCAGCGCATGGATGACCTGGGAGAGTCTGGATTCCGCTGTGGACAGATTTCTGCTTAATTCCTCAATGGAGGAAGCAAGCTCATCAACCTCCAGTACTTTCACTCTCGGCAGATGCATTTCATCATTCGGATCGAAATTCTTCAATACCTTGGCAAGCTGTGCAATCGGACGTGAGAATTTCATGCTTGTGAAAAGAGCGATGATGAAGGCGAGCAGTATCGAGCCCAGCATTGTCCAGAGAATGGTTTTCTGAAGACGAATTGCGCTGCTGTACAGTGCATCGTATTCCAGCGTACCGATCAGATACCATTCCTGCTCGACAAAGGGCGTATTGCTTTCATAAAGGTGCAGCTGTTCCTGCTGCATGACAAGTATTCGATCGTTTACCGTCAGGGTGGAGCCGCGTTCACCGGCGGCATCCTCCAGCTCGAATTTCTTTCCGATAGGAAACAGACTGCGATAGTTGGGACCATTGCTGTATACCACTTCATAGGTGTCGGTATTCTTATTTTTGCATGCCAGCAGATAGGCATTGCTGGAATCATCGTTTAATTCTTCATAGGGAAGATATTTTTTTAGAAAATCAAGGGATATTTCCACACCGGCCACTCCGTAAACCTTATGATCCGAGCTGATTAGAGGAAAGGAATAGGTGATGAACTCGGTTTCATTATCCTGCATACGTATGCTCGTACCCCAATAGCCGTAGCTTTTAATTTCTTCCCTTGGATTGTTTACCGCCGCCTGATAGGGACGGAAGTAAAAGCCGTCGTTTTGATCCTTTTCTGATAGCTTCATGAAGGTTTTCCACTCGGAATGCAGAGAGTAGCCTGCTTTTTTGAGAGCACTTGCATTGCCAAAGCGTGCAATGATATCGCTTTTATCATTATATGTGTCACCGGGGGTACCATCTGTCAGATAATAGGCAGGGTAGCTATCGGTATGAAAGACATCCTTATCAAATATAACATAGGAGCCTGTGATGTATTTCAGCTTGGAGAAGGCATCCATCTGCTTCAGGACGGATGCCGGCAGCTCCCTGCTGTTCTGATAGGCGGCAGCATTATGATAAACCTTTTCACATTCCTGTAGCAGTTCCTTGTAGGTATCCTGCTGATACAGGTCGGTTGCCATGATTTCCTGAAGGTCCGATACCCTGAATATCACACGCTGATGAAAGAGGTGATAAGAGATATCCTTCAGATTGCTGATGGTACCACCGGCGAAAACCGTTCCCATGAAGATCAGACAGATTGCGGCCCCGGTCAGCGTGAGCGTAATCAGCAGCCTGCGAAACAGGGAATTCTTCTGCATTATGCATCACTGTCCTTCATCTTCTCGTTAATATCCTTTGTAATCTGTTCAAACCATGTATTGAAATTTTCATCGCTGAGATACGGCTTCCATGCTTTTTCACGGCTGTCTTTGTTCTTCACTGCCTGCTGAATCTGGCGTGCATCCGCAGCACATTTTTCATTCAGCGCCGTTTCCAGATAATTACGGATTTCATAGCTTCCGTTAAATGATTTCTGTGAGGTCAGGGTACTTGTTGAGACCGTTTCCATAGAGGTTTTGACGATATCTCTTACCAGCTGATTTGCGGTAACCTTTTCTGCTTCCGTAATGGTATTCCAGGATGCAAAGGAGTTTGCTTCCTTTTTCACCGGCAAATAAGAGGAGCCTGCGGAGAACAATGTGTTTCTTTCCTTTTCCGTGAACCATTTCAGGAACTGAATGGATGCATATTCATGCGCTTCATCGCTTTTGCTGACAGCCATACCTGCCCCCTGTGTGATGGCATAGCTCTTTTTCCCTTCAAAGTTGGGAACACCGCGTACGATATATTCCACAGCATAGCCTGTACCGTCATCTCTGACGATTTCCTTCGGGAAGAAGGTTGCTCCTGCAGAGGAGGAAACACAGGCTACGACATCCTCGGTTTTCATGTCATCACTGGCAAACCGACCGTTTTTGGCATAGTAGCCCTTTACGAACGGAACGTAATACTGGTCCCAGAGCTTGCGCATCGTTTCCCTGCTTACGGTGAAGGAGCCGGTGTGTCCGGTTATGGAAAACAGTGGTGTACCCAGCTGCTCACTCCCGGCATTGAGATAATTCATGAGGGCGTCTCTCGCAAAAAAGGCTTTTCCTCCACTGTATGTATAGTATTTCTCACTGACGCGAGCCAGACCTTCCCAGGTATCCAGATCGGAAAGCTTCACATTTTCCTTTTTCGCAAATTCATCCCATATGTTCTTATTGATAACCATGACCTCTGTTGCCTTGGCGATTGGGAAGATATTGACATACGCATGGTCATGCAGACTGCCGTCCTTCATATAGTCATCGACGTATTCCGCCATTTCCTCATCCGACATATAGTCATTGATGGAAACAAGCTTTTCCGCCTTTTCCATATCCTCTGCTGTATCCCCGTAGGCCGCAAAGATATTCGGCAGCTCCGGTGCATTCACCTTTTTCTCCAGAGAGCTTTTTAAATCAGCGGAGATGTTGGAAATACTCCCCTTTGCGACAGCATCCACACTGATTCCCTGTTTTTTCCCCTGTGTTTCATTGAATTCATCCACAAGCTCATCAAATGCCTGCTTCTGTGAACCGCTGTAGTAATGCCAGAGTGTCAGCGTGATGGGCTTATCAGGGTCCAGTCCATGATCATTGCCGGAACAGCCCTGCAGTACCATTGCAGATAACAGGAGTATACATGCGGCTGCGAGTCTTATTTTTTCATGAAGAAATCCTCCCTTGTTATGATTTATATCCATTCCATTATACCACATAATATCTTTATAATACTTTCTACATAAGGAAAAGCTGACATTTATGAAAAAAGTTGTTCCTAAACGGACAAGGTAATGGGGAAGGTGGAAAAAGGAAGAAGGAATAGGCTGACAGTTATTATTTTTTTTATAAATTTTAGAGAAAGGATTGCAATTATCACAGGATGTGTTATAATATTAAAGCATTTGCGGGCGTGGTGAAATTGGCAGACACGCTAGACTTAGGATCTAGTGCTTCGCGCGTGCAGGTTCAAGTCCTGTCGCCCGCACCAGTGTAAAAATAAAGCCTTACGTAAAGGCTTTTTTTATTATTTAAAAAGATATCCGGTGTAATGATCAATAGATTTAAACACCTTCACAGCTTGTAAATCGTCAAGCCGATGTCCATATGCATGATTGCCCATATTACATGAGGCTTTCATGTTTTTTTATTGCCTTTCTGATACCATTTGCCGGCTGAGCCCTGAAGGTCAGAAGCACACAGGTCTTCATTTATACTTGATAACGATGACCGAACAGAGAATCATCTGAGTATTCGTCACTGCTTTGCATATACTTCAGGTATGGATCTGCATTGGCATAATTCATACGTGTGCATTTGGCAGGAAAAGGGAATATGTGCAGGCTATAAAAAAGAGCTGTTCATGTCCAGCCCTTTTCCTCACGATTTTGTCGGTATACAGAACATGTGAGGTTATGTAATCTGAGGATTACACTATTAGTATAGCGTGTTTTCTAAAAAATGCAATTCAAAAAAGGCCAAAAATACCTTAATTTTGAATAAAATAATAAAAAATGAAAAGGCTTTCTATAAATATTATATTTTATGTAAAAAAACTCAGGCCTTGCGTCATGAATCGAACAGCTATTTAAAATAAAACCATCACCGTCTTCTTTTTTACATAAGAGTCCCAGATGCAGCTTCCTTTTCCAGCAGCTTCCTTTCCGGTGGCTGCAGTGTTGACAGAGGGAAAGGAAAAGGATAAGATGAACATACGGAAACACGTAGGATGGTCTATTCAGATCATTGTGAAAAGAGGTCGATCATATGGTGCTGCATTATGGAATTATAGCGGTTGCGGCAATAACTGACCGTTTCCTTCATGCCGTTGTGGAAGCCGGAGATACAATTGAAGCCATTGCTTCCCGTTCTCTGGCAAAGGCACAGGAAAAGGCAGAGGAGTATGGAGTGCGCAAGGCGTATGGAGCATATGAACAGGTATACACGGATCCGGATGTGGATATCGTTTACATTGCAGTAAACAATGCAAATCATGGAAAAGAAATAAAAGCAGCCCTTCACCACGGCAAGCATGTTGTATGCGAAAAGCCGATTGCCTTGTCCTGTGAGGAAGCAAGGGAGCTGTTCGCCTTCGCAAAGCAGAAGCAGCTGTTTTTGATGGAAGCACAGAAAAGTCTGTTTCTCCCCGTCACACAGGATATTCGTGATATCCTGCAGAGGTAGACACTGGGAAAGCTGCGACAGGTTGTGATGAGTGCAAGCTTTTCCAATCCGGCTGCCGCATGGATGCATGATGCGCTGCAGGGAGGCGTGGTATATGGCAGTGCCAGCTATACAATTGAATATCTGCACTATCTGCTGCAGCCCCATACGATTCATGCTTCTGCTATGGGAACACAGGAAGCGCAGGGAGCCATTGACAGGGTGAGCATGAATTTTCTGTTTGATGATGTTCTTGTCAACAGCAGAATTTCCATGAAGGAAGAGACTCCGCAGCAGGCTCTGTTTTATTTCGATAAGGGCGATATCCGCATTCCGAATTACTGGAAGGCACGGGAATACTTTATCATGATGCATGGTGTCGAGCAAAGAAAAAAGCACCCCTGCGTTTATGAAATGAAATATGAAGCAGCGCATATTCATGCATGTCTGGAAAACGGCCTGCTGGAAAGTCCCATCATGGATGCAAAGCGTAGCACTGTCTGCTGTTTTCTTGTGGATGAAATCATGCGGCAGCTATCCAGCAAGGAAGCGCTGTACTGCATTAATGAGGAGGAAAGCTGTTATGATTTATAAGTTAACACACCCGGAACGGGCAGGCGCTCTTTTTGCACAGGCGCAGGATACGATGATACTTTCCTGCCTGCAAAATGTTATGGGAGAGATATATGCAGATGATCCTGAAAATCCGCAATCCGCAATGGCGGTATTGGGGGTCTTCTGCTTTTTCGCAGGAGAGGTCAATGCTGAGCTGATTGCATATAAGCCGGACACATATACAATTCCCTTTATCCTTATGAGTGCAGACACCTCCTCTTTAAGAGCTGCCATTCAGGCGCAGTATGGGGAACGCGCAAAAAAGGTTACGCGATATGCCATAAAAAAGGAAGCAGGCATTTTTTCCGAGCAACGTCTTCAGCAAATCGTGGATACTCTTGGCGCAGAATATGAGCTGAACCTAATTGATGAGACGATCTTTAACTGGTCACGCCGGCAGGACTGGTGCAGGGAATGGACTTCTTTGTATAAAGATTATGAGACATACCGCACAACAGGGCTCGGTGTTGTCGTTCTGAAGGATAAGCTTCCGGTTTCCGGTGCCTCCTCCTACAGCTCTTATCGTGGGGGAATTGAAATCCAGGTAGATACAAAAAAGGAATACAGAAGACAGGGGCTTGCAGAGGCAGCCTGCGCAAAGCTGATGCTGGAATGTCTGAAGCGTGGCTGGTATCCGAGCTGGGATGCCCACAATATGGCTTCTGTACATCTTGCGGAAAAGCTTGGCTATCATTTTGACAGGGAATACACCGTGTTTGAAATACACGGATATTAAAAACAGCTGACGATTATCCGCCAGCTGTTTTCTATAGAAAGGGCTCCTTAGGGGTTATCATATAAGAGGCCTCAAAGAGCTTCAAATCGATCATGTTCGAGCGAACGACATCCAGAATATGGGCATAGCATATGCACAGCTGTCTGGAAAACGCCTCCTGATTTCCCTCCAGCAGATATTTAACAGCTTCCATGCTTTTTCGGTTTAATATCGTAGAGCCATGCTGTTTTTGGGGATAGAAGGAGTAATAATAGCCCCAGCACAAGATCTTGCCGAGCTCCGTCAAAAGCGTCTGCAGAGTTTTTGACGGAACATACCGTCGTACGAGTGCCGTCAGACAATCCAGAGGAATCCTGTTTTTATCCTGTAAATCACATTGCAGCTGAAGCAGTGCCTTTGCGGAAATGAAAGGGAATGCTGAACTGGCTGCCGGCTTCATAAGTAGAATCATGAGCTGCAGACCACTGAGATAGCGCAGAGTGTCTTCCCGATAAACCTTGATCTGCATGCATTTTGCGGCAGTATCCCCATCCTGCATACAGACGGTAGTTCCTTTGACATTCTGCGTTTTTGCATAGCCAAGCTCATTCAGCGATGCAAGCGCCTTGCGAATCGTAGCAACACTTACCCTGTATTGCGAAGCCAGCTCTGCTTCTGAAGGGAGCCGTGTTCCCACTGCAAGCTTTCCAGTGCCGATTTTATCAATCAGGTCCCTTGTAATCTGAACATGCAGATGATCGCGCCCACGATCGGAATGCCATAAAAAGGGCTTTTCTGTTTGCTTAATGTGCGGGCTCTGCCTGCACAGTTCTTGTATCTGCAGCTCAACTGTTTTCTGTACAGCAGCATACATCCGGGTGAGTCTGTTCATGCTTTCTGTCAGCTGCCGGCTGTACATGGCTTCCTGTACCCATAGAATATTCTGAAACTGGAAGCTATTTTGTAGGTTTGAAAACTGCTTTTCCTGAAAGAAGAAGGTTGGCCGTGCATACAGCTCAAGGCTGGAGAACAAATCCCGAAAAAACATATTGCGGGTCTGATCCAGCAGGGCATAGAAAAATTTCAGATTTGTCTTCCATCGAAACGCTGCATTTTTCGCTGAAGCTTCCTTTACCTTTTCCTCCAGCCGGTGCAATGCATAATCGCTGCACACCTGGACAGAGAAGGAAAGAATACGCGGCATGATCAGCGTCATAGTAGCATATACATCCCGTAAAGAGTGCTGATTTTCTACAATATACCTGATGGCCGCAGATTTCTGCTTTCTTTGATCCTGCCGATATATGACGATCATCGGTTTTCGTTCTTCCGTTTTTATGTAGCCCTCCTGCTTCAGCCGTACCAATACATCCCGCACGGTACGGACTCCCACATGATACAGCTCACTCAGCCTCATAATAGAGGGCAGTGTGGAGCCGAAGGGGATTCTTCCACTGATGATTTCCTCCCGCAGACTGTGATACAGATATTCAAAAAGAGTTTCCTTTCTTTGCATACATGACACCTCATTCTTATTTTAACATGTTTTTTTGGTCATACTATATGTATATGTACACAAATTTATCGTTGTCTTTTCGAAGGGGCATGATAAAATTTTGCTGAAAGAATAGGGAGGCTGCGCTATGCGTCACATGGAACTCATACCGGATGATCTGCAGTGTGCTTCTGTCCTGCTGTTCATGCTCCTGCTGCTGATTGTGGCATTTCTGGCGGGAGCGTATCTGGCGAACCGCGGGGCCTGGACTGGCATATTCCTGCATGATCCGTTAACAAAGGGGATGAAGCCGGTTCAATTTCAGAACAGAGTAAAGCGGCTGCTGGATAAGAAGCCGGCCATTGCAGCTACTCTGGTGCTGTTAAATATCGAGCATTTCCAGCGGATCAATCACCGCTATGGAATGCAGTTGGGAGATGAGGTGCTGTGTCAGGTGTATAAGGTATTGTGCGAGCATCTTGACGCCAATGAATTTATGGCAAGAGAAGAAGGCGATTCATTTTTTCTCTTTCTTCTCACACAGGATACGTCCCTGCTTCAAAATCGAATTGATGAAATACAGAAAGATATTCATAAGCAAACTGAAAATCTGCAGCCGATTATCCGCTTGCGGCAGGGCGCCTGTCTCGTTGACGGCACACAAAAGGATGTTCATTTGCTGATAAATCGCGCTAAGCTTGCACTGCGTCAGTATGTAAGCGGAAAGGGCTGCGTTTTCTATGATGCTGCCCTGATGGAAGCTGTCCGGCGCGAGGAATTGTTGAACAGTCTGTTTGCAAGCTCGTTGCGACAGCATGAGTTTCAACTGTATTTACAGCCCAAGGTAACGCTGAAAACAAATCAATGCACCCATGCGGAGGCACTTGTTCGCTGGCATCATCCCCGTTTCGGAAACATCTGTCCTTCTGCATTTATTCCTGTCTTTGAAAAAAACGGATATATTATGGAATTGGACCGTTACATATTTGAGGAGGTGTGCAGATACCTGCAGACACGCAATGCAGCGAAAAAAGAGAAGCTCATGATTTCAATCAATATATCCCGCCGGCATTTCCAGAACCCCGCTTTCCTTGAGGAATATGCAGAAATCAAAGAACGCTATGGTATAGCAGACGGACAGATTGAGCTGGAGCTGACAGAGTCTGTTTTTTTCAATGAGGAACAGATTGCATTGGTAAAGCAGGCAGTATTCCGGATGCATCAGCTGGGCTTTCGCTGCTCTCTGGATGATTTTGGTTCCGGATTTTCTTCTCTGGGCTTATTGAAAAGCTTTGATGTGGATGCCATTAAGCTGGATCGTATCTTTTTCGAGGACATTGCACAAAAGAAAGCACAGGATATTCTATGCTGTCTGATTGAGCTGGCTCACCGGCTGCACATACAAGTTGTTGCAGAGGGGATTGAAACCGAGGAACAGCTGGATTTTCTTCGCACGACAACCTGTGACATGGTACAGGGCTATTATTATGCCCGTCCACTTCCTGCAGCTGAGTATACCGCATGGCTGGAGCAGTTTCATAGTGTGGAGTAGCTGCATGATGCAGTATATAACTCACGGGGACTACCGGCTGTATTGCTCTTTCTGACTGCATGCCGGATGCATAGCTGCTGTACGACTGTGATTTCAGGCACATGTATCATAAAAGCTTATAATCCCTAAAAAGTGCATTCATACAATTAGTATTCAGCCTGTTTACATCATGAAAAACAAAATTACAATGGGTACTGTTGTTATGGACATCATTCTCTCTATGTTTGAGTTCTTTCATTCTAATTTGATGTGTATGTCCTTCTTCCTGCCTGTAGATAAGAAAAAGAGATTTCAAATCTTTGGTCAACACTGCATCTGATCAGCAGATTGCAGCATAGCTCCATTGAATAGAAGTCTCTTTTTATTTCCTTAGGATAAATTTCTGCCGCTGCAGCTTTATTCTGTTTCCACCCGATGATAGAAATCATCCTCACTGCATGGCTTTGCATAGATGAAGCCCTGTACCATATCACAGCCGGTATCCTGCAGCATATCCAGCTGCTGCGTACACTCAATGCCTTCCGCAACAACCTTCATATCCAGTTCCTTGGCCATGCTGATCATGCTTTTTAAAATTGTTTTGTTGCGCTCCACATGACTGCTTTGATCAAAGAATACCCTGTCCAGCTTTACTACATCCACTGGAAGATCCTTTAACGCATTCAAGGAGGAATAGCCGGAGCCGAAGTCATCGATGGAGCAGCAGAAGCCGTGAGAGCGAAGCTTTTCCAGAATGGTGAATATCTCCCTTGTATTCTTTAACAGGATATTCTCGGTAAGCTCCAGCTCTATGATGTCGTCCGGTATGTGATATTGATTCTTGATCGCAATATAGGAATCAGCGAAATCCTCCTGATATAAATGGATACGGGATACATTAACAGAAATCGGAACAACTGCTTTTCCTTGCGCGAGCCGTTTCTGAATGGTCTGGCAGACGGATATAAAAACATACGTGTCCAGCTTGCGGATGAAGCCGTTTCGTTCAAACAAGGGAATGAATTCTCCGGGACTGGTAAAGCCGTGTCCCTTGCGCTGCCAGCGAAGCAGTGCTTCTCCTCCCAGAATCTGACTGCCGTCCAATGCGTATTTCGGCTGAATGACATGCAGGAATTCCCCGTCCCTTAGGGCCTGTTCCATATGCTGTTCCATCTCGGCATCCCGTAGCAGAATCTCGCGCATCTCCTCATTATAGAACTGCCATGCAGCGGAGGAATCATCATGAATCCCTGTCTGAGCCATACGGGCCCGATCCACCAGCGTGCTGATGGTGCTGTCGATGTCGGCATCCTCCTGTAAACAGATACCGATACGGATAGGGATGTCATGCCTGTTGTCCACACCTGTGGCGGAAAGCGTAAGAATCTGCCTGCATGTTTCTGTGATTTCCTCTTTCTTTGCATAAGGGGTGAGCAGGATGAAATCATCGCCGGAGATACGGCAGCAGATATCCTGCTGCTTTGCCACAGAGCGTAAAATATCCGCAACAAACAGCAGCACACGATCCCCATAGCCATAGCCCTCCATATCGTTTAAAAGCTTAAAGCCCATAATATCCAGATACAGAACAGCAACCGGCTGTTCTTTTTTCTCCAGAATCAGCTGTCCGTCCAGTAGAAACTTCTCATAGCGATATAAGCCGGTGAGATTGTCATAGAAGGCAAGCTTTTCGATTTCCTTCTGATGCTTTTTACGATTTCTGTGATACAGATAGCCAAACGCAGCCAGAACCAGCATTATGAACAGACACAATGCAATTGTCTGTTTGATAATACTGTTGGCCTGCTGCATGATGATGCGGTTGGGAATGATGGACACAATATTCCAGTTATCGCCGTTATACAAGGGTACATAACAAAATATATATTCCTCCCCCTGATAGCGGAACTGAGCCGCCCCCGTTTTTGATTCCTTTAAGCGCTGTTTGAAGAAATTCAGCTGTTCTTCGTCATTTCCCTGCAAATCAATGATGTCAAACAGATTCTGGAAGGTGCGGTTGCTGTCCTTATGCAGCGAGCGAATCAGCACATCACCATTTTGATTCACTACATACGAAAATCCGGTCTGATTGAAAAAAGAGAGGGAGAAGCGTTCGGTCATGGAAGTCAGCGGTCTGGTTTTCTGTGCAATTCCCTGTGTACCATCCCGAAAGGTAAAGCGTTCAAACACACCGATCGTTTTTACACCGGTATAGCCGTCGAGAAACGGATCGCGTATACTGCTTCCACTCATTTTGGCATACATCTTTCTCTGTTCCTTTGTCATGCGCGGTATCTTTTCCGGAAGATTGGAGTAGGTGATTCCGCTGGACAGGTCGCTGCAGTAAAAGGAGGTGCCGTCTTCATTGAATACGCTGACGATTTCCTGTATGGAATTTTTGTCAGCTGCACTGGTTTTCTGCAGCTCCCGCACAAACAGATGCAGGGTATCGTAATCTTTTTCTATATAGGTATCCAGTGCATGAGAGCCCTGCTGTGTGACTTCGATGATATCTGTCACAGACTTCTCCCAGAGTAAAGATTTTACATTTGTTACAAAGGCAATGGCTGCTAGTATGATACCAGTGGCAGATACAATGGAGAACAGGATAAAGAAAGAGCGTTTAGTTATCGTCTTCATGGCTGTTTTCCTTTCGTATCTGTGCAAGCTGTTTTCGAAGGTCTGCGAGAACAGAAGCACGGTCTTCCTTTTTTAACAGCTTTTGTGTACTCTCACGGGTGAGGTTCCAGATGGGATAGATCAGATTGTCATCGGCACCGATCACACTTCTGCCATTGGTGAGATACGGCTCCATACGCTGTATGGCAATGTCCTGCGCCATCTGTTCATCCTTTAAGGGACTGAAGGAGCTTTGGCTGTTTACAAATTTCCATAGGACATCCTTCTGTGTCAGATACTCCACAAACTGCTTTGCTTCCTTCACATGCGGACTGTTCGCATTGACACTGATGCGGGTATCAATATTGATCACCATTGCACTGCCATCTTCGAGAATGGGATAAGGATGTATGGAAAAGGTGAATTTCGGTTGCAGGTCGCGCAGACGTGGAGCAGCCCAGGCACCGGTCAGCATAAACGGCTGTTCTCCTTTGGCAAACAGAATCAGATCATCCTTGGTCTTTTCTGTTTTAAGAGCCTCATCGGCATCGACATAGCCACGCTGAATCATTTCCTCCACCAGTGCAAAGCCCGGCTCCAGTGTCTTTGCAAGATCGCGTTCCCCGGTATTGAACTGCTCCATAGCCGCATCCTTATCCTGTTGCTGATACACGGGATACAGTCCCTTTGCCAGAATGATGGTCTTTAAGGAAATATCATTGTTCGCCACGATGGGGGTGATTCCTTTATTTTTGAAATAGGCACAGACATCCATAAATTCCTGCAGATTCTTTGGTGTTTTCTGCTTATGCTTCTTTAAGAGGTCCTCATTGCAATACAGACCGAAAGCCGATATGGAGGTTGGAACATACTGCAGGGTGTCGTTTGCATTCATTTGATTTCTCACAAGATCACTGAAATCATCGATTGTTGAAAGGTCGGACAGATCTGCCAGAACGCCCTTTTTTTGCAAATCAAGCACAGAGGCCTGATCAACCATGAAGATATCGTCACCGTTTTTGGTGCTGATCCGTTTATCAAGCACTTCGTAGTAATCCACACCCTTAATGCCTTCATAGGTGATGGAGATATGCTCGTTCTCCTGCATAAAGTCACGCAGGCTGTCTTCAATCGCTGTGACATTGATTGCTTCATATTTATAACCGAAAAATGTCAGCTTTGTTTCCGGTAATGACGCATGTGTTGTATCCGGCTCATACGATGTGATTTTCTGTCTGCCGCAGCCGGTCAGAAAAAGTGCAGCTATCAGAATGCCCATTCCCAAGTGTTTGCTATTCATCTTGCGCTCCTCACTTCCTGAATCCGTAATCTGAACCCAGGTGTTGTATACTGCTGTGATTTGATGATTTTAAAGCGTTGTATGTAATGTTTTCCGTATGGAAATTGTATCATAGAATATCGTTGAAAGCAAACAGACAGGCAGAAAGCAACACACTGTATCAGCGTTTTTTTCATATCCGCTGTATTGATTTTATAGGGGGGGAAGAGTAAAGCTGCGTGGATGGCTTGCTGTCGTGATGGTTAGAAACTGTTTCCTATCTGTGCTTAGGAAGCGCAGGCTTGCAGACAGTCATACTGAAACTAGCTGCCTTGTTACAGGCAGGAGCATTTCGCTGTGTTTGAACAGTCGACAGTGTCTGTTTTTGATCGCAAATCGAAAATCACATATACAGGTAGATGAAGAGGACTGCAATCACATGTACGTTGATGAATTGGATCTAGCAGGGAATATGGAAATCGGACTGTGCTAATAGAAAAGGGTACAACGCAAAAAGCGATACCCCCTTTTCTTTTGATGCTATTTTTTTATATACTGAATGACGGCTTCAAAAATATATGTTTACCTGTCAAAATTTCGCATTGGAGGATTCAATGGAAGCAAGCCGAACGCCAAAGCGGTACTTATGGAATCCTGCCTGTGACTATAAGCTGTAGAACAGCCTGAGGAACCCTTTACGATATCCGTGCGTGAATCATGCATCCTCTTTTAAGGCGTAACCAAGTTCCATCTGCTCAATTCGCCTTGTCAAAAGAGCTTTTATGAACAGATATGCGACTCCTCCGGTGACAAATACCAGAAAATACACGTAACCCGGGATATAGACGCTCAGGTTGCCTGTGAATTTCATAAAGGCAAATTTCATAAGATAGCGCAGAGCAATATTGCATAAGGGAAGAGCCGCTGTAAGGGATGCGTGCACAACAAGGCTGGTGGCATGCAGATACAGACAGCGGATTTCTTTCACTGTATAGCCCATAACCTTCAGAAAGGACATGGAAATGGCATTGCGGTCAGTGACAAGCCGGGTGAGGATATACAATACCACCAGATAAATCGCAATGGATACCGAGGTCAAAACGGGAAGCAGCTGGGAAAAGGCTTGCGTCATCTGTTCATTGATTTTCACGAGATCACTGCGCGTTACTACGCTTTGGACATATGCTTCCTCGATATCCAGCGGTTGATTGGAAAGATAGCCGTTGAAATAGGTATGGTCCTCATGCAATAGCTGATTCAGCTGATTTCTTGGCATAAAAGCAGAGAAACCGGCATTATATGGATAGATGTCCTGAATGGTGAAGGAATAGGCTTTATCACGGTAGGGATTGCGGAGAGTGATTGCATCGCCAACCTGCAATGACATCTTGGATGCGAAATCAGAAGAAATAACAATGCTTTTGGGGTCTGATGAAAGTGTCATATCCGTGTAATAGCCGGAATTCGGCCCGAGTCCGTACAGGGTCACATCCAGATCGAGGTCACCCCCCACATAATAGGCCTTCAGTGAGGTCAGCGTCACCTTTTCTCCATCCGCCTGCACCGGTGCTTTCAAAAGATACTGATAATCACAGCGGGTGTCTGCCTCCAGGTTCCTGATATACTGTTCCATGGATGGGGTCAGGATGAGAGCGAACATTAAGAGAAAGCTGGCAAAGATGATACCGAGAAACAAAACGAGATAGCTGCCCTTATTTTGCAAGATGATCCGAATGCGAAAGCGCTGAAAAAATGAGCTGCCGTGCAGGGGGATATAGCGGCGCTGCCGATGCCTGTGCAGATCTTTTCGCAAAAAGCGAAGCGGGGATAGACGCAGTCTGCGCTTCAGAAGCATATACAGAATCAGCATCATGAAAATAAACGGCATAACGGTAGTGGACAGCAGTGCTTCCCAGACAGGCTGTATGGAGAGCGGCGGCAGACAGTAATTGCTGTAATACATGTCTGTAAACAGGTTTGGAAACAGTGTATAGCCTATAAGGTTACCGATACCTGCAGATACGATGATAAGTATTGTTGGTAGCATCATATAATGCTGAAGCAGCTCCCGTCTGGTATAGCCGCTGGCTAGCAGTGTACCGATAACGGATGCCTGTTCCTCTATCATCGTTTGTGATATGACGACGAAAATGAAAGCCAGAATCATCAGGATGATGTACAGCAGTGTCTGAACCATCGGAATATCGCTTCCCATATCATTTGGCAAAAAGGAAATGGCCTGATTCATCTGTGCAGTTAATAGATTTTCCAGCACTGCCCCCTCCCTGATACAAATTTCCTGTATATCATCGGCACGTTTTTGTTTTTGAAAATCATTCAGCTCTCGATCATCCAAATAATAGCTGTAGCTGTAAACCATACGATCTGTGGACAGAGTCTGAAAACCGGTATCTGTGACAATCGCGATACCGAAATGGATGGGATCCATCATCATATCACTGTTTTTCTGAATCAGAGAGGTATAATCGGGGACTGAAATCAGTCCGGTGATGGTCATGCTTTTGCCTGACATGCGTATCGTATCCCGGATGTTATAGCCGTTTTTCAATGCAAAAAGGCGGTCCAGAGCGATTTCCGTTTGTTTGTTCGGCATACGACCCTCATGCAGTGTGGCACGGTTGATGTCAAAGCGTTTCCGGTATACGCGCACCATGGTATCCCTGCTGACTGACTGCTCTGTATAAAATTGCTCGTACACCTTTAAGCCGAGTGCTTCCAGCTTTGTTTTGGTCTTTACATCCATCCTATCCCGCAGGGCAAGCTGTCCGTCCTCCACCTTACTGCTGATCTGATCCTTGATCAGCAACTCTTTGGCACTGTAGGCAACGCTGAGAAAGCCGGTTACTACACCGATCATGAGGATCAAAACAAGGGAAAGAGAAATATAACGGGAGCTGTTGCGAAGAAATTCTTTTTTTAAACTCTTATGCAGGGGATTTCGCATCACGATCACCTACCATTCCAGAGCATCAGCCGTTACACGCTGTGCATTGCAGTGCACCCGGGTGATACGGCCGTCCTTCATCCACAGGACACGATGTGCCATAGCGGCGAATGCCGCATTATGGGTCACAAGAATCACGGTTGTTTGAAAATCGCGGTTGATTTCCTCCAGCAGTCGCAGTATGTCTCTGGAGGTATGATAATCCAGAGCACCCGTCGGCTCATCACATAGAAGAAGCTCCGGATTTTTCGCCAGTGCCCTACCGATGGCACAGCGCTGCTGCTGACCTCCGGACAACTGATTCGGATACTTATTGCGATGCTGTGTCAGCCCCAGCCTCTCCAGCAGGTCTTCAATGGATTTGGGATGTCGTCCAAGATATGCTCCGGATTCCATGTTTTCCTTTACCGTCAGATTGCTGACAAGATGGTAGGATTGAAAGACAAAGCCAAGCGTATGTCGCCGATAGAGGGCAAGCTCCTTATCCGGCATCCCTGCCAGGTCCTTGCCACCAATCAGTAATTCTCCTTTATCAATGCGTTCAATGCCGCCAATCAGATTTAAAAAAGTGGATTTACCAGAGCCGGAGGGCCCCAGCAGTACACAGATTTCTCCCTGCTCAATGCCACAGCTGATTCCCTTCAAAACCTGAACACGTGCTTCCCTGTTTCCATAAAACTTCTCTACATTGTTTGCCTGCAGATACATACAACTTCCTCCTTTATTGATATGCCTGGCATAACATAACACCGTTATGTTATGCGGTAAAAGAAAAGGGGAGTATTCCCCTGATCTAGTTTTTGACGGCCTGTTGATACAGACCCTCGAATCCACCCCGCAGAAAGGTAACGACAATGCGAATCTGATGCAATGCCTGTTCCTGAGAGTAGTGATGAGATAATATGTGCAGAAATGCCTCGACCTGTATCTGGGAAAGCCAGTGCAGTGTGCACGCATTGAATACCGTGTCATCGTCCTTCACCATCGCGGAGATGATTTTCGTATTCCGTTTGACCAGGTAAGCAATGATCTGCTCGGTGAAGTCCTGATATGCGGATCCCCAGGAACAGTTGAACAGCAGCTCGAGTGCCGTTTCATGTGCATAGTAAAAGGAAATCAGCTCCTGAGCAAAGCGGATATCATGCTCCATATCCATGAGCTGGTCGGTATTGCTGTACACATCTTCCTCAAAGCTGGTATGCTGGTAAAGCATCTGCATGACTGCTTCTGCGGCATCTTTGACCAGGGCATGAAACAAGGCCGATTTGTCCTTGAAGAAAAAGTACAGGGCACCTGTGGTAACGCCGGCATTCCTGCAAATGGTTCTCAGGGATGCTTTTTGATAGCCGTTTGATAAAAATTCACGGCTTGCGCTTTCCAGCAGTCTTTCGCGTGTTGTTTCCTGCTGCATTCTCTCACCTCCTGCACATAACACTGTTATCTTATATCCTTTGTCGTATTCTGTCAAGGGGTGTCATTCATAAGGGGATAGGAGTGTATTTGCGTAACCGCTTAACCGAATATGCGCATTCCATCTTGCATAAGCGATTACGGCATGCTATGATGAGCTTATACGAGTGGGAGGGACCTATGGAACGTTATCAAATACAAAGCAAGGACTGTCGTTTGCAGGTGTATGCCTGTGGTAGATTTGACAGGGACACAGCGATTATTTTTCTGCATGGCGGACCCGGCAGCGGTGCACAGGCGATTATGGAGCTGCCGGCGTTTCGTGCATTGGAGGAGGATGCCCTTTGTATCCATTTTGATCAGCGGGGAAGCGGTGCATCATCATATGATCTGAAAAAGGGTCTGTGTATAGATACACTTACAAATGATGTCCTGCGTGTGATACAGGATACCAGATCACGCTGGAGTGTAAAGCGTCTGTATGTATGGGGCGGCTCCTTTGGCGGCTGTCTGGCTGCTCTGTGTCTGGAACGGTTTGCGCAGGAGCTGACAGGCTGTATTCTGAGCTCACCGGCAATCAGCTTCAGCCGTTCACAGCTGCTGGAACAGTTTGAACGCATGTCCGCAGCTTTTCGTGTGCGTATGAAGGAGCTGCCTCAAAAAGCAGAGGATCAGCCCACACCGGAGGCTTTGTTTGCGATGGAGGATTTTCGTGCCTTTATTTACAGTGCAGACAATCCGTCTAAATCTCTTCGTCATATCTGTGCGATGTCATCCTGGTTTTTCCAACACAGCTTTCACGGCCTGTTTGATGCCTGTGAAGTGCCGCTGCTGATTCTGCAGGGGAAGGACGATCCTGTCTGCAGCTGGAGGACGCTGTATGATGAGCTTGCCGCATGCGAAAGGAAAACAATCATCAAGCGTTTCTATGAGCATTGCGGGCATGAGGTGTTCACAGATCAAAGAGATGCCTTTCTGAAAGAAATACGAGCTTTTCTAAAGGAGGAACCCGTATGCTAGTTTATGTATGCTGTGCGACCGGAAATACCAGCGGTATGTTTTGCAAGCAGATCCAAAAGGCAAGCTGCAGGGAACAGATTTATGTGGAAGAAATACATGAGCTGGGAAATCATCTGGAGGATGCCCTGCGGGAAAATGATCTTGTCCTTGCTTACGGCTCTGCGGAAATCATTGACGAAAAATTCATTCGCCGCTATCACTTCGAATATCACATGCAGGCCATCTGGCTTGCACCGCAGATGCGTTACTTAAAGGATTCCATGAAAAAGAAGCTGAATTGCTTTGATATTCCCATACATATCATCGATATGAAAACCTTTGGGAAAATGGATGGAAAGCAGGCACTTCAGGATATTCTGAATGCTATGATTTGATACCTTTCCATATGTCGTGAAAAAGAGCTGCTGTCGATAAGGTTGATTCCTGCTCAGCAGGGTGCAGAAATAAAAAGCTAAAATTAAAAGAAGAAATAAATTCTGATAATACAGGAGCTTATTTCTTCTTTCATTATATTACAGCCTGTGGATTATCCATTGACAGATAAGAAAGAAAGGTTGCATATGCAACAGTATACGGAAGCATAGACATCCCGAAAATGCAGGTATGCGGGAGTATCTGTGAAAAGTCTTTATCTGAAAGCTGTGGATGTGATGCCTCTTTCGTGAAGCCATTGCGGATATTCTTTTTTCAGAAGGCTGTAATTGCAGGCATCCACGATACCGCGGTTGCTGCGGTCTGCCTCTCTTGCCGTCCCTTCATAGGTAAGTCCGCAGGAACGCATGACTCTTCCGGAATTCGGATTATCCGGATCGTGCCTTGTTTCTATGCGGTTTGCCTTCACCTCTTCAAACAGAAAGGGAATGATGGCTGTGAATGCTTCACTGGTGATATGCTGATGCCACCATTCTTTTCCTAAGCAATAGCCGATATGTACCAGATCCAATTCCTCATTCTGAGCGACAACGGATATACTGCCAATGACATTGTGCGGATGTTCCTGTAATGCAATGGCCCATTGATAGAAATTCGGCTGTGCATAGCTTGTAATCCAATTCTGAAGAATACGACGAGTGACATTGACATCCGGATGCGGCGGCCAGGTCAGAAAACGGCAGACATCTGGATCACTGGCCCAGTTATGAAACATCGCCTCTGCATCCTCTATGACAAAACGACGCAGAAGCAGTCTTTTTGATGTAATGACAGTAGTTCCTTTATGCTCCATAAGCTGTCCTCCCTTTATTTCTGCTATTCATTATGGCATAAAGGTACAAAAACCGCAAGCTGTGATACGAGGCGCCTGCAAATGAAACAGACTTTATTTTGATTCTTCCCGGGATGATTCTTTTATTGCTTTTGCATTGCCGGGCCTTACCGTAAGGTGGCGGAGAATATTCATTTTATTAACTTTCTGTGTTTATTTCATTTATATACTCTTTCCTGCTATATACTCTTTCCTGCTATATACACTTTCCTGCGAATGGCAGTCGGTTTATATATTGCACTGTTGTCATTTACATATAAAAAAAGGCCTGCGGATCACAGACCTTTCAAGCCCGGCTGACTAGTAACCGCAGCGGGCGTTTTTCATACAGCGAACGAATTCACGAGCACAGCGGTTTTCTCTGTTTCTACGACGCAGAGCAGCACGCGCTACACATTCTGCTTCATACAGTGCAGCGTTGTCGTTGTAGTAATCGTTGTTGCATCCACATCCGCTGTTCCATTCAGAACGGTTGTACCCGCAGCCATCATTGAAACCAAATTCTCTGTTACATCCACAATTGTTATACATATTGAAATCCTCCTTTTATTTTCTGAGATCATCTTTGTATCTCAGTATAAGATATGTGAAGATGCAACGCCTATCTAGGCGTATTGCGCTATCACAGGGAAAAGATATATAGGGCTTTGCAAGGTAAGGCTGCATGCCTACGGACAACTGCACAATTTTGAGAGAAACCGCTGTTTTTCTTGAATTGTAAACTTTCTATTTCTATTCTTCGGGAATCATATTATAATAAAGCTAACAGATATGAAGGTGTACAACATGAAAATTCTATTGATGTCCGATACACATGGAGATTTAAAGATTGCAAGAAACATTTTGCAGGAGCACGCAGCTGCAGACTTGAAAATCCATCTGGGGGATGTCGGCTTTCCGTTACGGGAAATCGACGAATGCACTATTGTGAAAGGCAATCATGACCGCACACAACGGCTCCCCAAAAAGGTAAAGCTGACGCTGGAGGGACGTAAGGCGATCTGTCTGCATGGTGATATCTTCGATGATGAAACTGTACAGGAGGTTCTCGCAATGCACCATGTTCCAAACGATGAAATCATGGGTCTGTGCATGCGCACCCTGTATGGAAAGCTGGCAGCCTATGCGAAACGAAAGGGTTGTGACACGCTGTTTTTCGGACATACGCATCATCAGTGCTTTACCGAGGTTGATGGTGTCGTTTTGATCAATCCGGGTTCTGTATGCTATGGAACTCCGCATAGCGGATATGCTGTGGTGGAGATCCACGACTGTTGTATCCGGGCACAGCTTCTTGCTGTTGAAAATTGTTAAGCTTTTGTTATCCGTATCCCCAAGACAATATCCCTGTGCTACACTGTCTTTATGAAGAGAAAGGAACGAATAATATGTTCACAAAAATTCTGACAAAACTTGGCTTTACCAAAGAGGAAACCAGCTGGATTTTATATGATGTGGGGAATTCAGCGCAGGTGCTGACCACCTGTACTGTCATATTTCCGCTGCTGATTGCGAAAATTACACCCGGTGACAGCAGTGTGTATGTCGGTTGGGCAAATGCAATCTATGCGATTATTCTGGCCGTGATATCACCGGTGCTTGGAACGATGGCGGATTACAAGGATAAGAAAATGAAGATGTTTAAGTTCTTCCTGTTTATGGGCATCTTTGGCGGCTTTGGCCTTGCACTGCCGTTCATCGACTACCGTGCGGCGATTGTAATTTTCATTATTGCCATGCTCGGCTATAACGGCTCCATTATTTTCTACGATGCCTTTATCGTGGATGTCTGCGATGATGAACGGGTGGATAAGGTGAGTGCTGCCGGCTATGCATGGGGCTATATCGGCTCTGTATTGCCGTTTCTGATCTTCGTGATACCCTTTGCGCTGGTAACACTTCTCGGTGATCCGAAGACCGGTGATCTGGTGCTTGGTTCCTTTACCCTGAGTTATCGGATGGCCTGCGGTCTTACGATGGGAATGGCCGTACTTTGGTGGCTTGTATATTCGCGTCCAATGCTGAAACATGTGAAGCAGAAAAATTTTCACGAACCGGTACCGCATGTTGTGCGGGAATCGTTTTCTCATTTATATCACACATTCCGTGATATTAAAAAGAATAAAAATATCTTTCTGTTCTGTATATCCTACTTTTTCTATATCGATTGTGTGAATACGGTTATCAAAATGGCGGTTTCCCTTGCGACAGAGATGGGAATCAGTGATGTCATGAGTCTGGTGGTCGTTATTGTCATCAATATTGTTGCCTGTCCGTTCTCCATTCTGTTTGGTAAGCTGGTGGAGCATGTAGGCAGTAAGAAAATGATCTATGCCGGAATCATCGGTTATGTCGGTGTCGTACTGGCAGGATCCCTGATTAAGACCTATCCGTCTTTTATCTGGGTGGTGGCGTTGCTGGTTGGTATGTTTCAGGGCGGTATCCAGTCCGTTTCCCGTTCCTACTTTGCCAAGCTGATTCCGGATAAAGCAGATTCCAATGAATTTTTTGGATTTTTCTCTGTATTCTCCAAATTCTCGGCAATATTAGGGCCAATGGCGGTATCTACAATTATCATGATTACCGGAGAAACACAATATGGTATTCTCGGTCTGATTCCGATGATGCTGCTGGGCATGCTGTTCCTGGCATTTGTCAAGGATCCGGAAAGTGAACAGAAATTTCATAAGAAAAAATAAGGAAGCACAAAGGAATGCATCATAAAGAAGGGCCGACTTCATGCTATGGGAAGACTGCTCTTTTTTCTTGTATAGTAGGGGACATCCAGCCGTATAAAGCTGTGAATCAAACACAGTCTTTTACATGATGAACATACGAGAGGCTTTGGATGAGCATAGTTGTTCATTCTCTGAAAGATGTCAGCAGGAAGCATTAGATGCAAAAAAGGGAGCCGGAAGGCAGAACATTCCGGTATTATGGGTATTCTGCTGCGCATCCATCCTTATATCAAAAAATGCCGGTTGTGTTGTATGCCGGTAAAATAGCAATATGGTAGAGGGTGGTTTCGGGCAGTGCAAGTATGCTTCCTGTCTTACCTTATACTTTTTTAACGAATTTCAATATATTTTAGGAGTTTTGTCCTTTTCATACGTATATAAGTGTATATAGGAAAAAGGAGGATACTACCTATGAGAAAAGTGAGCGAAAAGAAATATCTGGTTCCCTTTCACAATGATGTTTTTTTCAAGTATATGCTGATTGGAGAGGATGCAGGCTCTGAGCTGCTGAGAAGCAGGATTATTGAAGAGATTTACGGTTTAAAGGTTCAAACAACAAAAGTGCTGAACCCTGAACTGCTGCCGGAAGTCTTTTTTGGAAAACGAGCTGTACTGGATGTTGTATTGGAGGATGAGGCAGGCCATTTTTATGATTTGGAAATGCAGGTATCCGGTTATACACAGGAAGAACAGCTGCGATTTCAGCAGTATGGCTACCGCCTGGTTGGCAGACAGCTGAAGCAGGGCAATGATTATACCAAGCTGAAGCCATTTTATCAGATTATTTTTATGAATTCGATGCCAAAAGCAGGAGGACGTATGATTCGTCACTATAAGGTGAAGGATGAAGATAATCAGGAGGAACCCAATGGCACACTGAATCGGGCTATCGTATTCCTGCCGATGATCAAACAGCGAATCAGGGAAGTCGGAGGCATAAAAAATCTGACAGAATTTGAAACATTTTGTTATGTGCTTGCATATAATCCGGATGATGCTATACTAAACATGAAGAGAAGGATGGTGGATGTGGCAGTGGAAAAATATAATGAAATGAAAGAAGATAATCAGTTATTCAGCTGGGCGGAATCGGCAGAATTTGCCGAACGCGCAGTCCAGGCCAATCTGAGGGAGCAAACAGCAGAAGCTAAAAAATCAGGAATGGAGGAAGGTAAAAGAACTTCCTTAAAATTACTGTTACTACACAAGTATGGCGTGGATGATGCCTGGGTGGATACATTGACTACGCAACAGGTTGAGGATGCTCTCATCAGCATTTTGGAGTGTAGTACATATGATGCTTTAAAAGCACAGCTGACAGATCGAAATGCTAAATAGTTTACTTGAAAAAAGCTGAACCTGCAATAAAGGCTTCAGCTTTTTTCATTATCACTGTAGGAAGCAAAAGGACCTATACTATGTATGGGTACAAACAAGGAGGGATAATATATCTACGATGTGTGTATTCTTAAGGCGATTGGTTATATCGAAGAGAATACAGCACAGGCAGAAGGCTGTGAAACAGCAGGATGATAATTTTGAATATGTGGAATTGTGAAGCATGGACCTGTTGTCAGCTTTGGGCTTTTATGATACCCGCATGTGAAATACGGTGTCATCAGCAGAGTATACCTGTCTTTATTATTTATGATGCAGGATTACTGCATACGCCGATAAAAAGCGGAAGTTCAACACCATCCATACGGGTGGAAATCACATAGAGAAACGGGCGGTTCAGGTTCAAATCCAGAACCTTAGGATGTTCCATATTAGCGGCACCTGTGGCACCAATCATCGTATATGCACTTGCTTCAATCCCCTCCTCATTCAGTGCAATGCTGGTTTCCTGCTGGATATCTGAAACAAAAAAGGGCTTTTCATTCGTTATACCATTTAACTCTGCGGCTGTATCAAACAAAGAGGTGACACCCATAGCTTTTAAGGTATCTGCAAGCTGCAGCTTGGAATGAACCTTGAACTTTGGCAGAGAGAGCTTCACGATACCAAAATCTGCTCCCTCGGTATCGTCCTTCAGTAATTCCTGTAGAAATCCCTTTTGCTCCATCATTCTGCGGATATCCTTACCTTCCTTTGGCAGTACCAGCGTCAGGCTGGAGGAATTGCTCAATGTCAGGGAAGTGGCGGCATAGTCCTTGTTGTCAATAAAGAAATGAGATCCCATCTCCTTATGCATGAAATCTGCATCAACCTTACCATCCTGTGCATAAAAGATATCCTTTTTTGTATCCTTTTTATCGAACTCAGTATCAAACCGTGCTTTATAGTAAACTGCGTTGAGAATCGCCATGCGCATGGATTCATTTGTCCTTATAGAGGGGGACAGATTTCCATTGGTGTGCTCACGAATCCACGCAGCCATAAGGTCCGCAGTCTTTGCCTGTGAAAAATCCACATCATAGGCAGCGGCATAAAACTGCTTGTTTGCGGTTTCTATAAAGTCTTTATTTACCGGATATGAATTTTGTATCCATAAGGAATTTGCAATTTTCAGCTGTCCGCTTTCATTGTCGGTATATAAACGGCGATACAGATTCCCCATATTTTTTGCAGAATCCCTGCCGTCAACATGAAGCAGCGTCTGCAGCTGCTCTGCTGTCTGTCCCTCACTTGCCTGCAGTGTCATCATCAGCGGATAATACAAGCTCAGCGGGGAATAGCTGACATTATCGGAAGCGGTCTTTAAGATTGCGGAAAAGCTTTCCTGTGAGAAATCCGCATAGCCGCTCAGCAAGGTACCGTCTACAGGATTATCGTCTACTATGGCGATTTGTGCATCATGATCCTCGATGGAAGGACTTTTTGGATAGCGGATATCAGCGGGTGCTGCGATTTTTGGATTTGCCTGCTCCTGCAGTTTTTCCGCTTTGCTTGGTGCTGTCTTTTGCAGGGAGGAGCAGCCGGTGAGAAGCAGAAGCACACATAGGATACGTACTGTTTTTTTCATAAGAATCCCTTCTTTCTGTACTGTAAACGAATCACGCCTGCGATTTATTTCATTTCTTTCCTTTATTGCAATAGAAATTATAATAAAAGCATATGAAAACTGAGAGAAAACCAAGACAGCATGTTAAAGGCGCAAACCCTGTAGGTGGAGAGCTTGCGCCTGTTGATTGCAGTTAAAATATGACTGCACATATATTAGCTGCTGATTCGGTTTAGCTTTGATTCTGACGAATCAGATTCAATGTACCTCCGGCCAGTATGGTTTCAATATCACGCTGTGTCAGACTATGGAAAACCTGAAAGCTTTTGTTTTTCGTGATATTCATTACCTCCACCGGTGTATGCTCCGCAAGGGATTTCAAATTTGTGATAGTTAATTCATCCAGTTCATCAATGGTATCGTAATCCTCCTCGTTACAGAAGGTAAACGGAATAATGCCGAAATTGATCAGGTTGGCACGGTGGATCCGTGCAAAGCTTTTGGCAATCACCGCTTTGATTCCCAGATACATTGGGGCTAATGCGGCATGCTCTCGGGAGCTTCCCTGACCATAGTTGGCTCCTGCAATAATAAATCCTCCTCCGTGTTCGAGGCAGTCATCATGGAAGCTTGCTTTTACGTTCATGAAGATGAATTCACTGATTTTTTCAATATTGGAGCGGTAAGGCAACACCTTTGCACCTGCCGGTGCAATGTGATCGGTGGTGATATTGTCACCTACCTTAATCATGACCTTTTTGTCAATGCAATCCTCCAATGGGGTATTGATTGGCAGCGGCTTGATATTGGGACCGCGCACAACCTCTGTTTCCGCAGCTGTTTCTGCATCCGGAACAATGATCATGGAATCGTCAATGGTAAAGACTTCCGGTTCCTGTGGCAGCTCATACTCCACAGTACGTGGATCAACAATATAGCCGTACAGTGCACTTGCGGCTGCGGTTTCCGGAGAAACCAGACAAACCTTCGCACTCAGGGTACCGCTTCTGCCGTAGAAATTCCGGTTAAAGGTACGCAGGGAAAGTGCATTGGTAATCGGTGACTGTCCCATGCCGATACAAGGACCACAGGTGGATTCGAGTATTCTGGCACCTGCGGAAATCATATCGGAGAGACCGCCGTTTTGCGAAATCATATGCAGTACCTGTCGGGAGCCCGGAGAAATAACCAGACTGACATTTGGATCTACGGTTTTATTCTTCAGAATACCGGCAACGCTCATCATATCCATATAGGAGGAATTGGTACAGCTTCCGATGGCTACCTGATCCACCTTCAGACCGAGCACCTCGCTGATAGGAAGAACATTGTCCGGAGAATGCGGCATGGCGATCATCGGCTCCAGCGTGTTCAGATCAATATCGATAACGGTATCATAAACAGCATCCTCATCGGCTTTCAGTTCCTCATAAGCATCCTCACGGTTCTGTTTCTTTAAAAATTCCCGTGTAACCTCATCACTTGGAAAAATCGAGGTCGTTGCACCGAGCTCAGCTCCCATATTGGTAATGGTGGCACGCTGGGGGATACTCAGACTGCGTACACCATCTCCGCTGTATTCTATAACATTCCCCACACCGCCTTTTACACTCAATATCTGTAATACCTTTAAAATGATATCCTTGGAGCTGACCCCCTTTGTCAGGGAGCCATGTAACCGAACGTTGATAATGTTCGGCATGTTGAGATGAAACGGCATGCCGGCCATGGCACAGGCAACATCCAGACCGCCGGCTCCGATAGCCAAAGCCCCCATGCCTCCCGCAGTCGGTGTATGGGAATCACTTCCCAAAAGGGTAGCTTGCGGCTTTGCAAAGCGCTCCAGATGAACCTGGTGGCAGATTCCGTTACCGGGACGTGAAAAACGAACACCGTGCTTCATTGCCACCGTCTGTAAATATTTGTGATCATCGGCGTTTTCAAAGCCGCTCTGTAATGTATTATGGTCGACATAGCTGATAGACAGATCGGTTTTGACCTGATCCACACCCATCGCCTCCAGCTGCAGATAGGCCATGGTTCCTGTGGCATCCTGTGTCAGTGTCTGATCAATGCGGATTGCGATGGGTTTTCCTCGCTCCATCACCCCTTCTACCAGATGCTTCTGTATGATTTTCTCGGTTATTGTTGGCATAACTTCCCTTCCTTTCTCGTATACATGGAATATTATATCATGAAAAATGAAAATATTTCATTGAATTTATGAAAATTATGATATAATGGTGAAAGAATACTGTAAAAGGAGGTAGAGGAAATGAATGAGCATTTGAATTCTTTTTACCAGAAGGCGCGGGAGCATAACGATATCGCAAATGATCTGTTTCGCAAGTATGATATTAAAAAGGGTCTGCGAAATGAAGATGGCACCGGAGTACGTGTCGGTCTGACCAAAATTGCGGACGTTGTCGGTTATAAATATGTTGAAGAAGTGAAAACAGATGATATAGGAAAGCTGTACTATCGGGGCATAGAGCTGCGGGACATCATCCATGGCAGAAATTATGAAACGATTTGCGGGTACGAGGAAGCCTGCTTTTTATTACTCTTCGGCTATCTTCCGAAGAAGGAGGAGCTGCAGGAGTTCTGTGGCTATCTGCGTGCGCATTATGAGCTGCCGGATGACTTTCTGGAATCCAAATTTCTGCATATGCCGGGAAAAAATCTGATGAACCGGCTGCAGCAGGCAGTGCTTGCCTTATATGATTATGATGATGCACCGGATAACATATCGGTGGAGAATACGCTGGAGCAGGGTCTGAATATTCTTGCCAAGCTGCCTTCGATCATCTGCTATGCCTATCAGAGCAAAATGCACCGTTATAATAAGGAAAGCCTAGTGATCCATCCGGCACAGGAGCAGCTTTCCATTGCGGAGAATATTTTGTATATGCTGCGCAAGGATCATGCATTCAGCGATCTGGAGGCCAAGCTGCTGGATATGATGCTGATTGTACATGCGGATCATGGCGGGGGAAACAATTCAACGTTTACCAATGTGGTCATCTCCTCCACCGGAACGGATTTTTATTCCTCCATGGTCGGAGCCATTGGCAGTATGAAGGGACCAAGGCATGGTGGTGCCAATCTGAAGGTGAGCGGTATGATGAAAGCTGTTATAGAAGAAATCGGCTACTGTGAAAATGATATTGAAATCAAGGCACTGATTTACCGGATTCTGCATAAGCAGTTTTACGATTATAGTGGTTTAGTATATGGAATGGGGCATGCGATTTATACGCTGAGCGATCCGCGAAGTGAGGTACTGCAGGAATATATTGAAAAGCTTGCCGAGAAAAAGGGCAAGGTCAGGGAGTATGAATTTTATCAGCGCTTTGAGCAGTGCGCAAAGGAGGTCATACTGGATGTTAAAGGAGTACATGTATCCAGCAATGTGGACTTCTACAGCGGCTTTGTATATGGCATGATGGGCATTCCGGAGGATTTGTTTACACCGTTGTTTGTTATGGCGAGAACCATCGGATGGCTTGCCCACAATATTGAAAACAAGGAATACGATGGAAGAATTATGCGTCCGGCAACCAAATATGTCGGCAGTGTGAAGAAATATGTAAAAATGGAGGACAGATGAGATGAGAACGATAACAGTATTTAAGGGAGACGGCATCGGACCGGAAATCGTGGATGCCGTGTTACAGATTCTAAAGGCGGCAAAGGCACCATTGGCTTATGAATGCTTTGAGGTTGGAGAAGCGGAATATGAGCGCAACGGGAAGCTGATTCCGGATGCGGCGTTTGCATCCTTCGAGAAAAACCGTATTTTATTGAAGGCTCCGATTACAACACCAATTGGAAAGGGATTTCGTTCCCTGAATGTGACACTCCGAAATAAATATGATTTATATGCGAATATTCGTCCTGCAAAATCCAATACGGCAGTAAAGACACCGTTTGACCATGTGGATATTGTGACCTTCCGCGAGAATACAGAGGATTTGTATGTTGGTGTGGAGGAACAGATTGATGCGGATACGGTGCATGCGACAAAGATTATCACACGCAAGGCCAGTACACGCATCATACGGGATGCTTTTGCATATGCACGGGCAAATGGCAGAAAAAAGGTAACCTGTGTACATAAGGCAAATATTCTGAAAATGAGTGACGGGATGTTTCTTTCCATCTTTCAGGAAATCGCAAAGGACTATCCGGATATCGAAGCGAATGATAAAATCGTGGATAATGTATGTATGCAGCTGGTTATGCGCCCGGAAACCTTCGATGTCATGGTGATGCCGAATCTGTACGGGGATATTGTCAGTGATCTGACTAGCGGCCTGATTGGGGGGCTGGGGCTTCTACCAAGCAGTAATATCGGAACGGACTATGCAATGTTTGAAGCGGTACACGGCTCTGCACCGGATATCGCTGGAAAGCATATCGCAAATCCGACGGCACTGCTGTGGTCTGCCTGCATGATGCTGGAGCATTTACAGGAAGGTGAGTGTGCTGCGAACATTCGTAAAGCGGTGGATGCAGTGCTGATGGAGCAGAAATATCTGACACCGGATCTGCATGGAAGCTCGACAACTGAGGAATATCGTGATGCCGTTATCGCAAAATTATCATAGCTAATAAGATATATGAAACAGCCGTATTACAGAAAAGCTACGGCTGTTTTGCTTTAGAATTTTATCTAATAGACTTGAGAATAAGATATTTAGGTATGATTAGAGGATATTAAGAGGCAGATTTTTATTCGATTCAATATGTTGATGCTTGACTTGTATCCGCATTTTCTTGATTTTTATATGAAGCATAAGAGAAAATAGGGTATAATGAAAAGGACAAGGCGGGTGATGAGTAACATGAGAAAGGCAATACCTATCGGGGTAAACAGCTATCAAAAATTACGGGAAGAGGATTACTATACGGTTGATAAAAGCCGAATGATTGCAGAATTTCTGGAACGAAAAACAACAGTAACCCTGATCACGCGACCTAGGCGCTTTGGAAAAACAATCAATATGAGTAGGCGCTGCCCGCCCATGGCGTGCTTGCCAGCTTTTTTGACATCACGAAAGATGCAAAAGCTATATTCAAAGATACGGAGATTATGCAGACAGAATATTCCAAGGTAATGAACACCTACCCTACAATTTTTCTTTCTTTTGCGGATGCAAAGGGGGATAAAAATAATATTGTCATGCAAATGAAATTGCAGCTTTTAAAGGAATATAAAAAGAATAAGCAGGTTCTTGAAAATATCGATATATTTGAAAAACCGGTATATGATGTCATTCTGCGCGGTATGTCGGATATACAAAACGGTTCATTAAAAGATGTAGTAAATGCGATTAGTTTTCTTATGACGAAATGTCACCAGTATTATGGAAAACGGGTCATGCTGTTTATTGATGAATACGATACACCATTCATTGAAGCACACACGCAGGGGATTTATGACGATTTGCGAAGCTCTCTTTCTTCCATGCTTCATACGTCACTGAAAACCAGTGATGATTTGCAGTATGCGATGCTCACCGGTATACAGCGCGTTGTGAAAGAGAATGTTTTCTCAGATTTAAACAATCTGCTTGTTTGCACGGTGAAAGATAAGGAGTATGCGGAATATTTTGGATTTAAAAAAGCAGAGGTGGAACAAATTCTGCATGCATATGATTATGAGTATAACACCGAAATTCAGAATATGTATGACGGATACAATATAGGAGGAATTGCTATCTACAATCCCTGGTCCATTATCAATTATGTTAACAGGGGAGAATTGATCCCGTACTGGGTGAATACAAGCTCTAATAAAATGATAAAGCAGGCTATGCAGGATTGTGATTCATCATTTAAAGAAGGCTATGAAGAGCTGATACGGACAGGAACAGTAAATACCCTGGTAAATTTTGAGGCATCCTTTTATGAGTTGAAGGAAACAAACAGCCTTTGGGGCTTGTTTGTAAATGCAGGATATCTTACAATTAAGGAAATTACAGATGCTTTAGAAGGCAAGTATGTGTTAAAGATACCCAATAATGAAATTAAAAGAGAATTTCAGTCTTTAACTGCATATTATTTCCATTTGGATGAAAGCAGTGTTGCGTATCTTTTAGATAATTTTCAGAATAAGAATTGGGATGCTTTTATAAGTGGTTATCGTAACATCCTGAAGACTGCTGTCAGCTATTTCGATTTAATCAATGAGAATTCCTATCCGACTCTGCTATTAGGCCTGTTCATGCAGTTGGATAACAAATATGAAATCATCAGCAATCGTGAGCGAGGTTCCGGCAGACTGGATATATTGCTGAAAAGCAAGCTGATTGATAGAGCTTCATTTCTGATCGAATTGAAATACACAAAAGATACGAATGTAAATTTAAAAGAACTGGCTCAGAAGGGATTTCAACAAATTCTGGATAAAGAATATGCAATGGATATGGAAAATGTAATGAAAATTGGCATGGCACATTGTGGTAAACAGGTTGAAATTTATGTAGGGAAGGACGCAGAATCAATTGGGTAATCATTTGAAAACGGTCATGTCCTATATCCTTATAAAAATAAGCACCGTGAATGGTTTCGATGATACGCTATGGCATATAGACTCATAGTGATGTGTAGAGCATGTTTTTGACTACAACTAAAAAAAGGACTTCGGTTTCTTGACTCTTTCTTACGTTAGGGTGTTTACAAAAAAGAGAATGCAACTTCTATTGATTAACATACAATAGCGCTGTATTCTCTTATCTTTAATTTATTCATATTATTCACATAATGGGGGAAGAACCGTTTTTTTATTCCCTTTTTGTTGTTGGATATTAAAGAATCAAGGTCGTATCTGTCCTTCTCCCAATATGATATATTTTTTGGTTGTTAAAGCCTGCAGTCCCATAGGACCACGTGCATGCAGCTTCTGTGTACTGATTCCGATTTCTGCTCCCAGACCAAATTCAAATCCATCTGAGAAACGCGTAGATGCGTTGGAATATACACAGGCACTGTCAACCTCCTTCAGAAATCTTTTAACCGATGTGTAATTCTCGGAAATGATTGCTTCACTGTGATGTGTGGAATAGGTGTTGATGTGTGTGATGGCTTCCTCCAGAGTAGATACCGTTTTTATGGAGATTTCCAAATTCAGATACTCGCTTGCATAATCCTCCTCAGTAGCGGGAATACAATCCGTATCCAAAGCGCATATATGGGAATCCGCATGAATTTTTACATGGTGCTGCTTTAATGCCGCAAGAAGCTCCTGTGTAAAACTGTCACTGATATCCTTATGGATCAATACACTTTCACATGCGTTGCATACGCTTGTCCGCTGTGTCTTGGCATTGATGATAATAGGAATCACCTTGGCAGTATCTGCATCCTTATCGACATAGACATGACAGTTTCCGGTGCCCGTTTCCAGTACCGGTACCGTTGCATTTTTAACCGTATTGGCAATCAGTCCGGCACCGCCGCGGGGAATCAGCACATCGAGATATGCATTCAGCTTCATAAAGGCAGTTGCCGTTTCCCGGGAGGTATCCTCCAGAAGTGTGATGATATCCGCACAGAAGCCACAGGCAGCGGCAGCCCTTCGCATACTGCTTACGATAACCAGATTGCTTTGCAGAATATCCTTGCTGCCACGCAGCATAACCGCATTGCCGGCTTTTAAAGACAGGACCGCCGCATCCACGGTCACATTCGGTCTTGCTTCATAGATCATGCCGACGACACCCAGTGCAACACGCATGGTTCCAATCTGCAATCCGTTTTCTGTAGTATGCATATCTGTGATTTCTCCGATAGGATCCGGTAATGCACATACCTGATACACACCCTCGATAATCTGCTGCATCCGTGCTTCATTTAACAGCATGCGATCAAGCAGCCCTGCATTCATACCATTCGCTTTCCCGTTTTCAACATCTAGGGCATTTGCTTTGAGGATAGCGGGCATATCCTGTTCCAATTGCTTTGCGATTGCACGTAGCAATGCGTCTTTCTGATTTCTGTCCGCATTCATAATCTGACGGGATGCCTGCTTACAGGCATTTCCCAACTGTTCCAGTGTCTTCATCTAAACTTCCTCCTTTGTATCAAACAGGGTACCGCGATATTCATCCCGAAGGATATCATACAGAATGGATGGCTTTTTCCCATTGGCGATAATCATGGGAATACCATGCTCGTTCGCAAACTGTGCTGCGGATATCTTGGTAACCATGCCACCGGTACCTCGTGAAGACCCTGCACCCTTTGCCATATTGAAAATGGATTCATCAATGCTGTTGACGACCGGAATCAATTTGGCATTTTTGTTTTTTACGGGGTCATCCTCATACAATCCATCAATATCGGACAGCAGCACCAGCAGATCGGCATTGGTCAGATAAGCGGTTACTGCACTCAATGTATCATTGTCCCCATAGGCGATTTCATCGACTGCCACACTGTCATTTTCATTGACAATGGGAATCACACCATATTCCAGCAGGGTTTCCAACGTATTGACTGCATTCTCACGCAGCATCTCATTCTTTGTGACAGTTTTGGTAATCAGCAGCTGTGCGATGCTTTGTCCGTATTGAGAGAAGAATTTATCATAGATAAACATTAGCTCACACTGTCCCACTGAGGCAGCTGCCTGTTTTTCACGCATCAGCTCCGGACGTTTGCGCATCTGCATCTTGGCTACACCTGCTGCAACTGCGCCACTGCTTACCAGGACAATATCCAAACCACTGTTTTTGATATCGCTCAGCACCATTGCAAGGGCATCTATTCGTTGGAAATTTAAACCGCCTCCGGAATGTGTCAGCGTGGAGGAACCAACTTTGACTACCATCCGTTTTATTTCTTTCATATCTTTCATTTATTTACAACTCCTTTGAAAATTGTTTCTTCTATTATACCGAAGAAGAATCAAAGACGCAATGCTTTCTATATATGAATATGAAATACACGCTTCCAATAGACAATGGCGAATATTAGGAAAAGGGGGTAAGTGTTGAAAGGAAACTCTACAGTCAGGAAAGGCTATGGATAAAAAGAGGATAGCTCTTCTCGTATACAAGCCTTGTAGATTACTTGCATAAACAGAAAAAAAACATTTTGTATAGAGTCTAATAAAAAAAGAGGATTTATTACGAGAGGAAATAAGATTGGACAGGCTGTAATCGTGACTCTATCGTATATACATGACGGTGAAATAGCGTGCCTGTGTTTTGGGAGTGAATAGAAATCAGAAAGCGAGTAAAGTTTTTTGATTTTTAGCACTAAAGTGTTGACAGTGCTAAAATTCTGTACTATACTGTTAGCAGACTTAAAGAGCGAGTGCTAACAGGAGGTAATTACGTATGGCGAGAAAGAAACAATTCAAGGCTGAGTCCAAACGTCTATTAGATCTGATGATCAACTCTATTTATACACATAAGGAAATCTTTTTGAGAGAGCTGATCTCCAATGCAAGTGATGCCATTGACAAGCTGTATTATCAGGCACTGTCTGATAACCTGAGTGATGTAGATACATCCGGCTTTAAAATTTATCTGGAGGCAGATAAGGAAAACCGTACTCTGACAATCCGTGATAACGGTCTGGGTATGAACAAGGATGAGCTGGAGGACAATCTGGGAACGATTGCGAAGAGTGGCTCTCTGGCGTTTAAGCAGGAAATGGAAGAGGCAGAGAAGAAGGACGATGTGGATATCATCGGACAGTTTGGTGTCGGCTTCTATTCTGCATTTATGGTTGCCAGCCGTGTGGAGGTAACGACGAAGAAATACGGTGAGGAAACTGCCTATCTGTGGAGCAGCAATGCGGTTGACGGCTATTCCATTGATGAATGTGAAAAAGAGGAGCATGGAACAGAAATCGTTCTGTATCTGAAGGATAACACGGAAGATGAGAATTATGACGACTATCTGCAGCAGTATGAGATTGAGCGTCTGATTAAGAAATATTCCGACTATATCCGTTACCCGATTGAGATGTGGGTGGAAACCAGCAAGCGTGTGGACGATGCGGAAAGTGAAAACGAGGATGCGGATAAGCCTGCGGAACCGAAGTATGAAACTGTAAAGGAATTGAAAACGCTGAATTCCATGATTCCGTTGTGGAAGAGAAGCAAGTCTGAAATTACAAAAGAAGAATACGATGAATTCTATAAGAGCAAATTCAACGATTATACAGAGCCGCAGAAGGTGATTCATACGAGTGTAGAGGGTGCAGTTTCCTTTACAACACTGATGTTTATCCCGGGTAAGGCACCGTTCAACTATTATTCTCAGGACTACAAGAAGGGTCTGCAGCTGTATAGCCGTGGTGTCTTCATTATGGATAATGCGGAAGAGCTGATTCCGGAGCATTTCCGTTTCGTAAAGGGTCTGGTGGATTCCCAGGATCTTTCTTTGAATATCTCCCGTGAAATGCTGCAGCATGACCGTCAGCTGAAGGTGATTGCGAACCGTATCGAAAAGAAAATCAAATCCGAGCTGCTGCTGATGCTGCGCAATGACCGTGAAGAGTATGAGAAGTTCTGGAAGAATTTCGGTCTGCAGATCAAATTCGGTGTATACAATGACTTTGGCGCAAACAAGGAAACCCTGCAGGATCTGCTGATGTTCTATTCCAGTAAGGAACAGAAGCTGGTTACACTGGATGAATATATCAACCGCATGGAGGAAGGACAGGAGCACATCTACTTCATGAGCGGTGACAAGGTTGAACTGATTGACAATCTGCCACAGGTCAAGAAGGTGAAGGAAAAGGGATATGAAATCCTGTATCTGACGGACAATGTGGATGAGTTTGCATTACAGGCACTGATGAATTACAAAGAGAAAACCTTTAAGAACATTTCTCAGGGTGATCTGGACCTGGATAGTGAAGAGGAAAAGAAGGAACTGGAGAAAAAGGCTGAGGAAAATAAGGATCTGTTAAGCGGCATTAAGGAAGTGCTGGGCGATAAGGTGAAGGATGTTAAGATTTCTTCCCGCCTGGTGGATGATCCGGTTTGTCTGAGCAGTGAGGAAGGCATGTCCTTTGAGATGGAAAAGGTGTTAAGTGCTATGCCGGAAGGAAATCCGTATGGTATGAAGGCATCCCGTATTCTGGAAATCAATCCGAATCATGAAATCTTCAATGCTTTGCAGAAGGTATATGAGCAGGATAAGGATGCAGTGAAAGATTATGCAGATTTATTGTACGATCAGGCATTGCTGATTGAGGGCTTCCCGATTGAAAATCCTACAGAATTCTCTAAGAAAATCTGTGATTTCATGGTAAAGGCCAGCAAATAAAAGCGCATTCCGTTAAATTATGCAAGAAAACAACCTGTTTTAGTGAAGCTTTACACTGAGACAGGTTTTCTTATTACGTAGAGATTTCAAATGCAGAACAAAGTGATGAAACGCCCATATGAAGCAGTGACTTTTACTGGCAGAAAGAACACGGATAGCGACATCTGTATATCAGCAGTATGCGCAGGAACAGGTCGTCTTTTTGTGGTGCATAGGGAAGCATCATGGGAAGGAACAAGTAATCGTCCACTGCCAGTGGAAAATATGCTGCTGTACCAGGTGAAAGCGAGGCGAAACGGTTACGAAGAACAATAAAGACATGGAAGACTGCTTCCAGCTGCTTTGGCAGAAATGCTGCTGAATACGTCGCATGGCAAAAGCATAGAGTAAAGTCAAACAACTGCTTTTTCATATGCTGAGGAGCTTTGCTGCTGAATAAAAGGGGAATCGCTTCATGTTTTGTATAAATGCTACAGAGATGCCTGCATCCGTATAAAAACACCTGTTTCATCACACAGGAGTCTCATTCTATGGTACAATTAAAACACTTCCGGTAGACGGATATGGTTTTACCGGATACAGCATATCATACGACGAGGGAGGTGCCTGTATGAGACGAAGAAGTATATTTGGTATTATCGTGTTGTCTATTATAACCTGCGGCATTTACTATCTGATTGCCTGGGTACAAGTATTCAGTGATATCAATTACGGTGCAAGAGAAAATGATACAGCTATCACTGATCTGCTGCTGTCCTTTTTGACCTGCGGTATCTGGGGTATATTCTGTTTCTGGAAATATTCCAAAAAGCTGTATATGATAGGAGCCGAGGATAATAGTCTGATCAATGTTTTGCTCGCTGTGTTTGGCTTGCCGATTATATCGCTCTGTATCATGCAAAGCAGTATCAATGATTTGATCGATCGCACCTACTGATATGAGTCGTGATGGAAAAAATGCACTGGGAATCGGAGTAATCCTGTTTCTGGTGCTCTTCGTTTTCGGAAGCTTCTGTCCGATGGAGCGGATATTTGGGATACCATGTCCGGGCTGTAATATGTTTTCTGCCATATACTGGCTGTGGAAAGGTAATCTTTCTGCTGCCTGGTATTTCCATCCGGCTGTATTCCTTCTGCTTCCTTACGCAGCGGTATGCGCAGTGCTTTTTGTGAGAAACAGAGAAGATATTTTAAAGAGAAGAGCATTTCGTGTGATAAGTGTGCTTTTGTTATGGATAATGCTTGCTGTATACCTGGGGCGAATGCTTTATGTGTTTCCTCATGCGCCTATGGAGGTGAATGAGCATGCACCGTTTATTGGCCTGCTGCAGCTGTTTTTTTAGAAGCATTTCTTCCTTTATGGCAATATAACAGGTACATGAGCTTTTTATAAAAATTTCCTTGTCTGATGAAGTAGAAATCTCAGCTTGTGAAAAAATGTGAAAAGCAAACAACAGAGGAAAGCTCGATAAGTCGATATATATCGGCTTTTTTTGTTTATGCTAAAGATAGCATATGGTCTGTTTGTGAAAAAGTGATAACGGTTACAGCAAATTCATTGAAAAGCATCTGCTGATAGTATAAAATAAGGTAAAAAATAGGGCATATAACTTGTATAAAAGGTTAAAATGTGCATAATATTTCAAAAATTAACGTAAATTAATGCAAATTTTACTTAAAAATATAGACAGCTTCACTTGTGAAATATATAATAAGCATGTAAAGAGGTGTTGCTGTATATGAATAAGAACATTGGTGAACTAATCAAACAGAGACGGACAGAAAACAAGATGACACTGAAGGATATCAGTGAAGCAACCGAGCTTTCCATCGGATATCTTTCCCAGCTGGAACGTGGACTAACCTCCATTGCTCACGATACGCTGAAGAAGGTCGCAAAGGCGCTTGGGGTTGAGATGACGTATTTCATGGAACAGCCGAAAACTAAGGAAAAAGCGGTATTGCGCAGCTATGAGCGGGAAATTCTGCGTATTGAGGGAAGCTCAATCATCGAATATGCGATGACAAATATGGCTGACCGCGGGGAAATGCTGCCAAAGCTGGTCGAGATTCTGCCACAAAAGGAAGTGGAGGAATCGCTGCCGTATCCACATGAGGGAGAGGAATTCGTCTATGTGCTGGAGGGCATTTTGACCCTGCAGATTGAGGATGATGTCTGTGATCTGTATCCGGGAGACTGTGCCCATTACAAATCCACAAGAACACACAACTGGAGCAATCAGACAAACAAGGTTGTAAAATTCATCACCATCAATACACCGAACCTTTTTCAGGAAGCAGGAGAGAAGCTATGAAAGAGCCTACCGTAATCAATATTCAGAAATATTCTGTGCATGACGGAGACGGTATCCGTACAACGATATTCTTTAAGGGCTGTCTGCTGAACTGCTGGTGGTGCCACAACCCGGAAAGTCAGAGGTATGCACCGGAGCTGATGTTTAACCGGGAAAAATGCAGTGGCTGCGGATATTGCCGTAAGGCTTGCAGTCACGGAGCCATTACGATTGAGGAGGATGGTACAGCACATACGGATACAGATAAATGTGTGCTCTGTGCAGACTGTCTGGATTACTGCCTTCACAACAACCGTGAAATCGTCGGAAAGCAGTACAGCATTAAGGAGCTGATGACCATCGTAAACAAGGACGCGCATTTCTATGAGGAAAGCGGCGGGGGTGTAACGCTTTCCGGGGGAGAGGTCATGACGCAGGATATTGATTATCTGGAAGAGCTGTGCAGACAGCTGAAGGATAAGGGATACAATGTCGCGATTGATACCTGCGGGTATGCGCCAAAGGAAAGCTATGCACGGCTGCTGCCGTATGTGGATACCTTTTTGTACGATATCAAGACACTGAATGATGAAGCACACAAAAAGTATATGGGAAAATCCAATGATGTCATACTGGAGAATCTGGAATTTCTTGCGGATCATCGTGCGGATATCAACATCCGCATACCGGTCGTTGTTCCGGTGAACAGCGATGCGGATACAATGCTGGATATCATTACATATCTGAAAAAGCGCATTGGAATCGTCAAGGTGAATCTGCTGCCGTATCACAATACGGGAAGCAGCAAATATGAAAAGCTTGGTCGCGTCTATCCCGCAGCGGATTTGGGCGTGCCATCACAGGAGCATATGGAAATGCTGAAATCGCTGTTTGAGGAACATGGTTTTCAACAGGTGAAGATAGGAGGATAAACAATGGAACTCAGAGGAATGAATGATCGAATCAAGAAGCTAAGAAAGCAGAGCGAGGAAACAACACCGCACATTTTTATGGAACGTGCCATGCTCATGACGGATGCCTACAAGAAATACGAGGGTGAGGTATCAATTCCGGAGCTGCGCGCACTGTCAATGAAGGAAATTTTTTCCCGCAAGACCATCACGATTGAAGACGGTGAGCTGATTGTCGGAGATAAGGGAGCAGGACCGCAGTCTACCCCTACCTTCCCGGAGCTGTGCTGCCACACGCTGGAGGATATGAAGGTCATGAACGACCGTGAGCTGATCTGCTTTAAGGTCAGTGATGAGGACATGAAGCAGCAGGAGGAAACGATTATCCCATTCTGGGAAAAACGCTCCATCCGTCATAAGATAATCAATTCCATGTCACAGGAATGGAAGGACTGCTATGAGGCAGGTATCTTTACAGAATTTATGGAACAGCGTGGTCCGGGGCATACCGTCGGCTCTGAGAAAATCTATGCAAAGGGATTTCTGGATTACCAGGAGGACATTGAAGAGGCAATCGCTGCGATTGATTTCCTAAACGATCCGGAGGCAATCGAAAAACGCGATGAGCTGCGTGGTATGAGTATTATGTGCGATGCCATCATGATTCTGGGAAAACGCTATGCAGCGCTGGCCAGAGAGCTTGCGGAAAAGGAAAGTGACCCTGTACGTAAGGAAGAACTGCTGCAGATTGCCGCAAACTGTGACATCGTTCCGGCACATAAGCCGAAGACCTACTGGCAGGCGATTCAGATGTACTGGTTTGTACACCTCGGTGTGACAACCGAGCTGAATCCATGGGATGCATACTCCCCGGGGCGTTTGGATCAGCATCTGAATCCGTTCTATGAAGCAGATATCGAAGCGGGACGTCTGGATAAATCCAAGGCAAAGGAGCTTCTGGAATGTCTGTGGGTGAAATTCAACAATCAGCCGGCTCCTCCTAAGGTGGGCATCACGCTGAAGGAATCCTCCACTTATACGGATTTTGCGAATATCAATACCGGAGGGATTACACCGGATGGAGAAGACGGGGTCAATGATGTATCCTATCTGATTCTGGATGTTATGGATGAAATGAAGCTGCTGCAGCCATCCAGCAACGTACAGATCTCCAAAAAGACACCGATGAAATTTATCAAGAGAGCATGTGAAATCAGTCGAAAGGGCTGGGGACAGCCTGCCTTCTACAATACGGAGGCGATTATTCAGGAGCTGCTGAATGCCGGGAAATCCATTGAGGATGCACGTCGTGGAGGAACCTCCGGCTGTGTGGAAACCGGAGCCTTCGGACGGGAAGCATACATTCTGCAGGGATATTTCAATCTGCCGAAAATTCTGGAAATCACACTGCATAACGGATGGGATCCGGTTGGCGGAAAGCAGCTGGGCTTACAGCTGGGAGAAGCGGAAGACTTTAAGAGCTATGACGAGCTGTTTGATGCCTACAAAAAGCAGATTGAGCATTTTGCGGATATCAAGGTTAAGGGAAGCAATATGATTACCCGTATCTATGCGAAATACATGCCGGCACCGTTCCTTTCCATCATCACCGACGACTGCATCACCAACGGCAAGGACTACAATGCCGGAGGTGCTCGCTACAATACGAACTACCTGCAGGGAGTAGGTATCGGAACAATCACCGACTCTTTGTCCGCAATCAAATACAATGTGTATGACAAAAAGAATTTCACAATGGGTGAGCTGATGAAGGCATTGCAGGATAACTTCGAAGGAGAAGAGCATGTTCGTCTCTATAATCTGGTTTCCCGCAAGACACCGAAGTATGGAAATGATGATGATTATGCAGACGCGATTATGAAGGAGGTGTTTACCTTCTATAAGAATACGATCACCGGTCGTCCGAACATGCGTAACGGTCAGTGGAGAATCAATATGCTGCCGACCACCTGCCATGTATATTTTGGTGAGGTCATGCTGGCTTCTCCAAACGGCCGTCTGGCACACAAACCGGTCAGTGAGGGGATTTCTCCGGAAAAGGCAGCGGATGTGAATGGACCAACCTCCGTTATTCGCTCCGCAAGCAAGATGGATCATCTGTCTACCGGTGGTACGCTGCTGAACCAGAAGTTTACACCAAGTGTTGTAGCCGGAGAAGACGGTTTAAGCAATATGGCAGACTTGATCCGCTCCTATTTCAACATGGACGGACACCACATTCAGTTCAATGTCATCGACCGTGAAACACTGATCAAGGCACAGCAGAATCCTGCGGAATACCGCGATCTGATTGTACGAGTTGCAGGCTACTCCGATCATTTCCGCAATCTGAGCAAAGAGCTGCAGGATGAAATCATTAATCGTACAGAGCAGAGCTTTTCATAAACAATATTAGGAAAGAAGGAAAATAGTTATGAACAAGACCATTGGATTTATCGGCAGCGGAAACATGGGCGGTGCGATGATCGGGGGGATCATCAAGGCCGGTCTGACTGCCAAAGAAAACATTTATGTATCCGACATCAACGAGGAGAGTCTGGCTCGTGTACGGGAAAGCTATGGCGTCAATACGACAACAGACAATGCGCAGCTGGCAAAGGTATGCGACATCATTGTGCTGTCTGTAAAGCCGTTCCTGTACCCGGTTGTCATCAATCAGATCAAGGCTGTTGTGAAAGAGGATGTCATCATCGTCGTGATTGCAGCCGGACAATCCTCCGAAGCGGTAGCACAGCTGTTTGGAAGAGAAATCAAAATCGTCAAGACAATGCCAAACACACCGGCACTTGTTGGTGAGGGTATGGCTGCCATTGCACCTGCAAAGAATGTCACAAAGGAAGAAACCGCAGAGATTACGGCTATCTTCAACAGCTTCGGTAAGAGTGAAATTGTACCAGAGCACCTGATGGATGCGGTAACGGCAGTCAGCGGATCATCACCGGCATATGTCTATATGATGATTGAAGCAATGGCAGATGCCGCCGTAGTGGAAGGTATGCCAAGACCACAGGCATATAAATTTGCGGCACAGGCGGTACTGGGAAGTGCCCAGATGGTTCTGGAAACCGGAAAGCATCCGGGAGAGCTGAAGGATATGGTTTGTTCACCGGGAGGAACGACCATCGCTGCTGTCGCAAAGCTTGAGGAAACCGGATTTCGCTCCAGCATTATGCAGAGCATGAAGGCTTGTGCGGATAAATCAAGAGAGATGTCGAAATAAAACAGAGGAATTTGGAAGAAGGCTGTGCTTCACCATGTGTTTGCGGCGAGGATTGCAATTAGCGTGCAGGGATGTCTGCAATTGCAAGAACTGCTGAAAGCAAGACGGCGCTTGTAACAGAGGGATGCTGGAACAGAGCGCCGGTGAATAACAGCAAGCAGCATTGGAGTTAAACAATAGAGAAGACGCAAGAGCGTACAATGGGAGTTAAAGAGAAGATTATGGATATTACTACTATTATTATTGGATTGCTGATCGTACTGCTGATCGGATACACTGCTTTTTTCGCTTACGACCTGATCAAACACAAGGATGAGTTTGAGGGAGATACCTCCTGGTGGAAGACCGGCGCTATCGGGGCTCTGGTAAATTTCTTCGATCCGCTGGGAATCGGGGCATTCGCTCCACAGACAGCATTACTGAAATTTACGAAGCAGACACGGGATAAGCTGATTCCGGGAACGATGAATGTTGCCAACTGTATTCCGGTACTGCTGCAGGCACTGATTTTTACAACGGTTGTCAAGGTTGAGGCATGGACACTGGTTGTCATGCTGGCTGCCGCTATGCTTGGTGCAGTTCTCGGAGCAGGTGTGGTTTCCCGCATGTCAGAGAAGAAAATTCGTCTGGTGATGGGGTTTGCACTTGCATGTACGGCATGCATTATGCTGGCAAGTCTTTTGAAGTTAATGCCGATTGGTGGAGATGCCATTGGCCTCGCGGGTGGAAAGCTTGTGATTGCCGGTATCGTCAACTTTATTCTGGGAGCATTGATGACAGCAGGTGTCGGTCTGTATAATCCCTGCATGGTCCTTGTGTATCTGTTGGGAATGTCTCCGGATGTCGCGTTCCCGATTATGATGGGATCCTGTGCCTTCCTGATGCCGCCTGCATCTGTAAAGTTTATCAAGGAGGGGGCATACAATCGAAAATCAGCACTTTCCATGGCGATTTTCGGATCAATTGCAACTCTGGTTGCATCTCTTCTGATCAAATCACTGCCGCTGGATGTACTGAAATGGATCGTTGTATGTGTAACGGTATATACATCCACTGTCATGCTGCGTGCCGGTTTTTCAAAGGTAACGGAGCATACAGCAGCCGCAAAAGCTGAAGCAGTGGAAATCGTAGATTAAAATTGTAAGAGGTTCACTTCCATGTGACCTCTTTTTTCTGTTGTGCTCTTTGAACAAGCATGACAGCCGTATTGTCAGGTTCTTTTTTACTCAGGGTATACGATAGAAGGAGAATTTAAATTCTGTTATAAGAATGCTTCTTTTTTTAATGCAGGCCTGATTGAGAAAGTAGCATGATGTGGCAGTTCATCCTTTCTATATTCTTTCAGTATCCGGATTTTGCAATATTGATATTAGTGACTGGGAAGCCGAGGATTCTTATAGTATAATAGAAATGAAAACAAGGAGTAGAAAGCATGATAAAACATATTGTATTTGATATAGGAAATGTATTGATGACCTTTGCACCGGAGACCTATTTTATCCGGTGGTTTCAAAGTGAAGAAAAGACACACCGTGTCTGCAGCCGTATTTTTACACATGAAGCATGGGAGAAGTATGATCAGGGAATCTGGATGCTGGAGGATCTGTATGCGGTATATCACGATGCATATCCGGATATGGTTGAGGAGACGGATATCGTATTACAGAACTGGCTGCAGCTGATGCAGCCGATGCAGGAAAGCATAGCCTTTATGAAACAGATGAAGAATGCCGGTTATGGAATTTATATTCTTTCCAATATCAGTCAGGATTCTGCGGATTATTTGAAGGAAACCCAGCAGTTCTTTCCACTGGCGGACGGTGCGGTATTGTCCTATGAGGAGAAAACCAACAAACCGGATCCCCATATTTTTGAAGTGCTGCTTGAGCGCTATGAGCTCAACGCCGAGGAGCTTCTTTATCTGGATGATAATGTGGAAAATATCAGGCAGGCAGAGAAGATGGGAATACAGGGAATCTTATTTACAGATGAGGGCTGTATCGCGAAGGCGCAGAAGCTGTTGAAAGAGGAATGTCATGTTAAAGATTAAGCAGATGGTAAGCGGTGTTATCACCGGTATGGATGAGGCGCATAACGGACTGCTGCGTATAGGAAAGGATATCGTACTTGTGCGCCATGTGTTGAAGCAGGAGGAGGTCCGTGTCCGAATTGTCAGGCGTATTGCAAAGGGGTATATCGGTGAGGTTGTAGAAATTAAAAGGGCATCTCCTTTCCGTATACCGGTGAAGTGTCCGATTTATGAGCACTGCGGAAGCTGTCAGCTGCTACATATGAATGCGCAGGGACAGCGTGTATTTAAGAACCAAAGTATGCAAGCCCTGTGTGACAGGGCGAAGGGAATGAAATTACAGACGGAGGATATCGTCATGATGGAGGAGCCATGGCAGTATCGCAATAAGATAATTATCGGATTTCAAAAGGACAGGCAGCGTCGAATACAGGCGGGGTTTTATGAGGAATTCTCTCATCGTATAATCCCCTATAAACGCTGTCCTCTGCATCCTGAGGTGTGTGACAGCATAATTGCAGGCATTGTGGAGCTGATGGGAAAGCTCCACATCGAACCGTATAATGAGGATCAGCGCAAAGGGCTTATCCGGCATGTAGTCGTGCGGTATGGTGCGGTAAGCAAACAGATCATGATCGTTCTTGTATTGAATTCCAATATGTTTCCGGCAAGGAGGAATTTTATACAGGAGCTAAGAAAACGATTTCCTCAAATTACAACAATCGTGCAGAATGTGAATACCAGAAAAACAAGCGTGGTGTTAGGGGATGAGGAGCGTGTACTGTATGGTCCCGGGTATATCGAGGATGTTTTGTGCGGTATGACCTTCCGGATTTCTGCAAAGTCTTTCTATCAGATCAATCATGAGCAAACGGAAGTTCTTTATCAGCGTTCGGTGGAGCTGCTGGAGCTAAGTGGTAAGGAAACGGTGCTGGATGCATATTGTGGAATCGGGACGATTGGGATGTATGTATCACGCTTCGTGAAGCAGGTGATCGGTGTGGAAATCAACCGTGATGCGGTGGAGGATGCCAAAATCAATGCGAAGATCAATCAGATATCCAATATCCGTTTTGTTTGTGAGGATGCTGGGCGCTATATGACAAGGCTTGCGGCGGAAAAGAAGCGGCTGGATGTCGTGATTATGGATCCTCCCAGAAGTGGAAGCAGTGAGGAATTCATTAAGAGTCTGGTACGGATGAAGCCGAAACAGGTATTGTATATCTCATGTAATCCGCAGACGCAGATTCGCGATTTGCAGATGTTTGAGCGTATGGGATATCGGGTACAGGGCAAGCTGGTTCCGGTGGATATGTTCCCGCATACGGTTCATGTGGAGAGTATCGTGAAATTAGTAAGAAATAAATAGAAAGATAAATTAGAAATTTATAGGAGGGATTATGAATTTTAAAGACATTATTTCTATAGCAGCAGTAATTGCAACAACAGTAGTAGCAGTGGTTTCTATATTTTTGAATCATCGTTCAAATTTGAAACATCAACTGTTTTTAGAAAAACTCAGAATATATAAAGAACTTATGGTAATCGTTTCTCAGTCCACAAGTCAACGTGCAAATAGGGAAGAACTGCATTTGCGGTTAATAGCTGTCAAACAAGAAATTATATTATTTTCTACTGAGCCAATCATTAGGAAGCTGGCAGATATTGGAGATATTAATTTCACCAATGATGGACAAACAGAAGTTCAAGCAAAAGAGAAATTTGATAGATATTTATCTTTACTAAACTTAATGAGACGAGACTTACTGAAACAAAATGATAAAATTTCGGATACAACTCTAAAAAGGTTAATTTAACCACTAAAATAATAGGTATAACATGTATTCGGCGCAATTAGAAAGATAAACTAAAACTGTAAGTCATATTTGAATTTGGGAAGCAATTTTAGGGATATTAGACGATGAGAAATGATTATGGAATGGTGAAAAGATGATAACAGGATACTACTGCACAAATATTTTTTCTGAGCATGCGAAAGAACTGATTGAGTTTTACAGGGAAATATTAGAGATACCCTTTATTAAAACTAATGTTGACGATTCAAATGGGGTTTATCTTGGCTTTAATGAAAATATCCACTATTTGCATATGGGATTGCAAGGCATTCGACGCACCACCGACTGGTTATCAATCCTTTGTATTTCAAACAAAAAATCTTGATTCAACAATAGAATGGTTAAAGGGAAAAGGGCTTCCACTAGCTGACCCTGTGCGATATGATCGGGGAACTAACGAGCTTCGCTTAAAAGATATTGATGGAAATGAGATAGTGATAGCTGAGTTTGTTTGATAAATGACTTTTGTAGTATTAGCTCGTCAAATTCAAGTTTATCAAACTGAAAAATTAGAAGTTGGAGGAATTTATGAAAGATATCAAATATGGAGTCTTATGTTATATTCCATCTGTACTATTGTTGGTGTTTTGTGATTCATTCCCTAATGAAATTGCTACACATTTTAATTTTTTTGGAAATGCAGATATTTATTCAAGTAAATGGTATATTATTTTATTAGTACCTGTCCTTGGGTTTTTAGGACATGTCACATATATGGTTATATTAGAAAAGAGACCTAATCGGATTGGAAGAAATGGTATTAAAAAATACTCTTTTCTATACTTTCCTATGTTAACATGTTTTGCAATAATCTTCATGTTATGGAATAGCTAAATCCCAGTTTATTTGTTTAATAAAAAATTTGTTTAAATAAATAAGGTAGCAAAGCCATCTGTGATATATATAGGTAAAGTTCGATATTTTATTGATTATAGCTATAATGCATAATCAAAATTTATACATGCGTTTAGTTGGATAACTCTATCTATGCGACGTTTGAAAATGACACACAGTCCATGTAGAGACGGTGGTTTCGATACATCGACGAAGTACGTAAAAATCCTTTGTTTTAAGCACTTTTCGGAGCATTTCGTATTCACGGATAAGGGTGTAAATTATAAAAATAAAGAGCTTAAAAAGTATATAGAGGTCTCAGTAGTAGCTGGTATAGAGTGTGTAGATACAATATAACGTGATTTATTTATTCTCTTTTGATTCAGATAAATCACTTATTATTCTCTATCTCACATACATAAGATAACGTATTCAGTCTTTGTATTGAATAAGAAAATGAATGTATCATGGAAGATGGAGTTAATCGTACAGAGCAAGTAAATAAAACAAAGGTGGCACGTAATTTTTGCCGGCTTCTTTAAGGAAGAGGATAAGGGAGGTGAAATCTTACTAACTTCATGTTTCGTATTGGACATGCTCATAATATAACCCTTAACAGGCTACAATGGGCGACGGTGTTTACAAATTGCATGAAACTACCGCATTTTGTGTGGAACGGGATATCTGCACAGTAATGGAAGTAACGGTGGATCGTGGTGATATAAATTATTTACATGATTTTCGGTAACACCATCCGGTAGGATAAAGGAAAGCCTACGAATTATCATAGTAACAGCCATCAATAAATATATAGGAATCGTAAAATGCCACGGATGGTCGCTCGAGACAGTATTGATTGAAAACATATATTGAAAAAGATGTGAGACAGCTAGTGAATAATGAGTTAAAATTCATGAAGTATCTTACAGCTTTAGCCGCAAGATGCGGCGAATTGCTTAATTTCCATGCTATTGCAAATGAAGTTGAAATCAGTATCGATACAGTGAAACAATGGTTTCAATATTACAGATATCAGGTATTATTTTTTGCTGGAGCCTTATTCTAATAATATATTGAAGAAGGTGGTGAAAACACCTAAGGTTTATTTACACGATTCTGGTTTGATATGTTATTTGACAAGGTGGACAACACCTGAAGTATTGAAAAATGGCGCAAAAGCCGGAAGTATATCTGAGAACTTTGTTGTTTCTGAAGATATGAAAACGTATTTGAATTCCGGTAAAGTATATCATCTATATATTATTATAGAGATAAGGACAAAAAAGTAATTGATCTTATCATTGAAAAAGATGGCGTTCTGTATCCGATTGAAATAAAGATGAGTGCAAATCCAATGAGGGGAATGGCTAAAAATTTCTCGGTACTTCGTATTATTCCGGATAAAGAAATAGGTATCGGTTGTATTCTTTGCCAATATGGTAGAAAGCTTAATCTTAGTGAAAAACTAGTCTCTCTTCCAATTACGTATATCTGATTCGATCCTTCTGGTAATATGTTAAGAGGAAAATTGAAATAAAACAGAGAAAATCGTAAGGAGATGATACAAAAAGATGCTAAAAAGAGGTTCATAAAGAAATCGTTTTCAAAGACTATTCAACTATATAAAACTTCACCTGTGGCACTCATTATGGTACATGCGCAGGATCATTTGATGAATGCGATTCTAATGAAGGATATGGCAAATTCGATTATAAAGCTGAACCAGAAAGTAGCATCAATGAAATAAGCAATACTGCTACAGAAAAATAAGATGAGGAGGCCGGCTTAGAAACTTTCTACCGGTACTCTTCATCTTTTTCTCATAAAACGAAATGAATTACCGAATGAGTACTATGGTAATCATTCGGTATGATTTCTATGCAGATTTCCTATTCAATTTTTCAATTATTTTACGCACAATGGTTGCACCGGGATATTCTTTTGTATATAATAAGGGGCAATATAATAGAATAATACGAAGGAGGTTTCTTATGAATGATATAAAACATGTCGTCTGGGATTGGAACGGTACGCTGCTGGATGATATTGATGTCAGTATGGAAGCGTTGAATACCATTCTGAAAAAGGCACAGCTGCCTCTGGTTCTGGATAAAGGGGAATACCGGAAATATTTTCAGTTTCCTGTGATAGAATATTATAAAAAAGTCGGCTTTGACTTTGAGAAGACACCGTTTCCTATGCTCGCAAAGGAATATATGCGCTATTATCAGCCCCACAGTATGGCCTGCTCTTTGCATGACGGGGTAACGGACATGCTGTCACAGCTGAAGAAAAAGGGAGTGCATCAGTATCTGCTGAGTGCCAGTGATTTGCATTTCCTGCATGAGCAGCTGGATAATTATGATATTGAACAATATTTTGAGCAGGTACGCGGTCTGGATAATATCCATGCGGCATCCAAGGCAGAGCTGGCAAAGCGCTTTGTACAGGAAAGCGGTCTGAATCCGCGGGAAGTGGTCTTTATCGGTGACAGTGTACACGACAGTGAGGTTGCCCATGGTGCCGGCTGCCGTTGTATTCTGATCGCCAACGGACATGAGGATAAGGGAAAGCTGGAAAAAACAGGCTGCGTGGTTGTCGATACGATACGCCAATGTGAATCCCTGATGGCGTGATCAGAAAGAGAAACTGGAGGTCTCCAGTTCTTTTTTTATCGCACTGCGCTGCTGTTCGCTGATTTGCAGCTTGCCGTGGATGCAGTCCACAAAGCCTTCCTGTGACAGGGTGAGAATAATGCGGTTACAGGTACGCACACTACAGCCGATGGAAGCTGCAATCCGTTCCCGGGTCGCAGGAATCCTTCCACCACTCTGTCCATTGGAACGCAGCAAAAACAGAAGCAGGCGTGTGCGATTATCCATAAACAAATACTGCCGCTGAAGCTGCGTCTGCACAGACAGCTCCTTCATCAGCATCTGCGTACGCAGAAACAGGGCGTTTGCATCACTCTTCATCCAGTGCAGATAGGAGGCAGCACTCAGTCTGGCGCAGCATGAGGCTTCCATCGTTTTCAGCGTCACATAGTGTCCCTCCATGCCGGTGAACAGCTCATAATCGCCGACGATATCCACCGGGTGCAGCTCCGTAAAGCTGTAAGGAATATCCACGACCCGCTCTTCGATCGCCTGCAGACGGCCATCCAGCAGCACAAATACCGGATTGCTGGTCTGGTAAGTGGAAATCAGATTTTGATTCTTACGTAGACGGATCAGCTGCATCTGCTGCAGCACCTCAACGGGACAATTGGCAAACAGCTGCTTCAGCAGACTGTGATGGCATTCCTTTGTTTCCTCTAACAAATCCTGCAGGGCAGTCATAAAATTCACCTTCTTTTCAAAAAGAGGACAGATGTCCTTTTTTTATTAACTGCTCCTATAGTATGATACTATTGTAAAAAAAGCAAGCAGGATGTATGGGAATCTGCTTTGCGTAAAACCTATGTAAAGGAGGAAGTATTTATGTCAACACCACATAACGCTGCTGCCAGCGGCGACATCGCCAAGACTGTACTCATGCCGGGGGATCCGCTCCGCGCCAAATTCATTGCAGAAACCTATTTGGAAAATTCGGTACAGTTTAACACGGTCCGCAATATGTTCGGATATACCGGTACCTATAAGGGAAAGAAAATCTCTGTCATGGGAAGCGGTATGGGAATGGCAAGTATTGGAATCTATTCCTATGAGCTGTATAAATTTTATGAGGTAGAAAACATTATTCGAATCGGTAGTGCAGGAGCCTACACGGATACGCTGAAGCTGTTTGATCTGGTACTTGCAGACAGTGCATGGAGTGAATCCACCTTCGCGAAGGCACAGGCGGATGTTGACGGTGATATTCAGACACCGAGTGCTGAGCTGAATGCTGAAATAGAAGCAGCGGCCGCAAGGGTGAACAAACCGCTGACAAAGGCAAGAATTCATTCCAGCGATGTTTTTTATCATGAGGACAACGTGGACGGACATCGGGAATTTTTTGAAAAGCATGGCTGTGTATGTGTTGAAATGGAAAGCTTTGCTCTATTCCACAATGCCAAAATTTTAAACAAGCGCGCTGCCTGCCTGCTGACCATCAGCGATTCTCTGGTTACACATGCAGAGACAACTGCACAAGAGCGTCAGACATCCTTCCATGATATGATGCTGGTTGCACTGGAAACAGCTGTGGCATTATAACATACGACAGGAAAGCAGGCTATAAATAAAACACACAAGGAGGTTAACATGAAACCATATAAGAGGATTTTTACAATCGTCATAGATTCTCTCGGTGTCGGTGCGATGCCGAATGCGGCGGAATATGATGATGAGGGCTGTGATACGCTGGGACATATTGATGCAAGCATGCCGAAGTTTCATATTCCGAATCTGGCAAAGCTGGGACTGGCAAACCTTCATCCGCTTAAGCATGTGGCACCGGCAGCCGAGCCCCTGGGTTATTATACAAAGCTGCTGGAAGCCAGTGTCGGCAAGGATACGATGACCGGACACTGGGAAATGATGGGACTGCATATCACGACACCGTTTAAAACCTTTACGGAAACCGGCTTTCCACAGGATTTGATCGATGAGCTGGAAAAACGTACAGGGCGTCATATTATCGGAAACAAGTCTGCCAGCGGAACTGAGATTCTGGACGAGCTGGCAGAGCAGGAAATACAAAACGGGGATCTGATCGTCTATACCTCAGCGGATTCTGTTCTGCAGATTTGCGGAAATGAGGAAACGATGGGTGTGGAGACTTTGTATCATTACTGTGAGATCGCAAGAGAACTGACCATGCGTCCGGAGTGGATGGTGGGAAGAGTCATTGCGCGTCCGTATACCGGAAGTAAAAAAGGGGAATTCAAACGCACCAGCAACCGTCACGACTATGCATTGAAGCCGTATGGGAAAACAGCGCTGGATGCGCTGAAGGAAGCCGGGCTGGATGTGATCAGCATTGGAAAAATCAAGGATATTTTTGATGGTGAAGGCATTACACAGGCTCATAAATCCAAGAGCAGCGTGCATGGCATGGAACAGACGATTGAGGTCATGGAGCAGGATTTCCACGGCTTATGCTTCGTCAATCTGGTTGACTTTGATGCATTGTGGGGACATCGCAGAAATCCGGTCGGCTATGGAGAAGAGCTGGAGCGCTTTGATGAGCTGCTGGGAGTTGTTCTCAATAAGCTGCAGGAGGATGATTTATTGATCATTACTGCAGATCATGGGAATGACCCAACCTATAAGGGAACGGATCATACTAAGGAAATGGTTCCGTTTCTGGCATACAGCCCGCGTATGGAAGGACACGGACTATTGCCGGTAAGTGATACCTTTGCCATGATCGGAGCCACGATTGCGGATAATTTTGAGGTATCCATGCCGAAGAACACAATAGGAACAAGCTGTCTGAAACAATTGAAATAAGGTACTGACGAAAATACCAAAAGGTATCTGCAGAGAAGGATCATAGGAATGAAACCGGGAATTCTGCTGCTGATACCTTTTTATTATGTATAAAAGAAACTATCCGGACAATTAAATGGCAGGGCTTTAGCTGCTGCGGACACAAAGACTACGATTTTATTCTTATGAATGCTGTTTTCTGAAAGGGCATGGGTTTTCATAGTCCGCTGTGATAAAATGTATTTAAGAAACATAGGAATCTGAGATGGAGAAGGAGGAATGCAGGGTGGATGAAATTATCATCAAGCCGCATCATTTTATAGATATCATAAAGCTGTATGGCGCCGGTATTGAACGATTTATACCGGATGAAACCATGGGACATGATTTCTATAAAGTCGCAAATGAACTTATCGATCATCCGACAATCAATGTGAAATTAACCGTCTATGATGATGATATATGTAGGTCGTGTAAAAAATATAACGGCGGGTGTGTTGATGCGTTGACATCCGTTTCCGGATATACAGGCAAGGATGCTTATAATAGAACATTGGATGAAAAACTTATCAGACTGTATACTTTAACTGCTGAAAAATATACAGCATTGCAGCTTTGTTCGATAATCCTTGAAAAAGAAAGCGTTTATATATACTGTCTGGAATGAGGAAGAGCCTGCTTTCACACAAAACGATATGCTTTATTTGTGAAGGGGGCAAATAAATTTTTAGATGGAAAATAGAATTTGCGATAGACATACACGGTGAAATCACGATGCCGGCTCCAATCCCATAAGAGAGGATCCTGAAGGTGGAAATACAGGCTGCCTACATCAGCTGTTTTGCTGCCAGAATTGTTTTACAGCCGCATGCAGACGGGTTGGATCATTGATAATTTGAAACGGCCGCATGTGTTCTGGTAACAGCCGCTGATAAAACGGTGTGGTGAAGCGCTCGTCAATGAGTAACACGATACCGATATCACTGTGCGAGCGAATAACACGGCCGGCAGCCTGCAGTACCTTATTCATGCCCGGTACCTGATATGCGTAGGCATACCCCGTTACGTTAACCTCATCAAAGTGCTCACGCAGCAGCTCCTGCTGTGGATTGACCTGCGGAAGTCCTACACCGACAATGATCGTACCGATCAGCTTTTCCCCCTTCAGGTCTATTCCTTCAGAAAACATGCCGCCTAATACACAGAACAGAACATGCAGTTCTTGTGTGGTATTGAAGTGTTCAAGAAAGTGCTGCTTCTCTTCTTCCTTCATCCCGCTTTCCTGCAGGGATACGTGAATATCAGGGAACTGTTCACAAAAGGTCTGGGCAACCTGCTTCATATAGGCATAGCTTGGCAGAAAAACAATGTAATTTCCTGTTTTGGCCTGCACCGCTGCGTGAATCATAGCGGCAATCGGGTGCAGGGAGCTATCGCGGTTTCGATAGCGGGTGGAAATGGCGTCACACAGGACGATTTTACGCTTTTCTGCCGGGAATGGAGAAGGAAGAAACAGCTTTCTGGTCTTTCTTGTTCCACCCAGCAGATCGAGATAATAATCAATGGGAGAAAGCGTCGCAGAAAAGAAGACAGTGCTTCGTCCCATGGCACAGGTTTCCTTTAATGGATGTGCCGGATTCAGACAGAGCTGCTTCAGTACGATATCACTGCTCTGCTTTTCATAACAGGTGACAAAATCCTCATCATAAAACTCGGAAATCCGGTTGTAGTTTATGCATGAAAAATACAGATCGCGTAATTCTTCATCCCAGGTATCTTCATGCTCACTCTGCAGATAGATATCCATTTGTTCAATCACATCTGCCAGACGCTGCCTGATGGAAGAAATCGGTTCCTTTTGGTGAATAAAATTCTGTCCTTCCTCTTCGCACTGCTTTTTTAACCGCAGGAATTCACGGTTGACAGCGCGCAGTGCCGCATGCAGCGGCTTGCGTTGCTTTGGGATATTGCGGGCAGCCGCAAGAAACGCCGACTTATTCAGCTCACAGCTGTACATGCTTCTGGCACGATCCACCAGATTGTGTGCTTCATCCACCAGAAAAATATAGTCTCCCTTTTCCATAAAAAAACGTTTCAGATACACCCGCGGATCAAATACATAGTTATAATCACAGACAATCACATCCCCATACAGACTTGCATCAAGGCTCAGCTCAAAGGGACAGATCAAATGCTCCTGTGCTTTTTTTTCAACGGCCTCACGATCGATGAACTGTGTTTCCTGCAGCAGCTCATACAAGGCATCCTGACAGCGATCATAATAGCCCTTTGCATAGGGACATACCTCGGGGTCACAGTTACGCACATCCTGAAAGCAGATTTTATCCTTGGCAGTGATTGCCACGCTTTTAAAGGATACCTCCTGCTTGTAAAGCAGTCGCAGAGTATCATAGGCAACTGTGGCTGTTACATTTTTCGCACACAGATAAAATACCTTTTCCGCCTTTCCCTCTCCAATTGCCTTCAAAGACGGAAACAGGGTGGAAATTGTCTTTCCGATACCGGTTGGTGCGGAGGCGAACAGCTTTTCCCGATCCAGAATGGTTTTGTATACGGCGACTGCAAAGTCACGCTGTCCGCTGCGATAATCCGGAAACGGAAACTTCAGCTCCTTCAGTGTTCTGGAAGAGCTGATTTTCAAATCTCTGCTGAGTGCTGCCCACTTCACATAGCGCCGCAGCGTATCCATATAGAATGCCGCCAGCTCCTCCCGTGTTTTCTCCTCGTCAAACTGCTTGATTTCCTCGGTATCAATCTGATAATAGGTCATCTGGATGCGAATGGAGGGAGCAACGTGCTCAGCCAGATACATATGGCCATAGCAATAGGCCTGTGCGAGATGGACCATGACGGGCTCGTTCAATTCGGAAAAGGGAATCGCGGTTGTTTTGATTTCCTCAATCGTCACCTGATTGTCCTCCTTGCGAACACCATCCGCTCTGCCTTCTATTTCAAACAGGATATCATCCAGTTCACTGAACAGCTTCAGAAATACTTCGCTTTCATAGTCTCCCTGTGCAGAGCTCTGCAGCATGCGATGAATACGGCTGCCTAGATTCGCCCGTTCGATGGATGGCGCTGTGGATACCAGATCACCGCCGATCCATACCGATTCTACCAGAGCGCGTACGGACATTTTGCATCGATACACACGCATCCCTCCTCCTGTATCACTTCTGTACTGTAATTTTAGTCGTTTTTCTATGATTATGCAATGCAAGTACGGTATAATATACAGGGAAAAGATAACAATTCATGGAAAAATGCTGTCTCCGTGGGGATACTGCATAGGATCTGTTCTGAAAGCCTGCAGCATCTATCAGGGATTTGCTGTGAATTGATATCATGAAAGGTGAGGAATGTGTATGAAAGAATTCATTATCAATGAAAACGATGCGGATCAGCGGGTGGATAAGTTTATACAGAAAACGATGAAGACCATGCCCAAGAGCCTGATGTATAAATATATAAGGAATAAGAAAATCAAGGTGAATCGGAAACGCTGTGAGATTTCACAGCGACTGCAGGTGGGAGACACCATGCAGTGCTATATCCCCGAGGAGTTTTATGAAGCAGCAACCATGCGCAGCTTTCTACAGGTCCCGAATGCACTGGATGTGGTCTATGAGGATGATGCTGTTCTGCTGATGAACAAGCCCAAGGGACTTCGCGCACACAGTGACACCAGTGAGGTGCAGGATAATCTGGCAGACCGCCTGCTGCATTATCTGTATTGTAAAAAAGAATACGATCCAACCACTGAACAAAGCTTTACCCCTGCCTTGTGCCATCGTATCGACCGAAACACGCAGGGGCTGGTGATTGCGGCTAAAACAGCTGCGGCTCTTCGCTGCATGAATGAAAAAATCGCACTTCGTCAGGTGGAAAAGAAATATCTGTGTATCATACAGGGGAAATTGAAAAAAAAGCAGGATCATATCGTGCTGTATCATCGAAAGAATGAGCAAAATACGGCGGAGCTTATCGATCGTGAGCGGGAAGGCTATACCCGCATGGAAACAGGCTATCGTGTTTTGCAGGAGGCAGAGCGCTACTCTCTTGTTGAGGTGGAGCTGCACAGCGGTAAAAGTCATCAGATTCGAGCTCTTATGAGCTGGCTGGGACATCCTCTGCTGGGCGATGTAAAATACGGGGCGAGGAAGACAAAAGAGAAGACTTATCAGGCACTCTGTGCGTATCATGTGGCATTTCATTTTCAGGGGGATGCGTGCTGTCTGCAGTATCTCAACGGCAGAGCATTCGAGCTGCAGGATACCGATATTGAGCGGCAGTTTGCGGATATCGCAAGACCGTTTTGAAATGGTATAACGGCATGCCTTTGACTCTTTCAAAGATACGAGCCGGACGTTATCGGATAGATACGGTCCTTTGAAAATCGTAAAATAGACCGGTGTACCCACAGAACCTGTAGCATTCCCCCCATCTTCACTTGCTTCATGTAAAATCGCATGCACAAGACTTATTCTAATAGAACTTCATGCACAGATACTGGCAGGAAACAGTATGCAATAAAATGACTGGCAAAGGATCATGACCTTTATGAAAACTGCGGCCTGTGCTAGAAACGTATGTTATTTCATATATACACTGTCTGGTTGATCATTGAATCGCAGCACTGGAAATAAATACCGGATAGAATTTGAATGAAATCGCTTGCTTTTATGAAAAAGGGGTGTATAATCAGTTAAGTTGAAAATAAAAGGAGAGAGTTTATGGAATCTTATCGTTACCTGCTGGACGTGGCGCTGATTCTGCTCAGTACGAAAGTATTCGGACTGCTGACAAGAAGAATCGAAATGCCGCAGGTCGTTGGGGCGCTGGTTGCAGGACTGCTGCTGGGGCCGGCATGCTTTGACATCGTACAGGAATCGGAATTCCTGGATCATATTGCGGAAATCGGTGTTATCGTACTGATGTTCTCCGCCGGTCTGGAAACAGATATATCCGAGCTGAAGAAAAGCGGCAGAAACAGCTTTGTCATTGCCGTTATCGGTGTACTGGTTCCGCTGATTGCCGGTTATGTGCTGGCATCCTTCTTCAATACGGAGCCGGAGGCATTTCTGCAGAACATGTTTATCGGCGTCATTCTGACGGCAACCTCCGTCAGCATCTCAGTGGAAACGCTGAAGGAAATGGGAAAGCTGTCCACGCCGAGCGGCAATGCCATCCTTGGGGCGGCTTTGATAGATGATATTTTGGGAATTGTCGCATTGACCATCATTACCGGTATGGCGGATACATCCGTACAGCTAACAGAGGTTATGCTGAAAATCGTTGCCTTCTTCGTGCTGGCTGTTATCGTTGGTATATTTGCACGTAAGGGTATCGAAAAGCTGTTTGACCGTTATCAGAAGGTACACCGCCGCTTTTCTATTCTGAGCTTTGCCTTCTGTCTGCTGTTTGCCTATGTTGCGGAAGCCTTCTTCGGGGTTGCGGATATCACCGGTGCATTTATCGCAGGATTGATTATCAGTGGTACGAGCCGCTGCAATTATGTACAGATGCGTATTGAAACCCTGTCTTATTTATTGATTTCCCCGGTGTTCTTTGCCAGCATTGGCTTGAAGGTTGTGCTGCCGGAAATGAGTACCAGCATTATGATATTCTCGGTACTGCTTCTGGTTCTGGCAATTCTGACAAAGATCGTTGGCTGCGGTCTGGGGGCGAAGCTGTGCCGGTATGAGAACATACAGAGTCTTCGAATCGGCATCGGCATGGTATCCCGCGGTGAGGTCGCTCTGATTGTCGCCAGCAAGGGGATGAAGGTTGGCTTGATGAATGAGGCATTTTTCGGCCCGATTATTATTATGGTTGTACTGACAACTGTGATAACCCCGATTCTGTTGAAAATTGTTTTCAAGGATCGTGAAAATGACCCGGATGTATATGCATCCTCGGAGCTGATTGAGGACTATGAGAAGATTGAACAGAATGAAAAGCTGGCACAAAAGGTGCTGGAACAGAGCTGATTGCTTCCGAAAGCTGCCAAAGCTGCGAACTATTGGATAATCACCTGATTCCAAATTGCAGGATTGCTTTCCTATATAAATATAGAGGATCACATTCATGGATTCAAATATGCAGATTTTATCCGTACAGATAAGGTCTGTTTTTTTCTTGTATTCTGCGGATATACAGCTTTAAATATTCTATGCGCAAGACGTTATAGTCCCCTGTTTTTTTTGCTTATTGCAAAGCTGATATGCGTTAGGGCAGATGAGGTATGTCTTTCTGTATGGAATCACCATATAAAGAATGGTAAGTTTCGAATCGGTTGATGCCTTGTTGAAGAGGGTATGGAAAGGAAGGCCTCTTTGCAGCTGATGTGCAGTTGTGCCTCTTTCATGGTGCAGACCGTCCGCAATATGTGATAGGAGGTATTCCTTTTATGAGCAGCTGAAAAATTTAGAGAATTTATGTTTTGTTTATATTTTACATAATTGAAATTTTGATATGTGGAATATGGAACAGCATGTAAGAAGGAAGCCCTTGAACAGTATTTTAAATCAGAAACAACCTTCGACAGCCGTGTACAGAAAAAGGGGTTACAGTATCGCTTTGTTTACAAAATTTTCATAAGGTAAAAAATACACGAAAAATGGATGGAAAGCCGCAATTTTTACAGGGGTTTTGCGGAACCGATTTTATAATAAAAAGGAGTGAAATCTTTGCTTGCACACCAAAATAAAAAGGTGTATACTTCTAGAAGTTTGGTGAACGGCCAAACGAATCGGTGATATAATAAGGATAAAGGAGGTGTCGTTTTTTGGAAGAAATCATTCGTAAAATCGTAGATGCCGACAAGCAGGCAAGAGCGCGTGTTGAGCAGAAACAGCAGGAACGCCACAATATCCAGAATCTGATACAGGACCAGAGTATGGAAATCAGAGAAAAGTATCGAAAGGAAACAGAAGACTGTATAGCGAAGAAGCGCGAACAGATGGATGCGGATTTGCAGAATGCTATGCAGCAGGAAGAAGCAGCCTATGAGGAATCGCTCAATGCTCTCCAGCAGAAATATGAGGAGCATAAGGAGGAGTGGGTTTCACAGATTGTAAAACGAACGCTGGCGATGTAGTATGTGTTCGCCTGTACACGTTGGGAGGTGATGTGTATATGAGTATGGCAGAAGGTGTTATTGTGGCGAAGGCCAGAAGCATGCATGGGGAAGCGCTGAGTGAAGAAATGTATCAGGAGCTGCTGCATAAGAAAAGCGTGGCGGAAATCGCCGGTTACCTGAAGCATGAGACCTCCTATGCCGCTGCCCTGAAGGATGTGCGTGAGAACAATATTCACCGAGGTCAGCTGGAAAGTATCCTGCGACAGGAAATTTTCAAGAAAACCATGAAATTATACCGTTATGCGGATGCGGCCATGAAGCCGTATTACCGGCTGCATATGCAGCAGATTGAAATCGATTTGATTCTGTCCCGTATCCGGGTACTGATTTCCCGGGAGTATGAAGCTGCCATTGCGGAATTTCCTATCTTTCTAAAGTCGTACACCAGCTTTGATCTGCTGCGGCTGGGGAATGTTCATAGCTATGATGAGCTGCTGGATGTTTTAAAGCATACGATGTATTATGCGGTACTGCTTCCTTACCGTGTGAAAAAGGGTGAGGAAAATGATATTGACTATACAAAGATTGAAACACAGCTGCAGATGCAGCATTACACCCATACCTTTCAGGTGATTGACAAAACGCTGAAGGGAAAAAGCAGAAAAGCGGTCAAGCAGTATTTCGCAACCCAGATCGAGCTTAGCAACATTGAAAAGATTTACCGCTACAAAAAATACTTCAATGCCCGTGAGGATGTCATTCGTGAATCGCTGGTACCGGTGCATGAGCATCTGTCCGCCGCATTTGTGGAAGAGCTGATTGCGCAGCCGAATGCGCGTGCATTTATCAAGCTGCTGCAAAACAGCACGTACCGACTGGGAATTGAGGATACGGATAAGGATTATGTATATATCGAACAGTATACCGATTCCTTTCTGTATGCACTGGCAAAGAAGAATATCTATTATTCTCTCGATGCCCCCCTGGTATATTCCAGCTATCTGTATACTGCAGAGCGTGAGCTGGAAAATATCATCAATATTATTGAAGGTGTGCGTTATCATGTATCCATTGAGGATATGGAGCACATGCTGATCTACTAGAAAGGAGAATGTTCATGGCAATTTCAAAAATGAAACTGGTCAACATCCTTGCGGATAATGAATATCTCAACGATGTACTTTTGAAATTCGTGGAACTGGATTACTTTCATCCGGAACCGGCCAGTAAGTTTGTGGACAGTGTACACGGACTTACCACGCTGAGTGATGAAAACCCGATCACCGATGTACTGACGCATTTCAATGAAGTGCTGCAGGACATGGATATGACACTTCCGGTGAAGGATGTGAAAAACGGGGAATATGATCTGGAAGGTATCCGCAATTATATTGATTCCATCCACGAGCGCTTTGAAAACGGTGCCGCAATACGCCGCGAGCTAAAGACTGTTATTCAGGAAAACCGCGATGCGCTGACGCAGGTCCGCAATATTGAAAGCATTGATTTGAATCTGGATGATCTGTTTGAATGCAAGTATATCAAGATTCGTTTCGGAAGACTGCCGATTGACAGTGTCGAAAAGCTGCAGTATTACCGCAACCGCCCGTTTGTATTCAAGTCATTCAGTACAGATGATACGTATAGCTGGTGTGTATATTTCACAACCGCGAAATATGAGGGAGACGTGGACAATATTTTCTCCTCTCTGTACTTTGAACGTATCCGCATTCCGGAATTCGTCCATGGAAATCCGATTCAGGCCAAAGAGAATCTGCAGGAGGAAATCGACAACGATCTCAAGCAGCTGCAGCATGTCAATGAAGTCATTGAAGCTCTGAAGGCGGAATGCATTGACAATTTCGCTGACATCAAGGCGGAACTGGAGTTTATAAACCATACCTTTGAAGCCAGAAAATATGTACTGGGTCTCGGTGAAAGATTTTCCATTACAGGTTTTGTGGTTGAAGAAGATGTGCCAAAATTGAAGGAATCATTCTCGAATTTGAAGGAGGTGGAAATCGAAGTCAGGCCTGCCCATAGCGACAAGCGACTTTCGCCTCCGACCAAATTAAAGAATGGGTGGTTTGCCAGGCCCTTCTCGATGTTTGTAGAAATGTATGGCACTCCCGAATATGAAGGAATCGATCCAACGCCCTTTGTAGCGTTTACGTATTCACTTCTGTTCGGTATTATGTTTGGAGACCTGGGACAGGGACTTGTTCTGATCCTGGTCGGATATCTGTTTTATAAATGGAAAGGGATGCGGCTTGGGGAAATCGGTATGCGTATCGGTATCTTCTCCAGTATCTTCGGTATTGTATACGGCTCTGTATTCGGTAACGAGGAGCTGCTGAATCCTTTGTATAAGACCGTGTTTGGTCTATCTGAGAAGCCGGTTGAGGTTATGACCAGCAATTTCATTCCCGTACTGCTTGTCATGGCAGTGGGGCTGGGAGCTGTTTTAATCGTAATCAGCATCGGCATCAATCTGTATCTGCAGATCAAAAACAAAAACTACGGCGAGCTGTTCTTTTCACAGAACGGGATTGCCGGACTTGTCTTCTATATTTCCCTGGTTGGAGGAGGCGCTTATCAGCTGTTGAGCGGAGTCAGCGTCATCACCAATCCGGTATTTGCCATTGTCTTTCTGCTTGTACCGCTGGTACTGATTTTCCTGAAGGAGGCACTGGAAAGAAAAATGGAGAAAAAGGAGATGTTTCCGGATGGCTTTGGAGGCTTCTTTGTGGAAAGCTTCTTCGAGCTGTTTGAAATCTGTCTGTCCTTTATCACCAATACCATCTCCTACCTGCGTGTCGGCGGCTTTGTCCTGTCACATGCCGGTATGATGATGGCTGTTATGCTGATTATGGACATGGCCGGAGGTGCCGGATGGATCGTGATGATTCTCGGTAATATCTTCGTCATGTGTCTGGAGGGTATGATCGTCGGAATCCAGGTGCTTCGTCTGGAATTCTATGAAATGTTTTCCCGTTATTTCACGGGGAACGGTATTATGTTTAAATCACTGAATGATTAAAAGGAGGAACTATCATGTTAAACATGTTTGAACTTTTATTACCGCTTATTCTGATCGCGCTGATTTCTTTACCGCTGGTGAATGTATTCCGTGGAAAGAAGAGTGTATCCGTAGCAAAACGCCGTATGATTACGCACGTCTGCTTCTTCTTTGCAATCGTATTGGGAACAGTGTTCTTCAGTGCTACGAAGGCTTATGCTGCAGGTGCTGATGATGTCACAATGAAAATGGCCGGCTCCATCGGTCAGGGTCTGGGCTTTATCGCCGCTGCACTTGCGACCGGACTTTCCGCACTTGGTGCAGGTATCGCCGTTGCTGCCGCTGCACCTGCCGCAATCGGAGCATTCTCTGAAAATGAGAAGAACTTCGGTAAATCCATGATCTTCGTTGCCCTGGGTGAAGGTGTTGCTATCTACGGTCTTCTGATCTCTATCTTCATTATCTTCATGAAGCTGTAATACGGGTGGTGATCATTCGTGAAATTCTACCTGCTCAGTGATAACATCGATACCCAGATGGGGATGCGTCTGGCAGGGATCGAAGGGGTGGTTGTCCATGAGCGTCATGAGGTTCTGGAGGAGCTGGAGCGTGTGATGCATATGGAGGATATAGCTATCGTTTTAATGACGACAAAGCTGATCGAAACCTGCCCCGAGGTTATTTCTGAATTAAAACTGAAACAAAAGAAACCGCTGATTGTCGAGATTCCCGACCGTCATGGCTCCGCAAAGATCGGAGAGACCATTGACCGCTATGTATCCGAGGCAATCGGTGTGAAACTATGAGGTGTTTGCTATGCTAGATGACAAAATTAAATTGGAGCAGTACTTTGAGGAAGAGATAAAACGAGTTAGCGACATCGAGATTGCCGGTATTGAACAGGAAATAGATGAAATCCGAAAAAAATCCATGGAGGGCCTGGAGCTGGAAGCACAACGTGAGGCTGGACTTACCAGAGAACAGGAGCTGAAGGAAATGGCCAGCGAGCATGCCATTCGGCTAAGCAAGGCACATGAGGAAACGAATCGCAGACTTATGAAAAAACGCCGTGAGCTTACCGATGCGGTATTCAGGGCCGCAAAACAGCAGCTGAAGGAATTTGCCATCCGTAAGGATTATGTAGAGCTTTTAAAGAAAAAAGCTTCTGATCTGGCACAGCTGGGTTATGAACAGGTTGTGTTTTATGTCGCAGACAGAGATCAGGCTGTTTTGAAGGATATCTGTGAGGCGTATGGAAAGCCCTGTGAGGGGAAATGCGATGTAGATATTCTGCTTGGAGGATTTCGCATGGAATGTGAGGAAAAAGGAATCGTTGTAGATGAAACCTTTGACACCGGCATCGATGAACAGAAAGACTGGTTCTATACGAACTCCGGATTGTTTATAAAATAAATTGCATACGAAACCGTATGATTGAGGTGATAATGTGAGTGAAAATGTTATATATTCCATCAACGGTCCAGTCGTAAAGGTCCAAAATGCAGTCGACTTCTCCATGCTGGAGAAAGTATATGTCGGTCATAAACGTCTGATGGGAGAGGTGATTTCCATCAGCAAAGAGGCAACGACGATTCAGGTGTATGAATCCACAACAGGATTAAAGCCGGGAGAACCAGTCGAGCCTACGGGTAGTCCGATTTCTGTAACACTGGGGCCTGGTATCCTGCGTAATATCTTTGACGGCATTGAACGTCCGTTGAAGGAAATCGCAAAGGAATCCGGAGCCTTTATTGCGACCGGAAGCGATGTGGCACCGCTGGATGAAGAGGTCTTATGGGATGTAACGGTAAAGGTTTCTGTAGGGGATGAGGTTGTTCCCGGGCAGATTTTTGCGACGCTTCCGGAAACGGATCTGATCGAGCATCGCTGCATGATTCCGCCAACCCTGCAGGGAACGGTTGTGGAAGCGGCAGAGAACGGAACATACAGCATCAATCAATGCATCCTGAAGGTGAAGGATGAAAAGGATAAGCTTCATGAGCTGACACTGGTACAGAAATGGCCGATCAAAACGGCACGTCCTGTAGCGGAACGATTACCGATCAGTGTGCCTTTGATTACCGGACAGCGTATTTTTGATACCCTGTTCCCGATTGCCAAGGGTGGTACGGCAGCGATTCCGGGCGGCTTTGGTACCGGAAAGACCATGACGCAGCATCAGCTGGCGAAGTGGTGTGATGCCGATATCATTGTCTATGTCGGCTGCGGTGAGCGTGGAAACGAGATGACGCAGGTTCTGGAGGAATTCTCCGAGCTGATCGACCCGAAATCCAATCGCCCGCTGACGGATCGTACCGTACTGATCGCCAACACATCCAACATGCCGGTTGCGGCACGTGAGGCGAGTATTTATACCGGTCTGACACTGGCAGAGTATTATCGTGACATGGGTTATCATGTTGCCATCATGGCAGACTCCACATCACGCTGGGCGGAGGCGCTTCGTGAAATCAGTGGACGTCTGGAGGAAATGCCGGCCGAGGAAGGCTTTCCGGCTTATCTGCCAAGTCGTATCTCACAGTTCTATGAGCGTGCCGGCTATATGAAGACACTGAATGATCAGGTGGGATCGGTATCCATCATCGGTGCCGTATCACCGCAGGGGTCTGATTTCTCTGAGCCGGTAACTCAGAACACCAAGCGATTTGTGCGCTGCTTCTGGGCGCTGGACAAACAGTTGGCCTATGCGCGTCATTATTTTGCCATCAACTGGACGGAAAGCTATTCCGAATATGTGACAGACTTAACGAAATGGTACAATAAAAATGTGGATATGCGCTTTCTGCGCAGCCGTCAGGAAATTATGAGTCTGCTGGCAGAGGAAGCGAAGCTGATGGAAATCGTAAAACTGATCGGCAGCGATGTGTTACCGGAGGATCAGAAGCTGGTTATCGAAATCTGCAAGGTCATCCGGGTAGGATATCTGCAGCAGAATGCGTTCCATAAGGATGATACGTATGTACCTTTACAAAAACAAATGAAAATGATGGATGTTATTCTGTATTTATATAAGAAATGCAAGGATCTGGTAGCACAGGGGAAACCGATGAGTCAGGTTGTGGCTTCCGGTATTTTCGACAAGGTTACCAAAATGAAATACGATGTGCCGAATGACCACATCGAGCTGCTGGATGATTACTTCCGACAGATTGATGCGGCTGTCTCACAGGTTGCGTAAGGAGGAAAGTGCATGAGTCTTCAATATGTAGGATTAAGTGAAATTAACGGACCTCTTGTCTTCCTGGATAACGTGGAAAACGCCAGCTATGAAGAGATGGTGGAAATCAAGTGTGGAGATGGAACGACACGTCTGGGAAGAGTGGTTCAGCTGGAGGGCAGGAAAGCTGCCATTCAGGTGTTTGAGGGAACCAATGGAATCTCCCTGAAAAACACAAAAACAAAATTTACAGGAAAGCCGATGGAGCTGGCGTTGTCACGCGAGATGCTGGGGCGAACCTTTAACGGAAGCGGACAGCCCATCGACGGGCTGGGAGAAATCTATGCCGAGAAAAGTGCGGATATCAACGGACAGCCGCTGAATCCGGTTTCCCGTGTATATCCGCGAAACTATATCAATACCGGTATTTCCAGTATTGATGCCTTAACGACGCTGATTCGCGGGCAGAAGCTGCCGATCTTCTCCGGATCCGGTATGCCGCACAATGAGCTGGCTGTTCAGCTTGTTAAGCAGGCGAAGATATCGGAGGGGGACGGTAAGAACTTCTGTATCGTCTTTGCAGCCATGGGCGTGAAAAATGACGTTGCGGATTATTTCAAACGCTCCTTTGAGGAAGCAGGGGTTATGGAAAAGGTTGTTATGTTCATCAATCTTTCCAATGACCCGATCATTGAGCGTACGCTGACACCGCGTTGTGCCTTAACCGCTGCAGAGTATCTGGCGTATGAGCAGGATATGCATGTACTGGTTATTCTGACAGATATCACCTCCTATTGCGAGGCGCTTCGTGAATTCTCCAGCAGTAAGGGGGAGATTCCGGGACGTAAAGGATATCCGGGATATCTGTACTCTGATTTGGCTTCGCTGTATGAAAGAGCAGGGATTGTCAAGGGTGCCGGAGGGTCTGTAACACAGATTCCGATTCTGACCATGCCCAATGATGATATTACCCATCCGATTCCTGACCTTACCGGTTATATTACCGAAGGGCAGATTGTACTGGATCGTAATCTGAACCAGATGGGTGTTTATCCGCCGGTTGGTGTTCTGCCTTCTTTGTCACGTCTGATGAAGGATGGCATCGGTGAAGGCTTTACAAGAAAGGATCATTCAGATGTTTCCAACCAGCTGTTCGCAGCCTATGCGAAGGTGCAGGATGCCAGAAGTCTGGCTTCTGTTATCGGTGAGGATGAGCTGAGTGATGTCGACAAGCAGTATATGTCCTTTGGTACGTTATTTGAGGAGCATTTCCTGAATCAGGGATTTGATGATAACCGCAGTATTGAAGAAACGCTGGATCTGGGCTGGGATCTGCTCAGTGTCCTGCCGCGTGCAGAGCTTGACCGTGTAGACAACGAGGTTCTTGAAGTGTACTACGATCATGAACGTGCGGTGAAACGCTTTGGCCTGAAGAGTGGGCCTATCATCAAGGAACTGGCATCTCAGGGTAACTGATTATGGCCAATAAACAGGTGTTTCCTACCAAAGGAAATCTGATTGCGACAAAGAAATCAAATGATCTGGCTCATATGGGCTATGAGCTGATGGATCGGAAACGGAATATCCTGACGCGTGAAATGATGTCGCTTCTGGATGATGTAAAGCTGCTGCGTGATAAGATTACAATTACGTATCAGAAGGCGTACTATGCCCTGCAGCAGGCGAATATGTCTCTGGGAGTCATCAGTGATCTGGTAGAGGCAGTGCCGGTGGATACCGGTATTCATATCAGTTATCGAAGCGTCATGGGTGTGGAGATTCCAAAGATTCAATATGATAAGCAGGAGTATAAGCTGACATACGGCTTGGATCATGCGAATTCCAAGCTGGATTATGCTTACCGCTGTTTCTATAAGGTTAAGGAAATGACAGTGATTCTGGCAGAGGTGGAGAACAGTGTCTATCGGCTTGCGAATGCAATCCGCAAGGCGCAGAAGCGTGCCAATGCTCTGAAGAACATCGTAATTCCGGATTTTGAACATAATATCAAGTTCATAACGGATGCACTTGAGGAAAAGGAGCGGGAGGAGTTTTCCCGTCAGAAGGTCATCAAGGCAACCAAGGATCGAAGAAAAGCTGAAGAGTCCGCAACTTAGCGGCTCTTTTTTTGATGCTGTGCTATACTAGAGATAGAGATAGAGATAGAGATAGAGATAGAGATAGAGATAGAGATAGAGATAGAGATATAAGGAAACGTGTTCATGTAAAGGAGAGGAATATATGGTAAAGGCTACGTATCGGACAATACAGGACTATGTACAGGGATGTGACGAGGAGTATCGCGCCCGCATACAGGACATACTTTCAATATGCAGAGAGCTGGTGCCGGATGCAGAGGAGAAAATCAGCTGGGGATTGCCAACATTTCTGTATCATGGGTATCTGGTGCAGGTGGGGCAGTGCAAGGGCTATATCGGCTTCTATCCGGGGAATGATGCTATTCGTGAATTTCAGGAGGAGCTTGCTTCCTATAAATGTACTAAAACGGCAATTCATCTGCCTCTGCATGAAAAACTGCCGCTTGCTTTGATTCGCAGAATACTGATTTTTTGTAAAGAATATAATGAGACACACGATTAATCCTGCAAAAGAGGGGTGAAAGCAATCGGAGAAAAAGGCACAAGTCCTTTATTTATAAGGCTATTTTGCATCTGTATAAAAAAAACGAAAAAAATTCAAAAAAAGTCTTGCATAAATGGTCTTTCTGTTGTATTATATATGAGCGCTGATGAGAACAGCGTGAAGATAGAAAACGAAAAACGATGCGCCCATAGCTCAACTGGATAGAGCGTTTGACTACGGATCAAAAGGTTGTGGGTTCGATTCCTGCTGGGCGCGCCATTTATTTCGGGATGTAGCACAGCTTGGTAGTGCACTTGATTTGGGATCAAGGGGTCGCAGGTTCAAATCCTGTCATCCCGACCATCGTAAAATTGTAAACACGGCTGGGTAGCTTAGTTGGCTAGAGCATCCGGTTCATACCCGGAAGGTCGCGAGTTCGAGTCTCGCCCCCGCCACCAATTTTGCTAATTGGACCCTTAGCTCAGTTGGTCAGAGCATCCGGCTCATAACCGGTGGGTCGTAGGTTCGAGTCCTACAGGGTCCACCATTATGTTACCGAACATCTGGAGGAATACCCAAGTGGTTGAAGGGTCCGGTCTTGAAAACCGGTAGGTCGGGAAACTGGCGCCTGGGTTCGAATCCCAGTTCCTCCGCCATTTAAATCTTCAACAAAAAAAGAATAGCTCATTAAACATCGCGGGGTAGAGCAGCCTGGTAGCTCGTCGGGCTCATAACCCGGAGGTCGTTGGTTCAAATCCTTCCCCCGCAACCAAATGGTCCCGTAGCTCAGTCGGTAGAGCAATGGACTGAAAATCCATGTGTCGTTGGTTCGATTCCGACCGGGACCACCATTTAAGAAAACAAGCCTTTAGATAAAGAAAACCCTTTATTTAAAGGCTTTTTTTATGTTTTGCTGCATTGCTTGTTATGACGAAAAACACCAAAATGACGAAAACATGACGAAAAAATCTACTTTTTTATATTCTGATTAGGTGCTATACTGATATTAGAGATAGGAAAGAGGGTGTGTTTCATGGCTGTTGAAAAGAGAAACGGTAAGTGGTATATACGTGGTAAAGTGAAATTGGAGGATGGGAGCTTCAAAGACTATCATCGTGTGGCAAGAGGCTGCAAGCTAAAAAAAGAAGCTATGAAATTTGAGGATAGCTTCCTAGCTAAGTACAATGAGGATCTGGAACAGATGCGGGCTTCCAATATCACATTCAAAGAGCTTACTGAAATGTATTTACGGGAAAAGCAAGGAAGTACGAAATCAAGCACGCTTGCCACTGATAAATACATGTTTGACCAGATGAATGAGCTATATGATAAGAGAATCAACCTGATCAGAAGCAAAACGATAAAAGATTTCATCGAAAGCTACAACACTCCAGAATACAAACTGTCGTATGTTAACAAGATGAGAACGTATCTGAATAAGCTTTTCAGCTTTGCTGTTAAACAGAATCTTATTGAGCGTAACCCTGTTTCTTCTATCCCCAATTTTAAGCGCCCTGACGAGTTGAAAGAAGAAATGCAGTTCTACACTCCTGATGAGTGGAAACGCTTTGTACAGGCATTTCCTAAGGACGACATCATGTATTATACGATCTGCTGCACTCTGTATTATATGGGGATGCGTCGTGGTGAAGTGCTTGCCCTGAATAGAAAAGACGATGTGGATATCGCAAAGGGGACGATACGCATCAATAAGACTGTTTCTCAGTACGTAAGTGGTCAGAGGTATGTAGTTACACCTCCTAAAACAAAAAACTCCTACAGGGTCATAAAAATGCCGGAGGAGGAGCTTCAGATTATGAAGAAATATCTTGAATGGTATGATTCATGCCCTGGAGCGTCTGCGGATGGCTTTCTGTTTGGTATGGATCAGCCGATTATTCCGAAGCTGCTTAATAAAAGATTTCACAGAGTGGCTGATGCTGCAGGGCTGCCGCAGATTCGTATTCATGACCTTAGACACTCCCATGCCACGCTTTTGATTAACCACGGGGCAAATATCAAGGCCATTGCAGATCGCCTCGGAAACACAGTAGAAGAGGTGCTGAAAACCTATTCTCACCTGTTCAATGAAACAGAAGATGCTATGATTCAAATCATCAATAATGTATTCAAAAAATAGGACATTCCATGCGAGGACTATTTATAATTTGGATATCATTGCTGATGAGGAATTTGCAATCAAAAAAATAAATATTAGGAATTTAGAAAAGTTGATGACTTGCGGCTTTTCTAATGATATCATACAATCTCTGTTATGTTAGCGCAGGGAGAGTTTTTTTACTTGACTTAGTAAGTTCAAATGATTTATAATAAACGAGAGCTGAGTTAATCAATTATGATTAACACAGATAGACATAAAGTAAATGTCAAAATTTCAGCCAAATTGTAAATTAAAGAAAACGCCAATAACGGTTTTAGGTTACTAAAATGTGTGTATTAGCGTTTTCTTTTATTTATCTAAAGCTATAATAGTCTATTAGCATGATCACTCTTTTGAAAAATGTGTTTTTCATAAGTTCATTTTCCGAATCAAAATTATAATAATATTCTTTGCACAAATCAATTATTTCTTGTAATTTAAAGTTATTAAAATTCTTAAGTATTAACTTAAACAAATAATCATGATTTTTCGAATACTTCTGAAGAACTGTCTTGAAAGTATTAATATCATCATATTCAGGTATATTTTTTATTAATTTTTGTGCCGATTTAGTGACAATTAAATCATATGCGCTTCTATTTTCTACATATCTTTGTAGCTTTTCGTTTTCATTCAGTATTTCATGATTATCTTTGATATATTTAAAAACAGGTAATAAACGCGTTATGGAAATGCTTTTATATCTATTTAAACAAATATTTTTACTATTGAATTTTTTATTATCAAATAATACATCCTCAAATAGAAGGTAATCTGGGAAAATTGTGTATCCGAGGGAATTTATAATATCTTCTTTGTATCCTATTGCTATAGCAAGATTCTTATCCTCGAGTGAATCAGGAATGTTATCGATCCCCATAATAATATTGTTGGAATCACCTGTCAATACAGAGTTATTTACAATACGTCTAACATACCTTTTTACTTCACGTATTCTTTTTGGCGTTATTCCTACATCTAAAGAATTTAATATGTTAAAAACTTCTAAGAAGTTATCTGTTTGAATTTCAGTTATTGGGATATTATGACCATCTTCTGTAGAAATTACTCTGCTCACTTCAATAAGACTTTTCTCTCCCTTTTTATATGTAATGAATATGAAATGATCGGCGATTGTTGAAAGGTCAGAAGGGCTTAAACAATCAAGAAAATCGCATACTATTGATCTAATGTTTTCATCCGTAAATGAATACCCTAAAAATATTATTGGAGATTCTGAAAATAAGGTTAACATTTTTGCAATAAATAGTTTTCGGCTCTTATCAAATTTATCATAGTCCTTTTCAGAAATAATAATAGTATCTGCATCTGTGATACTACCGTGAATTTTATATAATTCACAAGTATTATAACTATTTAGAGAAAACATCTCGTGTTGCCGTTTAAAAACAGTATAGTCATTTCCCAAGATATAATTTTCTATAAAGGTGTCATAATTTGTAGTTATAACTGCAGAAATTTTATTCTTTAAAAGCGAAAGACAATTTAGTTCTTCTTTTAAAGCAGAATTTCTATTCATTTTCATGTTTTTGAATCTATACTTGATGTACATTTTATAAGGTGATGTCCCCCTTTTTACCCAACTGGGATTTTTTGAGGTTCCTATTTTCACTCTTCTTTCAAAAAATGCACGATTGAACTCATTTTCAATTCTAGTCCCTAATGCTTTGTAAATCTCAAAATCACTTTTCCCTTGCCTTTGTAGTTCATCTTTATTCATAGAATAATAGAAAGGGTCTTTATTGATTACTTTGAATGAGCCTTGTAGCAATTCATCCCAGCTTGGAAATTTATATAAGTATCGTTTAGGTATGCCAGAACCTATGAACAAAACAGGCATTCTTTTTGCTTTGACTAGTTTTTCAAGTATATTCATATCCGTTCCTCCATAGCTTTAATGTAAACATTTATTGATGCTTTCACCTTTTGTTTATAACGATAGCTAATTTACCGAGTATCCGAAAACATTGGTTTTCTACAGTTACAGCTATTGGATCGTATTTATCGTTGGCGGGCTGCAACATGATGATTCCAGAGCCTGTCTTGTAAAATTTTTTGCACATAGCATCATTATTATCAACGCAAAAGCACCCTATTTGGCTATTTTCTAATAAATTAGTTTTCTCAAATATTAGCAAATCACCATCATGTATATTAGCGCCATCCATACTGTCACCTTTAGCGTACTGTGCAAAGTATTCTTTATGCGGGTTCAGGATGGTATCGGGCAAAGAAATATAATCAATAATATCATCATCAACAAATCCACCGTTCCCACAACATATTTGCGAGTATAAAGGCATTTGTACCATATGATCTTTTTTTTCTGGTTTTTCTATTTTTTCATCGGATTCTCCCATTAAATACTCAATAGATACTCCTAAAAAATCGGCAATTTTTTTTAAACTGATAAATTTCGGCTTACTCCTTTTAACCTTCCAACTGCTTAATACAGCTTGAGATACTCCTGTAGCCTTGGACACTTGATAAGAAGTTAATCCTTTTTCAGCTAGGATTTTTTCATATCTTTCATACATAATAAATCTCCTTTTTAGTGTATTCAACAAATTCATAGTAAAAAGCATTGACATACACCAAAACGAATAGTATACTACAGGTGTATTCAACAAATGCATAGTATTTGAAATCCTGCCACGGAAATATATACTATTTTTTACTTTTTCAACATTAGTATATCACATTTGTTGAGTAATGCAAGAGAGGAGGTGTGATTTTGTATAAAAAAATAGAGAAGCTGATGAAACAAAAAAAAATATCCGCTTATCAGCTCTCAAAAGAAACCGGTATTGGCCAAGCTACCATTAGTAGTTGGAAAACTGGGCGGTGTAAACCAAAAGCTGATAAGCTTGAAATCTTAGCCAAATACTTTGAAGTTGACATCAAGGATTTACTTTAGGAGGTACAGAAACATGGAGTATAATAAGCCGCTTATGTCAATCACTGAATTAGTCAACTTAGGGTACAGCAGAGAAGTTTTAAACGATTGGGTTCATATAAAAGACTTTCCAGCTAGAAGGACATCACCGAGAGGTAAATGGCTAATTGAAACAGCAAAGCTTGAAAAGTGGATGATCAAACACAAATTAAAGAGGGATGTTGCATAACGGCAATAACTGCAGGAAAGGAAGTGAGAAAATGGAAATCACAAGAGAAGAATATGAAAACATGAAGCAGCAAATCGAAGCGTTGCAGCGACAGATAGACAATTATGACGATAAGCAGCTCAATAAAACTTCAATACGTAGAACAATCGTTGATGCACCTATCACTGGAGTGTACGCTGATTATCTCAATGGTAGGTTTGAATATGACAGATCAACTACTGGTGTTTGGGAGTTGTTCATAAAAATGGCGAAGGAGCTTACAAGAGATTTGCCTAGATACAGAGAAAGGAAGAATGATTACCGTTATAGAGGTGAGGTATATAACTTCTTCGATAGCGATGATCGAAATAAAATTCAGAAGCTATTCTGCAATTTCACAGATGAAGAGTTTCGGGCCGCTAGTAATATGCTCAATGAAATGAGTGTTATTTATAACAAATATTTCAAACAGCTCCATCCTACGGTAAAGGTCCATTTAAAGGAAATGGATAATGATGAGTATGAGGATTTTGAACTCAAAGATATTTTCAAATAGGAGGTATGTGAAATGCTATACACCCCAAGCATCAGTACAGAAAACGTTAAGGAAGTGATGGACGATTTCAGAAGATATCTGAAAGTGAACGAAGCTGCAGCAGCTAAATTATGCAGAACTCCGTTATTCAAGGAGATAGGAATAACAGAGGAATTATTTTTGGATGGAATAGCTGCGGCTAAAGCATTTTCGAAGCTGTATGAAGATTTTTGGAAAAAAGAAGTTTGCATAACGTGTGACGATGAGATTTTAACAAAAGAAGAGAAATGCGAAGCATAGGAGGTATTGAATGGAAGAACTAATCAAAGTACAACACGACAACGACCGTATAACGGTACTGGCAAGAGATTTACATGGATTCTTGGAGATTGAAAGTAATTTCACAACATGGTTCAGACGTATGTGCGAATATGGATTTGAGGAAGCAAAAGACTTTGTTCCATTTTTGGAAGAAAGTACAGGAGGTCGACCGGCTACTGATTATCAGATTACTATCGAAATGGCGAAAGAAATCGCTATGATTCAGCGTAACGAAAAAGGTAAGCTGGCAAGACAGTATTTCATCCAAATTGAAGACGATTGGAACAGTCCACAGAAAGTTATGGCAAGAGCTCTGCAAATGTCACAAAGAGAACTACAGACATTGAGAACAGAAAACAAAGAAATGAAACCTCTGGCATTGTTCGCAAGTGCTGTTAAAACAAGTGACGATAGTATTTTGATTGGACAATTAGCTAAGCTCATAAAGCAGAATGGTCGTGACATGGGACAGAATAGATTATTCGCTTGGATGAGAGAGGAAGGATATCTTTGCTCAAAAGGTGAGAATTACAACATGCCAACACAGAAGTCTATGGATTTAGGCCTCATGGAAATTAAAGAGCGGACAGTCAACAATCCGGATGGCAGTGTGAGAATCACTAAAACAACAAAGATTACCGGAAAAGGACAGATTTACTTTGTCAACAAATTATGTGGTGAATTCAATACATAGAAAGGAGGCCTAGAAATGGCAGAATTACAAATTTTTAAAAACGACGAGTTCGGCGAAGTACGAACAACAATTATTGATGGTAAGCCTTATTTTTGCGGAAGTGATGTTGCTAAGGCGTTAGGATATTCAAATCCTAAAAAGGCTGTTACAGATCATTGTGAAGAAGATGGGGTAACAACTTGTTCCCTCACAGATTCATTAGGCAGAAAGCAGGAAGCGAAATTTATTACAGAGGGAAATGTACATCGCCTGATTGTATCAGCATCTAAGCAAAGTAGAAACAAAGAAATTCAGATCAAGGCTAAAAAGTATGCAAGTTGGATATTTGATGAAATAGTCCCAAGCGTAAGAGCAAACGGCTATTATGCGATGCCCGGAATACATGTTCCGGATTTCAAAGATATTCCATTAGAAGCGTTGGCCAGCTATCAGAGGATTCAAAGAACAGTGATGAAAGACTTAGGGAAGTCACCAAAAGAAATAGCCACTGAGTTTAAGAAGGTATCTTTGCAGTTCGGTATAAAGCTATCTGATAACTTTGATCAGCTGGCATTTGAACAAGAAAGTTTATTTTAAAGAATGAGCATATGGAAAAACTCTTTTATAGCAATAAAGATATCAGAGAGCTTTATGAAATCAGCGAAGCACAGGCCTATCGTCATATGCGACGAATGAAGGAAATCTATGAGATTGATGAGAACCGGTTGCCCCGAAGAGGTGTGCTGCCAGTAGCAATCGTAAAAGATTATTTTCATCAGGGTAAAAAGAAAAAGGATGTTCAATGACGGCAATCACCAAACATCCGGAGGAGGTCCCTCCATACTCTATCACGAGTATATTATACCAAGGGACCTCCTGGATATTCAAGGAGGAAATGGAAAATGAATATAAATATGCGTATTTTAACCGATATCATAAGCATTTCAGCATGTGTATACTGCATCGCCTATTATACAAAGTGTCTGATTAGACATGAGAATCCACTTTTCGAGGAGGTGGAAGAATGAGCGCATGTAAATATCCGAACCTCATGGCAGAACATAAGGATGGATGGTGGTGCATTGATGCTTTGGCTCATGGAGCTGGTGTATCATCAGAGATTATGAAAGAAGTTTTATTGGGGAATGATGGATTAACAAGTTTTGAACTTATGAAACTTGGTAATTACATCTTTAGTAATTATGACTATGTCTGTTCTCCACGCCTTTCAGTTCTTGATAAGCGGCCTCGTCACCGTATGTGGATGAAGGAACTTGATGAAATGTTTTATCAGATTTGGGAGTATGCAAAAGCTGGATACCAAGTTGCCAGGTCATATATGAAGGGATACGGGCGGACGATGTATGCAAACATGTCGCTTGCATATCAGGATGGCAGAATTGTGACATACGCAAAATATCGCAAGGTTAAATCTGATATGGAATCAGTCATTTTTGATTGTGAACCCGTCATAACAAGAACACATAAATTGTGTGAGGAGGTACTCTCATGACCAGAAATGATGTACTGAATAAGTTGCTTTCCAAGTACGGTAAGTATGGCTATACTCGTTTGAAAATTAGTGGGCTTATCAAAGATGGCGAGAAACACGGATTCTCTTACACAATGATTTACAACGGTTTAAGAATGGCGTTTTCCAATGTAACTGGTGAACATGAATATTTCAGCCTGCAGGACATGATGGAAATCACCGGGGAAACACAGGATGAACTAATCGCGAGAATTGAGGATTCAAGAGAAGAATTACGAAAAAATGGAGAAGACCCGGATGATTATTTTGTTCAGGTGACTCCTAAGGAGCTGCGATCATGAAGAAAATTGAAATACTTGACTTAGAGGATGAAATCATTACTTTGAAAATGTCCATATCGCTTTTAATGGTAGTGAAGGATGGCATCAAAGGCTATTTATACAATAACGAGGAAACTATTGACGAAGCCCTTTATTCAGTTTTGAATATCCAGCGCGATGCGCTTGATCGTCTAAGAAACAAATATCAAGAGTTGATTATGGAGGTGCCCAATGCAAAATATTGATGATGTCATTATTGAACTTCCAGAATACAATGAGAAAATCAAGCAGCAGTTCAAAGCGACGAGTGAATTTATTAGAAATCTACCTTTAACACGAGAGCAGAATGACGAACTTGTATATCGCCTTGCTGACGATGTTAGAGCAGCAAGAGAGGATGGTTTTGCTTGTGCTATCTGTAAACTGATTGAATCAGAAGCATCTACAAACTTATCTGACGATGCAAAGGTAGAGAACCTCAACAATGGCTTGCGCAAATATGCGGATAAAGTTAAGGCTCATATCTTACCCGAAAATGATTGCACGCTGGATGAAGCACTTGAAATTATAGATGGTGCAATGGATCCGACGGATATATTTGACCTTGCCTTTTACTTGGGTTATGGAAAAGCTATGGGGATTCCGGAAAATGAAGGGAGCTATCAGGCATGACGAACGAGCAGATAAACGCATTGAATGAAAAGTATCGTAAGAGCAAGGATTACAAGCCTGCTACCAGAGAAGACCGAATCAATTACATCAATAAAATGATGCTCGAATTATCCGATAGCGATTTAGAAGAATTGTATGACACATCATTACAGATGTTGAAGAAAGGCTGGTAGGTATGACAATCAAGCAGAGAAGAAAAGAGTTCGGTATCTCTAGAAAATCAATGGCTAAATTATTAGGCATTACCAGGAAGCAGTATAAAGCGCTGGAAGATAATACTAGTGAATTTGCAATCGGTGTCATCACACAAATCTGTCTGATACTTAATATTGAAAATGTTTCAGATGTTGAGCGAAAGAACACATATCCGATTTTAAAAAGAAAACGACTCATTCAGGGGCTTTCCCTGCGCGATACAGCGCATAAAGTGGGAGTGAATGTATTTACCTATTGGATGGTAGAACGCTACTGTAGAAGGTTGGATGATGCGACACTAGAAAGAATTGCAGAATTGTTAGCACCGGAAGCAGAGTTTTCAGCATTTAAGGAGGCATTCTTATGTATAGAGTAAGTGAAAGCATAGCTAAAGACGGTTCAGAGTTCATACTGGATATCATGAGCTGCGAAACGCCGATTTACTTTCTGTATTATAACGGGAGCATGTGGCTTCCTTTGGAATGCGTCGTGTTGGCGATTACCAATGAACAAATGATGGTACGGTATGAAATACGTCCAGGATGGCCCGAAACAGACTCACAGCAAGGCGTTAAGATGCACTGGATAGAAATATCCGATCATAACGTAAACTGGTTCACAAACGGTGAGGAAGCGGAATTTGAATCAGATGAAAGAAACGACATCATCAGGGAGGGAAAGAGAAATGAAGCTTAATTTAGACTACAGCAATAACACTGTGCGTATCGGCGTGGAATTATTTGACGATGTTACAAAATACGAACAGGGATACAGCATTAAAGCAGGCAAGGATATTCATATCGACTTTGCTACAGACTTCATGGCTGATTTATACGGCCGTGAGGATATGTATGCGAAAACGGTAGAGATAGCTACGAAGATGGAAGAGAACATAAACACTCTGGTTCACCATCTGGCAGAAATGCAAGCAGAAGAAAAGCATATTAAATACGCGCTTTCACAGGAGTAATAGATGGCAGAAACAAAACGATACTACTGGATAAAATTAAAGGAAGACTTCTTTCAAGATGATGCTATTTCATGGATAGAAGAGCAAAAAGATGGAAAAGAATGCTGCCTGTTTTATCTCAAATTATGTCTAAAATCATTACGAAATCAAGGGGTGCTTGTCCGTTATATTGGTGACTCACTAATACCGTATGATGAGAAGAAATTAGCAGAAATTACAAGCACTCGGTTGCATATTGTAAAAAAATCTATCAAATTGTTGTCAGAAGCTGGTCTAATCACTGTCATGGATACAGGAGAAATTCAAATCAAAGAGTTTAAAAATCTAGTCGATAGAAAACTCCTTTTGAAAAGGTGATGCATTATGGAAAACGGATCCTATGTATACCTGTTCCGTAAATTTGGACGATGTGAATGGTATACAGATGTGTCGGCAAAAGTATTGTTCATCCACTGCCTTATAAAGGCGAATTGGAGGGATAAAGAGAGTCATGGCACACTGATAAAACGTGGCACATTTTTAACATCGATTCGCAGATTGTCACATGAAACAGGACTCACGGATAAACAGGTAAGAGGTGGGTTATCACGCTTGGAAAAGGCAGAAGCTATCATCTATAAACCGGCAAAAATGAACAGCATTATCGTCGTATTGAACTATGATAAATACCAAAATTGCGACGAAAAACAGGGCACACAAAAAGGCACGCCTCGGAATGAAAATAGGGCACAGTATGAGGCACACCTCGGATGTGATGAAAACCCCTTGTTTATCAATAAAATGAATGCATCTGAATGTATGAAGGGCACACATGAGGACACACCAGAATCAATGATGAGGGCACACAAAAGGGCAACAACGAATAATATAAAAGAATATAATACTTTAAATACTTATGCGCAAATTGCGCAAAGTGCGTCTGATTGCGATACTCAAAATAGTGGTGTGATGTTGGAAAATGCATTCGATAGAGAAAATGCATTCAATGAATTTTGGAAAGCGTATCCTAAGAAAAAAGACAAGAAAAAGTCTCATATAAAATTCCTCAGTGTATGTAAAAACGAACAGATCTATAAGTCCATCATGGATGGGTTAGAAAGACAGGTCACATCAGCTGACTGGTTAAAAAATAATGGTCAGTATATCCCTTATCCTACTACATGGCTGAATGGAGAGCGATGGAATGATGAGGTTGATGAGTATAACACATCTTCATCAAGAGAAATAAAGGCAGGTGATTGGTAATGACGAAAGAAGAGATGACACAGGTCATAAATACGATTCTGAATATTTATCCTAATTTCATGTATGGTAGAAACCTTAAAGAAGTCTGTAAGGCTTGGTATAGTATTATGCATGATCAGGACTACAAGAAAGTCATGAAGAAATTAAATGCGTGGATTGCGGAGAATGAGAAACCTCCGCTTCCATGCAATCTAATAACGGTTGATTGGAGGAAATGTTATGAACACCAGTTCAATGATTGAAGCGCAAGCAACTGCAATCGGTATGCTTTCCGTCTACAATGAGTTATTTGCAGTTTCTATTTTAGAACCGGAACATTTCGTAGGACCATATCAAAATATTTTCAAGGCTATGCTTGATTACTACAAGAAAAACGGCTTCATAACGATTGAAGCATTGCTCGATTATCCAGGATTTGATATCGACCTTTATGCAAGGTGCTCAGACATCCCTTATTCAGGAGATATAAAAAATTTCAAGCGTATACAGCGTGTTGTGATTGATAAATTCAAGGAGCGTAAAATAGTTGAGATATCAGATAAACTGAAAGAACACAGTATCAGCTTGGACGAATACAACGCAGTATATCAGAAAGTATGCACATTAGATACTGCAGAGTCTTACAAACTGGATTCAGAGAAGCTTTTAGAATCATGCAGAGATGATAAGAAAAGCATCTACTTCAAGAAATATCAGCAGTTGGGCTCTTTATTGAGGCTGAAAGAAAATGATTTTATGGTTATCGCAGGTGCGACTGGTTCAGGTAAATCCGGATTTGCATTGAACCTGTTGAATGATCTGTCATGGAGATATGATTGCCTGTATTTCAATCTGGAAATGGTCCCGCAAGAGCTCCATCAGAGGCTGATATCCATTAACTGCGGACTTGACCAAAACTACATAGCATCATACAAAAGAATGTCAGAGATAGAGGTAAATGATGTGAATAGAGCTGTCAATTCAATAGCACAGCGTTCTATCGAGGTTGTTGACAAGAGCCAGTCTATAGATTCTATCCGGTCGATGGTCGCCAGTCATGATGGGAAAAGGCATATCATTGTAATTATTGATCACATTGGGCTTATTGGTTCTCGAGCAAGAAACTCATATGAACGTATGACAGAAATTGCAAAGGAGCTACGCAAGATCAGCTTAGATTATAACTGTACGATCATAGGATTATGTCAGCTGAACCGTGATGCCACTAAAACATCAGGAAAACCAAAACTGTCAATGCTGCGGGATAGTGGAGAAATCGAACAGAGCGCGAGCAAGATTCTGTTTGTATGGCAGGATGATGACGGTTATTCTCTAGTGTTGGAAAAGAACCGAAGTGGGCCAACAGGCTATATCCCTATCACCTACAATAAGAATAATCAGGTCATTAGTGAGGTAAGACCATGAATCAATGGGAAGTGTATGAGGTGTTAAAGAAGCCCTCTACGGCTGAAATAAGTAAACTGGAGGAAACATCTTCAGAAGTTATAAAAGAAGCTCTCATAGAGTTCCTGGAAGCGTCACGGCGAGGAAATATGTATGAAGAAGTGCATTAACTGCAAATACTTTAAAATCCACGGTGAGCATAAAGGACGCATGATGTATTATTGTGACCATATGAGTGCACGCAAATATGCAGTCAATGATTTCGTATGTTACGGGCATCCAGATAAACCCATCATTACACGGGCACCACACTGGTGTCCATTGAATCGAAAGAAGGCGAAGAATGAAAAAGAAAATGAGCGAGCAGGAGCGTAAAGCTCTACAAGCGAAGTTAAGTGATTTAGAAGAATTATACGCTGCAGGCTATCGCTATGCTGCGAGAAACCAGAGTGGTGAGCTGAGAGCGTACAAAAAGACACCTTACAAAGAAATCAATTTCTGGTTCAGCTATGGTTATGGTCCAGGGTATGCTATCACGATTCGACATGACATGCTCGATATGCTGAATTGGAATGATCAGGAACCGGCATACATCAAGAAAGAGATAGAATCTATCAGGAAGCAGTTGGAGGACAGTCTGAATGAATGATTATCAGAAAGCATATGGCGAATTATGGAGCGTACTGAAATATGAGCCAGCATGTGAAATAGAAAAAAATTGCAAAGAGAATATCAAGCGATTGGAGACACTGGAATCATTAGTTGAACGTGCATCAGGAATCAAACCTGCTAAGCACGCAGCAGGTCATACATACTGCCCGAAATGTAAGACAGTCATTGCCAATAAGTGTAACGTGAATAGTTTGAATTTCTGTCATAAGTGTGGGCAATCGTTAGACTGGAGTGATGATGGTGATTAAATATCGTATTTATGCGGAGGACGATAACGAAAATCAAATATCAAAAAGCTATGTAGTCAGAAATCCGAATAGCTTTCAGACTAGGCTGTTGGTGCTGTATATAAAAATATGCTGCCTTGACCATTATGGATGTGGTGGTGCTGTTTATGTCGAACCTGTATGGAGCGATGAACAGGAGGGAAATGAATGAGGTATACGACATTATTGTCCAAAAAGTATAAAGTGGAAATCGACAAAGTAAGGGTGAATGGTTATGATGCTTATGTTCTGCATGAAGCCAATCTCCTATTGTTATTCTACACAGCAGAGGAGCTGCAGCAGTATCTGGAAGAGGTGTATTGATGAAATCGAAGAAAGAGAAGCGGAAAGATAAAGAAATCTGCAAGGACTTTTATAACAAATGCCGGAACTATCATAGAAACTTGTCTAAGATAGAAGCGAATCGGTTGAAGTATGATGAGATAATGAATGACATGTATGGAGTAAGCTCAGTCGTGATGAAGGATGTCATCATGGAGAATGCCGGTGACCCAAGTCATGTATGGGATCACTATCTGGTTGAAAAGAAGGATGAGCTTTTATTGGAGAGAGCTGCATTACTGTACGACACAGTGATTGTTAACAAAGTGCTGAATAATATTGCTGACGGTGAGGTGGTCGACATGATTACAGAGTGTTACATTGATAGAAACAAAAAGCATGATGATATAGCGTATAATCATAATCGAAGTAAGCCTACTATGTATTCAGATATGAATAGAGCAGTCCTAAGCCAGTTGAAAAAATAAAAGTCTTTACTGAGTAAAGGGTTTTCCGTGATATTATGATAGCATGGAAAGAACAGGAAGATACTTCTTGTTCAAAAAAACGGCCTGCGATGTAAGTGTACGCACGCATCGCTAAACAACCTTTCCTAAAGGTGATTGTTCGTACAAATAATCGCCAGTGGCATATGCGTGGGTAGGTACGGCTTAACGGCGGTATGTCACAATTAAAAAAATATCAAAACAGGGAAGGACCTCATACTAATGAGAATACCTGTTAGATATATTGGTTGCCCTGGTGGCGGAATAACCAAAAGAAAAAGCGGTAAGGAATCCTAAGCGGACTTACCAGCGTAAAGCGTCTGAAAAGGGCGCTTTAAAATTAAAACGTAGTTATCGCACCTCTTAACAATGTGGCACAGATAACTCTATAGAGGCTAAGGATGCATAGACGTATGCTATTAACCGAACGCCTGTTAAACAAAGCACGTAGAACTGCCCGTTATAAGGGATACAGGAGAAAACGTGCTTTTCTATTACCCAGAAAGGAATGATATACATGAAAGTAAGAAAGAAACCGGTCGTGGTGGAAGCATACCATTTAAAAGATTTGAGCTATAAGTCTGTAACTGAATGCTTAAACTTCATGGGACAGACTGTGCAGATACCAAGAGGCTTTCCAGAGGACGATAACCCATTCGATGATTACATGAGAATGGTTTGGAAGAAAAATGGTATTGTAATACATACACTAGAGGGTAATCATTTAGCTAAAGCAGGTGATTTCATCATTAAGGGTGTTCATGGGGAGTTTTACCCATGTAAGCCAGATATCTTTAAAAAGACATACGAGGTGCTAGAGGATGATCACAGTATGTAAAGACTGCCCTAAACGCCATCCAGGATGCCACGGAGCGTGCGAATGGTACAAGGCAGAATGTAAGGCGTTGGATAAAGAAAATACACGCAGGCGAACTGAAAATACAGCAGGATACAGTACAAGCAGTCATTGGAATTATAATAAAGCAAAATGAAAGGAGAGATCATATGGCGGTTATTGACGAAGAAACCAAGCAGAAGGCAAAAGAACTATGGCTGCAAGGTAAGAAGTACCGAGAAATATCAGAGATAACCGGTATAAAAGAATCCTCCATAAAATCATTAGCAAGTCGCATATGGAAGAAAGAAGAGTTGCAACCAAACAGAAAAAAAGTTGCAAACAAGGTTGCAGTTGCAAATAGAGACAAAGGACCACCCAAAACAGAGTTACTGCCGGAGGAAATAGAAACACTGAACAATGAGGAGCTGACCGAGAGACAGCGCCTTTTTTGTCTATATTATGTAAGATGGTTTAATGCGACAAAAGCATACCGCAAGGTGTATGATTGTGATTATACAACAGCGATGACAAACGGAAGCATGCTACTGAGAAATACTAAGATACAAGAGCATATCCAAGCAATCAAGGACGCTAAGATAAAGCAGGCCATGTACCCAGCTGAGGATTTCTTCCAGAAAATGATGGATATTGCTTATTCAGATGTAACAGACTTTCTTTCTTTTGGCAGACGGATAAACGAGGAAACAGGGTTAGAATACAACTATGTTGATTTCCTTGACAGCTCAGAAGTAGACGGCACACTTATCCAAGAGGTAAAAAAAGGCAAGGACGGCTGCTCTATAAAACTTGTCAGAAAAGAGTTCGCATTAAAGTGGCTGGATAAGCATTATAGCGAAGCTACGGACTTACAGAAAGCACAGCTTGAGCAGTTAAGAGCGCAGACGGATAAGCTGAAAGCAGATAACCAAGAAGAGGAAATAATCGAGGATGATGGTTTCCTTGATGCTATAAAGGGTGCCGAAATAGGCGAGTGGTCTGATGAAGAAATATAAAGCCGTATTTAAATTCAAGCCTTTCAGCATAAAACAGTTAAAGGTCCTTAAATGGTGGACAGACTCAAGAACAAAAGACATGGATGGAATTATTGCTGATGGAGCTATACGTTCAGGCAAAACCTTGGTCATGTCGTTATCTTTTGTCCTCTGGGCGATGGAAACATTCACAGGGCAAAACTTCGGGATGTGTGGAAAGACCATTGGGTCATTTCGAAGGAATGTGCTGACATTGTTAAAATTGATGCTACGAAGTCGTGGGTATAAAGTGAAAGACCATAGGGCAGACAACCTTCTGGAAATCACAAAGAATGGCGTTGAAAATTATTTCTACATTTTTGGTGGAAAGGACGAAAGATCACAGGATTTGATACAGGGGATCACGCTGGCAGGTTTATTCTGCGATGAGGTTGCCTTGATGCCGGAATCTTTTGTAAATCAAGCTACCGCGCGATGTTCTGTGGATGGTAGTAAGTTCTGGTTTAATTGCAATCCTGCTGGGCCATATCATTGGTTCAAAATAAATTGGATAGACGAGCGTAAAAAGAAAAGATTGATTTATATGCATTTCACGATGGATGATAATTTTAGCTTATCTGAGGCAATAAAAGCCAGGTATGCATCCCAATGGAAAGGCGTATTTTACAAGCGCTACATCCTCGGCAAATGGGTCGTAGCAGAAGGTGTTATTTATGATATGTTTGATAAAACCAAGCATGTATTGGATAAAATCGAAGATATCATGTTATCTAAATATTATGCCAGCTGTGATTACGGTACGCAAAATGCGACCGTTTTTCTTTTGTGGCAAAAGTGTGTGGACGGTACATGGGTCTGTTTAAAAGAATACTATTACTCCGGAAGAGATGAGCAAAAGCAGAAAACTGATGGGGAGTATGCGGATGACTTGGAGAAGTTTCTTGATGGTATTGAGGTTGAAGCAATTATACTTGACCCTTCAGCAGCATCATTTAAGGCGGAACTGAGAAAGCGAGGACTCTATGTAAAAAAAGGTAAGAATGATGTTGAAAACGGCATCCGATTTACTGGATCCATGCTGAATATAGAAAAAATCAAATTCATGGAATGCTGTAAAAATACAATTAAGGAGTTTGCAAGTTATGTATGGGATGGAAAAGTATCTGAACAGGGCGAAGATAAGCCTGTAAAAGAGCATGACCACTGTATGGATGCGGTGCGTTACTTCTGTTATACAATCATACGCAAAGAGGTGAAATGGCAATGAAGATATTTAAAAGGTTGAAAAGAGGTGTTAAAGCTGGAATGGAAGCAATAAGATCATCACAAAGTATACCAGAGCAAATACAGCGTATGTATACAGCATTTTTAGGTGGAGAGCAGCGCCGTTTTATGATGGCTGGACAAAAATACTATCTTGTTGATAATGATATCAAAACGGAAAGGAAGAATTACTATATTGATAAGAAAACGGGCGAAATGATTCCAAATATCAACCAGGCCAATAACAAATATTCTCATGCAATGTATAAGAACATGGTAGACGAGAAAGTATCTTATCTTTTTTCTAAAGAGTATACGCTATCGTGTGACGATAAGTCGTACCTTAGCAAAGTTCAGGAGCAGTTAGGAAAACGATTCAAGTATAAATTATCTTTATTGGGATATGAAGCATCTAATAAGGGAATAGGATGGTTGCACCCATACATAGCGCCAGATGGAAAATTCAAGCTGCAAGTTGCTCCATGTGAGCAAATTATACCGATTTGGACGGATGGCGAGCATGATGAATTAGAGGCAGTTATCTATTTTTATGATGAAGAGTATACGGATAATGACATGCAAAAGATAAGGCAGCATATCGAATACTGGACTGCAGAAGGGGTAACGTGCTATATTCAGCAGGATAAAGAATTATATCTGGACTACAAAGGAAACCATGATGCTGATGATCGTACAGTGAGCCACTTTATAGATCACGGAGAATGGTGCTCGTGGGGAAAAGTTCCTTTTATCCCATTTAAGAATAATTTCATTGAGATGCCGGATATTAAGTTTGTGAAATCGCTGATAGACGGATACGATAAGGCCAGAAGCGAGGCAGCGGACTATGTGGAGGATGTGCGTAACCTGTTGTATGTTGTGAAAGGGTATAAGCCCGACAGTGAATCCGTAATCAGAGAAAAAATCAAAAACCGTATCTTACAGTTGGATGGAGATGATGATGAGGATAGTGGGCTGGAAGCAATATCGGCAAACACCGACATAACTGCAATAAAAGAACACTGCGAACAGCTGAAAAGAGATATCATTGAGGCTGGACAAGGCGTAATAAAGGACCTTGATAAATTCGGGAATAGTCCGTCTGGCGTAGCTTTATCATTCATGTATATGCCACTTGATCTTAAAGCGGGCGCAATGAGCACTCAGTTCACTTTTGGCTTTGAAGAATTGATTTATTTTGTAAATAGGTATCTGGATATGAATGAATCACCAGCTGATATTAAATTCACACTCAATACTGATATGAAAATCAATCAGACTGAAAACCTGCAGAACTGCCAGATTGCTAAAAATCTCGGATTGTCTGATGATACGTGGCTGTCTAAGTGCTCATGGGTTGATGATGTCGAGAAGGAGAAAGGCGCATTGCAAGAAAATATGCCATTTAGGGACAAGGTGCCTGGTGTAGAAGATGGCGAATAGTAAACCATACCAGAATAGCGAATATTGGGAAAACCGAATAGCGAAGGAAACATGGAAGACTTACAATAGTGCGGAAGAGCAAAACATCGACCTTCTGCGTATGTATGATAGGACCTCTACAACGATTAAAAAAGAGCTCTATGAACTTGCAGAAAAGGCGGAAAGCAGCGGAATGCTTACCAGAAGTGAAATGTATCGTTTTAATAAACTCCTGGGACAGCAGGGAGAGATATTCAAAAGAATTGAAAAATTGGGTGCTGAGATAGAAAAGTCACAATCTAGCAGAATGAAAGAAGCCGGTAAAAAGGTTTATGGTAATATTGTAGAAGCGTTAGGATTAGGAAAAAATTTTACACCAAACGATAAGGTCATGGAACAGATGCTTCGTGCTCCTTGGCGCGGATCTTTCTTTAGCAAATCGTTGTGGCAGAAAATGGGCAATCTGGAACAAGCGCTTAACGGAATCGTGAATGATGGCATTTCTACTGGTAAGACCGTAACCGAGATGGCAGTTGGTCTGTCTAATGCGATGCAGCGCTCGTTTAATGACGCTCACAGACTTGTAAGAACAGAAACGATCAATTATATGAACCGCAGCGCATTGCGTGGTTATAGAGATGCAGGTGTCGAAAAGGTGCAATGGTGGGCCGCTGAGGATGAACGGACTTGTGAGATATGCGGAGCAAACCATAAGAAAGAATACGATATCGATAAAGCACCAATTCTTCCGTGCCACCCAGGATGCAGATGTACATGGCTTCCAGTGTTGGATGATGAAACACCAAAATTGACGGAAGCTGAGAATGCTGCAATCGTCAAATATGTAAGCCCGGATGCTTATGTGCTGAACGATAAGTTGAGAAATGGGTATGATCTATCAGAGAGTGATGAAAAGTGGATCAATAACCTTGATAAAGCCTTATACAAAATACCTGCTATACAAGGAGTAGTAAACCGGTCGCTTAACTTTCTGCACGATGAAGACAGAAAAAAATTTATAGAAATGCATGAGGTAGGAAACAAAGTTAAATACAAAGAATATATTTCATCTTCAATGAATGAGGTATATAATGAAGATGGAGAAGTACAGATAACGATTTACTCAAAAAACGGGAGAGATATAAGAAGTGTCAATCCTGAGGAAAATGAAATCTTGTTTATGCGAGATACGGAATTTGAATCTGTCAACATAGAAAAGTTAAACGGAAAAACATATATTGATCTTGTGGAGGTCGAAAAAAATGAGCAATAAAAATATTGATGAGTACAATAGAATGAAGCTATACGAACCCTTGATGCCTAAAGTCATTGGAAAAGTTGAACTTACTGATGAAGACTTGCGGCTTGCTAAAGTCATGAGGAAAGATAGGTATGATAAATTACTGGCCGCTGGTAAGATCACACAAGAGCAGTATGATGAGATGGAAAAAGATAGGGAATAGATGTCAACATGTTTATGCAGAAATGATAAAGGATGAATACTACGATAACAGATTGATGTGCAGGACGCAGAAGATACAGCGGACCTGCATTTTTTGTGGAAAGACTGAAAGAGAGGTGAGCTATATGAAGGACCCACCGCAGCGAAAGCTGCCGTATTTTTGCAATCATCTGAAATGACACGGAGAACCGTGTTTTTATTTTACCTACTGCCAGGTATAGGTAGACCTACGAACCGCAAGCGAGCGGTATATAAATGCTATGGAGGTAATGCATGGAATGGATTAAAACGATTCTTGAGAAGCACACAGGAGAGGATGGCAAGCTGAATCTTACGGAGGCTATCAAGGAAATCAACAAACAGGCGCCGGACAATGTTGTATCCAAAGATGAGTACAACACTGTTGTCGATGCCAAGGTACAGCTTGCCAAGGATGTAAAAGCTCGTGATAAACAGCTGGAGGATTTGAAAAAAGCCGGTTCTGTCGAAGACCTAAAAAATCAATTGGAGGCTGCTCAGGAAGCGAATAAAAAGGCAAAGAAGGAACATGATGCTGAAATCGCTAATATGAAGTTTGACACAGCAATCGAAAAAGCATTAGCGAATGCAATTCATCCGGATTTATTGAGTGGTAAGATCGATCGTACAAAGTTAAAGCTGAGTAATGACGGTTCTGTAACAGGACTTGATGAGCAAGTGAAAGTACTTAAAGAGATATACAAGGATCAGTTTGGTAACGGTAAAGCTGGAAACAAACTTAATAATCCCGATGGTAGGTCAGGCGGAGTAACGAAAGAACAGTTTGACAAAATGGGATACAGCGAAAGAGCAAAACTATTTACTGAAAACAAAGAATTATATGATCAATTAGCAGGAGGAAATGAATAATGGAAAATGAAACAACTATGCTGTCGGACTTGATTGTCCCTCAGGTAATGGCGGATATGATTTCCGCAAAGCTGCCTACGAAACTGATGTTTAAACCATTGGCAGCAATCGACAATACTCTGGCTGGAGTACCTGGTAACAAAATCACAGTACCTAGATATGCTTATATCGGTGATGCTGCAGAGATTGCCGAGGGTGCAAAAATGGGAACTGCTAAGTTACAGACAAGCACAACTCAGTTCACCATCAAAAAAATCGGAAAGGCAGTAGAGATCACCGACGAAGCTGTATTGTCCGGCTACGGCAATCCAGCAGCTGAAGCACAGAAACAAATCCTTATGGCTATTGCTTCCAAAATCGATGCAGATTGTGCTGACGCATTACAGACTTCTAAGCTTGTATATGATGGCTCTGCGGGTATCATCAATTACAATGGCGTGGTTGATGCTACAGATCTATTCACAGAAGAGGAACAGTCTAGGAAAGTGCTGTTCATCCATTCAAAACAGCTGACACAGATTCGTAAGGATCCAGATTTTCTGGATAAGAATAAATATAACATGGATCTGATGATGACCGGTGCCATCGGGATGATTGCAGGATGTGAAGTAGTTGTTTCTAACCGTGTAAAATTAGCAAGTGGTGTATATTTTAATCCTATTGTAAAACAGACGCAGACAGCAGAAACAGAGGATGATGCACCAGCTCTCACTATTTATATGAAGCGCTCTGTGTTGGTAGAAAGTACAAGAGATGCACTGGCTTCAAAGACGACACCTTCTGCAACAGAGCATTATGGTGTAGCACTGACTAATGAATCGAAAGTCGTAATTGCAAAATTCAAATCAACACCAGCAGTAGGAGCCTAAGTGCTCCCCTTCTTAAGGAGGGAAGTTATGGAGATTAAAGATAAGGTGAAAACAAAATTGTTGCTTAAACCGCAGTGTAAACACATTGATGCATCCTACATGGATGATACCATCGATGATGCTTTGAATGATGTGAGAGATTACATTAACTCGGACGTTGATGAAGAACTTCCGGAAACTTTGGTTACACCCATCACAGACTTATGTGTTGTGAGATTGAATCTCACAGGCGCTGAAGGGATTGTTAGCAGCTCTAAAGCAGGAACAAGTGAAACGTATATGGACAATATACCAAAGTCTATCAGGCGTAAGCTGATGAAGTACAGGAACTTACCATGAGCATATTCACAGATATGATTCCTGCAGAATTACTTATCAATGAGTATAAAAAAGGACAATCTGGAGCAAAGCATGATAACTATGTATCTGTTGGTCGTATCATGGTGGCTATTTACAAAAATAACAGTTTCAAAAACACGGGAACAGTCAAGTATCAGGACAGCACACACAGCGGTATCACGATGTCTAAGGTATTCATTGATGGTAAAGAATATCGGATTGACATAGATACGCAGCATTATGAGGTACAGGATTTTGACACTTCCGGAAGACAGACTACGCTCATACTGAAAAGGATAGATCTGTATGGATGATGACAATAGAGAATTTTGCAAATCTGTTGATAACGTTACCTTGCAGATGCTGAAAGAGATGGAACATAATGTTGAGCGTGGCTGTCTTATTATTGAACGTGCAGCTAAAATAAACTGTGCTGATATAGTGGACTATGGACATCTCAGAGCTTCAATAACTCATGATGTTTCAGTAACTACGAAAGACATCACAGGGCGTATCTACAGTAATCTGGATTACGCACCATATATTGAAAAAGGAACCGGTGTTCATGCGAAAGACGGAGATGGAAGAAAAACACCGTGGTATGTTCCGGTAGATGGATACGCCGGGACGAAACATCCGACATTTGAGGGGAAGGTGGTCATCGTGTATGGGAAAAAGGGAAAGAAGTTTTATAAGACTGATGGTATGAAACCACGGTCTTTTTTAGAACCTGCAAGGGATGAAAACAAGGCTAAGGTTCTGAAAGCGCTGGGAGGTAAGTAATGATCGAATATGCAATCAGAGAGTATCTGGAACTCATCACAGGTATGGATGTATCTCCGGTATTTACTCACGGTCCTTTCCCTGCTATGACTTACAAGATATCACCTTACAGTGAGGGGACAGTGAAGGAGTGCCAGTTGGAAGTAAGAGTGATTAGCGAGAATATGGAAGAATGCTTGGAAATTCGTGCAAAGGTCATTCAAGCATTGAACACAGATGAACAGCAGCCATCTATCGTTATGGGAGACTATGCTGTAAGAGCGCAGGTTTCTGGCGGTGGATGGCTATTTAATTCAGAAACGAACATGTGGGAATATCCCACTCTTTTCAATTTACTATGGAGGTAAGGTATGGAAGAAAAAACACAAGAAATTCTGTTAGGGGCTGGTGAGCTATATATGTATGAGTTTAATGGAACAGAAATTCCAGCACATGCAGAAGTCGAAACAGATGAGCACAATGTAGGACATTGCTCCGGCGGGTTTTCCTTGGAATACAAACCCGAGATATACGATGTGAAGGACTGGTTCGGAAAAATCGTTGCAAGGTTTGTAATCGGTGAAGACATGGCAATCAAAACCGGTATCATTAGCTGGTCGCTGGCTAAGCTTGCGTTGCTTTCCACAGCGGTTTTTACAGAGAATAAAGAAAAGAAGACACGAACGCTCGTATTTGGTGGTAACAAAGATTTAAAAACAGTGTTGGTGCGATTCGTACACACTAAAAAAGGTGGCAAGAAATTGCGCTTTACCGCCATTGCACAGGGCGGAAATGGGTTCTCGTTGGAATTCAGTCAGAAGGAATTGACGATTGACGCACAGCTGAATGCAATAGCTAAAAAGAAAGACTGGCTATGTGAGTTTGAAGAAGAAATGGAAGATGCACCGGTAACACCGGAAGAAGGAGGAACAGAATGAAACCAATTGATTTATCAGCATATGCCAACAGAACGGTAGATTTCCTCATCAAAGGGGAATTAGTCAAGCTTCCAGAACTTTCCTATCGTGATATGAAGAAAGTTGCTGAGTATGAGGCGAACGAAGATACGACACAGCAAGACGAACTGAAAATGGTTTTGTGGCTTCTGAATAAGAACACCGGTGGCAAACAGTTCACAGAGAAGGATGTATATGACTTTCCTGCTGGGGCAATCTCCAGAATCTACAGAGAATGTGTCCTGCTTCCACGTAAAGCATTGAACGACCCAAACTAGCAATCCCACTCCCATCTGATCCTGTGATACGTGATGCAATCATTCAAAAGTATTTCAGTACGGAGGAGTGGGAGGGCAAGTATCAAACTATGAGCGGTGAGTTGAAAGCTATTAGTGATTATACCAGACTATCAGTTGATGAAGTCATGGAGCAGCCGTATAGCCTTTTCCTGCTCTATCGAAAAGATGCGTGGATGTATAACAATATGCGTTCAGAAGCAGGCAGAAAATTCATGAAAGATTTGATCAGACTGCAGACGACTTCTGCAGACTTGCAAGCAGTACATGCATTCAAAGGAGGTGTCATGACATGAGCTTAATGGGAGGCCTTGAACTGGCACCTCTGATTACAAAAATCAAAGTTGACATTGCAAACTTCAAAAAAGACATGGAAAGTGTCAAAGCGGAGGCAGTAGTTCAGGCAAAGGATATATCAAAGAAGCTTGAATCCACTGCTAAAGTAGGACAGAACATGTCAAAAGTAGGAGGGCAGGCTACGAAATTACTTACAGTTCCCCTGCTTGCTGCAGGAACTGCTGCAGGGAAGCTGAGCATGGATCTATCTAAAAACATGGGACTTGTGTCAACATTATTGGATGGTTCAGTAGAACAGGTCAATAAAAGAACAGAAGAGCTGAAACAGAATGTTTATAAGATATCCAATGATACAGGACTGGCAACAAGCAATATCAGCGATGGCTTATATCAGGTCGTTTCAGCGTTTGGCGATACCGCAGACAGTGCAAAGATATTGGAAATCGCATCAAAAGGAGCGAAAGCCGGTAATGCAGAGGTAACTGACAGTATCAACCTTTTATCAGCGGTAACGAAGGGATATGGCGATACTTCGGCAGCCGCGAACCAGAAGGTTTCTGACCTTGCTTTCCTTACTGCGAAATTGGGACAGACGACATTCCCGGAGTTGGCTGGATCAATCGGAAGAGTAGTGCCTTTAACAAAGCAGTTGAATGTAAGCCAGGAAGAATTATTCGGCGTTATGGCCACAGCTACCGGCGTAACTGGAAACGCAGCAGAGGTATCTACACAGCTGCGTGGTGTCCTCCAGGCATTGATGGCACCTACAGACAGTATGGCGGAACTCATGAAAAAATACGGCTACGAAAATGGCGAAGCTATGATCAAGGGAAAAGGTCTGCAAGGCACTATCGACATCATCACAAAGGCAGCAAAAGATAGTGGCAAACCATTACAATCTTATATCGGTTCAATTGAAGGTCAAACCTTGGCTCTGGCATTGAGCGGAGCACAGCATGATGTATTCACTGAGAAATTAAAAAAAATGCAGGATGCTACAGGCGCAACAGATGAAGCATTCAAGCGTGTTAATGAAACTACCGGTGCGAAATTCAGCAATTCGCTGAACAAAGCTAAGAATTCACTTACGAAGCTAGGAGATGCTATGGCTCCAATGCTAGAAAAGGCTGCTGACCTCATGGGTAAGGTTGCGGAGAAAATAGGGAAGATGAAACCGGAAACGATGGAGCTTATCGTAAAGGTAGGAGCTATGGTTACTGCATTTGGCCCATTACTGAAAATCACTGGTTCTTTAGTAACAGGTTTTACGAAATTGGCACCTGCTGTATCCGGAGCAACGAAACTTATAGGCAAAGGCATTCCACTCATAGGGAAGTTGGGATCTTCGCTGGCATCTAGCAGCGGTCTTATTGGAAAATTTGGTGGGCTACTATCAAAGTTAGCACCTGCTGGAGCTACAGCAGCAGGCGGTTTGGCGAAAGTTACAGCTGGTGCTGCAGGGATGACAACTGCAGCTGCTGGTGGCACTACTGCATTAACCGGTGTTGTATCCACACTTGGTGGTTTGGTACTGCCTGCGGCAGGGGCTGTGGCGGCAATTGGCGGCTTAGCTCTAGCGGGCAAAGCAGTATACGATAATTTGCAACAAGATGTAATTCCTAGTATTGACTTATTCGCTGACCGTACTGTTATTGATTATGATAAGGCTGGAAACGCTGTAGGAGCTCATACGGTTAGAATTAGTGAAGAAACAGAAAAACAACTGTCATCGTATCTTAAACTTTCAAACGATGCACAACAATTCTCTATGGATATGTATACGGGTATTACAAAAGTAACAGATGAAAGCGTCGGAAAGATATCGGGAAAAGTTGATGACATGGCAAATAAAGTGACATCTTCTATTGAAAAACAAAAAGAAGGAACTGTCAGCAGATATCAACAAATGTTTGATTCTACCACTGCAATAACTTCTGAAGAACAAAAAGAGATTATGAAAACAGTTAACGATGGATACAAGGGCAGGATTGATAAAACAAAATACCTGAAAGATCAAATAACAGGTATTTACAAGGAAATTAAAGATAATGGTGGTAAGATTACAAAGAGTCAACAGGAACGTATTGATCAACTCTACGATCAGATGAAAACTGAGGCAGTAGAAGCTATGTCGAGTAATAAGGCTGAACAAGAAGTCATATTAAATAGATTAAATTCTAGCAGCACTCGTATCACTGCAGAAATGGCAGGTAATGCCATTAAAGAAATGAATAAACTTGAAAAAGAATCCGTAAAATCAGCTGGCAGAAAGCGTGATGAACTTGTGCGACAAGCTGAAGAATTAAAAACTATTGAAGGTGGAAAATACAAAGAAAAAGCAGAAGAAATCATAAAGAGCGCAAACGAAGAATACGAAAAATCCGTAGAGGCGGCTAAAAAGACAAAAAAAGAAGGTATTGATAAACTTATGTCTGCTCATTCTGAATTAGCAGATAAGGTGGATATCTCAACAGGTGAAGTTGTCTCAAAATGGACAAAAATGTTTGGACATTGGGACCGGTGGAATCCAGAAGATAAGGAAGTTACTGTTACAACTAATTATGTTGAGAAGTATTCCAAGGTTTATGAAAGACCTACAAACCAAGCTGGCAAGTGGGTTTCACAATACGCGACGGGTTTTGATTATGTCCCTTATGATGGATACAATGCGCGGTTGCATAAAGGCGAACGTGTGCTTACCGCAAAGGAAAACGAGGAATATACAGCTCAGAAAATCTATGGTAAGGGGAACGCTGGTGCCGTTACGCTTAATGTACCTCTTTATATCAATGGAAAAGAGTTTGCGCACGCCACTGTGAATGACATTTCGGAAGAGCTCGGATGGAGGTAGGATATGAGGATAAATGAAAAACGACTGGAAATGTACGGCGGTATATTTGTTTCATTCACATATATGCCTCCTTCTCTTTCACGAACCATAAAATCTACAGACTACCGGCATACGATGATTTCTGAATCAATCGAACCAAAACCAATGAATCTTGTTATTGTGTTTGATAACGATGACAACCCAGGGCGTTTTTTGCAGGAATTGAGACAACGCTCTATGATTGACATAGAAGATGGTTACCGATACGATTGCATTTTATCTGGCCAACCAGAAGTAAAACACTTGGGTGCTTGTAATTACGAGATAACATACCCTTTATCCGTCATAAAGAAAGGTTCAGAGCGGCGCTTTAATCTAACACGTACCGATAATATGATAACGATTAAAGGAGCGTATAAAGCCGGTATCCGCTATGAGATAACCCCCCATTACAATGGAGAGATCACAGTAGGAGGATATACGATACGTAATATCCATACCGCTAAGAAGATAATCCTGGATGGTGAGAGTGTGCTCATAACAGAAGATGGTAAAAACAAATATTCTGATGCAATGTTTACCAAGTTTCCCAGTTTGGGACCGGGCGACCACATCATCACGGTGAGTAACACAAACGCTGATGTGGTGATGTATTACAGCCCAGTATATCTATAGGAGGTGACATATGTTAAGTGTCAAGACACAAGACGGATGGCTGCCTATCACAGTAGCCACGAACGCATATGTAGAAAAGGACGAAGAGGGCGAAGAAACGCTCTCTTTTGATGTTCCGCCAGATTCAGAGTTATTTACGTATTTAAAGACCGAGGCAGAAGTAAGGACAGAGGATAACCTCTATCTTATCAAGGGTGTAAACAAGCTGATCACGCAGGCCACGATTACCTGCGAACTGGATATGGATGATTGGAAGGCATCATATT